>Ga0209040_10000240_pt1 | contig 39575 bp, 37 predicted proteins | sample BogFormECP12_OM3_FD_188240 | JGI IMG/M metagenome (GOLD analysis project Ga0209040, IMG submission 188240) | Bog forest soil microbial communities from Calvert Island, British Columbia, Canada - ECP12_OM3 (SPAdes) (version 2) | ecosystem: Environmental > Aquatic > Freshwater > Wetlands > Bog ... | reverse complement strand
CCATCGCCGACCTGATCGCCGGCGCACGCAACGGATCTCAACGCGCCGCGGGTCGGCTGCTCAGTCTCGTCGAGGGTGAGCGCCGCGACGAGGTAATGGCAAGTATCGGCCCCTCATCTGTGCGCGCGGGCCCTGTTATAGGCATCACCGGACCACCGGGCGCGGGCAAGTCGACGACAATCGCCGCCCTGGTCGGGGCCTACCGGGAGCGCGGGTGCCGGGTAGCCGTGCTGGCCGTGGACCCGTCGTCGCCGTTCAGCGGCGGTGCGTTGCTGGGCGATCGAATCCGAATGGCCGCGCATATCAACGACTCCGATGTCTTGATCCGTTCGGTGGCAACCCGCGGGCATCTCGGGGGTCTGGCCGCCGCGGTACCGGCGGCCATCCGCCTGCTCGGAGCGATCGGTTACGACGTGATCCTGCTGGAAACCGTGGGGGTAGGGCAGTCCGAGATCGAGATTGCCGCCGTCGCCGACCCGACCGTCGTCATCCTCAACCCCGGGGCGGGCGACGCGGTCCAGGCCGCCAAGGCGGGCGTGCTGGAGGTCGCCGATATTGTGGCGGTCAATAAGGCCGACCGGGACGGCGCCGAACAGACCGTGCGGGATCTGCGGGCCGAGACCAAGGCTCCGATCGTCAGTCTCGTCGCCGCCCGGGGCGAGGGCGTCGCGGATCTCGTGGCCGCGATCGACGATCATCACCGCACTGACAGCCGCGCGCGGCGCGTGGCCCGCGCCCGCGCTCAGATCCTGTCACTGGCGCAAACCCGGCTGCGGACTCATCCGGACCTTGACCGGCTCGCCGAGGCAGTGGCCGACGGTCACCACGATCCCTACACCGCTGCCGAGCGGCTGTTGTCTCCCACATCTGAAAAGCAGACCCGAAACCGGGGTTGAAAAGGAGACCCGCAGCGCGGACGAAGGTTTCCGCGATGAGTGAGGGAATGGTCATTGCGGCCAGCGACGGGCAGTGGGTGGTCTCCGATGATTTCGGGCCAGCGCCGCTACCCTGGCGGCCATCGGGTTCTGCTGTGCAGCAGCGATATTGATCGATCGCTTGCGCATCTGGCGACTATGACTGGTCGGGCCGACCCGGACGCGCTGAGGGCCCGCTCAAGGCATCGTGTAACCGCCGCTGACCGAGATCATTTGGCCGGTGACCTGACGGGCGGCACTCGGCGAAGAAAACCACAGGACAGCCCGGCCGATGTCTTCGGCCGTCGTCAGCCGACGCAGTGGCGTGCCTTTGACCATGTAGTCGATCTGGCTCTGGTCGAACACCGCATCCTGGCCTACCGACCACAGGCTGGAAGCGCCGACGGCATCCGGGCCCTCCGGGATAACGAGGCCGGGGCACACGATGTTCGACCGGATCCCATGGCGGCCGTGCTCGCGGGCGGTCGTGCGGGCAAGCGCCACCATCGCCGCCTTCGACGCGCCGTAGACCCCCTGCCGGATCTGCCCGAACGCCGCGTCGCTGGCGATGAACACGATGGAGCCGCCCCCGGCCTCTTTCATCGGTGGGATTGCCGCCTGGGTGGCGGCGATCGCGGTGAACAAGTTCAACTCAATGGTGCGCTGCCATTTGTCGCGGTCGGTGTCGCTGGCGATGAAGCCCGGCACGCTCCAGCCGGCATTGTTGACGAGTACGTCTATGCCGCCCCACGTGGCCACGGCCGCGTCGACCGCGGTGTCGGCGCCGCCGGGCACCGTCAGGTCGGCGATGGCCAATTCGACACTTGCCGCGCCCTTCTCGAGCGCTTCGGAGCGCACCTTCTCCGCCTGTGGCGCGTCGATGTCACTGATCACGATGCGCGCGCCCTCTGCGGCGAATTCGTGCACGATGCCCCGGCCGATGTTGGAGGCGCCGCCGGTTACCACGACGCGCGCACCGGTAAGCCCAAGGTCCATCGCTGCTCCCTCCGACGGTGCGTGGTTGAGACCACCCCGCCAGTAGTTTAACGTGGATTAGAAATATGTGACAATTTGGAGGCAGAACTGTGGAGACCGACGGAACTCCCGTGCTGCGCGACATCTCCGACGGCGTTGGTTGGATCACTCTGAACCGGCCGCAACACATGAACGCCATCACCGTCGGCCTCGCGCGTGAACTGGAAGCAGCGATCCGGGAGGTCGGTGCTGCCCCGGCGGTCAACGTGGTGGTGATCCGTGGCGCGGGCGGCAATTTCTGCGCGGGCGGGGACTTCGACGAGATGGAGCGGCTGCGCGCGGAAGGGCAGGAGGCCCTACGGGGACTGTTCACCGCATTCCGGCGTGCCTGCGACGCGATCGCGGCGGTCGAGGTGCCGGTGCTTGCCGCGGTCGAGGGCGTGGCGATGGCGGGCGGGTTCGAGCTGATGCAGGCCGCCGACATCGTGCTGGTGTCCGAGGCAGCGCGCATCGCCGACAGCCACATCAACTTCGGCTTGGTGCCGGGCGGCGGTAGCACTCAGCGGTTGCCGCGCCTGGTGGGGCGTCAGCTGGCGCTGGGCCTTTTGCTCAGCGGCGACCGGCTGACCGGGGCGGACGCCACGCGCCTCGGCCTGGCGTATCGCAGCTTCGCGCCGGCCGAATTCGACTCCGGGGTAAGGCAGTTCGCGACGACGCTGGCAACCCGACAGCGGGCCGCGGTCGCCACGATCAAGCGGCTGGTGTACTCGGGCCAGCGGGCGTCGCAGGCCGCGGGGCTCGACGACGAGATCGCGGCGGTCGTTGAGCACGTCAGCGGAGAGGTCGGTGAGCGCGGCATCGCGGCGTTCGGGGCACGGCGATGACGGCACCGGTGGCTCTGGATGTTGCCGTGGACGGTGTGGCACGGTTGCGGCTCAATCGGCCAGAGTCCTCCAACGGCATGAATGTGGAGCTGTTGCAGGCCCTGCATGCGGCGGTGCTGCAATGCCACGCCGACCCGCGGGTGCGCGTGGTGCTGTTGACCGGCGAGGGACGAAACTTCTGCGCCGGCGGCGACATTCACACCTTTGAGTCCAAAGGCGAGCGGCTGCCCGACTATCTGCGCGAAGCGACGGCGTGGCTGCAGCTGGCCAGCGCCGCGCTGATCCAGCTGCGCGTTCCGGTGGTGACCGCGGTGCAGGGCTTCGCGGCCGGCGGCGGGGGACTGGGTCTGGTGTGCGCATCCGACATCGTCGTCGCTGCACAGTCGGCCAAGTTCTTCTCCGGGGCGGTGCGCGTCGGCATGGCGCCCGACGGTGGATCATCGGTGACCCTGACCCAGCTGGTCGGCCTACGCCACGCATTGCGGATCCTGCTGACCAACCCCACGCTGACCGCCGCTGAGGCGCTCGACATCGGCCTGGTGACCGAGGTCGTCGCTGACGACGACCTGCTCGATCGCGCCACGGAACTGGCCACCATGTTGGCCACGCTGCCGACCCAGGCGCTGTCGGCCACGAAACGGCTGGTGTGGAGCGGCGTTGGCGCCGCCGTCGAGCAACGTCTCGCCGAGGAGTCTCGCACCGTCTCAGAGCTTTCCGGCACCGCCGACGCGCTCGAGGGTCTGCGCGCGGTCATCGAACGCCGGCAACCGAGGTTCACCGGGCGATGACGACTGGTCCAACCGTTCTCACCGAAACCCATGGTGCGGTGCGGACGGTGACGCTCAACCGGCCGGACAAACGCAACGCCGTCGACATTGAGATGCGCATCGCGCTCGCATCAGCTATCGAGGCCGCCGGCGCCGACGACGCGGTCGGCTCGATCGTGATCACCGGCGCCGGGCCGGCCTTCTGCTCGGGCGGGGACATCTCGACCATGCACCGTATGCCGCCCGCACGGGCGATGGAACGGTTGCAGTTGGCGCAACGGGTCATTCGCGCCATCTGGAGCGCCCCGAAACCGGTGATCGCCGCGGTGGAGGGGTCGGCCTACGGGGCGGGAACCGCGCTGGCCGCGGCCTGCGACCGGGTCGTCGCCGCGCAGGATGCGCGCTTTGCGACCACGTTCACCAGCGTCGGGCTGGCCGGCGACATGGGAGTCTTTGTGTCATTGCCGGCCCGGGTCGGTGTCGCCCGGGCCCGGCAAATGCTTTTGATGGCGGCACCGATTTCCGCCGCGGAGGCGCTGGCCATCGGGCTCGTCGATGCGCTGGCGGAACCCGGTGAGGCGCTGTCGGCTGCGCGCCGGGACGCCGAACGCCTCGCCGCGGGGCCGGCGCGGGCGCTGAGCGTGATCAAAACGATGCTCGCCACGGCGCCGACGATAAACCCGTTCGATGCTCTCGACCAGGAAGCCTCTTATCAGGCAACCCTTTTCGACACCGGCGACTTCGCTGAAGGCGTTGCCGCCTTCCAACAGAAGCGCCGCCCGGTGTTCGGGTCACGGGAAGGAATGAAGCGATGAGCGTGGATGCCGAAACGCCTGGCCGCTACGGCCGACTGATCCAGCCCGACAGGGTCCACGGATCGCTGTACACGGACCCGTCGATCTTCGCCGAGGAACTGCACAAGATCTGGTACCGCAGTTGGGTCTTCGTCGGCCATGAAAGCGAAGTCGCACAACCCAACGACTACGTCCGAAAACGGCTGGGGCTGCAGGACGTGATTTTGACCCGAGACCGCGATGGCGCCGTGCACCTGATTTTGAATAGATGCGCTCATCGCGGCAACCAGGTTTGCGATGACGTGCGGGGGAATTCATCGACGTTCCGGTGTCCCTATCACGGCTGGACCTACCGCAACAACGGTGAGCTGGTGGGGTTTCCGTTCTTCAAGGGCTATGGCACTCGGAAACTCGACCTGTCGTTGGGCCGGGTGCCACGGGTGGATTCCTACCGCGGTTTCGTTTTCGGCAGCTTCGCTCCGGACGGTCCTGGCCTGATCGAGCACCTCGGGGCGGCTGCCGGCGAGATCGACCGGCTGGCACGGCTGTCGCCGGAGGGCCGTGTCCAGCTGAACGCCGGCTGGCTGCAGCATCAGACCCGCGCAAACTGGAAGCTGCTGGCGGAGAACGAGACCGACGGCTATCACCCGCAGTTCGTGCATGGATCGATCTTCGGTGTGACGGGCAGCCCGATCGGCGCGCTCTACAGTGACGCGTCGACCGCGGTCACTCGCAACCTCGGCAACGGGCATAGTGAAAACGATTTGCGGCCGGAGTTCCGCAAGTTCGGCGAGCCGATGCGCTGGTTCGGCACCACGGAGTCACGGGTGCCTGAATACGTGGCGGCGATGCGAGCGGCGTATGGAACTGAGGCCGAATGCATCCTGATAGAGGGCGGCCCGCATGTGATGGTCTTCCCGAACCTGTTCATCGCCGAGATCCAGGTGTTCAATATCCAGCCGGTGTCGGTCGGTGAATGCATCCAGTACGCCACCGCCGTGCAGCTCGGCGGCGCAGCCGAACTCAACAGGCGCATGGTGTCGCAGTGCGTCGGCTCAGTTGGACCTGCGGGCATGCTGCTGGCCGACGACACCGAGATGTACGAGCGCAACCAGTTCGGCATCGAATCGCTAGCGCCGGAATGGCTGGACATACGCCGCGGGCTGAACCGGGAACGCGTCGACGCGGACGGCTTCACGGTCGGGGCCGCCACCGACGAAACCGGCATGCGGGCCTTCTGGTCGCAGTACAAGACACTGATGGAACAGCCATGACGAGCACAGCCGAGAGCGGCGCTGCGCTGGGTCCGGTGCCGGACGGTTTCGATCGCGCCGAGGTCGAGCAGTTCCTCTATCGTGAGGCCCGCTACGCCGACGAAGCAGACTACGACGCCTGGGAGGCGTTGTGGACCGATGACGCGCTGTACTGGGTGCCGGTCTCCTCGACCGACGATCCGCTGCGGCAGATGTCGGTGATCTACGACAACCGCAGCCGCATCAGCACCCGGCTCAACCAGTTGCGCACCGGCAAGCGATACGCGCAGGCGCCGAAGTCCAACCTGCGCAGACTGGTGTCCAACATCGAATTTCTCGGCGGTACAGCCAATTCTGACGGCGGGGCGGACCTGGAGGTGGGTGCGAACTTTTTGCTGCTGGAGTCGCGGGCGCGCGGCACACATCTGTGGGGTGGGCGGGTGACGTACCGGCTGCGACATAAAGACGGCGCGCTGCGGTTGGCATACAAGAAGGTGGTCCTGGTGGACGATGATCGGCCGATCCCGACGATGGGATTCTTGATCTGAGGCGGTGCGATGAATATCGAATTCGGTGACAGTGGATCGGTCGACGTGCCGGGTGTCGGACCGGTCATAGGCAACGAGTTCGCCCAGGTGTCAGTCAACTTCGATACCGAGGGCAACTCGCCACGGCTGCGACTGGAGGACCTGCGCAGCCGCCGGGTGCGTTACCTCGACGCTCTTGAACTGGAAGCCATCATTTGGCTGTCGGAAGACCACCTGACAAAACTGCTGGATCCGTCCGCGGATCGTTGGCGGGGCAACGCCTGAGGCGTTGCCGGCTTCCCGGTCGGTTCACGACTCGCGGGGCACGGTGGCGAACCGGCCCGCGTCCAACGCGTCGAGCAACTGGCCGACGATCCACTGCAGCGCGGCCCTGTCGGGCGGCAGGGTGGCCTGCTCGTATCCAACGAGCAGATACACACCCCAATCGGCGAACAACTCGGCCTGACGCTGATCCTGCAGTATCTCGAATGCCGATTCCCGCATGATGTCGTGGCGCTGCCTGTCCACCGCGACCTGCACCGCGTACGCCTCCGGGTCGAGGCTGCTCCACGTTCGGATCGCCGCCTCGGCGCCGTGGGGTAGATGAAGGCCGATATGGATCATGCCGTCGATACGCCGGCGTGGATCGGTTTCGGCGCGAAGCGACTCAATCAGCCGTGTCGTGTTGATCGTCTGCCAATGGTCGATCAGCCCCCGCGTATATGCCGCCCAGTTGCTGAAGTAGTGATAAAAGGATCCCGTCGTGACTCCGAGCCGATTGCACACCTCGGCGAGCTTGAGTCCGCCGTACCCGAGGTCGGACAGTACCTCAAGACCCGTTTGAAAGTACGCGTCACGGGAGACCACGCTCGCCATGACTAGGACTCTAATTGCTGGTTATTCGCAGTTGGTCAGCCGCCTTGACTGCGGTAAAATTTCTAAACTAGATTCAAAACACGACCGCAGGTTAGGTAAGTGGAGGATATCGACGTGCCCGGAGTGCAGGACAAGGTCGTGATCGTAACGGGCGGCGGTGGCGGGCTCGGCCGCGCCTACGCGGGCTTCCTCGCCGACAACGGCGCATTGGTGGTGGTCATCGACCTTGGCGGGGCCAAGGTCGATTATTCCTCAGTCGCAACGACCGAGGGAGCCGAGGCCATTGTCGCGACGGCGCTCCTGCACTCCCCAGGAGGTCCTCGACAAACTCGATCCCGCGCACGTCGCGCCCGCGGTCGGCTACCTGCCTTCCAGGAGAACCACGACACCGGATCGGTCTTCGTCGTCGGCGGCGGCTTGATCCAACGCGTGGCCCAGTTGCAAAACGACGGCGTGACCTTCGGGCGGCTCCCGAGCCTCGAGGAAATGGCCTGCCCATGGCCACAGGTCAGCGACATCTCGGATGCCAACCCGGGCACCAGTCCCGTCTGATCGCGTGACGCTCGCGCGCACGATCGACCCTCGCAGACAGGCTCTGCGTGACCGGTTCCCGATCTGGACGCCCCATAGCCTCGCCGATTGGCTGGACATCTGCGCCGACCGGTACGGCGAACTCCCGTTGGTGCTGACCGACGAGGTCCGGCTCAGCTATGCCGACGTCGCCGCCGAATCGCGCCGATTGGCAGCCGGATTGGCGGCGCTGGGGGTTCGTCCCGGTGACCGGGTGGGCATGCTGATGGCGAACTATCCCGAGTTCGTCACGGTCAAGTTCGCGATCGCCCGCGTGGGCGCGATCGCGGTCCCGTTCAACTACCTGTACCGGCATAACGAATTACGCTTCGTGCTGGCCGACTCCGGCTGCCGGGTGTTGGTGACGATGACCGGGTTCGGCGACCTGAATTACCCTGCGATGCTTGACCGGATTGGGCCGCCACTGCCGACCGTCGTGCTCTTCGACACCGGCGGGTCGGCACGGGATGACGCCCTGACACTCTCGAGTCTCGCCGAACTCGGCGCCGAAAATCCCACTGCTGCTGATGGATTGACGGCCGACCCGCACCAGCCAGGCGACATGCTGTACACATCGGGAACGACCGGCTCGCCCAAGGGCGTGGTCGTGTCTCATGATGCGGTGCTGCGCACCGCGTACGCGTCGGCGTTGACCCGGGCCTACGAGGACGGTCGGCGGATCCTGTTCTCGTTGCCGTGCTACCACATGTTCGGTTACATCGAGGGCCTGCTGTCGGTGATGTTCGTCGGCGGGGCGATCGTTCCGCAAACCAGTTTCAGCGCCGAGGACTACTTCGCCGGCATCGCGCGCCATCAGGCGACCGACGTTCTCTGCGTGCCCACCATGGCCGTGGCGATGCTCGAGTGTCGCGCCCGGGAACGCTACGATCTCAGTTCGCTGCGCGCGATGCTGTGCGGATCGGCGCCAGCGCCGGTCTGGCTGTGGCAACACATCGAAAAGTGCTTCGGCATTACCGAAATCGTCACCGGCTATGGCATGACCGAGTGCGGTGGGGCCATGACGCTGACGCTCCCCGAGGACCCGTTGCACCTGACCTCTGAGACGGTCGGCCGGCCCAAAATTGCCGGTGCCGCGTCCGTACCAGGAACGGACGCACTCATCGAGTACAAGACCGTCGACCCGGTGACCGGAGACGACCTGGCCCCGGGCGAGGAAGGCGAGCTGGTTTCGTCGGGTCTCACAGTGATGCTCGGTTACTGGAACCGGCCCGGCGAAACGGCGGCGACCCTTCGCAACGGCTGGCTGTTCTCCGGCGACCTGGGTCGGGTGCGCAGTGACGGGTACCTGCACGTTACCGGGCGCAGCAAGGAACTGTACAAGAGCGGCGGCGAATTGGTCATGCCGAAGGAGATAGAGGATCTCCTGGCCGCCCACGGCTCCGTAAGCCAGGTCTTCGCGATCGGGGTGGCCGACGAGCGGTGGGGCGAAATCGGTTGCGTGGTTGTCGTTCCCGCACCGGATGCGGCGTTGACCGAAGACGATGTGCTGGACATCTGCCGCGCCAAGCTGGCCAGATTCAAGGTTCCCAAGCGGGTGGTGTTCTACCGGGCCGAGGACTTGCCGACCACGCCGACCGGCAAGGTGCAGAAGTTCCGGCTAGTCGAGCAGCTCAGCGGGATCTGAGGCGGGTTTCTTTGACTCGGTTCACTTTCCGCGCAACTTCTGCAGGCGTTCCGCGGCGATGGCGGACACGGCCGGTGATGCCAAGAGCTCGTTGATGGCGTGTTGCTCAGCATCGAGACCATCCTGAAGCGGCACCCGGCCGGCCATGTCCAGCAACGCCTTCGCGTGCCGCAGCGTATTGCGGTCGTGGCCTGCGATCTCCCGTGCGAGCTCCATCGCCGCGGCCACTGGGTCGTCGGAAAGCCGGGTGACGAGCCCGATCGAAGCCGCCTCTGATCCGCTGACTACCCGGCCGGTAAACGTGAGGTCCTTGGCGACATCCCGTCCCACTAACTCGGGAAGCAGCTGAGTTCCGGCCATGTCCGGTATCAGCCCCCACTGCACCTCCATGACGGAAAGCCCTGCGTCCGGCGACGCTACGCGGATGTCGGCACCCAGCGCGATCTGCAGCCCCCCGCCATATGCCACACCGTGAATGCCGACGATGACCGGCACGGGAACCTGCGACCAAACCAGTGCGGCCTGTTGACCCAGCGCCTTGGCACCGCCAATGCGTTCGTCGTTCGCCGGCGGCGCGGGAGCCCGCCCGCCCGCTCCGTCGGCGATCCGGGCGAACTGCTTGAAGTCCAAGCCGGCGCAGAAGGCTCGTCCGTTTCCACTGATCACCACCGACCGGATGTCGGTGTCGGACATGAGTCGCTTGCCAGCGAACACCAGGCCTTCGAACATCGGGCTATCGAGGGCATTGAGCTTGTCCGGCCTGTTGAGCTGAACATGCGCCACAGCGCCGTCCACGTCGACGATTACGGGTCCATCGTTGGCCATAGCAAAATTTAACATGCACTAGAAAAACATGCTAGCATCGCAGGTGTATGGCAATAATGCACTGGAATCTTTGCCGAATCAAGATTAAATAATCGGCCAGTTGAGCCGCCCATCCGATGGGAAGGGACGTGTTTGTGGACGACTTCGACTCGGAGTACGACGCGAAGGTCGCCGCCGTTCGAAGCCTCTACCGTGCGTTGGCCGCCGGCGACCGGGAGGCGCTGGGTAAGCTGCTGCATCCGGATTTCCTCGGCCATGCCACTGCGGGTCTGCCGCTGGGCGTAGGCGGCGAGCACGTTGGACCTGACGCGATGCGGCGCGAGGTGTGGTGGCGGCTCGGTCGCCATTACAACGTTCAGGCCCAACCCGACGAATTCCACACCCTCGACGACGGCCGCCTGTTGGTCGCCGGCCGCTACCGGGGTGAGGCCCGCCGGTCGGGCAACAAGCTCGACGCGGCATTCCATCATGTGATCGGTTTCGCCGACGACGGGCGCATGACGTCACTGGATCAGCTGACCGATAGTGCGGGGTGGGTCGAGGCGCTCGGTGAACAGGCCAGCCTGGAAACGATCGACTATTGCGTCACCGACTCAGTGGCGACCGTCTGCCTGAACCGGCCCGGGGCCCGTAACGCAATCGACATGCGCATGGCGGTCGAATCGCTCGTCGTGGCCCGCCGGATCGCAGGTGATCGGTCTATCCGGGCGGTGCTCATCTGCGGTGGCGGGCCGTCATTGTCTGTTGGTGGCGACATCAACTGCTTTCTGTCAGATACGTCTACATCGTTTGGTGAGTCGCTGGAGCGGATGGCTACACCGTTCCATGAAGCCTTTCGCGTGCTCAGCCGGATCGACGCGCCGATCGTGACCGCCGCCCATGGAGCCGTCGCCGGCGGCGCGCTCGGCTACGTGTATGCGGCCGACCTGGTGCTGGCGGCCGAGGGCACCAGGTTCGTCACAGCATTTGCGGGGCTGGGCCTTTCGGGAGACGGTGGCGGCACCTGGCACTTGCCGCGCCTCATCGGGGCGCGCCGGGCCGCGCAGGCCTACCTGCGGAACACACCCATCGAGGCGGCCGAGGCCCTCGAGTGGGGGATGATCAACGACATCGTGCCCGCCGAGGAGCTGCGATCACGAGCGCAGGCGCTGGCCACCGAGCTGGCGCACGGCCCGACCCGGGCGTTCGCCCGAATCCGGGCACTGTTGCGGGACTCGTGGCGCAACGATCTGGCGACCCAACTGGACTTGGAGATCGAGGCGCTGAAGGCCACCGCTGACACCGCCGATGCCGCAGAAGCGCTTTCGGCGTTCAGGGCCAAGCGCGCACCCCGCTTCACCGGAGGGTAGGACATGGGATTGATCAACGATTCCCCTGAGCACAAGGCGATTCGGGAAAGCGTCGCCGGCATCGCCAAGCGATACGGGCCCGAGTACTTCCTGGAGCGGGCACGCTCCGGCGGAGGGATTGAGGAGTTGTGGAGCGATCTCGGCGCCGCCGGCCTGCTCGGCCTGCACCTGCCCGAGAACTACGGCGGCGGCGGGGGCGGCATGGCCGAAGCCGCGGTCGTCGTGGAAGAGCTTGCCGCACAAGGGATGCCGCTGCTGATCTGGGTCATCTCGCCGGCCATCTGCGGCAGCATCCTGGCGCGTCACGCGTCGGAAGAAATGAAGCGGCGGTGGCTGCCGCCGATCGCGGACGGGACGGAAAAGATGGCGTTCGGGCTGACCGAACCCGACGCCGGGTCCAACAGCCACAACCTCAAGACCACCGCGAGGCGCACCGACACCGGCTGGAGGATCTCGGGCTCCAAGTACTACATCTCGGCGGTGGACCAGGCCGACGCGATACTGCTGGTGGCCCGCGACGCGGATCATTCGACCGCGGAGCGCAGCCGGCTGTCACTCTTCGCCGTCCCGACCGCCAGCGTGGGATTGACCTTCGCGCCCATTGCCACGTCGATCGTGTCGCCGGACAAACAATTCACGGTGTACCTCGACGACGTCGCCGTTGGCGAAGATGCACTCATCGGTGCGGCCGGCAACGGTCTGCGACAGGTTTTCGACGGCCTGAACCCCGAGCGGATTCTGGTCGGCGCACTGTCCAGCGGGATCGGGCGTTACGCGATCGGCAAGGCCGCGGACTACGCGCGGCAGCGCAGCGTCTGGTCGACCCCAATCGGCGCCCATCAGGGCATCGCCCACCCGCTGGCCGACTGCCACGTCGGAATCGAGCTGGCACGGATGGCAACCGCACGCAGCGCCCAGCTCTTTGACGCCGGTGAGCCGGCCGGCGAGGCCGCCAACATCGCCAAGTACGCGGCCTCGGAGGCCGCCTTGAAGGCACTCGACCAGGCCATTCAGACCCACGGCGGCAACGGCCTGGCCCACGAATACGGGCTCGCGGAACTTTGGTTCGTCACCCGCCTGATGCGCACCGCACCGGTGAGCCGCGAAATGGTGCTGAACTTCATCGCCCAAACCTCGCTGGGCCTGCCCCGCTCCTACTAGAAGGCGAAACATGCATGCGTGCAACGGGATTCGACGTCGTGGTCATCGGAGCCGGCGCGGGCGGCTTGTTCACCGCCGCCCGGCTTGCCCACCACGGCTACCGCACCCTGGTCGTGGAACGCCTCGACAAGGTCGGTGGACGCGCCTCCACCGACGACATCGACGGGTTCAAAGTCAACACCGGTGCCATCGTGATCGAGGTCGGCGGCATTTCGCAGCAGACCTGTGACGAGGTCGGCGCGCCGTTCGACATCCGCGAACCCAAACCGGCGCTGTTGTACCGGATTGGCGGCAAGAACGTCGACGTGACCGGCGGCGGGTGGGGTTTCCTGCTGAGCAAGCTCACCCGCCAGGGCGCCAAACTGGTCGCCGGCATCGGTGCTGCGCGCAGCGACTCCGGTCTGCCCGAAGACCAGATCAGTACCGCCGAGTGGGTTTCTCGCTACACCAAGAACGAACGCGTACACGGCATTTTCCGCAACATGTGCGCCTCGATTTTCGCGGTCGGCTCCCAGGACCTTCCGGCGCGGGTATTCCTCACCTACTTCACCCGCAAGAGCGCGTTCAAGCGGTTCGGCTTTCACCCCCAGGGCACCATCGGGCTATGGCGTGGCCTGGCCGACGTCGTCGAGTCGCACGGTGGCGAAGTGTGGCTTTCCACGACTGCCACCAAGATCGCCTCCGACGGCGACAGGGTGACCGGGGTGGAGGTGATCCGCGCCGGCGAAAAGGTGAGCGTCGCAGCGCCGGTCGTGGTAAGCGATGTCGGGCCCGCCGCCACCGTCAAGCTTCTCGGCGAGGACAACGTGCCCGCCGACTACCAGGACCTGGTCAAGAAGGGTGACCGCCCAACCGCAATGATCTCGGTGAACTTCGCCAGCCGCGACCGCCTCGTCGACGTTCCCGGCATGCTCAGCTTCGCCACGTCGCGGCGCTTGGCCTACATCGCCAACTTCACCGACACGTGCCCGGAGATGGCTCCGCAAGGTTGGCAGCTTTACGTCGGGACGTCGGTTCCCAAGCCATCCATCGGCGACTTCGACGAGGCCGCCGAAACCGAGCTCTTGTTGCGCGATCTGCGCGACACCATCGCCGGGTTCGATGACCGCGCAAAGATATTGAGCGTCGCGGTCACCCGCGACGACTGGCCGCCGCAACGGGCGGTTTCGGGATTCGACCTGCCGCACGACACCCCGTTCGCGGGCCTATGGAATGTCGGTGACGCGGTGAAGGAATACGCCAACGGCGGCACCACGGCGTGCGCGGAGACGGCTCAGCTGGTGGCCGACAAGATCGTTGCCGCGTGCCCGCCCGCGCCGGGGCGCTAGCCGGGCGACGGGTCCGCGAGACCCTGCCGGACGAATGACTGGGCGTTGGCCACCACGGCCTCGAGCGAACCGCGCAGCGGGTCCCACCACTCGACCGCCCAATTCAGCGCGCCCAGGACCAACATCTGCGCGATGTATAGGTCGAGGTCGGCGCGAAGTTCCCCGGATCGCGCCATGTCGTTGATGAGCCGTCGCCACACCTCGCCGTAGCGCTGTTCCTCGAGGATCTGGCGCTTGCGGATCTTCAACGGCACCTGCCCGGCATTGCGGATCGCCGCGGTCGTGTAGTCGGATATCTCAAGTTCGTGCCGCAGATGAGCCTCCACCGCCGCGAGCAACCGATCCAGCGCCGGGGTATCGGCGGGCAGATCGTCGAGCACCGCGATTACGTGTTGGCGCATGTCGGCAATGCCGACCCACATGACCTCCTCGATGAGGTCGTCACGCGACGGGTAGTAGTAGTAGATCGCCGGCGCCTGCAGCTCGGCCTGTGCGGCGACATCAGTCAGGCGCAGCCCTGCATATCCCTTGGCGCTCAACACCTGCGCGGCGGCATCCAAAATCCGCCGTCGCGTCTGGGCTGACTTGGATGCGGCGTCAGTCGGGCTGGCCATGGTGTGATTCTATCGGGCGAGCGGTACTCGCAGCCGCACGACGACGCGATTTTCTATCTGATTTTCAATATTGCCACTGCATCGCAGACCGCCTAGCTCATACGGCAACTATCCGATGTGCGCCACGCGAGCGCGTCGTTTTCTATCCGGTCTTAAGTCGACGAAAACGCCGGTTGTCGCTGCTACCGTAAGTCGACTTATGGTATCGTCTTGTGACGGGCGCCATAGCGGTCGAGGTTGGTCCAGCTTCCGTCGCGTAGTACCCGTTCCGAATTGAATATAAATTAAGGAAAACGATGGGGTTTGCCAATTCGGCAGAGGTGACCAACTACATCGGCGGCATCTTCGAGACTGCCTTCGAGGATGACGAGATCGGTCCCAAGCTCGTCGACACCGGTCTCGTGGTCGCCTTCGACTTCACCGATCCCGAGGCGCTGGTGGTCATCGACATGGCCGACAAGTCTGTGCGTGAGGGCCTGGCCGGCGGCCCCGCGCCCACCGCGACGATGTCGATGACGGCCGACACCGGCAATGCGTACTGGCAGGGCAAGGTGAACCTGCCGTTGGCGATGGCCAAGAAGAAGATCAAGGTCGACGGCAACGTCGGCAGCCTGCTCAAACTGGCCCCGCTCGGCAAGAAGCTCTACGCGCGCTACATCGAGCGGCTGCAGAGCGACGGCCGCGAGGACCTCCTCGTCTAGGCGCTCATGCGAAAGCCGGCCAACCGAGTCCTCATCGATCGCTACCCAGAGGCCCACACGTGACCGTCCAGGCTCCGCACGCGACCCGCCCGCCCTTCGATCCGATCAGCGTTTCGCCGCTGAGCTTTTGGCAGCTCACGGCCAAGGAGCGCGAACCGCATTTCAAGATCCTGCGCGACGAGCGCCCGGTCAGCTGGCATCCGCCCATCGAAGGCACGATGATGCCGGCGCCGGTGGACGGCGTGTGGGCGCTGACCCGCAACGAGGACATCGTCCATGTCAGCAAGAACCCCGAACTCTTCTGCTCCGGCCAGGGCGTGATCATCGAGGCCGTCCCCGAGGAACTGCTGGAAGCGGCACAGTCATTTCTCGCGATGGACGGGGAGAAGCACTCCGGCCTGCGCCGCCTGATCAGCTCGGTGTTCACCCCCCGCCAGGTGGCCAAGATTCAAGACCAGGTCAACAACCAGGCCACGATGATCGTCGACGACCTGGTCAAGACCAAGCAGGGCGACTTCGTCGCGCAGGTCTCCAAACGGCTGCCGATGTGGACGATCTACGAAATGGTCGGGTTGCCGCCCGAAAAGCGCGACGAGACAACCATCTTCGCCGACGGCATGGTGTCGTGGGCCGACGAGGAGGTCGCCGCCGGCCGCGAGCCGGCCGAAGTGCTCAATGACTCGTTGATCGGGCTGCTGACCGCGGGTCTCGAACTCGCCGAACAACGCCGTGCGCATCCCGAGTCGGATCTGATGAGCCTGCTGGTGCAGGCCGAGGTCGACGGTCGCCGGCTCACCGATGACGAGCTCGGTGCGTTCTTCGTGCTGCTGTCGGTCGCCGGCAACGACACCACCCGCAACACCACGTCGCTGACGACCGTGGCGCTGCAGCAGTTCCCCGAACAGCGGGCCTTGCTCGAGAAGGACTTCAACGGCCACATCAAGGTCGCCATCGAGGAGTTCGTGCGGTGGGCCACCCCGGTGATGACGTTCCGGCGCACTGCCACCCGCGACACTGTACTGCGCGATCAGCACATCAGGGAGGGCGACTGGGTGCTGATGATGTATTCATCGGGCAACCGCGACGAGCGGGCATTCGGAAACCCCAATACCTTTGACATCCGGCGAAATCCGAACCCGCACGTCGCGTTCGGTGGAGGTGGCCCGCACTTTTGCATGGGCGCTTTCCTCGCCAAGATGCAGCTGGAGGCGATCTTCCGTGCCCCGACCCTGCGGGTGGGCGAACCCGAGTACCTGACCAGCAACTTCATGCACGCCGTCAAGTCGCTGCCCTACATCCTCGACTAGGAGAAGACGTGTCCGAATATGTATCCGAATTCAGGGGCAAGCGCTACGTTGTCACGGGTGCGGCGTCGGGCATCGGGCACGCGGCCGCCGAGAAACTGCTGGCCGCTGATGCCGAGGTGATCTCGCTGGACCGCAACAGCCCGACCGCCGCGGTGACCACCCATGTCGAGGTGGACCTTGCCAACCCGCGCGGCATCGACGCGGCACTGGAGCAAATCGACGGCGAATTCGACGGCTTGATGAACGTCGCCGGCATTCCCGGCACCGCGCCCGCCGATCTCGTACTCGCGGTCAACAGCCTGGCGGTGCGGCATCTGACCGAGTCATTCGTCGAGCGACTGGTGCCCGGGGGATCGGTGACCATCGTGTCGTCCACCGCGGGATTCAGCTGGCCCGGACGCTTGGAAGCTATCCGGGACCTGTTGGCCACCGACACTTTTGAGGAGGGGGCGGCCTGGTTCAAGGCCAATCCGCAACAGGGCAACGCCTACAACTTCTCCAAGGAAGTCACTACCGTGTACACGATGTCGATGGCGCTGGCATTGGCGCAAATGGGTTTTCGTATCAACGCTGTCTTGCCGGGTCCGGTGCAGACTCCGATCCTGGCCGACTTCGAGGAAACGATGGGCAAGGATACCCTCGACGGCGTCAAGGAACTGCTCGGTCGCCATGCCACACCGAAAGACATCGCCGACGCGGTGTTGTTCCTCGCCTCGGATGCGGCGCGATGGATCAACGGCCACGCACTCGTGGTAGACGGCGGTATCACCGGTGCCGTGTTGAGCGGCGTCGTCACGGCGCCGGAAATCTAGGCTCATCCGCGAAAATCATGCGCAGGCTCTTCTGATGAAAGTTCAGGTAGACCGGACCAAGTGCTCGGGAATCGGGCTCTGCGAGGTGGCCGCCCCGACGGTGTTCGAAGTCGGCGCCGATGGGCAATCGCATGTCATCAAACAACACCCGCCGGACGACGAGCGCGCCGCCGTCGAGGAGGCGGTACACGGATGTCCAACCGGCGCGTTGTCGATCGAGGACGTTGGGGGATAGGCGAAATGGGAACCAAAACCAGTGGCGCCCGCTTGACCGACAGATGACCCAAGACTAGAAATTCAATAGGAGCGCGAGGAAAGGCCAAGGCTGTTCTTTCTCATCCGCGGGCGGCGGCCGCCGACGTCATCGCCGGCTATCTCCGGCCCGATGAGCCCTTTCATGAATCCCCCGTCTCGGAGGCTCAGCGGCGAGCGCTCGCTGCGCGTGGTTTTTGTGCGACCCGCGAACGCGAGTGTTCGCGGGGCAAAGTCCGTGGCGAACCAACGACTGTGCGTTGAAGACGATGGTGTCTACTGAGTCGCGACGAGGGTCACGCCACTCGGCTGCCCAATTCAGCGCTCCGAGAACCAGCAATTGCGCATAGCGGGGATCGAGGTCGGCGCGAATCTGGCCGTCGGCCAAGGCGTTGTCGAACAACCGGCGCCACATCCGTCCATAGCTTGCTTCCTCTTTGAGCTGTCGGGTCCGCAGCCGCTCCGGTATCTGTCCAGAATTGCGGATTGACGCGGTGGCGTAGTCGGAGATCTCGAGTTCGTGTCGTAGGTGGGCTTCGACCGCGGTCATGATCCTGTCCAGCGGCGAGGTTTCCGTCGGCAACGCGTTCAGGGCGTCTTGCACGTGCCTACGCAGTTCGGCAATGCCGCAATACATCACCTCTTCGATGAGCTCTTCACGAGACCCGAAGTAGTAGTAGATAGCAGGCGCCTGAAGCTCCGCATGCTCGGCCACATCCGACAGCCTTGTCCCGGCAAACCCTTTCGAACTCAGGACGTGCGCTGCCGCATCGAGGATGCGGACGCGGGTGCGCGCTGACTTCGAATCGTTTTCGGGCTTGGCTGCCCCGGTCCCGGCCGGCGCGGATTTTCTAGGCACGATTAAAGGATATCGCAGGCGTGGAGCCTTGGACGCTCCGTCGCGATGTGTCCGTCTCAAGCAGTCAAGCGAGCCGGGGCCTGCTACTGAAGGTCGATGGATTTCCCGGTCGCGGCCGCGTGGCCCGCGCGATAGCCGAAAACCATTGCCGGGCCGATGGTTCCGCCGGCACCGCCGTAGGCCCGGCCGGTCGGCCCGGCCATCGCGTTGCCCGCGGCGAACAGCCCCGGGATGGGCTCTCCGCTGACATGGAGCACTCGGCCGTCGCGATCGGTGCGCGGCCCGCCCTTGGTGCCCATCGCACCCACGCACACCGGCACCGCGTAGAAGGGGGCGGTGTCGATGGGGCCGAGCGTCTTACCGGCTGGCGTGGTGGCAGTGTCGTCACCCCAGTAGCCGTCGTAGGCACTGGAACCGCGGCCGAAGTCGGGATCGGCACCGGCGGCGACATGGCGGTTCCATGCCTCGATTGTGCGGATTAGGCCGTCGGCGTCAATGCCGGTCTTGGCGGCCAACTCGGCAAGGTCGGCCGACTCACAGAACCAGTCCGGAACCGGCTCTCCCGAAACGATCCCCAGAAAGCCGTAGCGCTGCAAGTGAACTGAGTCGAACACGATCCACGCGCGGTCGTTGACGTAACCACCGCGGGGATCGAGGTAGTGGAACGCACCAGCCATCGAGTTGTAGTCGCAGGCCTCGTTGACGAATCGGCGTCCGGCCTGGTTGACCATGATGCTCCTGGGGCGGGTTCGCTCCAGCCGTACGCTGCGGCTGCGCTGCTTGCCGTCGATGGTGTCGCCCGGGATCCGCACGATCGGCACCCACCACGCTTCGCCCATGTTGGCCAACTCGGCGCCGTGCGCCATCGCCATCCGCAATCCGTCGCCGGTGTTGTTCGGCGGGGACACCGCACCGTGCATCGGCCCACGCAGAAATGCCTGCACCGCAACGGGATCCCATTCGAAGCCGCCGGTGCCCAGAATGACGCCGTGCCGTGCGCGCACGTTGGTGTTCTGCCCGATCGTTACCCCGGTGACCTCTCCCGAGTCGACAATGAGCTCTGTGGCCCGGGCATTCGTGTGGATCGGAACCCCGGCATCGAGTAGCCCCTCGAGCAGTCCGGCGATCAGCGCGGCGCCCGCCACGCACAGCTCGTCGGATACTTGGTCCACCGCCGCGTGCAGACGCGCCCGGGTCTCGGCATCGAAACCGACGTTGGACCAGTCGGCGGGGAATGACGTTATACGGCCCGCCCACTCGCCGAGCCGGGTGAGGTCGAAGGCTGCTGCGCTGAGCGACCGGCCGCCGGTGGGTTGTCCGCCCGGCAACTCGGGCTGGTAATCGGGGAAGCCTTCCGCGACCTCGAAACGCAGACCGCTGTGTGCCTCGACGAAGTCCAGCATGGCCGGGCCCGATTGCACGAACGTCTCCACCAGTGCGTCGTCCATCGAACCGAACGACTGTGCGCGAAGGTACTGCAGCGCGTCGGAGGCCGTCAATTCCCGTTCCGGACAACGGCTATGGGCGGGTATCCACACGATGCCACCGGACACTGCGGTGGTCCCGCCGACGGTCGGGGCCTTCTCGAACACCTCCACCGAAGCGCCGGCGACCACCGCCGTCAGTGCGGCCGTCAGCGCGGCGCCGCCACTGCCGAGCACGACGACATCGGCTTCGTGGTCCCAAGACATCGACTTTTCATCCCTTCAGCTCAGTAGCCCCGACAACTGCTTCGCGGCTTTGACGACCGCTTCCTTCCCACGCATCACGACGTCTTCTCGATGGGAGATGAGGTTGATGCACGTTGGTGGAGACGGTGCCTGGCGGTGGACCGCCACGGCCAGCCCATAGGTGTTCGGCTCGATCTCCCCGTACGTCATCACCCAGCCGCGCTCGCGGGTGCGGGCGACCAGCTCCCGTTCTCCCGGGCGCGGGGGCATGCTCGCGAGCAGCGCGATGCCGGCGGCCCCGCGGTCCAGCGGATATCGGCTCCCCTCGTGGAAGGCGAGCTGGTAGGCGACCTGGCTGGGCACGATCACCCCGACTGCCACCTGTTGGTCACCCTCGGCGACAAGCAACGACACGGTGCTGCCGAGTTCGTCAGCCAGTGCGCGCAGCGTCGGCAGACTGAGTTGACGCACGTTTCGGTCGAATGACGCGCCGAGGACGGCGAGGCCGGCTGCCGGCCGGTAGCGCCCGTCTTCCCCCTTGGCGACCAGTCGGAACTCGGCCAACGTCGTGAGCAATCGATATGCGATTGTCCGATGCACGCCGACCTGGTCGGCGAGCTGTTGCATGGTGAGCCCGCCCGGGGAGGCCGCCACCATTTGCAGCGCGGTGAGTCCCCTGGCCAGCGTTTGCGAACCTGTCATGGTCTTGACAGACCCCCACGCGAGAGCGAAGCTTTATATATAGCGCACATTACTGTGCGATATTAGCACATGAGATAAGCCGAAAACGAGAACATAATTTCCACAAGATGTGTTGGGCCAGAGAAGACCAGAGCGGACTAGTGGTGGAGTTCGAGAGCGTCTGGAGTGACCTCCAGGGTGTCCCGTTTGAGCAGGGCTATCTCATGGTTGGAGGAGTCCGGACCCGATACCTGCGTGCCGGCGATCCCGGCAAGCCGGTCCTGATGCTGTTGCACGGGTCAGGGGGCCACGCCGAGGCCTACGTCCGCAATTTGGCTGCGCACGCCGAGTATTTCTGGACCTGGGCGATCGACATGTTGGGCCACGGGTACACCGACAAGCCGGGCCACCCGGTGGAAATCAGCCACTATGTCGAGCATCTGATGGCGGTGCTGCGCACCATCGGTGTCGAGCGCGCCAGCGTCAGCGGTGAATCCCTCGGGGGCTGGGTGGCGGCCCGCGCCGCCGTCGACCATCCGGACGTCGTTGACCGGCTTGTGCTTAACACCGCAGGTGGGTCACAGGCGGATCCCGCGGTGATGCAGCGGATCATCACGTTGTCCATGGCGGCCGCCGAGAACCCGACGTGGGACACGGTTCAGGCGCGCATCAAGTGGTTAATGGCCGACAAGTCCAAGGGCTACGACGATTTGGTCGCCAGCCGCCAACGGATCTATCGGGAACCGGGATTCGTCGCGGCCATGCGCGACATCATGGCGCTGCAGGATCCCGAGATTCGGGAGCGCAACATTCTCGGCCCGGACGAATACGGAGCCATCACCGCGCCGACGCTGGTGTTGTGGACCAGTGACGACCCGACCGCCGACGTCGATGAGGGCCGCCGCATCGCGTCGATGATCCCGGGTGCACGCTTCGAGGTGATGCCGGGCTGTGGTCACTGGCCGCAGTACGAGGACGCCAAGACCTTTAACCGCTTGCATCTCGATTTTTTACTGGGGCGTTGATGGGCGGAGCCGAGCACGGTGTAGACGTCGATGTTCTCATCGTCGGCGCCGGACCGGTCGGGTTGACTATTGCCAACATCCTTGGCCTGCAAGGTGTTCGCACCCTGGTGGTCGAGGAACGGGCGACACTCATCGACTACCCCCGCGGGGTTGGACTGGACGACGAGGCATTGCGCACCTTCCAGTCGATCGGTCTGGTCGACCGCATCCTGCCGCACACCGTGCCCAACCAGATTCTGCGTTTCTTCGACGCCAAGCGCCGGGTGCTTGCCGAAATGGCCCCGCCCGATGCGCGTTTCGGCTGGCCGAAGCGCAATGGGTTCGTGCAGCCGCTGGTCGACGCCGAATTGCTGCGCGGTCTAGACCGATTCCAGCACGTCGAGGTGCGCTGGGACAGCCCGATGACCTCGTGCGTGCAAGCCGCCGATGCGGTGACCGTCGAACTCGGCGGCGAAGGCGACACCGCCAGTGTGCGGGCGCGTTACGTCGTCGGCTGCGACGGGGGCCGGAGCACCACCCGGCGGATGATGGGCGTGTCCTTCGACGGTACGACGTCGTCCACCCGGTGGCTGGTCGTTGATATCGCCAACGATCCGCTGGGTCACCCCAACAGTGAGGTGGGTGCGGACCCGGAACGCCCATATGCCTCGATCTCGATCGCGCACGGGATTCGCCGGTTTGAGTTCATGATTCACGCCGACGAGTCCGACGAGCAGGCGGAGGATCCGGTTTTCCTGACGCGGATGCTGGCGCGAATGGTGCCGCATCCCGACCGGGTCGAGGTGATCCGGCGCCGCATCTACACCCATCACTCGCGGATCGCGGGCGCGTTTCGCAGCGGCCGGTTACTGCTGGCCGGGGATGCCGCGCACCTGATGCCGGTGTGGCAGGGTCAGGGCTACAACAGCGGTATCCGGGACGCGGCGAACCTGGGATGGAAGCTTGCGGCGGTGGTAAGTGGCCAGGCCGACGACCGGCTGCTGGATACCTACGACATCGAGCGACGCAAGCACGCCCGGGCGATGATCGACCTTTCCACCACGGTGGGGCGGGTCATCTCACCGACCGACCGCAGGGTTGCCGCCGCGCGGGACCTCATCGTGCGGTCCGCGTCAATTGTGCCGTCGCTCAAGCGGTATGTGCTGGAAATGCGGTTCAAGCCGATGCCGCGCTACGAGCAGGGCGCGGTGGTTCACTCGTTGGACCCTGACGAGCCGCGCGATCCCCGCTCGCCGGTCGGCACGCTGTTCATTCAGCCCCGGGTTGATACCCGAACGCAGCACGATGTCCTCTTGGACGAGGTCCTGGGCCGCTGGTTCGCGGTGCTGTGTTGGAACAACAACCCGCGCAAAATCCTCGGCGATGACGCTTTCGCAGCGTGGAAAGCCTTGGGCGGAAGCTTTATTGCGCTCCGCCCGCTCACTCAGCTGCACTGGACCGGGCACGACGACCCCGACGTTGTGATCGTCGGCGATCGCGAGGGTGGTCTTAAATCCTGGTTCGACGCGCACAAGGAATCGGTGCTGTTCCTGCGCCCCGATCGCTGTATCGCTGGTGCCTGCATCGCCCAGCTCGCGCCCGAGCTCGGCGCCTCGCTGCTCGACACCCTCGCGCTCACGCCGGGAGGGGGTGACTCCTCAAGTGCCTCTGGCTCTGTGCTGTATGTCCCACAGCCCGCTCCTGAATCTACCGGGGCCGTCGCGGGATCTGCTTGACGACGTGAACGCCGCGATCGCGCAGGCGCGACTATTTGTACAAGAGTATGACCCAGAGCTCGTCGTCATCTTTTCTCCGGATCACTACAACGGCTTCTTCTACAAGGTGATGCCGTCATTCTGTACCGGCATGCGCGCCAGAGGAGTTGGCGACTACGGCACCCACCTCGGCCCGCTCAACGTTCCCGAAGACATCGCGGCCGACTGCGCGAAAGCCGTACTCGGCTCGGGCGTCGACGTCGCGGTATCGGTGAGCATGGACGTGGACCACGGCACCGTCCAGCCGCTGGAGAAACTCTTCGGCGACGCGACCTCGCGCCCGGTGATACCGCTCTTCATTCACGCCATCGCGGTGCCGTTGGGACCGTTGCACCGCTGCCGGGCGCTGGGCACCGCGGTAGGCAACTACCTGGCGACCTTGGACAAGCGGGTCCTGGTGATCGGGTCCGGTGGGCTCTCACACAGTCCTCCGGTGCCAACCCTGGCCACCGCCGGTCCGGCGGTCCTGCAGCGGATCGTGCACGGCGAACCGATGACGTCCGAGCAGCGTCAGGCCCGGCAGGCCGCTGTGATCGACGCGGCGAAGAGCTTCGCCGCGGGCGAGAGCGACCTGCAACCCCTCAACCCGGTGTGGGATCACCAATTTCTGGAGATCATCGACGAGGGTCGGCTCGACGAGCTCGATTCCTGGTCGAATTCGTTCGTGATGTACGAAGGCGGCGGCTCAGCCCACGAAATCCGAACGTGGATTGCGGCTTTCGCGGCATTGGCAACGGCGGGGCCATACCAGACCACGGAGCGCTACTACAAGCCGGCCGCCGAACTGATCGCCGGCTTCGCTATCAGGACGGCGGCGCCAAAATGACTTCCTCCGATGCCTTTGACGGATTCGATCATGTTGTCGATGTGCTCATCGTCGGGTCCGGCGGTGGTGGCATGACCGCCGCGCTGACGGCCAACGCTTCCGGACTGGACGCGTTGGTGGTAGAAAAGTCCTCCCATTTCGGTGGTTCCACCGCCCTTTCCGGTGGTGGCATCTGGGTGCCCGGGGCACCCGCGCAGCGCCGGGCGGGATACGCCCCCGACCCAGACGGCGTCGTCGAGTACCTGCGGCTGATCACCGACGGCCTCGTGAGCGAGGCTCGCCTTCGGCAATACGTCGAGTCGTCGCCGCACATGCTGGAGTTCCTGGAAAGACTCTCACCGTGGCTCGAGTTCGTCTGGAAGCCAGGCTATGCCGATTACTACCCGGAATTGCCCGGTGGCTCCGAGCTCGGCAGCACCATCAATGTGCCGCCCATCGACCTGCGGAAGCTGGGCGACGACGAGGAGAAACTACTCAAGCCGCTGGCGCTTGCCCCAAAGGGGATCTGGCTTGGCCCCAAGGAACTGAGGTCCTTCTATCGGATCCGCCAGTCGTGGGCCGGAAAAGGCGTGCTGCTGAAGTTGATTTCGCGGATGGTCAGGGCGCGACTGTTCGGCGAGCGGATCGCTGCGATCGGACAGTCGCTGGCGGCCCGGCTCAGGCTGGCGATGAGGGAGCGCGGTATCCCGCTGTGGCTGGACTCGCCGATGGCCGAGCTGCTCACCGACGCCGACGGATCGGTGACCGGCGCGTTGGTGGAGCGAGACGGCAGCAAGCAGCGGATCGGTGCGCGCCGCGGGGTGATCGTGGCCTCCGGCGGCTTCGACCACGACCTTGCCTGGCGCACGGAGCATCAACCCGTCGTGGACCAGGAATGGAGCTTCGGCAACCCCGCCTCGATGGGCGACGGTATTCGCGCCGGAGAACGGGTGGGCGCCGCGACCGGGCTGCTCGACGAGGCCTGGTGGTTTCCGGCGATCCAATGGCCGGACGGCCGGATGCAATTCATGCTCAACGAGCGGATGATGCCGGCGCAGTTCATCGTCAACGGCGAAGGCAAGCGCTTCATCAACGAAGCGGCGCCTTACATGGACTTCGTCACGCCATGATCGACGGCCAGAAGTCCGGTGTCACCCACATCCCATGCTGGCTCATCACCGATCACCGGTCCTTCAACCGCTACGTTGTCGGCGGGCACCTGCCGATACCCAAGGTGCCGTGGGCGCCGGTGCCCACCGGGCGCAAGGTCCCGGCGGCCTGGCTGGAATCGGGCGTCGTCAAAGCGGCGATGGGCTGGGATGAGCTGGCGAGGAAGATCGACGTCCCGGCGGACCAGCTTCGGGCAACCGCAACGCGTTTCGACGAGCTGGCGCGCAAGGGGCACGACGACGATTTCAACCGCGGTGACAGCGTTTACGACAACTACTACGGCGATCCGACCCTGCCCAACCCCAACCTGTATCCGCTGGGGGATCCGCCGTACTACGCGTTTCGCATCGTTCTCGGCGATCTGGGGACATCAGGCGGCCTGCTGACCGACGAATACGCGCGCGTGCTGCGGCCGGACGGCTCCGTTGTGCCGGGCCTGTACGCGGTGGGCAACACCTCTGCGGCGGTGATGGGCCGCAGTTACGCGGGTGCCGGGGCGACCATAGGCCCGGCCATGACCTTTGGCTTTGTCGCGGCGAAACACTGTGCCGCTCGGGCCGCCAAGCGGCCCTTTAGTTCTCATAGGAGGTAACGATGAAGATCTCACTATTCTACGAATTCGCCCTGCCGCGTCCGTGGGTGCCGGATGACGAGCGGGTCTTGCTGCAGGAGTGTCTGGACGAGGTCGAGGCCGCCGACAAGGCCGGGTTCTCCACCGTTTGGCTCACCGAGCACCACTTCCTCGAGGAGTACTGCCATTCCACCGCGCCGGAAATATTCCTGGCCGCGGCGAGTCAGCGGACCAAGAACATCCGGCTGGGATTCGGCATCATGCACATGCCGCCCGCGGTCAATCACCCCGCCCGAGTGGCCGAACGCATCGCCACCCTCGACCTGCTCTCCAACGGGCGCGTCGAGTTCGGCACCGGGGAATCCTCCTCCGTCGGTGAGCTCGGCGGCTTCAACATCGATCCCGCCGACAAGCGGGCGCAATGGGAGGAGGCGCTCGAGGTCGCGATCCGGTGCATGATCGAGGAGCCATTCGCGGGTTTCAAAGGCGAGCACATCGAGATGCCGGCCCGCAACGTCATTCCCAAGCCGATGCAAAAGCCGCATCCGCCGGTCTGGGTCGCCTGCACGCGGCCGGCCAGCGTCCAGATGGCCGCCCAAAAGGCCATCGGCGCTTTGAGTTTCGCCTACACCGGTCCCGGGCCGCTGGCCGAGCGGGTCAACGGATACTATAAGGAACTCGAAGAGAACGGCGTCCCGGTCACCCCGGCGATCAACCCGAACATCCTGGCCATCGGCGGCGACCTGTCGATGATGGTCGCCAAGACCGACGAGCAGGCACTCGAGCGCCTCGGTCAGGGTGGCGGGTTCTTCTCGTTCGGGATCATGCACTTCTACATGACCGGCGTGCACACCCCCGGGCGCACCGGAGTGTGGAAGCGCTATCTCGAAGAGGTCGACAAGGACCCGACGCTGGCCTACGGCCCGGGACGCGGCGCGATCGGCTCTCCGGCCACCGTGCGCGAATTCCTGCGCGGTTACGAGGACAGCGGCGTCGACGAAATCATCCTGCTGCTCAATCCGCGCAGCCACGAAGGCACCATGGAGTCGATCGAGCTGATGGGTTCCGACGTGCTTCCCGAGTTCATCGAGCGTGACGAGAAGGCGGTGGCCGACAAGGCCGCGCGGCTGGCACCGGTTATCGAGAAGATCGAAGCGCGGCGACCCGAATCGACCGCACCGCAATTCGACGAAAACTACGCCTTCGGCGGGCTGCCGACCGGTCGTGGCGGTAAATTCACCGCCAGCGAAATCCCCGAGGCCATGGCCGAGATCAACGAAGGCCGCGTCCAGGCGGCGCAGCGCGCAAAGGAGCAAAAGGAGCAAGGCAAGTGACGGCGGAAGACCTCTGAATTTGGGAAGACCGTTGGGACGATTCGAGGAGCTGTGGCGCTACGACGGCCGCCGCGCGGTGGTTACCGGATGTGCGTCGGGCATCGGCGAACATGTGGTGCGCCAGCTCACGGAACTCGGCGCGAATGTCGTCGGACTCGACAAACGCCAACCGGGCTTGCCGATCAACGATTTTCGTGAGGTGGACCTCGCCGACCCGGTATCGATCGATCGCGCGGTGGCTTCGATCAGCGGGGGAGTGGACACGCTTTTCAACGTCGCCGGGGTCTCCTCCGGAATCGGCAACCCGCCGCTCGTCGTCACCATCAACTTTCTGGGCCTGCGGCATGTCACCGAAGCGGTGATCCCGCGGATGGCCGCAGGGTCATCCATCGTCAGCGTGTCCTCGCTGGCTGCCTCGGCATACCGCGAGCATCTCGCGGCGGTCGCGCCGCTGCTAAACACCGCGACGATGCAGGAGGGCATCGACTGGTGTCGTGACCATCCCGATGCGCTGGCCGGTGGTGGATACCAATTGTCCAAAGAGGCGATCATCCTTTACACCATGCGAAATGTTTCCCGCCTCGGCGCCCAGGGAATCCGCATCAACTGCACCGGCCCCGGGGTCACCGAAACCCCGATCCTCGATCAGCTGCGCACGGCGTACGGGCAGGGATTCCTCGACGACATACCCAAGCCTTTGGGCCGCGTTGCCGGCCCCGCTGAACAGGCAGCCGTTCTGATCTTCTTGAATAGCCGTGCAGCCAGCTACATTTCGGGCCAGGTCGTGTGGGTCGACGGCGGGAACGTGGGCGCGGCGATCGCTCGTGAACTCGAGGAAGGACATGCTCCATGGCCACCATGAGTGACTTTCGTCGGGTCGCCAGCGATGTCTGCAACTGGGGACGGTGGGGAGCCGCCGACGAGCTCGGCACGCTGAACTTCATCACCGCGGATAAGGTTGCCCAAGCCGCAAGCCTGGTCCGGCATGGAAAGGTGTTTCCGCTTGGTGTCGACTTCGGCTCGTCGGGCCCGCAGGGTGCCTTCGGGTTCCGGCACAACCCCATACACATCATGACCGTGGACGGCGGCGACGCTGATACGCTGGCCGAATACGGGCCCAACTGGGCGCAGAACCCGACGGCGAAACAGATGGGGAAATACCTCGTCGGCAATCCGTTCCGCTTCAACGACGACATGATCATCATGCCGCTGCAGGCGGCCACCCAGTGGGATGCGCTGTCGCACGTGTACTACGACGACCAGCTGTACAACGGCTTCCCGGCGGGTTCGGTGACAAGTCTGGGGGCCTATCACTGCGGGATCGAGAAGGCTGACGTCAAGGGCATCACCTCGCGCGGTGTGCTGTTGGATCTGGTGCGCCATCGCGGCGCGGAGGTCTTCCTCGAACACGGAAACCCAATCACGCCCGACGAATTGGATGACGTCGTTCGGTCGCAGGGAGTGACCGTCGGGCGGGGCGATATCGTGCTGATCCGGACCGGCTGGTGGAAAAGGTTTCTCATGACCGGCGACAAGACGGAACCGTACTCCGGGCTGGACTGGCGATGCGCCCAGTGGCTGCACGATCACGAGATCGCCGCCGTCGCCGCCGACAACCTCCAGGTCGAAGACCCGGTATCCGGAGTCGAGGGCGTATTCTTGCCGTTCCACCTGCTGACCCTGCGTGACATGGGACTGATGCTCGGCGAGTACTGGGACCTCACCGCGCTGGCGGAAGATTGTGCCGCCGACGGCGTTTACGAGTTTCAGCTTGTCGCGCCGCCGCTGAGATTCGTTGGTGCCGTGGGCTCCCCGGTAAACCCGATTGCGATCAAGTGATGGATTTTCATCGCAAGACCACGGTGGTCGACGGACTCGCCACCGGCTACCTGGAGGCCGGCGACGGCGACCTGATCGTGCTGTTGCACGGCGGCGAGTTCGGTGCCAGCGCCGAATTCGGTTGGGAACGCAACATTGCCGCCCTCGCCGCCCACTATCGAGTGCTGGCGCCGGACATGCTGGGGTTCGGGCAGTCGGCGAAGGTAATCGACTTCGTCGACGGTCGTGGGATGCGGATTCGGCATGTGGCGCGCTTCTGTGAGGCGCTCGGCATTGAGTCGGCGCACTTCGTCGGCAACTCGATGGGCGCGATCAACCTGCTTACCGACGCCACATCGGATGCGCCGCTGCTGCCGGTCCGCAGCTTGGTGATCATCTGCGGGGGCGGAGAGATCCGGCAAAACAAGCACTTTGAGGCCTTGCAGGAGTATGACGCGACGCTGCCGGCGATGCGGCGCATCGTCGAGGCGCTGTTCCACGACGCCAGGTATCCGGCCGACGACGACTATGTGCACCGGCGCCACGAGTCGAGCACCGCGCCCGGGGCGTGGGAAGCGGTGGCCGCGGCGCGCTTTCGCCGCCCCGGTTCGTCACGGCCCGCGACTCCGTCAAGCGCGCGAGCGTACGAGCGCATCGACGCGCCGACACTTATTGTCGAAGGGGGAGACGACAAGCTCCTTCCCCCGGGCTGGGCCGCCGAGATCGCCAAGCAGATCCGAAACGGACGTTGGGCGGTGGTCGAAAAGGCCGGCCATTGCCCGCAGATCGAGCAGTCGTCGGCGGTCAACGAATTGCTGCTGGACTTTCTCGAGAACAATCGCTAACGGTCAGAAGACATAGTCCAGGCGGGTCTGCATCCCGGCGTATGCATGGTAGGTATTGTGGCAGTGCAACATCCACCAGCCCGGGTTGTCGGCGACCACGACGGCGTTGATCTTCTGCTTGGGCAGCACGATAACGGTGTCCTTGCGGGCGCCGGGAGTGCCATCGGCCTTGAGCACCTGGAAAGTATGGCCGTGCAGGTGCATTGGGTGGTACATCATCGTGGGGTTGTCGAAGGTCATGGTCGGGCGTTGGCCCTGCCGCACGTGTAGCGGATCGGTCTTGCTGTAGACCTCGCCATTGATCGTCCAGATGTATTTGGCCATGTCGCCGCCCAAGACGACTGGGAGGTTCAGGTTGGGCTCCGCTGCACCCAGGTTGACCGACGTTGTGGCGGTGAACATTTTGAGAGTACCCACCCGCATGGTGAGTTCCGGCGGCCGAAATTGCGGATCGGGTTGGCTACCCGACCCGGTGACGAGCAGCGCACGTGCGACGGCATTTTTTCCTTCCGCGGAGGCGACCAGCGGGAAGACGCCGTCGGCGGCGGTCACGATGACGTCGTAGCGTTCGGCCATGCCGATCAGCAGGGCGTCGACCTGGGTGGGCACCACTGGGTAACCATCGGTGTGGGTGACCGTCATCGAATGCCCGCCCAGCGCAACGCGAAACGCGGTGTCGGAGCCGCTGTTGATGAAGCGGATCCGGATCCGTTGGCCAGGCTTCGCGCTGAATGTAGTCGCGGCCGCGGGGACTCGGCCGTTGATCAGATAGTAGGGGTAGGCAATGTCTCCGGCGTCGCCACCGAGCAGGTCGCTGTTGCCGACTTCACCCGGCATACCAGGCATCCCGGGCATTCCCGTCGCCCCGCTCGTCGAGGTCGTCCCGGTCGGGGTGGTCGTCGTGGTCTTGTTGCTCGTCGTCGGCTTGGTTGGCGAGGTGGTCGGGGTCGTCGTGGTTGCCGGCGTCGCCTTTGGCATGTTTTGTTTGGTGGGCTTGTTCGGAGAGGTCAGGGCATCGTAAAGCTGTTGCGGGCTTTTGCCGACGCCGTCGGTCCAATCATCCATGACGACAATCCATTCGGCGTCGTAGCTACCCGGCTCGGTCGGATCGTCGACGATGACCGGCAGATAAAGCCCCATGTCCTCTTCGAGGCCGACGTGCGGATGGGCCCAATAGGTACCCGCATTCGGAACGGAGAACCGATAGGTAAAGTCTTGTCCGGCCGGGATGTTCGGGGTGGCGGGCTCGACGCCGTCCATGTCGTTGCGCAGCGCGATGCCGTGCCAGTGGACCGAGGTCGGCTGGTCGAGCCGGTTTGTGACCGTGATCGCAAGCTCGTCGCCGATCTTGGCCCGGATCAGCGGACCCGGGATGGTGTTGCCGTAGGCCAGCGTACGGGCGGTGATCCCGCCCAGGTCGATGTCGGCCTGCTGGGCAGTCAAGCTGGCGGTCACGGTGCGTCCACTATGTGGCCGCGCCGCCTCGGCCGCGGCAATGGCGGCGGCCATTTTGGCGCTACTCGATGCCTGGCCATTGGATTGACTGCAAGCAGCCAACGCGAATCCGCCGGCGATTCCGGCGGCTATGAAGCCGCGCCTGGTGAGCCGCGCACTGTCGAAGGAGACTTCGCTCGTGGGCAGCATAGGCATTGACATCTCCTTGTCTGGTATCTAATCGTCCCCAGCGCCTTAACCCTGCTCGCGAATACCGCATATCGCAACCGGGAACGTGTCCGAGTGCCGCCCTCGATTCGCTCGCGAGGGTTCGGTGTCGCTCCGAGGGCCGCGCCTTCCGCTCTGACGTGGGTGTATGCCGGCGCTTGATGCGGGTTTCTTCAGTTCCGGCACGATGCAGCGGCCGCGCGTACCTACGGCACTGGTTCCCCTTCGCATCGGTCAAGCCCTCTTGACACGGTTCTGCCTGGCCCGTGGACCTCGGGCAAGGTCGTCGGCCCGATCACAAATGTGAGCATGTCCAATAACGCGCGACAACAACCTGATAGCAACTTCAGCGCGACCCCAATGCAGATAGAGGCAACGGAGATTGAATGTAGTCATCAAGGCCGGCAACGCAATTGGAACTGGCGCGCAAGACCGCTCTCACACCGGTCAGTCGACCCGGAGGTAGTGCGAGATGGACGTCGGTGCGTTGCCGCCCGAAATCAACTCTGCCCGAATGTATTCGGGTCCTCGTGCAGGTTCGATGCTGGACGCCGCGGATGCCTGGGACAGGTTAGCGGACGAGCCGTACTCCACCGCCCTGTCCTACCGGGCGATCATCACAACGCTTACCGACGGCGATTGGCGGGGTTCCGCGGCAGATTCGATGGCTGCCGCCGTCCGTACGTACGCTGGCTGACGAATACCGCCGCACAGGCCGAGGAGGTCGCCAGCCAGGCCAGGGCTGCTGCAAGCGCCTTCGAGACCGCGTTCGCCGCGACGGTGCCCCCGGCCCATGATCGAGGCCAACAGGGCTCAGCTGACATCGCTGATCGCGGATAATGCGGTCGGCCAGAACACGCCCGCGATCACGGCCGTCGAGGCTGACTACGCCGAAATGTGGGCCCGCCATGTACCGCTACGCGGGCGCGTCGGCGGCTGCCACGACCCTGACACCGCTGGCGTCGCCAACGCTGGGCGACAACCCCGTCGGCCCCGCTGCGACCGACTAGGGGGCTGATAATGCCGCCAACGCGCAGGACGCGCTTGTCCAGGCGATGTCCGCAGCGCCCCAGGTGTTGCGACGTCTTGCGCAACCGATGCGGTCGGCATCGGCCACCTCGGCGATGGCGAGATTTCCGCGGTTGAGCGCGTTCTCGGCGCCGCGTAGCTGGGGTGACGCCGCCTTCGGTTCCCTTCGATCAATTGCCTGATCTCAGACGGCGGGGCATGATCAACGCCGCCTAACCCTGACCGCTGGACACGTGCGAGGCGAGCCAGTCGCTGAAGGTGGTGGGGAAGATGGTGGGGTCCTCGCCGTCCACCGGAACGATGCTGTGGTCGCCGAGGAGCGTGCCGAAGTAGCGGGCGTTAGGGTCGGCCACCACCTGGCGAGGATCGTCGTGCGCGGCAAGCGCGGTCCGGGCGAAGTCGTCCATGCCGGACTTTTCGGGGCCGGCGATGTTGATGATCCCGTTGACCGGATCGTTGACCGTTGCGCGGATGACGGCGGTGGCGACGTCCTCGGCCGCGATGGGCTGGAACGCCGCATGTGGCAGGCGAACCGTGTTTCCCTCGGTTGCCGAGTCGGCAATGCCGATGACGAACTCGAAGAACTGAGTCGCCCGCACGATTGAATACGGGGCTCCCGACTCCTCGATCAGCCTCTCCTGGGCGATTTTTGCCCGCATGTAGCCACTGTCCGGTGCGCGATCGCAACCCACTATCGAGAGCGCAACGTGATGCTGGACACCGGCGTCCCGCTCCGCCGCCAGGAGGTTGCGGGTCGAGGTGGTGAAAAAGTCGAGCACGTCGTCGTCGGCCCACGACGGCGAGTTGGACACGTCCACCACCGTGTGCGCACCAGCAAGGGCTTCGGGGAGACCTTTGCCGGTGAGGGCGTTGACACCCGAGCGCGGCGAGGCCGACACTGCCTCGTGGCCCAGCTCGGTGAGCTGCAAGATGACCTGCGAGCCGATGAGTCCACTGCCGCCGATGACTACGATCTTCATTACCTGGCCGACCTTTCCGGGTTCCGCGATGAACTTGCGGCTTAAGTCTCGCGCTCACGCTCGCTCCTCGAACGCTTGGGGTCCGTAGTCATACGAAACTCCTTCCTTAAATCAACTGCTTGACTTAACACCGCCGACGCCGATTAACTCGTCATGTGGTCAACGAACTGGCCGGCAAGGTAGCCATCGTCACCGGCGGCGCCTCCGGCATCGGTCGCGGCATAGCGGAGCGGTTTGTCGCCGAGGGCGCGCGGGTGGTCATCGCCGACGTCGAAAAGGATAGCGGTGAGGCGCTGGCCGCAACGCTGGGCCCGGATGCCCTCTTCCAGCGGACGGACGTCTCCGATCCCGAACAAGTCGGGGCCCTGGTAGCCACCGCCGTCGAGAAATTCGCCGGTCTGCACGTCATGGTCAACAATGCCGGTGTCTCCGGAACCATGCACCGCCGATTCCTCGACGACGATCTGGACGATTTCCACCGCGTCATGGCGGTCAACGTCCTGGGTGTGATGGTGGGCACCCGAGATGCCGCTCGGCACATGGCCACCAGCGGCGGGGGATCAATCATCAACCTGACCTCGATCGGCGGGATCCAGGCGGGCGGCGGCGTGATGATATATCGGGCCTCGAAAGCAGCGGTCATCCAGTTCACCAAGTCCGCCGCAATCGAGTTGGCGTACTGCGAGATTCGGGTGAACGCCATCGCGCCGGGCAACATACCCACGCCGTTGGTTGCGAAATCGGCGGGGAATATCGATCAACAGGAGATCGAGCGGTACGAGGCGGCGACTCGCGAGACGATGCGTGCCGACCGGCCGCTGAAGCGCGAGGGCACACCCGGGGACATCGCGGAGGCGGCGTTGTATTTTGCCAGCGATCGGTCGCGCTATGTCACGGGAACCGTGCTGCCGGTAGATGGGGGTGCCGTCGCGGGAAATGTGATCCGGTCCACGACGCGTGAGGGATAGGGCCTATCACTTGTGCCGAACGTGAAGTCACTGAGAAATTTTTGCGATTTTTTCGCACTGCGTTCACGTTCGGCGAAGATGGAGCCATGGAATGGTTTGCCGACAAGGTAGCCGTGGTAACCGGCGCCGGTTCGGGTATCGGGCGGGCTCTGGCGGTAGAACTGGCTCGATCAGGCGCGCGGCTGGCGATCAGCGACGTCGACGTGCAAGGCCTCGCTCAAACGGAGAAGTTCCTACACAAGATCGGCGCGGAGGTGCGGGCGGACCGGATCGACGTTACCGAGCGCGCGGAGTTCCTCGCCTACGCCGACACCGTCAAAGAGCACTTTGGGAGGGTCAACCAGATTTACAACATTGCCGGGATTGCCTTTGTTGGTGATATCGAGGTCAGCCAGTTCAAGGACATCGAGCGGGTGATGGATGTCGACTACTGGGGCGTGGTCAACGGGACAAAGGCGTTCTTGCCGCATCTCATCGCGTCCGGTGATGGCCATGTCATCAACATGTCGAGCATGTTCGGTTTGTTCGGCGTACCTGGTCAGGCCGCCTATAACTCGGCCAAATTCGCGGTGCGCGGTTTCACCGAGGCGCTGCGCCAAGAGATGGCTTTGGCGGGCCACCCCGTCGCGGTCACGGTGGTGCACCCCGGATACGTGAAGACGGCGATCGCTCGCAACGCCGGAGCTGCGGAAGGCGTTGACAAAGAAGCCGGGATCAAAGTCTTCAATAGGATCGCCATTACCAGCGCCCATCGCGCGGCGCGGACCATCTTGAAGGCGGTCCAGCGGAAGAAGGCCCGAGTGCTGGTCGGCCTGGACGCCAGAGCGTTCGACCTGCTCGTCCGCGTCTCACCGACGGGCTATCAGCGCATCCTCGGGCCGATGACGGCACGTTTCCAATCCCCGTCGCGCTAAAGGTGGCGGGCTGCCTCTTGGGCGAGTTGCAGCCGGGACGTGATATCCAGCTTGCTATAGACATGGGTGAGATGGGACTGCACGGTGCGCGGTGAGATGAAAAGCCTTGTGGCGATGTCACTATTGGCGAGCCCTTCGCTGACCAGACGCACCACGTCGAGCTCGGCGGGCGTGAGCGACGCCCAGCCGGTCGCGGGCCGCTTGCGCTCGCCGCGGCCGCGCTGCGCGTAGGCGATCGCCTCGTCGGTGGGCAGAGCGGCACCCTCTGTCCATGCGGCTTCAAAGTCGTTGTCGTCCATTGCGTTACGCAGATCCACCACCGAGGCTTCATACTCGGAGTCATAGATCTTGAACCGCACCAACCCCATTCGTTCTCGCATTGCCTGTGCCGCGCCGAACAGCCGAGTCGCTTCGCGGTGGCTATCGGCATCGGCCGCCAGCCCCGCGAGGAGTTCGAGGATGTCGGGGATGCCCACATTTGCCTTGACGCTGGCGCCGCGTTCCAGCGCGTCATGGGCATCGCGTTCGGCCTTATCGGGTTCACCGCTTGCGAGCGTCACGCGGGCGCGCATCGTAAGGGCTTCCATGGCGTGATACGGCCTCGCCGCGGTCCCCGAAACCATTTCATCCGTTCGGAGCCGGGCCGTCGCCGGGTCTTCGCGCACCAGTGCGGGTTCCGCTAGTCGAGCGAAGTTCGCCGTCGCGATCTGTGGCTCGACAAGCCGGACTGCCGCCGCGCTGGCGTCGCGCGCCACATCGAGTTCGCCCGCCGCCATGGCGGCGATCGCCCGCGCCGCGTAGCCAATGCCCTGATACAGCCCGCCAAGGTCCGCGGCCGCCTCGGCGGCCGCATCGGCGATTCGAGCGGCGCCTGGATCGCCCCGATAGGCGAGCGACCAGGACCAGCCCGCCAGGGCGATCACTTTCGAAATCGAATCTTGCGCTACCTCGGCATCGGCAACTACTCCCGCGAATTGCGCGACGGCTTGCGCAACATCACCGTGCCAGAGTTGCGCCCAGCCAAGCCAGAAGCGGCATTCACGCGAGATAAACGCGTCACCGATCTCGTCCGCGAAATCGCGACCTTCTTCGGCGGCCGCTCGCGCTTGCATCGGATCGCCGGCGACGATCGCCGCATATGCCTGCCACCCCAGGAGCTGGCTCAACCTCCATCGATCGTTCATTGCGCGGGCCAGGCCAATCGCCTCGGTGCAGTACGGCTGGGCGATGTCGGCGTTGTACGTCGAGACATGGGCGCATGCGGTCAACGCCCGCACCAGTAGGGCCGGGTCGTCGAGATCGCGTGCGATCGTTAACGCTTGCTCGGCCTGCTCCATGCTGGCGGTGGCGCTTATCCATGTCTCGAGGATGGTCTTGTCGGCCTCGGCGCGCACGCGTACCGCGGGTGCAATCCCGTCGCGCTGTGCGTCTGCCAGGACGGCGTCCAACCAGGCCAGCCCTTCCTGGATGCGGCCCCGGGTGAGCCAGACCGGCTGCAGCGACGCCGCCAGTGCCAGTGCTGTTTCGGTATCCGAGTTGTCGCGGCTCCAGGTGAACGCGGCGCGCAGGTTGTCGATCTCGGTCGCGGCTTGCTCGACCCGAATCTCATGGTCGGCGCCAGCGGGCGCGTCGAGCACGGACACCATCGCTGTGTAGTGGTCGCGGTGACGCTGCCGCACCTCGTTGGCTTCGCCGGACTCGGCCAGCTTTTGCAGTGCGTACTGGCGGACTGTCTCCTGTAATCGGTATCGCGTTCGGTCACTTGTGTTTTCGGCCACCACAAGAGACTTGTCCACGAGCAGGGTGAGCTGATCCAGCACCTGGAAACGCTGCACGTCCCCACTGCCACCCGCGGCCTGGGCGGCGTCGAGATCGAAACCGCCCAGGAATACCGCGAGCCGGCGGAATAGGACGCGTTCGGGGTCGCTCAACAACGCATGCGACCAGTCCACCGACGCGTACAACGTCTGCTGGCGGCGCACGGCGGTGCGCGCTCCGCCGGTCAGCAATCGAAAGCGGTCGTGCAGTCCGTCGACGACCTCGCTCAGCGACAGTGCGCGTGCCCGCGCCGCCGCCAACTCAATCGCCAACGGCATTCCGTCCAGACGACGACAGATCTCGGCCACCGCGGCGACCGTCTTGTCGTTGATCCGGAAATCGGGCACTACCCGGCGAGCCCGGTCGGTGAACAGTTCGATGGCCTCGTCGGCGAGCGACAGTGACGGCACGCGCCAGGTCACCTCGCCGGGCACGCCGATGGGCTCGCGACTCGTGGCCAGCAGCGTCAGCCTGCGGGAGGCGCCCAGTAGGGCAACCACCAGCGCCGCGGTCGCGTCGAGAAGATGCTCACAGTTGTCGAGCACGACGAGCAGCTGACGGTCGGCGACGAACGATAGCAATGTGTCCATCGTCGATCGCCCCGGCTGGGTGGGCAGGTCCAACGCGCGCATCATCGTGATCGGCACCGCGTCGGCATCGGCGATCGGCGCCAGATCGAGCCACCAGACCCCGTCGCCGAATTCGCCGGCCAGTCCGGCTGAAATCTGCACTGCCAGACGGGTTTTGCCCACTCCGCCCGCCCCGGTGAATGTCACCAATCGGTTCTCGGCCAGCAGTTGCCGCACGTGTGTCATCTCCGCGTCGCGGCCGACGAAATTCGTCAGCTGCACCGGAAGCCCGTGGGCCGCTTTGTCCTTTTGGGCCTTCGGCACACGCAGCGGCGGGAATTCGTTGCGCAGGTCGGGATGGCACAGCTGCACCACGCGTTCCGGCCGCAGCAGATCACGCAGCGGGTGGGTGCCCAGGTCGGTCAGCCAGGTGCCGACCGGGAGCTGGTCGACGACCAACGGTTCCGTTGCGCCGGACAGCACGGTTTGACCGCCGTGCGCCAATTCGCGCAGCCGCGCGGTGCGGTTGATGGTGGGGCCGATGTAGTTGGTCCGATCTTTTGGGTCGCGCATCCGCACCTCGCCGGTGTGTAACCCGATGCGCAGCCGGAGTGGTGCCAGCGGTGCGCGCTGCAACGCCAGCGCACAGGCCACCGCGTCGCTGGCGCGGGAGAACGCGACGACGAAGCTGTCGCCCTCGCCCTGTTCAACCGGGCGCACCCCGTCATGGGCCGAGACGACTTCGGCAAGCGTGCGGTCGAGCTGCGCGACCGCGGCCGCCGTCTGCTCCGGCCGCGACTCCCATAGCTGAGTCGAGCCCTCGACGTCGGCCAACAGCAATGTCACCGTTCCCATCGGCAAATCGCTCATGCCCAGGTCGCTCCAATTTGGGGTAGGCGCGTCCGCACGTGGATCAATCTGGCTCATGGTAACCAGCATGGGTCGACCACATGGGGCAATACATCAGCGGAAACGCGCATAACCGCCCCTCACAGCGCGTAAGTCTGCGACCCCGCGTGGCCGGATCTCCGGGCTCGCGGGCGATGGCAAGGGCCTTCCAAACACAGGTAGTCGTCTACGCATGTGATGCGTGGCCCCGGCACCAAGACTTTGTAGCGAACCCAATGACCTTCGGGAGGGACGCCATGACAACCACGATCGATCGACCGATCTGCCCGAGTGTATTTGCTGCCGGCCTGCCGGAGATCGACTACGAGCATTGCCAGAGCCCCGATGAGGCCCACCAGATCATCAGCGAGGCGCGACGGCAGGCGCCGGTGGCGATCGGGCCGCACGGGCCGGAGCTGCTGACCTACGAACTGGTGCGAAGCGTGCTGCGCGACCCACGATTCCGGGTGCCTCAAGGCATGTTCCTGGCCTCCCAGGGCATCACTAGTGGTCCGTTATGGGACCGGGTCGCGACGAACCTGATCAGCCTCGATGGGGCGGCACACCACCGGCTGCGGCGACTGGTGTCCAAAGCGTTCACACCGCGCGCCACCGCACGACTGCGCACGACGATCGTTGACGTGATCACCCAACTTGTTGA
>Ga0209040_10000237_pt1 | contig 39804 bp, 36 predicted proteins | sample BogFormECP12_OM3_FD_188240 | JGI IMG/M metagenome (GOLD analysis project Ga0209040, IMG submission 188240) | Bog forest soil microbial communities from Calvert Island, British Columbia, Canada - ECP12_OM3 (SPAdes) (version 2) | ecosystem: Environmental > Aquatic > Freshwater > Wetlands > Bog ... | reverse complement strand
GGCACCGCGGAGCGAGTGGTGCTCGTGTCGGCGCCGGCGGGGAGCGGAAAGACGTTCCTGTTGCGTTCGTGGATCGCGGCGGAGGGTCTGGACGACCGGGCGGCGTGGGTGTCGGTGAGGCGTGAGGAGCGCGACGCGCAGGCGTTCTGGCTGTCGGTCCTTGACTCGCTGCGCCAGACGCGGGTTGGGTCGGCGCGAGTGCGGGAGCTGACCGCCGCGCCTGACCTGGACGCCGCGACCGTGGTGCGACGGCTGCTGGAGGATCTCGGCTCGCTGGATGAGCCACTCTGGCTGGTGATCGACGACGCGCACGAGCTGCAGGCTGAGGAGGCTCCACAGCAGGTCGAGCTGTTGCTCGCCAACGCCCCGCCGGCGCTACGGTTGGTGTTGTTGACCCGTCGGGATCTGCGCCTGGGGCTGCACCGCTTGCGCCTGGAGGGCGAGCTGAGCGAGATCCGGGGCGAGGATTTGCGCTTCAGCATGGGTGATTCGCGCAGGCTGTTGGAGGCGGCAGGTGTGCGGGTGTCCGACGGCGCGGTCGAGTCGCTGGTCGCCTCGACCGAGGGGTGGGCCGCGGGGCTGCGGCTCGCCGCCCTTTCGATGGCCCGCGATCCGGACCCCGAGCGCTTAGCGGCGAGGTTCTCGGGCCGTGAGCGTGGGGTGGCCGACTACCTGCTGGCCGAGGTGCTCGAGCGGCAACCGCCGGCGGTCAGCCGACTGCTCTTGCGGACTTCAATATTGGAGCGGGTGAGCGGTCCGTTGGCCGACCGTTTGACCGGGTGCTCGGGGAGTGAGGGGATCCTGTGGGAGCTGGAGGATGCGGGCGCGTTCGTCGTGTCGCTCGACGCTGAGCGATCGTGGTTTCGCTACCACCACCTGTTCGCGGACCTGCTCGCGCTCGAGCTGCGACGAACCGTGCCGGAGGAGTTGCCCGGCCTGCACACGATCGCGGCCGAGTGGCTGGCCGAAAACGGGTATCCGGTTGAGGCGATTCGCCACGCTCAGGCGGCCGAGGACTGGGGTCTCGCCACGCGACTGCTTGCGGACAGCTGGTTCGGTCTCGAGCTCGACGGCCGGCGCGCCACAGCCCGCCAGCTCCTGTCGATCTTTCCGGCGGCAATGATCAGGTCGGAGCCAGAGCTGGCAGTGCTTAGCGCGGCTGCGGAGCGCTTTGGAGGATCGTTGGATGAGGCCGAGCGCTACCTAGGGCTGGCCGAGGCCGAGGCCTCGCGCGTATCCGGAGATCGCCGGGATCGCTTTCAGTTAGCGCTTGCGTTCACGCGCTTGTCTCTGGCGAGAATCCGCGTCGACCTGAACACGGCTGGAGAAGCTGCACAACAACTGCGCGCTCATATCGATGCCACGCCAGCCGTTGCGCCGGGGCTGAGGCAAGGCGACCTGCTTGCGATGACCTTGACCGAGCTCGGGATAGCTTCGATGTGGGCAGGTCGATTCGAGGAGGGTCAGCGGCACCTCGACCTGGCATTGGTGCAGGCCCGTAGCATCGGCAGGCCCCGGCTGGAGCTCCTGGCGCTGGCTCACCGGTCGATCGCGGGCATCTTTCGTGTTCAGCGTGCGGGGGAGGAGGGTGCGAGGGAGGCGATCGAGCTGGCGCGCAAGTACGGTTTGGAGGAGGACACCGCGGTCGCCGTCGCGTATATCGTGCTCTCCACGGCGCTGGTGTGGCGCGGGCGCGTCGAGGAAGCGGAGCATTGGCTTGCGCTGGGGAAGAGAGGCCTTGCGCAGGAAGCCAACGCAGCACCTGGGCTGATCCTGTGCGCTTGTCGCCAGCTGCTGGAGTTCATCCGCGGCCGGCCCGCGGAGGCAATGACCTACATTCGGGCCGCGGAGCGGATGGAGATGTCACTCGTGATGCCGCATAGGTGGACACTCCGTATGCGCGGCGCCCGGCTGAGGGGATTGATCCGTCTAGGCGAGACCGATCGAGTGGAGCAAGCGTTCGACGAGATGGATCACGATGTCCGCGTAGCCCCCGAGATGCGGGTTGTTCTCGCCGAGCTCAGGCTTGCGCAGGACGATCCGGTGGGTGCCGCCGCAGCGGTCGCGCCGATAGTGGACGGGGCGCTTGCAGTGCCCGCGCCGATATTCGGGATCCAGGCGCTGCTGTTGGAGGCGATCGCGCGCGACGCGCTCCGCGATCCCGGAGCGGCATTTCGGGCGCTCGAGCGCGCACTCGATCTTGCGGAGCCGGGCGGCCTGCTGTTTCCGTTCCTGCTGCACCCGGCGCCGGACCTGTTGGCGCGCGCCGCGCGACTTCGGACCACTCATGCCGCGTTGATCTCCGAGATCCTGAACCTGTTGTCGGGGCGAACTCCGGTGCCCCGGCCCGAGGACGTGGAACCGCTCCGGGAGCCGCTCTCAGAGAGCGAGCTTCGCGTGTTGCGTTATCTGCCCACGAACCTCCCGGCCCCGGAGATCGCCGGGGAGCTGTTCGTGTCGCTGAACACGATCCGCACCCATATGCGCAACATGTACGCCAAGCTCGGCGTGCACAGCCGCGCAGACGCGGTCAAGCGAGCCCGTGAGCTGGGCCTGCTCTCGCCCTCCTCGCTCACGCGTTGATCCGGGCCCCGAGGGCTGGTCCTATCGCCCGTCGCGCGACACGCCGCCGGCCGTAGTGTCGGCGATCAGGTCCGCGGTTCACTAGCGCTCGTACCGACGGCAGGGACAAAACCGCATCGAACATGTGAGGCGCGCTCACATCGCGGGGCCGCAACCTGAGCCTCTGCTCGTAGGTCCAGCGGCCCCTATCAGCACGGAGCACAGGTGTCAGGCGCAACAACCATCCCCCCACAGGCCCGTCGTGTCGATCGTCGCTGGTGGGCGCTGGTATTGCTGGCGACGGCCGACTTCGTCGTCGTCCTTGACGCGTCGATCGTCAACATCGCGCTGCCGTCGATCGGACGCGGGCTACACATCTCGCTGGCCAGCCTTTCGTGGGTGGTCAACGCCTATGTCTTGACCTTTGGCGGCTTTTTGCTGCTGGGCGGTCGGATCGCGGACCTGGTCGGCCGCCGCCTCGTCTTCATGGTCGGCCTGGGAGTCTTCGCGGCGGCGTCGCTGCTCGGCGGGTTGGCTCAGAGCGAGCTATGGCTGATCGGCGCGCGCGCAATCCAGGGGTTGGGGGCGGCGCTGCTCGCGCCCGCGGCGCTGTCGTTGGTCACGGCGATCTTCTCGGAGGGCGCCGAACGTAACCAGGCGCTGTCGGTCTGGGGCGCGGTCGCCGGCTCCGGCGCCGCCGCCGGGGTGCTGTTGGGCGGCGTGCTCACCAGCGCTCTCGACTGGCGCTCGGTGCTGTTCGTCAACGTGCCGATCGCGATCGCCGCCATCCTGCTGGCCCCGCGGCTGGTCGCGGAGAGCCGAGGTGAGGTTGCGCGCCGCGCGTTTGACCTGCCGGGAGCTGTGACCGTGACCGCCGGGCTCTCAGCGCTTGTCTACGCGCTAGTGCGGGCGAGCGCAGTCGGCTGGGGGTCGGTTCAGACGATCGGCGTGCTGGCTGCCGCCGCTGTGCTGCTGGTTTCGTTCGTCGTGATCGAGCGACGCTCGAGCGCGCCGCTGGTCCCGTTCGCGTTCTTCAGGAACCTCAATGTGAGCGCCGCCAACGCGACGATGCTCGCCTCCGGGGCGGCGATCATCGGGCTGTTCTACTTCCTCTCGCTGTACCTGCAGAAGGTGCTCGGCTACAGCGCGATCAAGGCCGGACTGTCGCAGCTGCCGCTGGCCGCGGGGATCATCTTCGCGGCGGCGATCGCCGCCCCGCTGGTCGCGCGCCTGGGCCTGCGGCGGGTGCTGATCGGCGGCCTGGCGCTGTTCGCGGGCGGGCTGGTGTGGCTTGCCCAGATACCCGTCCATGGCAGCTACCTTGACGACCTGTTCGGGCCGTCGTTGCTGATCGCGCTCGGCCTCGGCTTCGCATTCGTGCCGATCACGATCCTGGCCGAGACGGGCGTCCACGACCGCGAGTACGGCCTCGCCTCGGGCCTGCTCAACACGTCCCAGCAGGTCGGGGGAGCGCTCGGCCTCGCCGTCCTGACAACGATCGCGACCAGCCGGACCAACCACCTCATCGCCAGCCACCATCCCCCCGGACAGTCGCTCACCCTCGGATTCCACCGCGGGTTCCTCGGCGCCGCCGCCTTCGTCGGACTCGCGATCATCGCCGCCGCCACGATCGGCACTCGCGCGACGAGCCGCGAGGAGTCGCTCGCCGCCCAGGCAACCCCGTGATCACCAGATACCGACGACCAGGGAGTACTCCATGAGCGCCGTAGTCAGCACCACGATCGAGATCGCCGCCGATCCGCGGGCGGTGTGGGATGTCCTGATCGACTTCGCCGCCTACGGGGAGTGGAACCCGCATGGACCACATCGAGGGCACCCCACAGGTCGGCAACAAGCTCCAAGTTCACCTGACGGCGGCGAACGGCCGCGGAGTGACCTTCAAGCCGAAGGTGCTTGCCGCGACTTCCGGGCGCGAGCTGCGCTGGCTTGGCCGATTCGGGTTGGGCGGCCTGTTCGACGGCGAACACTTCTTCGTGCTGAACGCCAACGCAGACGGCAGCACCCGGCTTACCCACGGGGAGAAGTTCTCCGGCATCTTCGTCGCCGCGATGAAAGGCACCCGCCAAAGTACCGACGCCGGCTTCGTGGCGTTCAACACCGCGCTCAAGGAGCGGGTCGAGGCCGCCCGCAGTCGGGGTGCATCACCGCTTCTACGTCAAACACGATCTGGCCCGCTGCTATCACGACAGGAGGAACACAGTGCCTGCATACATCCTCTTATTGATCGACATCACGGATCCGGTGAAGTACGAGGAGTACGGCAAAGCATTTGACTTCGACAGCTTCGTGGAGGATTACGGCGGGAAATTCGTCGTGATCAGCGACGAACCCGAGGTGATCGAGGGTGAGTGGAGCGGCCGTCTCGTCATCATGGAGTTCCCAGACCGGGAGCAAGCGCGTGACTGGTATGACAGTCCGGGATATCGTGAGGTCCGCACGATCCGGTGGGCCTCCACGACCACCGACGCGGCTCTGTTCCACGGGTTCGACCTCAGTGCGGTTTCCCCGGTCCCTGGGTCGCAATCCGGCGGGCAGACATGATGCGATTCGCCTCGATACGGATCATCACTGACGACCTTGATCGCATCGTCGAGTTCTACGAGCAGATCACGGGCGTCTCGGCCGAACGCCCGGCTCCCGTCTTCGCCGAGCTTGTGTTGCCATCGGGAACGCTGGCGATCGGTCACTCGCAAACCGTGCAGCTGTTCGGCGAGGGCTCGGCGCGTGCTGCCGATAACCACTCGGTCATCATCGAGTTCCGCGTCGACAACGTCGACGCGGAGTACGCTCGTCTGCAGCTGTTCGTCGACAACTGGGTGCAGCAGCCGACAACGATGCCCTGGGGGAACCGCTCCATCCTGTTCCGCGACCCCGATGGCAACCTCGTAAATCTGTTTGCGCCGGTCACCGACGAAGCGATCCAGCGTTTCAGTCGCCGGGCATCGCCGACCGCGGCCGACAGCTGACGAAGTCATCACCGATCGTCCAGCTCCGCACGAGGCGCCGTGGGATGAACGTCGCCGAAGCCCGTCACCGCGATCCGGCGTTGGAGCGCTTGCACAAGCGTCGCGATGCGGCCGCGAACCACGATCGAATTCTCGAGGCCGCTCGAGGCCTGCTCGCCGACGGCGCTGCTGACGGACTGACGATAGGCGCAGTAGCCGAGGCGGCAGGCGTGGGCAAGGCGACGGTTTTCCGGCATTTCGGCGATCGCGAAGGACTGGCGTTGGCCCTCGTCGAGGGAGAGATCCGCGATCTCCTGGACATGCTCCGAAACGGACCCCCGCCACTGGGCCCGAACGCGCCGGCCCCCGAGCGACTCGAAGCTTTCGTGGGCGAGCTGATCCGGTGGTATACGCAAAGTCTCCCGGTCGCCGCACTGGTCCTGTCAAGTCGCTCACCAGACCGCGAGCCGATACGCAGCCTCCTGCTCCACCTACGGACGCTGCTCCAAGAGATCGACCCGAGCCTCGATCATGAGAGCGTCGCCATCATGATCCTGAGCGCGATCGGCGCCGCGCTCGTCCGCGGCAGTCTGCAACCAGGTACCGACACCACCGACATCGAGCGCGCCGTCCTCGCTCTTCTGCGGGGTATCATCCGCTAGCAGGCCGTTCGGCTCAAAGGGGCAGGCCGTGCTTCATTCATGTTCTGTTTGAGCCGACCCGACCCTGACGTCGCGAGCTGATACGGCTCTACGGAGCCCCGACACGGCCGAGCTGAAGCGCGCTGATCTGGATGCGGGCGGGCGGTCGGTGGCCGCTTTGGGCGCTAGAGGGTCATCGCCGTTATGGCCAAGACCCAAGTGTTGCCACGGCGTTGCCACGCCCCGCCTTAGTGTTCGCGGGCAGTAAACGCCGCGCAGCCAAACACCCCAGATTTTGCAGCCCCTTCTCGATGCGGATGAGAGGACTCGAACCTCCACCTGGTTACCCAGACACGGACCTGAACCGTGCGCGTCTACCAATTCCGCCACATCCGCGCGATGGAGAGCGAAGATATAGCACCCAAGCGGGTCCGGCCGGCCGTGTTCGCAGCTGGCTTCCGGGCGCCGCAGGACCCCCGCGTCCGGATCGCCGACGCGCGCTTTGGTAGCCTCGTCGCTGTCGATTCGCGCCGCTATCGTCCAGGGGACTAGGACGCCGCCCTCTCATGGCGGAAACCCGGGTTCGAATCCCGGTAGCGGTACTCGCCGAGGCCCCAGTTTCTGGGGCCTTTCGCGTCTTGTGGCCGATGCGTGAATGGTTTAGTTCGTCTCGACTTGAGAGTCCGGTGTAGCGCGCGGCCCATGCTCGATCGTTGCGAGGATGGATGCCGACCAGCTATTCGCGGCGGACGCCAGCGCACCGCGCACGAGCTCGCCGAGGTCCTCGACCTGGGACGCCTGCGCCCGGTCGAGCACCAGGATGTGACTCCACCCCTCGGCGGCGAGCGCGCCACTGGCGGCGGCGGCGAGCGCGCCACTGGCGGCGGCATCGAGCAGCCGACTCCAGCGGGTGGTGTGCCAGTGCATGACGCGTGCCGAGACGACACGCCCGCGACGCAGCTGCCCGGCCACGGCCGTCCGCAGGCGGTTCGCCGCCGGAGACCTCGCCGATCAGGACCAACAGGGCGGGTCCGCCTGACGCGCGTTGCTGCGCAGAGGCTTGCGCCCCTCGCACCGGCGGCGCGCGACCCGGAAGAGCGGGGGATGGGGAAGAGTACGTACGCCGATTCGGCGCACGCAACAACCCCTTTACGACACGATTCCGCACGTTGCTGTAGCTTTGCGTCTAGACATCGAGATCCGCGACGCGGAACCCGGAACGAAAGGGGGGGATGGACGTGCCGAACTCTGTTTGGCCTTCTGAAGGTGCCTGTCTATCTGACGTCCACAGGAGCCGGGCCGCCCGCCGACTCCTCGGTGTGCGGCGCACGACGCTGCTCACTGGGCTAATCCTCGCGTTGCTGCTGTCGGCCATGCTCTCGCCGGCCGCGCAAGCATCGAACAAAAGACCGTACGGCGAAGTGATCGCGACGTGCACGTCGATCACGTTCGTCTACAACAACTTCCCGAACGCCAACAACAACACGGTCACCCAGAAAGTGTTCGTGCACGGCGTGCTCGTCGAGGAAGGCTCGTTCACGTTCAACGGGCCCACCGGCTCGGACACGATTCCGATCAGCGTTCCGCCGGGCCTCGGCCAGGTCGACGGCCGCGCCAAATGGGAAACGAACGGGCTCACCGGCGGCTACGACATCTCGACGGCGCTGAACTGCGCCAAACCGGCGTTCACGATCGAAAAGCTCCAGGAAATCGAAGGCAGCGGGGAAGGCTTCACGACCGAACCCGTCTCCGGGAAGCCCGGCAAGACCGTCGACTACGAGATCCTCGTGAAGAACACGGGCAACGTGCCGCTCACGTTCGGCCCCTTGAACGACGCGAAATGCACGGGCATCACGGGCGGCCCGAGTGGTGCGCTGGCACCGGGTGAAACCGCGACGTACTTCTGTCACCACGAACTGACCGAAGCGAACGAGACGACTGGCTCCTATACGAACTCGGCCACGGTGACGGGCACTCCGCCCCCGCACGAAAGCGACGGGCCCCCGATACATCACACATCGAACACCGTCGTCGTGCACTTCCCGGGCTCCAACGAAAGGGAAAACGGCGAAGTCGAAGCAACGTGTCACTCGATCACGTTCACGTACAGGGGCTTCCCGAACGCGAACAACAACACGGTCACCGAGAAAGTCTACGTGCATGGCGTGCTCGTCGTGACGAGAATCTTCCACTTCAACGGCCCAAGCGGATCGGACACGATCCCGATAACCGTGCCGCCCGGGATCGGGATGGTGGACGGCAGGGCCTCGTGGAACACGAACGGCTTCAAAGGCGGATGGGACATCGGAATCGGCATCACCTGTCCCGTCGCGCCGGCCTTCTCGATCGTCAAGGAGCAGACGATCGAAGGGAGCGGGAAACCGTTCACGACCGCGCCGCTCACGGGCACGGTCGGCCAGACGGTCGACTACCAGGTCGTGGTGACGAACACGGGGAACACGCCGCTCACGTTCTCCAACTTCACCGACACGCACTGCGAATCGATCGCGGGTGGACCCGTGGGCGCTGTGGCGCCGGGCGGATCGGCAACGTATACCTGCGATCACCCTCTGACGCTGGCCGAAGCCGGGACGACGTACGAAAACGTCGCTAGCGACACCGGCACGTCCACCGAAGGGGGAGCACCGATCACGCACGAATCGAACACCGTAGCGACGTTCGTCGAAGAAGAACCGATCTAGAGCTCGACAGCCGAGTCTCTGCGGGCGGGGCGCGTCACAGGCGACGCGCCCCGCCTCGCGGTGCTTGACGCATGATGGGCGCCGTCTTCCGAGGGCGCGGGCCGACAGCGCCGCAGCGCATCGAACCGCTCACCGGCGTGTTCCAATCAGCACAAGGGGCCTAGACGATCCCGAGTCCCGCGGCGAGCACCGAGCGGCGGGGTCGCGGCCGGAACATCCGGGGCAGGAGCGGCACATGTGCAGATCCATCACGTCTCTTTCCGTCGTCGCGCTCGTGCTGCTCGCCTGCGCTGCAACCGCTGCGGCGGCGCCGAAAGTGACGCTGAAGGCCGAAGCGGTTCCGATCGCGGGCTTCAAGCACACGGGCAACATCTACGGCGCCGGCGCGGCGGTGAAGGCCGAATACACGATCTCGGGGGGAGAATACGGCGGCTTCCCGCCGCCTCTGATCGGCGTGAACTTCTACCTTCCCAGCGGCGTGAAGCTGCATGCGAGCGGCTTCCCGACCTGCCCGCGCGCGACCCTCGAACCGGCCGGCCTGGGGCCGTCCGCCTGCCCCGCCGGCTCAGCTGCGGGCCCGCAGGGGAGGGTGCTCGGCGTCGTTGCATTCGGCAAAGAACGCGTCCCTGAGGAAGCAACGCTCGAATCGTTCTACGCACAGGGCGGCGGCCTCACCTTCTTCACCGCGGGGCACTCGCCCGTCTCGCTCGAAATCCTCTCCAGGGCGCACTACGTGAGCCTCGGCGGCGGCGGCGGCTTCGGACCGAAGCTGATTGCGGAAGTGCCGCTCGTGGAAACCGTGCCGGGAGCGCCCGACGCATCGGTGGAGCGGATCAGCGTGAAGGTCGGCTCAGCGATGAGGCGTCGCGGAAAAGTGACCTACTACGGCACGATGCCGACCAAGTGCCCGAAAAAATACCTGCTCGTGAAGTCCGAACTGACGTTCGCAGGGCTCGGCGGCCTCCCGCAGGTGACGGTGCCCGTCACCTACAAGGCCCGCTGCCCGCGCAAGCACTAGCGGTCCTCACTGGAGGAGGACCGGCGCCGCCGTGCGATAGGAGGCGCCGACCGAGGCGAGGATCACGAGCGCGATCCCGACGAGCGTGCGAGCGCTGAGGCTCTGGCCCAGCAGCAGCCATCCGGCCAGCGCCGCGACGGCCGGCTCGAGGCTCATGAGCACGCCGAACAGCGAAGGTGCGATGCGTCGGAGCGCCTCGACCTCGAACGAGTAGGGGATCGCCGAGGAGAGGATGCCGACGACGGCGCCGAGCAGCAGCGAACGCGCCGCCAGCAGGTTCGCGCCGCCGTCGGCGACACCGAACGGCAGGGCGGCGAGCGCCGCGACGACCATCGCGAGCGCGAGGCCCGAGGAGCCCTCGAAGGCTCTGCCCAGGCGCGCGTTGACGAGGATGTAGGTGCCCCACAGGCAGCCCGCCGCGAGCGCGAACAGCAGGCCGACCGGGTCGAGCCCATGCGTGCGGCCGCGTGCCAGCGCGATGATGCCGGCGGCGGCGAGCGCGATCCATACCGCGTCGAGCCGTCTGCGCGAGCCGGCGATTGCGACACCGAGCGGCCCGACGAACTCGACCGCGACCGCGATCCCCAGCGGTATGCGATCCAGCGCCTCGTAGAAGCACAGGTTCATCGCGGCGAGGATCAGGCCGAAGCCGCCGGCCAGGCGCAGCTCCCGCGCGGAGCGTCCCCGCAGTCGCGGTCGCAGCAGCAGCAACAACACCAGAGCAGCGGCAAGCAGGCGCAGGAACACGGCGCCGCCCGGGCCGACCTGCGCGAACAGCTTTGTGGCGATCGCCGCGCCGAACTGCACGGACGCGATCGCGCCGATGACCAGCCCAGCGGAGGGAGCGCGCTCGAGCAGGCCGCGGTGAGGGGCTGTCCTGTCGGTGGCGGCCACCTCGCGCGATCGTAGCCTCGCGCGCAGCCCACGCGGGCGCACCACGCAGCCGGCGCGGGCGCGCTACGCAGCCGGCGCGGGCGCGCCAGCGGCTGCGCGGACCCGGACCGGTTAGTCGGAAACGCCTCTCGACAGGCGCGCCGCCAGTCGGGAACCTTGGTCCCTTCCCGCCGGCAAATGGCGCCCGTCGATCGTCTCCAAGTGGGCTGCGGCCGCTCCGCGAGGCCGAATTCGGTGTTTGGATTACGTGCGAATCGGAAAGGAGGATCTCTCGGCAGTGATGGCGTTCGCATTCGAGGCAACACCTTCCATATCGCAACTTCGACCAGGTCCGAGCGGCTTGCCACGCGGCCACGTCACAGAGATCCAGCGCAAGAGAATGCTGGCCGCCGCCGTCGAGACGGTGGCGGAAGTCGGCTATGCGCGCATGACGGTCGCGCAGGTGATCGGCCGCGCCCGGGTCTCGCGCAAGACCTTCTATGACGTGTTCGCGGACCGCGAGGACTGTTTCCTTGCGGTGTTCGAGGATGCCGTGGCGCGCGCCCGCTCGCTAATACGAGAGGCGTACGCGAGTGAGCCGGCCTGGCGCGAGGCGATACGCGCGGGCCTCGGTCGGCTGCTGGTGCTGATGGACGACGAACCCGCCCTCGCGCGAGTATGCGTGGTCGAGGCGCTCGGAGCGGGAGACCGGGTGATGCTGAGCCGCGCCGAGGTGCTCGCAGAGCTCGTCGCCGAGGTCGATCGAGGCCGCGCAGGCTTCCGGGGCTCGCGCGCGCCGAGCGAGTTGACGGGCGAAGCCGCTGTCGGGGCCGTGTTGGCGATCCTGCACACGAGGCTCCTCGCGCGCGATCAGAGGCCGCTTGCGAGCCTGCTCGGCGAGCTGATGAGCATCATCGTGCTGCCCTACCTCGGCGCCCGAGCGGCCACGCGAGAGCTCGAGCGCCCGCTTGGCCGCGGACGGGCGGGCGGGGGAGACGGCCTCCCGGGCCGGGCGCGGCATCGCGCCGCCGCGAGCGACGCAAGCAACGGTGCGATCTCCGACGGCCGCGATCCGCTGCGCGGGATCAACATGCGCTTGACCTATCGCACGCTGCGCGTCCTGGCGGTTGTCGGCGAACATCCCGGCGCGAGCAATCGCGAGATCGCAGAACGGTCGGGCATCGCCGACCAGGGCCAGATCTCCAAGCTGCTCACGCGCCTGGCGCGACTGGGGCTGATCGTGAACAACGGCGAGGGCCAGGAGCGGGGCGCCGCCAACGCCTGGCAGCTCACGACGCGCGGCGAGCAGCTCGAGCAGGCGGCGCGGCCCCGCTGAGACGCTCCACGCCCGGCCCCGTCCGGTCGCCGCGCGCGCGTCGGATGAACGGGGATGTTGCGCTATCTGCTGTGGTGGCTGCTGTTCGTGCTCGCGCTGCTCGTCGGGATCGCGCTCGTCAGCTGGCTGCTCTCCGGCGGGCCGGGCGAGGTGCTGCGCGGCGAGCGCGATCGCGCCATCGCAACCTCGCCGGGCGCGCTCACGGCCGCGTTCTCCACCTTGCCGGCGAGGATCTGGGGGGCGATCCCGCGCTGGTGGCGAACGCTCGCAGCGCTGTTGCTGGGCGCGAGCGCGCTGGGCTGGTTCGCGCTGTGCTCGCTGCGGTTACGCGAGCGTCGCGGCCGCCGCTACGTCCGCATGCGCCTCGATCTGTATCGAACCGATCGCGCGAGCCCGGAGGCGCTCGTGGCGATGTACGCCGGCCTGCACCGGCGCCTGCAGCGCCGTTGGTGGCGACGGTTGCTCCGCGGCCAGCCGAGCTTTGCCCTCGAGGTGCACTACGAGCCGGCGCAGCGGCGAGAGCCGTCGGGCGCGCCCGCGCGGCATCCGGCGGCGTCATCCCCGGGGGAACCCAGCCCACCATGGCCTCCGAGCGCGCCGCGGGCGTGGTTTGCCGTCTGCTGCCCGACGGGCGCACAGGGGGCCGTCCAGGCTGCGGTCCGAGGCGCCTACCAGAACTGCCGGCTCACCCGGCTCGAGCAGCCGCTGCAGGCGCCCGCGGTCGTGCTGCGGCTGAAGAAGCGCGCCGAGTTCATCAGGCGGGCGAAGGCGCTCGACCGCTTCGAGCAGGAGCGAAGTCCGCCGATGAACGCCCTCGTGACGACGATGGGGGCCTGCGCAGAGCGAGCGCTGGTGCAGATCGCGATCACCCCTGCGCCGGCTCTGCTCGAGCGGCTTGCGGCGCGCATGTTCCGACGCCGCGAGCGGGAGCTCGCGCGCGAGCGAGAGCAGCAACTGCGCCGCGGCGAGCGCTCGCTGCTGTCCCAGGTAGAGCTTCGGGGCGGCCTCGATGTGCAGCACACGCCGCTCTTCTACGCCGACGTGCGCGTTGCCGGAGACAGCCGCGCAGCGTGTGAGCAGATTGCCGCGCAGCTTCGGGCCGAGAGCTCGGAGAACGCCCTCGTCGAACGGGGCACCGCGCTGCGTCATGGGCTGCTCGGCCTCTATCGCGGACGCATGCTGCGCGGTGAGGGCAACCCGCTGCCCTCGCTCCACAAGGGAGTCTTCGCGGCCGCCGAGCTCGCAGCGCTCTGGCAACTGCCCTCCAGTGACTACGGGGCGGTCCCGCTCGAGCGGGTCGCCCCTCCGCTCGCGCCGGCGCCGCCGGGGGTTTTCCGCCCGAGGACCGGACCCGGGATCCTGCTCGACTCGATCGGGCCGGTCTCGATCCATCCCGAGATGCGCAGGCAGAACACCGCCGCGCCCGGAACCGTCGAGCAGGGCAAGTCGAGCTTCCTCGTGGCGAGCGTCGCCGAGGACCTGCAGCGCGATCGCTGCGCGGTGATCGTGCTCGATCCGAAGGGCGACGCGGCCGACGCAGCGGTGAGCGCGGTGCCGGACTCGCGCGTGTGCACCGTGCTGGACCTCGCCAAGCCGACCTGCGGGTTCAACCCGCTCGCGGTCGACGCTCCCGCGGACGTGATCGCCGATTACGTCGTCGGAGCGCTCAAGAACCTCTTCACCGACGCCGACATCCGCGCGTCCTCCGACCGCTACCTGCGGAACGCCGCGATCATCGCCGTGCTCGCGTTTGATCGCAACGCGAGCCTGTGGGACGCCGCGAGGCTGCTCTCGGTGGGCGAGGACGGCTACGCCTACCGCCGCGCGGTGGGCGCGCACGTACGCATGCTGCCCGAGTTCAAGGAGATCGCCGAGTTCTTCACGGCCGAGCTCTCGGCGCAGCTGGCCGACGCGCGCAGCACGACCACGGCCAAGCTCGACGCGCCCGTCAACAAGCTCGCGCGGCTTCTCAACTCCACGTCGATCAAGCGCGTGCTGCTCAATGACTCGCTGCGGATAGACCTCGATCGCACGATCGCTCGCGCGGAGGTTCTCGTCGTCAAGGGCGCGCTCGGCGCGATGGGCGCGGGCAACACATCGGTGCTCATGCAGCTGCTGGTCGGGATGCTCGACGCCGCGCTCGCGCGCCAGCAGGATCTGACCCCACCGGAGCGGCGGGTGGCCGTCGCCCTGAAGATCGACGAGGCGCCGCTGGTTCTCAACCGAGGCTTTGCCGAGACGATGGCGCTGAAGCGCTCTGCCGGGCTCGAGACCGTCGCCTGCTGGCAGGCCGATTCGCAGTGGACCGACCCGGACGTGCGCGAACAGCTCGACGCGCTGTTCGCGCACCGCGTCTACTTCGCGACGGCCTCAGCGCGGGACGCCCGCGCGGCCGTGCCGCTGTCGATGGCGGAGTTCTCCGACACGGTTCGTCCGGACATCGCGCACCTTGCGACGCTCGGCCGCCCCGACGTCCGCCTGCACCTTCCGCGCCACTACGCGATCGTGTCGCTGAGCACGCCCTCCGGTCGCCAGGCCGCGTTTATCGCACGCACGATCCCGCTGCGTGTCGACCGCGAGCGCCTCGCGCTCCATGCTGCCCGCCAGCATGCGCGTGGAGGACGCCACCTCGTCGACCTGCGCCAGCCGCACTGGCAGCAACGGGCCGATGAGCGACGCCTGCAGGACCCGAGCGCCGCTGCGCAGTGCACCACCATGCCCGCGGCAGCGCCCGAGGTGCCCATGGACGCGGAGCGAGCGGAAGCGCTGGGCGGGGTCGTGCTCGCGCGTCCGGTGACGGCAAAGCAGGCGGTGACGGCAAAGCAGGCGCTGCCAGCGCAGGTGGCCGCGAGCTACGGGGAGCTCGTGGCGCTCGATCGCGCGAGCAGCGTCCGCACGCCCGCGAGCGCGGCCGTCCCGCGGGCGCTCTCGCCCGACGGCGTCGACCTCGAGATCCTCGCGCTCGCGGCGGCCTTCGGGCATGTTCTGAGCAGCCAGATCCACCGCCGCGTGCATCCCGGGCGAGCAGCCAGCACGACGCAACGGCGCCTCAAGCGGCTCGCGGACGCCGGCCTGCTCGAGCGCGTGCAGTTTCACCGTCGCGATGGGGGTGGCGTGCCGATGTGCTGCGCAGCGACCGATGCGGCCCTACAGGCGTTGGGCTGGGAGAGGCAGCCGCTCGGGTCCGCGACGCTGGCGAGGGTGCGTCGCGAGGTACACGTGGCGGGCTGGGCGCTGGCGTTCGAGCAGGCCATCTGCAGGCGCTGCTCGTTCAGCGGCGCGGCCGAGTCGGCGCTCTCGCCTCCATCTCGAGCGTCCACGGGAGGGCGCGTGGCGATCGGCCCGTGCGATCTGCGCCTTCCGGCCGGGCGCGTGATGCACGACTTCGTGCGGACGGGCATGGGCGGCGAGCGCGTCGAGGTGGAGCGCTTCGAGACGGTGCGCCCCGAGGCCCGCGTGAGCGTGTGCGGCGTGGACGTGCTGCTGGAGCGAGACGATCGCCTGCCGCCCGGGCCGGCTTCGGCGAAGCTCGAGCGTTATGACCACTTCCTCGCGGGCTGGTCGCTGCACACGCGCCGCTACGGCAGGCGGCGCGAGGCGGTTGCGCTGGTCGTTTTCGTCTGCCGCGATCGCGCACGGGCGCGCGAGCTCGCCCGCCGCGCCGACGGCGTGCTGTGCGCTTGCCGGGCCTACGCGGGCGAGTACCCGTTCGACTGGGAGTACCCGGGCCGCGAGCGGATCGTGTTCGCCGCCGAGCGCGACGTGCACGAGCAATCGCTGGGCGCCTACGGGGTCCCGCCGCTGCCGCCGGCGGTGAGGGTGCTGGCGGCGCACGATGATCCGCGTGCCGGCGACGCGCAGGCTGTGCCGTGCGAGCTGATCGCCTTCGAGACCTTGGCCGGCGAGGGCTAGGACTGGCCGCCGTCGCGGTGAGCGTCGGCGAGCACGCGCGCGGCGCGTGACTTCTTGCGGTTGCCCGTGTTGCGGTGCAGCGCGCCGGACTTGACCGCCTTGTCGATCGTGCTGACGAGCTCGCGGTGCGTGGAGTCAGCCTCGGCGGGCTGTTCGTCGGAGGCGAGCTCCTGCAGGCGGCGGAAGTGGGTCCTGATCGTTGAGGTGTAGCGGCGGTTCTCCAAGCGCTCGCGCTCGGAGCGCAAGATTCGCTTCTTCTGTGAGTGGATGTTGGCCATGAGGGAGGCGATCGGCGCGCGCGGCAGTTGCGGCCGCGCGCCGAGCAGCGCCGTACTATAGCGGCCTTGTCCGCGAGCGCCGAAGCCTTCGCCGAGGAAGCGGCTCCCCCGGCGCCGCCCGGCGGCGGGCGGGTGGCGCGCAACACGGCGATCTTCTCGATCGCGACCGGCATCTCTCGCGTTGCCGGCCTCGTGCGCGAAATCATCGCGGCGAGCTTCTTCGGCACCAAGGGTCCGGCGTCGGCCTATACGGTTGCCTCGCAGATCCCCAACCTGGTGGCGAACCTGTTCGCCAACGCGGCGCTGTCGGCGGCGTTCGTGCCGGTGTTCAGCGAACTGCTCCAGAAGGGCCGCCGCAAAGAGGCGCTGCGGCTGGCCTCGACGCTGTTCTGGATCATGCTGATCGCGCTCGGGGCGATCACCGCCGTGTTCATCCTCGGCGCCGGCGTGATCATGCCGCTGTTCACCGGCCCCACGTTCAACGCCGCGCTGGACGCGTTCACGGTGAGCTTCTCGCGGATCCTGTTCCCGGTCGTGCTGCTGCTGGGGCTCAACGGGCTGCTCGTGGGGGTGCTGCAGTCCTACGACCACTTCACGATCCCGGCGATCTCGCCGGCGGTGTGGAACGTCGTGATCATCGTCCTGCTGGTGGTGCTCAAGCCGGACTTCCACGGCGGCTACGAAAACGGCAACGAGGTGTACGCGCTCGCGATCGCCGTGCTGGTGGCGACGTTCGTGCAGCTCGGGATGGCGTTCGGCGCGCTCGGGCGGATCGACTTCCGCCTGCAGCTCTCGATCGACTGGCACGATCCGCGCGTGAGGCAGGTCTTCTCGCTGATGCTGCCGGTGACGATCGGCCTCGGCATCGTGAACCTCGACCAGCTGATCAACTCGGTGTTCGGGACGCTCGTGGACAAGGAAGCGCCGCGCGCGATCGATAACGCGTTTCGCATCTACATGCTTCCCCAGGGCCTGTTCAGCGTGTCGGTTGCCACGGTGCTGTTCCCGACGCTGAGCAGGATGGCGACGCGCCGCGACGTCGCGGCGATGCGCAGGGCGGTGGCCATCGGCATGCGCCAGATCAACCTTCTGTTGATCCCGGCGGCGGCGTTCATCATCGTGCTCACGACGCCGATCGTGCGGCTCGTCTTCGAACGCGGCGAATTCAACACGCACTCGACCCACCTGGTCTCGATCGCGCTGTTCTGGTTCGCCTTCAGCCTCCCGTTCGGCGGCATGAACCTGCTGCTGACGCGGACGTTCTTCGCGGTTCAGCGCCCGTGGATCCCGACGAGGCTCGCAGCGATCAACATCGTCGTGGACATCATCGTGAGCCTCGGCCTCTACAAGCCGTTGGGGATCGCGGGGCTGATCATCGGCACGGTGGCGGCGAACGCGATTATGACCGGCCTGCAGCTGCACAGGCTGCGGATCGGCTTCAACGGCCGCCTGGAAGGCGCGCAGACGCTGATGATCACCGCGCGCATCCTGCTCGCCTCGGCGCTGCTGGGAGCGGTCTCGTGGGTGGTGTGGACGCTGCTTCACCGCCTGCTCGGTGGCTCGCTGGCGGCGCAGATCGTGAGCCTCGGCGCGGCTGGCGCGGCGGGCCTTGCGGTCTACGCGTGCGCGGTGCTCGCGATGCACATCCCCGAGGCCCATCAGATCACGCGCCTCGTGCGGGCCCAGTTCGGGCGCGCCTGAGTGCCGGGGTGTCGTTGGCCGGACGAGCTGATGCCCGCCCGGACCGATCGGAGATCCAAAGGATCTCCGATCGGCCAGCCCGGTCATGGATCGCCGTTGAACTACTACGTCCCAGGACTTGTGTCTTTGCCTGGGCGGCATGACACTCCCAACCGCCGGGACTGGCCGCGCCCGAGGGCGCGCGTTGCCACGGCTGGTCCGATGGACCGTGGTCGAGTAGGCGATCTGCCGGGTGATGAAGGGTAGTCGATCGGGGCCGCCCTTCTACGCTGTATCGGCGAATGGACCAGGCACACATCCGCAACTTCTCGATCATCGCTCACATCGACCACGGCAAGTCGACGCTCGCTGATCGCATCCTCGAGCTCACGCACACGATCGCTGCGCGCGAAATGCGCGCGCAGGTGCTCGACTCGATGGACCTCGAGCGCGAGCGCGGGATCACGATCAAGGCCCAGGCGGTGCGGGTGTTCTTCACGGCGCGCGACGGCGAGACCTACCAGCTGCACCTGATCGACACACCGGGCCATGTGGACTTCACGTATGAGGTGTCGCGCTCGCTGGCTGCGTGTGAGGGCGCGCTGCTCGTCGTGGACGCCTCCCAGGGCGTGGAGGCGCAGACGGTGGCGAACACCTACCTCGCGGTGGACTCCGGTCTCGAGCTGATCCCGTGCCTGAACAAGATCGACCTCCCCGGCGCGGAGCCCGAGCGCGTGGCGGGCGAAGTGGGGGAGCTGATCGGCGAGCCGCCGGAGTCGATCCTGAGGATCAGCGGCAAGACGGGCGAGGGCGTGGAGGACGTGCTCGAGGAGCTGATCGCGCGCGTGCCGGCACCCTCCGGCGACCCCGACGGCCCGCCGCGGGCCCTGATCTTCGACTCCGAGTTCGACCAGTACCGCGGTGTGATCGCGTATATCCGCGTGGTCGACGGGACCTTCCGCAAGGGCGAGCCGATCCTCGCGATGGCGACGCGCACGGAGGCGGACATCGACGACATCGGCTGCTTCAGCCCGCAGATGATGCCCACCGATCGGCTCGCGGCGGGCGAGGTGGGCTACTTGATCACGGGCCTGAAGGACGTGACGCAGCTGCGCGTCGGCGACACGCTTACGACGGGGGCTCGCGCCGGCGCGGGAGTGCAGCAGGCGAGCGAGCCGCTGCCGGGCTACCGGGAGGTCAAGCCGATGGTCTTCTGCGGGCTGTTTCCGATCGACTCCGACGACTACCCCGACCTGCGCGACGCGCTCGAGAAGCTCTCGCTGAACGACGCGGCGCTGTCGTGGGAGCCGGAGACCTCCGACGCGCTCGGCTTCGGCTTCCGCTGCGGCTTTCTGGGCCTGCTGCACATGGAGATCGTGCGCGAGCGCCTCGAGCGCGAGTACGACCTGGAGCTGCTCGCGACGATGCCCTCGGTGGAGTTCGACGTGACGCTGAGCAGCGGCGAGGAGGTCGTGGTGCACAACCCCTCGGACATGCCCGATCCAGGGCGGATCGCGGAGATCCGCGAGCCTTTCATCAATGCGTCGGTGATCGCGCCGAAAGAGTTCGTGGGCGCGGTGATGGAGCTCTGCCAGGAGCGTCGCGGCGAGCACGCGGGCATGCACTACCTGTCTCCGGAGCGGGTGCAGATGACATACGACCTGCCGCTCGCGGAAATCGTGCTGGACTTCTTCGATCAGCTGAAGTCGCGCACGCGCGGCTACGCCTCGCTCGACTACGAGCTCGCGGGCATGAAGGCCTCCGACCTCGTCAAGCTCGACGTGCTGCTCGCGGGCGACCCCGTGGACGCGCTGTCGATGGTGGTGCACCGCGAGAAGGCCTACGAGGTGGGGCGCTCGCTGACCGAGAAGCTCCGCAAGCGGATTCCCCGCCAGCAGTACGACGTGCCGATCCAGGCTGCGATCGGCTCGCATGTGATCGCGCGCGAGACCGTGAAGGCGTTCCGCAAGGACGTGATCGCGAAGTGCTACGGCGGCGATATCACGCGCAAGAAAAAGCTGCTCGAGAAGCAGAAGGAGGGCAAGCGGCGGATGAAGCAGGTGGGGCGGGTGGAGGTTCCGCAGGAGGCCTTCCTGGCGGTGCTCGAGCTCGGCGAGAGCTAGATGGCCGCCGGGCCCGTGCCTGGGGATGGCGAGCAGGTGAGGGTGCTGTTCGTGTGCCTCGGCAACATCTGCCGCTCGCCTACGGCCGAGGGCGTGATGCGCTCGCTCGTGGCGCAGGCGGGCCTGTCGGAGAAGATCGGGCTGGACTCCGCCGGGACGGGCTCCTGGCACGTCGGTAGCTCCCCGGACAGGCGCGCACGCGCCTCGGCGCGCGCACGCGGGATCGAGCTTGCGGGTTCCGCGCGGCAGGTCGGCAGCGACGATTTTCTTGATTTTGATGTGATGGTTGCGATGGATCGCGCAAACATGCGCGAGCTGCGGGCACTGGCGCCCGGAGCGCAGGAGCGCGAGAAGGTGAGGCTCCTGCGCGAGTTCGACGCGCAGAGCGTGGCGGCGAACGAGCTCGAGGTCCCCGACCCCTACTACGGCGGCGGCGAGCACTTCGACGAGGTGCTCGAGATCGTGCAGGCGGCCTGCGCGGGGCTGCTGCAGGAGATCGTCGCCGGGCGCGTTCCTTGACGCTTCCCGAGGACGCGCGCGAGGCCGTGCGCGTGGGCGGCGGCGACATCAACGAGGCGTTCCGCGTAACGCTCGCCGACGGCACGGAGGCGTTCGTGAAGACCCGTGCCAACCCCCAGCCGGGCGAGTACACGGCGGAGGCGGCGGGCCTGCGCTGGCTGGCCGAGCCGGCGGCGCTGCGCACGCCACGCGTGCTCGAGGCGGCAGAGGGCCACCTCGCGCTGGAGTGGCTGCACGGTGGCGCGCTGGACGCCGCGGGAGCGGAGGAGCTCGGTCGCGGCCTCGCGCTCACGCACACCGCCGGGGCGCCCTGCTTTGGCGATCCCGGCTTCATCGGGCCGGCGCGGCTGGGCACGCTGCTGCTTCCAAACGATCCCGCCGCGGACTGGGTGACGTTCTACCGCGAGCGACGCCTGCTCGCGCTGGCTGCCGAGGGCCGGCGCGGCGGCCGCCTCTCGCCGGCGGGCGTTGCGGCGCTGGAGCGTGTCTGCGAGCGCCTGCCCGAGCTCGCCGGCCCGCCGGAGCCGCCCGCGCGCATACACGGCGACCTGTGGACGGGCAACGTGTTCGCTGACCGCGACGGGCGCCCGTGGCTGATCGACCCATGCGCGCACGGCGCCCACCGCGAGGTCGACCTCGCGATGCTGCGCCTATTCGGCGCTCCCCCGCAGCGCACGTTCGACGCCTACGAGGAGCTCGCGCCCCTCGCGCCCGGCTGGCAGGAGCGGGTGGAGCTCTACCAGCTGCTGCCGCTGCTCGTTCACGCGCTGCTCTTCGGGGGCGGCTATGTCGCCTCGGCCGAGCGCCTGGCGCAGCGGCTCGCCGGCTAGCTGCGCGGCGCCGTCCCGTCGAGCGGCGTGGGTCGGAGCGGTGGGGGTGCGCTCCGAGACGGCAGAGACGCGACGGCGGCTGTATCTGCTCGCGCGCGTGCTCGTCGCGCGCAACTACTCGCGGCGGCTGACGCTCGCGGCGGTCGCGCGGGCGCTGTCGTGCTCGCCGCGCCAGCTGCAGCGCGCCTATGCGCAGTTCGGCGCGAGCAGCTTCCGCGAGGACCTGCACGCGCGGCGCATGGCTGCGGCGGCGGCGCTGCTTGCCGAACAGAGGTCGATCCCGGTGAGCGACGTGGCGCGCCTGGTCGGCTACCGCCAGGCGCCTCACTTCGCGCGGGTATTCCGCCGCCGCTACGGGATGCCACCTGCGCGCTTTCGCGAGCGGGCGCGTCAGGCGGGGGAGCGCTCGCGCGCGCCGTCGGCCGGGTCGGTCACCGCGCGCCCGCCGGCACCGGCAGGGGCGTCGGCCGCGGCGGGCGCGTCGGCCGGGGCGGGCGGCTCGGGGACCAGCGCCTCTGCGCTCGGCAGCGACATGCGCATGAGTGTGCCGCCTCCGGGCGCGGGCTCGGCGGAGATGCTGCCACCGAGCTGGTCACAGACCTGTCTGACGATCGCGAGCCCGAGCCCCGACCCGGGGCGCGAGCGCGCCTCGGCGCCGCGGTAGAAGCGGTCGAAGACGTGTGGCAGGTCCTCGGGGGCGATGCCGGCGCCGTCGTCTCGCACGGTGAGCACGCGATCGCGCAGCTCGACGTGCACCGGCGCGGCCGGCGGGCTGTGCTTGACGGCGTTGTCGAGCAGGTTCGCGACCGCGCGCTCCAGGCGAGCGGGTACGCAGGCGATGATCGTCGGCTCGAGGTCCGGCTCGATCGGCGTGGCCTGAGCGTGGCGAGCAGCGCGCGCGAGCGCGTCCTCGACGAGCAGGTCGAGGCGCACGTCCTCGTTGTCGGCGTGCGGCTCATCGCCGCGGGCGAGCTCGATGAGGTCGTTCATGAGCAGCGTGAGCTCCTCGATCTGATCGACCACCTCGGCAAGCATCTGCTGCTGCTCCGCGCCGTTCATGCGGCCACCCTGCTGCTGCAGGAGCTCGATGTTCGTGCGCACGCTCGTGATTGGCGTGCGGAGCTCGTGCGAGGCGTCGGCGACGAGCTGGCGCTGGGCACGGACGGAGGCGTCGAGCGCGCTGATCGAGCTCTGCAGCGCGTCGAGCATCGCGTTGAAGCTCGCTGCTAGGCGGCCGATCTCGTCGCTGCCGGTCTGCTCGATGCGTCCGCTCAGATCGCGCGTGCGGGTGACGTGCTCGCTGGCTCGCGTGAGGCGCCGCAGCGGCGCGACCGCGGCGCCCGCGACGAGCGCGCCGAGCAGCGCGGCGAGCGCGATCCCGCCGATGTCGAGCAGGCCGAGGATCAGTCGCAGACGGCTGAGCAGGCTGTCGACTTCGGTGAGCGGCTGGGCGAGCTGCAGCGCGCGGCCGTCGCCGAGCGGCTCGGCGAGCACGCGCAGGTGCAGGCCGTGCACGCGCACGCTGGAGAGGATCGACCTGCCGCCATGGGCGGCGAGCGCGCGCGTTGCGGCATCGACGGGCAGCGACACGTTCGGGTTCGACCGCAGCAGCACCTTGCCGCTGGAGTCGACGAGCTGCTGATAGCCGCGGACCTGTCCCGGCGCGGGCGGCTCGCGCCCGAAGAGGCCGCCGCCGGCGAGGCCGCCGGCGACGGCGCCGCCGGCGGCGGCTGGTGAGCCGGGCCCGGTGCGGGCGAGGGCGAGCGCGCGTTTGGAGAGCGGAAGCTGAACCCCGCTCGGCAGCGTGATCGTCCCCCCGCGAGCCTGCGCGGCGCTGCTCGGCGGCGAGGTGGCGAGCAGGCTCGCTAGCGCGCGGAAGCCATGGCCGCGGTTGTGCAGCTGGGTGTCGACCTGGCTGTGCAGCTGATTGGAGGTGAGCGCATAGATGAGGATCGAGGCGAGCACGACCGCGACCGCGACGGCGGCGGCGGACACGAGCGTGATGCGCTGCCGGAAGCTCACCGCGGCGTCCTCAGCACGTAGCCGACCCCGCGCACCGTGTGCAGCAGACGCTGCTCCTCGCCCTCCTCGGTCTTGCGGCGCAGGTAGCCCATGTAGACGCCGAGCGAGTTGGAGCTCGACCCGAAGTCATAGCCCCAGACGTGCTCGAAGATGGCCGAGCGCGTGAGCACCTGGCGGGGATGGCGAAGGAACATCTCCAGCAGCAGGAACTCGGTGCGGGTGAGCACGAGCAGGCGCTCGCCGCGCCAGGCCTCGTGCGCGCGAACGTCCAAGCGCAGGTCCTCGAACTCGAGCAGCGACTCCGGCTCGTCCTCCTCGCCGGCGCGGCGCAGAAGCGCGCGCACGCGTGCGAGCAGCTCGCGCAGCGCGAACGGCTTGACGAGGTAGTCGTCGGCGCCCGCGTCGAGCCCCGCCACACGATCGTCGATCTCGCCGCGGGCGGTGAGCATCAGCACGGGGGTACGGTCGCCGCCTGCGCGCAGGCGCCTGCAGACCTCGAGCCCGCTCATCTGCGGCATCGCGACGTCGAGGATCACGGCCTCGAAGGGAGCGCTGCCGAGGTGCGCAAGAGCCTGCTCGCCGTCGTCGGCACGGGCGACCTCGTAACGCTCGAGCGAGAGCGCCCTGGAGAGGGCGCTCTGTACGGCGGGCTCGTCGTCGACGACGAGTATGCGTGCCTGGTCAGCCATTGCTCGTGCGGCGCGCGGTGGCCCCGGAGTCGCCGTCCGGGGCCACCGTCGCGGAGAACCTGATCGCAAGGAGAGAACCGGTTCTCAGGCTAGCGTGATGGTTGTTGGCGACACGAGCGTAAGGAAAGGCGAAGAGAATGCTAAGAATCGAGATGGGGGGTTACTGATCGAGGTCGAGCACCCCGAAGGGCACAGGCAGGACGCAGCCGACTCCGGCCGCGACGTTCTCGCGGCGAACTCGCGAAAACTGCGCAACAGCCTGATCAGCCTGGCGATCTTCTTCGCGCTGGTGATCGCGCTGCTGTTCTCCGTTCCCGGCCTGCGCGCCGCCGGCGATGCGATCTCCGACGCACGCCCAGAATGGGTGCTCCTGGGGATCGCCTTCGAGATGCTCTCCTGCGCTGGCTACGTGGTGCTGTTCGAACTCGTCTTCGGGCGCCTGGGGCGCAGCCTCACGTCAAAGCTCTCCCTGTCCGAGCTCGCGGTCAACTCGGTCGTGTCCGTGAGCGGCCTCGCGGGCATCGCGCTCGGCGCATGGGTGCTGCGCACGAAAGGCATCTCCGTGGAACGGATCGCAAAGCGCTCGGTGCTGACCTTCGTCCTCACGAGCGCTGTCAACGTGGGAGCGGTGTTCCTGATCGGCGTGCCGATGTGGCTCGGGCTGATCCCTGGCTCGCGCAACCCGCTGCTGACGCTGTTGCCGGCGTTGGCGGCGCTCGCGACGATCATCGGCGTGCTCGCGCTCGCCGCGTGGGCGCGCGGCGCGGCGGCGGCGAGACTGGGGCAGAGCGGTCGCGTCGCGGTCGCCCTGCGCGCGGTCGGAGACGGCGTCCAGGAAGCGACCGTGCTGATTCGCGAGCGCGACTGGCGGCTGCTCGGCGCGGTCGGGTACTGGCTGTTCGACAACCTCGTGCTGTGGGCGTGCTTCAAGGCGTTCGGGGACGCGCCCTCCTTCTGGGTGATCGCGATGTCCTACCTCGTGGGCATGCTCGCGAACTCGATCCCCGTGCCGGGCGGCTTCGTGGCCGTGGAAGGCGGCCTCGTGGGCATGCTGCTGCTGTTCGGGGTTCGCCCGGCCTCGGCCGTGCTCGGCGCAGTCTTGCTCTATCGCGCGATCTCGCTATGGGTGCCCGCCGTGATCGGCTCGCTCGCGTTCCTCTCCCTGCGCCGCGAAATCGGCAAGCCGGTCGCGCCGCCGGCGCCTGGTTAGCGGCGGCTCGCTCGCGTTGCTCGCCCTGCGTCGTGAAATCGGTAGGTCGGTCGCGCTGCCGGTGCCTGGCTAGAGGCGCCTGGCGATCGCGCAGCCGGGCTAGGAGCCCTGGACGGCCTTGTTGAACGCTTCGTTGGCCTGGGCGCGCTGGCAGGCCTGGGCGGGGAGCGCCTGCATGACGCGTTCGACGGCCACTTCGGTGGGTCCGAAGAGCTCGGGGCAGTACACGGGCAGGGGCAGGTCGGCGGTGGCGGACCCGGGCGCGTTTACGGGGAGCAGCTCGCGTGCGGCCGCGATCGCGTGTTCGTAGGTGTCGGAGAAGATGTCGATCGCAACCCGGCCGCTATAGACCTCGATCGAGCGGCCTTCGTCGTAGACGACGGCGGGAACGCCGCGAACGAGGATGTTGTGCTGCGGCCCGAGCGGCTTGTTGGGGTGCAGGTGGTAGATCACGGTCGTGACCTGAAGCGGCAGCTGGCAGCTTCCCCCTCCGAAGATGCCCTTGCTCTGGACGCAGTCGCCGTAGTAGACGCTCTCGCCAACGCTGCCGATGTAGCTCTTGAGCCCGTCGACGGCCGCGAGGGGGCGTCCCTCGAAGCGCCGTCCGACCCAGTAGACGCGGAAGTAGGGGAAGGTCTGCGCTTCGGAGAGCTCGCCCGCGGCGATCGGGCCGGGGTGAGCGGTCGAGCAGCCCGCGGCGAGAAGCGAGAGCGCGAGCGCGGCGAGAGCGAGTGCGATCCTCCGCACGCGGCGACCAGCGGGAGGGCTCGCGGGTGCGTCGCGGATGGGGCGCTCGGGTGCGTCGCGGGTCGGGGCGTCGGCGTTGGCAGCTGCCATCGCCGTCATTATCTTCGCGTGCTCGCTTGGAGGGACCCATCGGCGCCGTCGTGCCCGGCACGCGGCGATCTGCGATGAACACGACGGCAGCGCGGGCCGGCGGGCGGGGCGCTGCGAAGCCGCGCCGAGCCCGCTTCGGCGGGGAGGCCGCGCGAGGCGTTCACGTCGCCGTGGGCGCGTTCGCGCTCGTGCTGATCTGCGTGTGGCTGTTGGTGGAGCCGCGCACGCCCGACCTTGCCGCGGCTACCTACCGCGTGAACCTCTACCGCGAGCTCGGCTTCGCGGTGTGGGACGAGCACTGGTACGCGGGCCATGCGCTGCCTGCCTACAGCCTGCTGTTCCCGCCGCTCGGCGCGCTGCTCGGGGTGCGCCTCGTGGCTGCGCTCGCGGTGTTCGCATCAGCTCTCTTGTTCGAGTGCCTCGTGCTCGACTTCTACGGGCCGCGGGCGCGATGGGCGGCGGCGTTCTTCGTGCTCGCAGCGGTCGGCGATCTGTGGATCGGGCGGATCTCGTTTGCGCTCGGGGTGCCGTTCGCGCTCGCCGCGGTGCTCGCGCTCTCGCGCGGACGCGCGCTGCTCGCGTCGTCCCTCGCGTTGCTGTGCGCGGCGGCGAGTCCGGTCGCGGGCGCGCTGCTCGCGCTGGCTGCAGTGAGCTTCGCCGTGGAGCGTCGCCGGCCGATGGCGGCGATCGTGCTCGGCCTCCCGGCGTTCGTGCTCGTGCTCGCGCTCGCGCTGTTGTTCCCCGAAGGCGGCTTCGAGCCCTACCCGATCCGCTCCTTTGCGGCAACCGCGGTGGTCGTGCTCGCGTTCCTGTGGGCGCTGCCGCCCGGCGAGCGTCTGATGCGCACCGGCGGGGTCATCTACCTGCTCGTTTGCGTGCTCTGCCTGCTGATCCACACCCCCGTGGGGAGCAATATCGAGCGCTATGGCGTGCTGCTCGCCGGGCCGGCGCTGATCTGCGCGTGGCTGGGAGCGCGCCAGGCGCGTGCGGGGACAGGGAAGGGGAGGAGCGCGAGAGGCCGTCAACCGCGCGGTGACCACGCCACGCGCGCCCTGCTCGCGATGTGCGTGATCGCCGTGTGGGTGCTTTGGGGTCCCGTGCGCGAGACGCTCGCGGTCGTGGGCAGCGAAGCGACCAGTGCCGCCTACTACGAGCCGCTCGAGCGCTATCTGGAGGGCCTCGGCGAGCCGGTGCGGGTGGAGGTGCCGCTTACGCGCTCTCACTGGGAGGCGGCGCTGCTGGCGCCGAGCGTCTCGCTCGCGCGCGGCTGGGAGAAGCAGCTCGAGACCCGCTACGACGCCCCGCTGCTGTCGTCGAGCGTCGACGCGGCCTCCTACTACGCGTGGCTTCGCTCGCAAGCGGTCGGCTACGTGGCGCTGCCGGACGCGACGCTCGACCCCTCGAGCGCGCGTGAGGGCCGCCTGATCGAAGCGGGCCAGCGCTACCTGCGCGAGGTGTTCGCGAGCCGGCATTGGCGCGTCTATCGCGTGCTCGGCGCAACGCCGCTGCTGGGGGGCCCGGGGCGACTGGCCGCGCTGGGGCACGACGGCTTCAGCATCGACGCGCGCTCTGCGGGTCTGTTCACGGTGCGTGTGCACTACTCGAGCTATCTGGAGCTCACGCGGGGCGTCGGCTGCGTCGGGGAAGCGCCCGGAGATTGGACGCGGGTCGCGCTCGCGCACTCGGGCCGCGCGAGCATCTCCGCGCGCTTCTCGCTGGGTCGCGTCTTCGCGTCCGGCCCGGCGTGCACGCCGGGAGCGAGCGCCGCGGCCGTCGCGGGAGCCCCCGGCGGCGCTCCGCTCGCCGGCGCCGGCGGCGCCGGCAGCCCGCCGGCCTACCGCTGGATGGTCCCGACGATGGGCGCGCCGACGTCGGTGGCGATCGAGAACCGCATGCCCGGCACGCGCGCGTGGCGCCTGCCCGGGCCGGCGCGCCTGATCGGCGGGGCCGCGCATGGAGCTCTGTCGGCTTACGTCGCCGAGCAGGCCATCTCCGCCGGTCAGACCCAGCGCGTCTACGTCGACGCGCCCGGAGCGAGCTCGGTGAGGATCGAGGTCTATCGGATGGGCTGGTACGGCGGGCTCGGCGGAAGGCTCGTGCTCGCGAGCGGCGCGCTCGCCCTGCAGCGGCAGCCGGCGTGTTCGCACAGCTCGCGCACGGGGCTGACCGAATGCGACTGGCACCCAACGCTCGCCTTCCCGATCCCGTCGGCATTGGTCAGCGGGGTCTACGTGGTGAAGATGACCGCCTCCACGGGCGCTCAGAGCGACTGCATGTTCGTGCTGCGCGCGGGCAATCCTCAGCCGCTGCTCGTACAGATACCAACGGCCACGTACGAGGCGTACAACGCGTGGGGCGGCGACAGCCTGTATCCGGGCGGCAGCAGGATCGTCGGCGTGACGGGCACGACGCGCGGCGTCGAGGTCTCCTACGAGCGGCCCTACGAAAGCGAGACGGGCGCGGGCCAGTTCTTCATCCGCGAGGTTGCGATCGTGCGCTTCCTCGAGCGCTACGGCTATCCGGTCGGCTACACCACCGATGCCTCGATCGCCGCCGATCCCGCCCAGCTCGGCGGCGCGCGCGCGGTGATCGACGCGGGGCACTCGGAGTACTGGTCGGCCTCCCAGGAGCGGGGGTTCGCGGCCGCGCGGGACCGCGGCACGGACCTGCTGTTCATCAGCTCCGACAAGCTCGCATGGCGAATCCGCTACGCGCCGGCGGGAGCCGCCTCGAGTGAGGCCGGCACGCCCAACCACACAATCATCGCCTACAAGGAATCAGCTGCTCTGGACCCCGACCGGTCAGAGCCCACGGGCCTGTTCCCGGACGGCGGAGCCGCGCTCAGCGGGAGCGCCTACGGCGGCTGCATAACGCCCCGCCTGCCCGTGCCCGGTCCGCCGATCTACCGCTACTACCCCTGGCGAGCCGCGCGCCAGCTGCGCCCGCAATGGCTGTTCGCGGGCACGGGCATCACCCCGGGCACGCAGATCGCAGGGATCTCGGGCTACGAGCTGGACGCGACCACCGCCGCCACGCCCGCGAACGCGACCGTGCTCGGCGCGAGCGTTGGCGTCGTATGCGCGGGCAGCGACGACCCCTCCCCGATTCACGGCACGCTCGCGCAGACGACCCTCTACACGGCGCCCTCGGGCGCGTTCGTGTTCGCGACCGGCACGCTCGGCTGGCTCTACGCGCTCTCGCCCGTGCCCGAGGCCTCGCCCGACGTGCCGCTCAGTCCCGACCCGCGGATCGTCGCGATGACGCGAAACCTGCTCGCCCGCGCACTTGCCCGCTCCGGGTGAGGCACCCGCGGGAGGGCTGCGGCCCTACGGGGAGAGGTCGGTGGGCGCGAGCCCGTAAAGGGCGGTGTAACCCGTGAGGTAGAGGCGTTCGCTGTCGCTGACGACGGGATCGAACACTCCCTTTTCGACCTCGTAGTAGACCCGTCCTGTGGAGATGTCGAGACCGTAGGTGCGGTGTTCGCCGAGATCGGCGAAGTACACGATCCGCCCGATGACCGTGGGCGAGCCGGAGATGCGCCCGTGGGCGTTGAAGCTCCAGGAGAGATGACCAGAGCGCGCGTTGATGGCATAGAACGTTCCGCTGTAGGAGCCGACGAAGACGGTAGGCCCGAGCCCCGGCGCGTTCGTGACGGCGGGCGAGGAGTAGACGTAGTCGCCGGTCTGCATCGCCCAGTCGAGCCTGCCGCTGTAGGCGTCGTAGGCGTACACGCGCCCGTCGGTATTGCCCAGGTAGACGCGCCCGTAGATCACAGCCGGGGTCGAGTAGAACGTGCCGCTGCCGAACAGCGCGCCTTCTGAGCCGCTGCGCCAGATGCGCCTGCCGGTCTGCGCCGAGACGGCCTGCACATGCCCGGAGTAGTCGCCGAAGTAGAGCGCCCCGCCGGCGAGCGTGGGGCTCGCCTTGACCGAGCCGCTGGCCTGATAGGTCCAGATCACGGCGCCGCTGCGTGCGTTCAGCGCGTACACGAGCCCGCTCTGGGAGCCGAAGAAGACCCGTTCGCCGTCGAGCAGCGGTGAGGACTCGCTCGGGCTGGAGAGGTCGCGGTACCAGCGCGTGTGGCCGTTGCGGAAGTTCAGCGCCCACACGCGGCCCGGTTTGCTCGAGCTGCCCGTCCCGAGCACCGTGGCGTAGACCGTCGCCGCGTTCACCGCGGGCGAGGCAGCGGAGAGGGTGCCGAGCTGGCGCGCCCAGAACGTACGCCCGGTGCGCTTGTTGATCGCGCTGAGCACGCCGTCGTCGGCGAGCTGGAAGATGCTGTTGCCATAGATCACCGGCGGGAACTCGAGCAGGGCGTGCTCGTTGTGCACCCACTCCTCTCTGAACGGCGGGCGCACCGTAGCGGGCGCCGGGTAGAAGCGCGTGTGCTCCACGCTGTAGCCGTAGAGCGGCCAGGCGAAGCGGTCAGGTCCGGTCGGGGGAAGCTTGGGCGCCGCCTGGGGGATGAAGCGGGCGTGCGGGTGGTAGATGTTGCCCGTGCGGTTGCGCTCGTAGACATAGCCGGCGAGAGCAGCACCCGCGAGGAGCAGCACGACCGCGACGATCGCCGCGCGCGCTGCCCGCGCGCGCGGAATCAGCCGGCGAGAGGGCCCTTGCTCGCGGCGGTGTTGGCGGCGTGCGCGCCGCACCCGCCGGCCGGAGCGCCTGTGGGGCGAGGGGCTCATCCAGGGAGAGCGTCGCTGATCGCCGCCGGAGGAGCGCCGCTTGTCCTCGCTCACGTTCTACGCCGGCGGCCCTCAGGCGGCGAGCCTGCCGGAGTCACGCTCGGCCGTGCCCGCCGGGCTCGGCGCGGGCGGCTCCCCAGTGTGCGGCGCGTCCCGGGGCCCCCGGCGGCGACGCCGAGCGCCGCCTGCCAGCGCCGCGCCGTCCGTGCGGCGGCTGGCGCGAAGCACGAGCGCGCGCATCGCGCTTTTCGCGAGCAGCCACACGAGCGCCAGCAGCAGCGGGGGCAGCGTCACCCCCGACACGAGCGCGAGCGCCTCGTGGTTGCCGTTCAGCGACCAACGCCAGAGAAGGTAGTCGCCCAACGTGAGGCCCGAGACGAGAACCAGCGGCCGATACAGCACGAGCACACCCTAAACCGGATCCCCGACGGACGCTGGCCGGTCGCCCGCCACTCGCGCCGAGGCGCCTCCAGGGCCATATGATCGCCGCAATGAGCGATAGCGCCGAGACCGGCGACGGTGCTGCGAGGCGCGGTAGCGGGGCGAGGGGCGATGGCGCCGCGGCGGGTGATGCGGCCGCGAGGAGCGACGCGGCCGGCGCGTCAAGGATCTTCGCCGCGGACGTGCTCGCCGGTCGCGTCGCGCTCGTGACGGGAGGAGGCACGGGCCTCGGCCGGGCGACGGCGCTCGAGCTCGCCCGCTGCGGCGCGGTGGTGGAGGTCGTGGGACGACGCGAGGAGATCCTGCGCGGCGCTGTCGAGGAGATCAACTCGGCGACGCGCAGCGAACGCGCCGGCTGGCTCACCGGAGACGTGCGCGCCCGCGAGAGCGCCGAGGGCGTGATCTCGAGCACGCTGGAGCGGCGCGGCCGCCTGGATGTGCTCGTCAACAACGCCGGGGGCCAGTTCTTCAGCCCCGCGGAGCTGATCGGCGCGAAGGGCTGGCGCGCGGTATGGCGGCTGAACGTAGAGGGCATGCTGAACATGTCCGAGACCGCGGTGCAGCTCGCGTTCGGCCCGGGGGGAGGGGGGACTATCGTCAACGTAACCCTCTCGCCGCATCACGGTATGCCCGGCATGGTCCACTCGGGCGCGGCGCGGGCGAGCGTGGAGGCGCTCACGCGCGAGCTGGCCGCGCGCTGGCAGGCGCGCGGCGTCGTCGTCTGCGCCGTAGCGGCCGGCCACTTCGAGACCGAGGTGCTCGCGAAGTACCCCGCGAACGTGCGCGCGGGAGCCGCGCGCAGCGTTCCCCTCCAGCGCCTCGGCACGCCCGCCGAGCACGCCTGGCTGGTAGCGCTACTCGCCACCCACGTAGGCCGTGCCTTCAGCGGCTCGACCGTCACGCTCGACGGCGCCCGCGACAACTGGTTCGGGCCTTGGCCGCCGCCGGGCCTGGCCGACGACGCCGGCGAGGTGCCCGTGGAGGCGCGAAAAGCCCCTCGCTAGCGCCGCGCGTGCCCCGCAGGCCGGCGCGCGCGTACGCCGATAAGATTGGCGGCGGGCACGTGCGGGCGAAGTGTTGTGGCTGCACAGAAGCCTTCCAAGCTTCTAGGGCGGGTTCGATTCCCGTCGCCCGCTCTGAAATGCCACGGGGAGTGGCGCAGTCTGGTAGCGCACCCGGCTGGGGGCCGGGCGGTCGCAGGTTCAAATCCTGTCTCCCCGATGAGAAGAAATTCCTGCAAAAGGGCTGCTTTTTGCAGAAGGCCTGGTTCGTCCAAGCGCCGAGCCCTATTCTGTTTGTATTCTGTTTCTCTCGATATGCCCGAACGACCCCGGGTCACCGGCCACTTTGAGGACGCGAACGACCACTCACGGCCGCTGTTCTTTGCGATCGGCCGGGCAGTCGTCTTTGCCGCTGGGCTTGAGAGGAATCTACAGCTCGAACTTATGCGGCTAATAGGTGAGCGCGCGGCCGTGGAGGGAGCGCTCCAGACCGAGCAGGGTCGTCGCGCTCTCAGCCGGCGGCTCGACAAGCTCGACGAGATGACGGCGGGTCAGCTGCTGAAGAAGCTCAGAACGTTCGGGCTCCCCGCCGAGCTCGAGGACCGAATCGAGATGCAATTGATCGAAGGAACCGACTGGTCCATCACTTGATGGAGGACCGAGACATGCTCGAAGTGGTGACGGCCGACGCGTCAGTCGAGCCAGTTGTCGTCAGGATCGAACGGCTTGCCATCGACTGCGGCGAGCTGGCTGTCGAGCTACACGTGTTCGCCCTGGGGGAGCTTGAAAGGGAGACCGGGATGACGCGGGCACAGATGGTCGAGCGAATCATGTCGGTCGACCCAACCACGGTCAAGAATCTGCGCGACCGAGAACGGCTGGAATCTATCCAGGCAGTCGGCGATCCTGGCCTGCCATTCACCTTGCCCGAGCCCCAGGGAGACTGCAACACGTAGGTAGTAGGAGGGACTCGAACCCCCGACACGCGGATTATGATGGCGGGCCGCTTAGCGGGCGCGCGAACTCCCGTAGTCGGGGCCCTCGCACGGCCAGGCGAATCGAGTCCAGGCGTCCACCGCACGCTCCGGATCTGTAGGTGCGAGCCGTCAATGCCGATGGTGCCGTTGTGAGCGCCAGGTTGCTCTCATCTCTCGTGTCGCTGGTTGCACTCGCTGCGGTGAGCAGCGCGCTCGCCGGATGCGGCGGCGGCAGCCCGGCCTCCGCGTTCAACCCGACCTCGGGCAGCGCCCCGAGCAGGGCGCAGGCCCTCTCGTACGCGAACGCCGTCAACCTCCAAGCCAGCGACTTGCACAGCGCGGTAGTCGCCTCGCAGGGATCGGTAGGCAAGGCTCCGAAGCCAGGCGACGTGGAACTCGACCGCTGTTATGGGGCAGCGAACCCGTACAACCTCGTGCTCAAGGTCGTCTCCCCGACGTTCCGAGGAACCACCCCCGGCGCGTTCATACAGGTGAACTCGACCGTCGAAGTGGAGCCGGCCGCGGCGCTCGCCGCGCATAACCTCGCCGCGATCCGTACCTCGCGCGGTCTCGCATGCCTCAAGCGCTTCCTGCCGAGAGCGCTCAGCCAAACCGGTGTCGCCCACTACGGGCCGGTGACGATCACGCCTCTCCCGGCGCTGCCATCGGTGCCCGGCAGCTTCGGGATCCGCCTCGCGACCACGGTCTCCGGACCCACCACCGGGCCGATCCCGTTCACCGCTGACGAGCTCGGGTTCGCGACGGGCCCCGCGGAAGTCAGCCTGACGGCGACGAGCGCCCCACAACCCATCCCGACCGAAGACGAGGAACGTCTCCTCGCGGTGCTCTACCGGCGCGCGCAAGCGCACAGCCTCTAGCCCACCAGGCATCTCAAGACCCCTCACGTCGACCCTCGCGCACGTCCGCTGGCCCTGCGCGACGCACGAACGAGGGTCGTTTCTGACCAGTCGGGGACCAGGTTCGGGACCAAGGCCCTGCGGGTGCGACTAGGATCGCCGTGAGAGAAGGCGGTGCTATTGCAACCCGCGCGTCGGCGGCTCACGCCTGCGCCTACGGCGCCTCCTCCTCGGAGAGGCCGAAGCGTTCGATGATCCTTGTCGCGTACCACGCGGGCCACGGCGCGTCGGGGGTAGCGCGCGTGTAGTCGCGGTCGAGCTCGACGAGTAGCCACACGAGATCGCTGCGCACCGGCATTCTGGCGAGGATCTGTGGCAGCTCGGATAGTTCGAGCAGCCAGTCTGCATACCAGGACGCCCAGTCGGGGTCGTCTCCGTCAACGATCCGATAGACGAGGTGGTGGGTCTCGGACGCCTCGTGAAGCAGCGCCGCGACCGCGTCTTGAGCGTCGTTCATCGCAGGAGTGTCGCAGCTGCGAGTGCGGCAGTTGTGGCCCCGCCCGGTCGCGGGTGAGCTGACCGCTGTAGTCCAGCAGCCCCGCTGTGTCGCGTAAAGCCCTGCCTCCGGTCGCCCCTGCCGGGACGATCCCTGACGGGACAGGGCTTGACCCGCCACACCCGGCCCGCTTCGGGGGCGGTCGTGTTCACCCACGACCAACGGAGGCCCCCAATGAGCCGCAGCTCACGCATCTGCGCACGCGCCCAACGCTGGCCCGCGACCAGTCCCTACCGGACGGGCTGCTCGGCCACTACAAGGACCAGATCGGACGGACCCGCTGCATCGTCGCGATCCCGGACGCCGGCGGCGGGACGCTCGTCATCGACCGGGAGATCGGCACGACGGATGCGCGGCTGGTAGGGCGGATCGACCCGGACGAGCCCTGTGGGAACGTGCAGTTGCTCGCCCGGCTGTACCTGGCCGACGTGGATCGTCGTGGCCGGTGCCGGCCGGTCACCGACGACGATCTCCTGGCCGTCGGCGAGGAAATCGCGGAGAGCGCCGTGCCCTGGGACAGGCCGCTCGAGGACGGACTGGGGGAGATCCTGCGGCTCCGAGTGGTGCCAGTGGAAGGTACGATTCCTGCCGTCCGGTGGGTCCGGGTCAGCGGCGAGGGGAGGGCGGTGGTGTCGCTACGTGACGTGGTCGGCCACCTCGAGAATTACGAGCCGGCGCTCACGATGACCGCGGGCGCGATCCGACACCGCGAGCACATGCACGTTTCGACCGTGGCCGTGCGCCTCGAGCTCAGGCGCATGCACAGCAGCTCGATCGTGCTCAACCGGCGCCTGCGTGAGCACGTCCAGCGGGTCGTCGCGACCGGGGAGCTGTCGATGAGCGAGATCGCAATGCGTTTGCGGGCGTGTCAAGCGCGACCGCGCAATCCCGACCGCTAGGCCGCACCCCCGGCCGCGGCGCCGAGCGCATCACGATCGAGACGGCCTGAGCCCGGCTAGGTTCGCTGACATCGCGTTGACAAGCGGGTACCACGGTTGCGCTACCCGATCGGGCAGCGCACAACCCCGGAGGCTGTGAGGGAGCGGGATGGGGCTAAGAGTGGGGCCTCGGCACGACACGGCGTCGTCGTGTCAGCGAGAGCGAGGGCATGAAGAGCGAGGGCATGAAGCCTCTCGCTCTCGCTCAATCCTTGCGCTTCACGTCCACCTTGGGCGTGTAGCCGAGCTGCCGCAAGAAAGCACCAACCGTCTCAGGCGAAAGCCCGCTGACGTGCACGATCGCGTCGGGCGGCATGCCAGCACTCGCCGCTTCCCGGATCGCGCTTTCGGCCTGCCGGTGCGACTCGATAAACCCGCTGCCCGCCTCCCGCAAGCGGCGCTCAAGCTCGGTATCAGCCATCCTTGCGACCGGCCTTCGGCGTGTTGACGAGCCCCACAGGAACACCCGCATCCTTCAGGTTTGGGCATCTGTTCAACGACCGTTTACGCCCGCGGGGGCCGCCATTCTCCTCATCGCGAAATAAGGGGCCGCGCCGCAAGAGGGTAGTGGCACGGCCCCCCTGGAGGGATGAGTGACGCATTGGTGCTTGGCCAACCTAACGTGCCGGCGGCCGGACGTGGGGGGTCGTTCGCCCAATTTGGGAGCGGGCAAGCGGGCGAAGTCCCAAACTGCGGGTCTTCCCAGCAGTCCGTAGACTTCGTAAGGTCGAACAGATTGCCGACGAGTCTCCCGGCGATGGCGCAGATGTGGCGGGACGCGTTCGAGCGCCGACCGGGCTCGCGCCCCGAACGCGCCGTGTCTGCAGTCGCCGAGGACCCCGAGTGCGTCCCGCTGTCCCAGCGGCCGTGCAAGCACTGCGGCGGTGAGCTGGTGCACCCGGTCCCTAGTCACGGCTTGCGAGGCTCCGGAGGGCGTATGGTCCGCGCATGAACTCAATACGCAGGCATCTCAGCTACGCCAACGTCGTCGCCACGATGGCGCTCGTGTTCGCCATGAGCGGTGGGGCGTTGGCCGCAACCCACTAGGTCATCACTTCGACCAAGCAGATCAAGCCCAGTGTCCTGAAGAAACTCAAGGGCAACACAGGAGCCACCGGCCAGACCGGGGGCACCGGAGCACGCGGCGCGACGGGTGCGCAGGGTCCGCAAGGACTGCAGGGACCCAAGGGCGAACAGGGACCAGCCGGTCCCTTCCCCTCGACGCTACCCGCGGGCCAGACGCTAACCGGCGCATACGAGGCCGACGGCGCCGACTACAGCAACGCCGCAACCGCCATCGCGGGAGCTTCGATCTCGTTTCAGTTCCCGCTCGCCGCTCCGCCCGTCGCCCACTTCATCGCCGCTGGCGCTACGCCGCCGGCGCAGTGTCCCGGCACTGTGACTCACCCGAAGGCGCTGTCGGGCAACCTGTGCGTCTACGAGGGTGGTTTCGAGGAAGTTGGGGGAGTGGAAATCTACGAACCAGCGACCGGAACCCCAGGCGCAAGCGCTTTTGGTGCTGGCCTAGTGGTCACCTCGAACCTCAAGGAAGGTCACTTCTACAGCAATGGCACCTGGGCCGTCACCGGCTAATCAGTCAGACGGCTTATAGCTCGTGGTTCCCTGGCGGCCGGTGTCTTCACTGCAGAGTCGCCAGGGGACCGACGGCCCCGGACCATGAACTCGGTCGGAGGGGTAAGAATGACCGCATCTATAAAGCACCCCCGCACCGTTGGAGCGGCCGGGGGCATGGCACAGGAGGTTCTAGCTCCCATGCAACCCTCACGTACAGCCCCGACTGCGAGGCTCCGCTTGCGGACCATCAGACGGTCCTCCTGTAACCGTCTCGCGTTGGGTGCGTGGGTCAGGCGAAAGGCTCTGAACCTTCGATGGGGGCCGGGGGTGTCTATGTGCCTCATGCCTCGCTTCCCGCCTGGGGATCCTCCTGTCGGTCTTCTGATCTAGTCGGCCGCGGGCTTGCAGGGTTAGGCTGCGAACGTCTACCAAGCGGAGGAGGTCCCAATGAGTCGCATCATGTCGTCTCTCCTGCCATCGCCCGCGATGGCTGTTGCCGTTGCCGCACTGCTCGTTGCGTGCGGGGGCTTGGCGGTCGCCGCAAGCCCGAGCAGTCCCGTCGTCCGGGCTTGCGCGAACAAGAAGACCGGCGTTCTTCGCCTCGCCAGCAAATGCCGCAAGGGCGAGCGCGCAGTCAGTTGGAATAAGGAAGGGCTGCCCGGACCTCAAGGACTGACGGGTGCTACCGGTACTACCGGGGCTACCGGGGCTAAAGGGGAAACCGGAACGGTCAACACGTCGAACTTCTACACAAAGACTGAAAGCGACTCTCGATACGTCGCCCAGGGCAACGGGCGGCCGTTCGCGTGGGGACAGGTCCGCGAAGACGCGAGCCTTCGCCCGCACTCCGCAACGCTCGTTTCGGTCTCGCACCCTTCGACCGGTCTCTACTGCCTGCTGCTCTCCGGGCAACCCGAACAGAGCGAGCTTGAGGGAACGGTCGTCACGCTCGCGGGCACCACCCCACAGGCGGTGTTTCCCCGTGTTACCAACGGACAGGGCTCGGACTGCTCCGGCGAACCCGCACCGTTCGTGGCTGTTCGGTTCTACAACGCATCCAACGAACCCCAGGACGCACGGTTTAGCTTCGTGGTGCCCTGAGGGTGCGCTCATCACATGCGACGTGCCGGCAGCCAGCGTCTCCGCCGGCACGTCGCGAAGCGCCCCGCTGACGAAGCACCAGCGTTGCGGGATACTGGCGGGGTGATGTCTGAGGAGTCCACGACCCCCGACCTGGAGGCGGCGGCTTGACGAGTTAGAGAGGCTGTCAGTCGCCGCGATTTCGATGCGGCCTTCGCCATGTTCGCGCCGGACGCCGTCTGGAACACGGGGTCGGCGGGTGGCTTGGTGGGAGCCTTCGAGGCCGCGAGGCGATACGCACTGTCTTTGAAGATTGGACCGAGGCATATGAGGAGTACGAGCAATTGGCGGAGGAGTTCCGCGATCTCGGCAACGGCGTGACGCTCATCGTGCAACTCGCGCGTGGTCGGCCAACTGGCAGCAGCGCGTTCGTTGAGTTTCGCTCCGCGTCCGTGGCCATTTGGGCTAGCGGGCTCATCGAACGCTTCGCGACCTGCACCGACATCGACGAGGCCCGTGCTGCCGCCGAACGCCTCGCCAAGAAACGCGGGTAGGCGGTGTCGCAGGCGAACGTGGAGAACGCCAAACGGATTAGGGACGCCTTCAACCGGCGCGATGTTGATGCCTTCGTCGATCTGGTGACGCGGGAATTCGAGTGGGTCCCGGTGATGGCCGCGATCGAGGGAGAGGTCTTCACGGGACGGGAGGGCATCGAATCCTACATCGGACGGCTGGGTGAGGCTTTGGAGGGCTACCTCGCGATTGCTGATGACCATCGCGACCTCGGCGACCGTGTTCTGAATCTCGGGCGGATGGTGGGCCGGGGACGCGGCAGCGGCGTCCCGGTTGACACGCCCGTGGGGATGATCTTCCATTTTCGCGATGGCAAGTGCTCGCGTATGCGGGCCTTCCTCGACCACGCCGAGGCGTTGCGGGCGGCGGGCCTGAACGAGGAGAGCGGGTAGGCGATGTCGCATGAGAACGTGGAGTTGGTCCGGGCCGGTTACGAAGAGGCCAACAGGCTCGGTGAACCGGCTTGGTGGTTCTTGGCTCCGGACATCGAGTGGCACACCCGCGCCGACCTGCCCGATAGCGAGGTTTATCGCGGCCACGATGCCGTTCGCGCGCTGTTCCAAGAGTGGACCAACGCCTTCGAGGACGCCCGGTTCGATATCCAAGACGTCCTTGACCGAGGCGACTACGTCGTAGTACCAACGGTGCTGCGAGGTCGAATCCGGGGTTCCGCCGACGAGGTCGCGATGCCTGAGACCCACGTACTCAAGATTCGCGACGGCATGGCCGTCGAATTGCGCGAGTACGCGACGCTCGACGAAGCCCTCGAAGCCGTGGGCCTGGCGGAGTAGGCGATGTCCGAGAACCTGGACCTTGTGCGCTCCATCCACGCGGACTGGGAACGCGGGGATTTCCGTCGAGTCGATTGGGCGCACATCGACATCGAGTTCGTCAGGGACATCGAGTTCGATCCCGACCGCACC
>Ga0209040_10000236_pt1 | contig 39837 bp, 40 predicted proteins | sample BogFormECP12_OM3_FD_188240 | JGI IMG/M metagenome (GOLD analysis project Ga0209040, IMG submission 188240) | Bog forest soil microbial communities from Calvert Island, British Columbia, Canada - ECP12_OM3 (SPAdes) (version 2) | ecosystem: Environmental > Aquatic > Freshwater > Wetlands > Bog ... | reverse complement strand
GAGCGATCGCTACACACGAGCCTGCTCGCGCTCGTGTGGGTGATCCTCGCCTACCTGATCGCGGCCACGGTGCTGGTGTTGATGGCGGGCCGCCTGAGCGACCTGTTCGGTCGCAAGCGCGCCTACGTGGGCGGCTTCCTGGTGTTCGCGCTGGCCTCGCTCGGAGCGGGCTTCTCCCCGAACGGCACCGTGTTGATCCTGTGGCGGATCCTGCAGGGGATCGGCTCGGCGTTCCTGTTCGCGAACGCCGCCGCGCTCGTCACCGACGCCTTCCCCCGCGAGCAGCTGGGGCTTGCGATGGGAGCGAACACGATGATCGCCGCCGTGGGCCTCGTTCTCGGCCCGGTGCTCGGCGGCGCGCTCGTGGCGATCTCCTGGCACTGGGTGTTCTGGTTCAACGTGCCCCTCGCGCTCGCGGGAGCGGCATGGGGCGGGCTGATCCTGCGCGAGCTGGCCAAGCCGGACAGCAACCGTGGCTATGACGTGCTCGGAACGAGCACGTTCGTCGTCGGGCTGACCGGCCTCGTGCTCGGCGTCTCGCGCGGCGGGCTCTCGGGCTGGCATGACCCGTTGGTGATCGGCGGCCTGCTCGCGGCGGCGCTGCTGCTGCCGCTGTGGGTGCTGATCGAGAAACGCTCTCGCGCGCCGATGCTCGACCTCGCGATCTTCCGCAACCGCCTGTTCGCCGCGGCGAGCGCCGCCGCGTTCATCAACGGGCTCGCGCGCTTCGCGCTGATGTTCCTGTTCGTGTTCTACTTTCAGGGCGCCCAGGGCAACTCGCCGATCACGGCGGGCATCAAGCTGGTGCCCCTCGCGCTGGGGATGCTGATCGCCTCGCCGCTGGCGGGCATCTACGCCGACCGCCACGGCTCGCGCGCCCTGGCCGCGATCGGGATGCTGCTGAGCGCCGTGGGGCTGGCGGGCATGACGACGCTCTCCGTGCATACGGCCTACTGGCAGAGCGCTGTCTGGCTGTTCCTCGTCGGCGCCGGATCGGGGATGTTCAACAGCCCCAACACCGCCGCGATGATGGGCGTCGTACCCGCCAACCGGCGCGGCGTGGCCGCCGGCGCGAGGACGCTGCTGCAGAACACCGGGGCGGTGCTGTCGATCGCGTTCGTGCTCGCGATCGTCACCTCGGCGGTCCCGAAAGCGACGCTGTTCGCGGTCTTCTCCGGCCTCGCGAAAGGCCTCTCGGCCGCGAAGCTCGACCCCTTCATCGCCAACATGCACGTGGCCCTGTGGGCCCTCGCGGCGGTCTCTCTGCTCGGCACGTTCGTCTGCCTGCTGCGCCCCACACAGGCGGCCGCCGAGTCCGAACTCGGTGCCGAGCGCGCGGCCGCGGAGCCGGGGCGCGCCGCAGCGGGCGAGCGCGACGGGGAGGGCGAGCGTCACGCTCCCGCCGCCGAGGACGAGCTCCTCCCCGGGCGGGCAGCGGTTTCGCTCTCGGCCTCGGCGGGAGGAAGCTGAGATGGCGCCGGCGCGGGATCGGAGCCTGCGCATCGGCGACGTCGCCCGGGCGGTCGGGACGACGCCACGCACGATCCGCTACTACGAGGAGATCGGGCTGCTGCCTGAGTCACCGCAGCGACCCTCGGGCCGGCACCGCCTCTACAGCGATGAGGAGGTCGAGCGCCTGCGCGAGGTGATGCGCCTGAAGCACCTCCTCGGCGTGACGCTGGAGGAGCTGAAGACGCTTCTGAGCGCTGAGGAGGCGCGCGCGGAGGTGCGGGCCCAGCTGCGCCGCGAAGACGTCCCCGCGAGCCGCCGCCGCGAGCTGCTCGAGGAGGCGCTCGGCCACATCGACCGGCAGCTCGCGCTGGTGCGCCACCGCGCCGCCGAGCTCGCGCGGCTCGAGGCGGAGCTGAGCGAGACGCGCAAGCGAGCGCGCCGCAAGATCCACGAGATCGACGCTCGCGAGGGCGGCGCCTTCCCGCCCGCCGCGGAGCTGCAGGCGAGCGGGGACGCGTCTCCGTGAGGGGCGCCGCGAACGCGCCGGCGCTGCTCGTCGACGACCTGGTGGTGCGCTTCGGCGAGCTCGAGGCGGTGGGCGGCGTGTCCTTCGCCGTGAGCCCCGGCGAGGTCTTTGGCCTGCTCGGCCCCAACGGCGCGGGCAAGACAACGACGATCCGCGTGCTCACGACGCTGCTGCCGCCGACCTCGGGGCGCGCGCTCGTTGCCGGCTACGACGTGCGCAGCGAGAGCCTGCAGGTGCGCGCGAGCATCGGCTACATCCCCCAGGCGATCTCCGTGGACGGCGCGCTGACGGCGTATGAGAACCTCGACTTCTACGGCCAGGTCACCGGCGTGCCGCGGCGCGAGCGCCGCCGGCGGATCGAGGAGGCGATCGAGACGATGGGCCTCGAGCCCATGCTCGACCGGCTCGCGCGCACCCTCTCGGGCGGGATGCTGCGGCGGCTGGAGATCGCCACGGCTCTGCTCAACCGCCCCGCGGTGCTGTTCCTCGACGAGCCCACGGTGGGCCTCGACCCGACGGCGCGCCACCTGGTCTGGGACCACCTGCAGGCGCTGCGCGAGCACGCCGGCACGACGATCCTCGTGACCACGCACATGATGGAGGAGGCCGAGCGCCACTGCGAGCGGCTGGCGATCATCGAGCGCGGGCGCCTGGTCGAGCAGGGCGTGCCGGCCGAGCTGATCGAGCGCCACGCGGCCGAGAGCCTGGAGGACGTCTTCACGGCTGTGACCGGGCGCGCGCTGGGGGGTGCGGGCGCCGAGGAGGCTACCGAGACCGAAGGGAGGCTGGCAGATGTCCGCGCACAGCGCCGCGTCGCCCGCCGCCTCGGCTGAGCGCCCGCGCGCGCTCGCCGCGGGCCCGCTCTCGCGCCTGGCCGCGGGCACGCTCGCGATGGCCCAGGCGGAGATGCGCAAGCTCCGCCACGACCACCTCGACATCTTCACGCGCTCGGTCCAGCCGCTGCTGTGGCTGTTCATCTTCGGCAGCGCGCTCGAACACAGCCACTCGCTGTCGCTCGGCAGCGTGGAATACAAGGCCTACCTCGCCCCCGGCGTGATGGCCCAGGCGGCGATGTTCATCGCGATCTTCTTCGGGCTGGCCGTGATCTGGGAACGCGACGTCGGCCAGCTGCAGCGGCTGCTCGCGACTCCCCTCTCGCGCACCTCGATCGTGCTCGGCAAGGCCGTCGGGGCATGCGTTCGAGCGCTCGTGCAGGCGCTGCTGCTGTTGGCGGTCATCGCCGCGACGGGAATCGGCGTGCGCTGGAGCGTGCCCGGGGTGCTCGGCACGCTCGCGATGCTGATGCTCGGCACGGCCGCGTTCGCGTGCATGTCGATGCTGCTCGCCGCGGCCGTCAAGGAGCGCGAGCGCTTCATGGGCGTCGGCCAGCTGATCATGATGCCGCTGTTCTTCGCCTCGAGCGCGCTGTACCCGCTGAGCGTGATGCCGGCCTGGCTGCGCGTGCTGGCCCGCGTGAACCCGCTCACCTACGAGGTGCAGGGCCTCCGCCAGATGCTCGTCGGCGTCGGCGGCGCTGGCGTCGTGTGGCTCGACTTCCTCGTCGTGGGATCATTCTTCGCCGTGATGCTCGCGGCCGCTACACGCGCATACCCGAAGGCGATCCTCTGAGCCCCGCGATCGCGAAGCGGCTGCTCGGATGAGCGCGGCGGCTGTGAAGCCGAGCCCCGAGGGCGTCCCCGGCGCGGTCAGCGACCCCGGCGCGCTGAGCGCCGAAGAGATCGTCTTCGCGGGGGCGGGCGGCACCGCGATCAACGGCTATCTCGTGCGCCCGACGGCGCCCGGTGGGCTCCCGGGCATCGTCGTGATCCACGAGGCGGGAGGCCTCGGCGAGCACATCCGCGACGTGTCCAACCGCCTCGCCGCGCTCGGCCACGTCGCGCTGGCGGTGGACATGTACACGCGCGAAGGCGGCCCGCCGCCGATGGACGACGTACAGGCGCTGATGGCGCGGCTGTTCTCGATGTCGGACGCGAACGCGCTCGGAGACCTCGAGGGCGCCGCCGACCACCTGCGCGCGCGCGATGACGCGACCGGCCGCGTGGGCTGCATCGGCTTCTGCATGGGCGGGCGCTACACGCTGCTGCTCGCATGCGCGAGCGATCGCCTGAACGCGGCCGTGGACTGCTGGGGCGGCTTCATCGACCGCGCGAGCCCCGATGCGGTTTCGACGCCCGAGCGGCCCACGCCGCCGCTGGAGCTCGCCGGCTCGCTGAGCTGCCCGCTGCTCGCGGCCGTGGGCGCCGAGGACCAGAACCCCTCGCCGGAGCTCGGCGCAGAGCTGCGCGAGCGCGCGAGCGCAAGCGGCGAGCCGGTGCGCGTCGACGTCTACGAGGGCGCGGGGCATGCTTTCTTCGCCGACTACCGCCCCTCCTACAGGCCCGGCCCAGCGGCGCTACTGTGGCAGCGCGTGGTGCCGTTCCTAGGCGAGCACCTCGCCTCGCCCTAGCCAGCCCGGAACCGGCGGGCTCGGCGCGCGTCCGCCGAGAGCCGGCGAGTTCGGCGCGTGCTCGCCCGGAGCCGGCCGGCTCGGCACGTCCACAAGAAGCGGAGCCGTGGTTCCTATAGTGCGAGTACGGTCGCGAACGCGTGAGCAACTGCGAGGAGGTGGGCAGGGTGGAGCGCAAGTGGTGGACGCTGATCGCGGTGTCGGTGGCGATCTTCATGCTGCTGCTCGACATCACGGTCGTGAACGTCGCGCTGCCGGACATCCAGCGCTCGCTGCACTCGAGCTTCAGCGACCTGCAGTGGGTCGTGAACGCGTACTCGCTCACGCTCGCCGCGTTCCTGCTCACGGCGGGCTCGCTCGCCGACAAGTTCGGGCGCAGGCGCGTGTTCACGATCGGGCTGATCGTGTTCACGGCCTCTTCGGCCGCGTGCGGGCTCTCGTCGAGCCCGCTCGGCCTGAACCTCGCGCGGGCCGTACAGGGGACGGGCGGGGCGATGATGTTCGCGACCTCGCTGGCGCTGATCGCGGAGGCCTTCCGTGGGCCGGAGCGCGGGGTGGCGTTCGGGGTCTTCGGCGCGGTCGTCGGCGGCGCGGTGGCGATCGGGCCGGTCGTGGGCGGGCTGATCACCACCGGAATCGGCTGGGAATGGATCTTCTTCGTGAACGTGCCGATCGGCGTGGCGGCGGTGTTCCTGACGCTCACGCAGGTCTCCGAGTCGCGCGACCCGAACGCGCGCGGCATCGACTGGGCGGGGCTCCTGACGTTCTCGGGGTCGCTGTTCCTGCTCGTGTTCGCGCTCGTGCAGGGCAACGAAGACGGCTGGGGATCGACGAAGATCGTCTCCTTCTTGCTCGCCTCGGCGGTCCTGCTGGCGCTGTTCTTCGTCGCCGAGGTTCGCCAGGAGCGACCGATGCTCGACCTGAGCCTGTTCCGGCGCCCGGCGTTCGCCGGCGCGAGCATCGTCGCGTTCTCGATCTCCGCGTCGATGTTCGCGATGTTCCTCTACCTGACGCTCTACATACAGGACGTGCTCGGCTACTCGCCCCTGCAGGCGGGCCTGCGCTTCCTGCCGATAACGCTGCTCTCGTTCTTCGTCGCGCCGCTGTCGGGCAGGCTGAGCGTGCGCGTGCCCGTGCGGCTGCTGCTCGGCTGCGGCATGCTGCTCGTCAGCGCGGGCCTGCTGGCGATGACCGCCGTTGAGCCCTCCTCGGGCTGGACCGTGCTGATCCCGGGCTTCCTGCTCGCCGGCGCGGGCATCGGCTTGGTCAACCCGCCGCTCGCCTCGACGGCGATCGGGGTCGTGCACCACTCGCGCAGCGGCATGGCCTCGGGAATCAACAACACCTTCCGCCAGGTGGGGATCGCGACCGGCGTCGCCGGCCTCGGCGCGATCTTCCAGCACGACGTCGTGCGCGGCACCCTCGGAGCGCTGTCGAAGGTCGGCGTGACCGTGCACGGCCTCAATACCGCGATCGTCTCGGGCGAGGTCTCGCAGGTCGCGCGCCCCCTGCCGGCGCCGGCGCGCACGGCGCTCTCGCACGCGTACCGGGTGGGCTTCACCGAAGCCCTCACGAGCATCCTGATCGTCGCCTCGACGATCGCGCTGGCGGGCGCGCTTTGCGCGTTCGTGCTCGTGCGCAGCAGAGACTTCGTCGCCTCGCAGGCCGCGGCCGAGGACGGTACCGAGAGCGACCGCGTGGTTGCGGCCGTAGGGTGAGGGCTCAGCGCTGTCTTGCCCTTCCCAAGGAAGGGTGCGGGCGCTCGTGACCCTCGCACCGAGTTACCGGCAGCCGCGGATAGCGGGGATAGGCCGGGTCGCTGCGCGAGCGCAGGCAGAGCGAGAAGCGCGACCCGCGCGTGTTGCGCACGACCTGCTGGTGCACGCACGTCTCGCACAGGCCCGCCGAGCCGGGCGGCTCGGGACGATCGCTGGCGGGCGGGCTCACGCGCGACAGCTTAGGCATGGCCGCGTGAGGCGATCGAGCCCGCGATCGATCTCCGATGAGCTGTTCGGGGGCGCGCATGCGCGCCCCCGCGGGTCGGCGCATGCGCCGACCCGGGCCTCGGCGCATGCGCCGAGGCCATCGATACGGGTGGATCAGTAGTCAGATGCGATAATCGTTGCTTATACAACTATGGCTACCTTCTTCCGACTGCTTGGCTTCCTGCGCCCTTACAAGCGCGGCCTGACCTCGTCCTGGCTGCTGGCGGGGCTCGCGATGATCACGACCGTGGCGCTGCCGGCGCTCACGGGAGCGGCGGTGGAAGCGCTTCGCAAGGGCGCGCTGTACGCCGAAAAACACCTCGGCACGCTCGGGACGCACGAGCGCCACACGCTCGAGGTGCTCGCGCTCGCGATCCTCGCGGCGGTGCTCGTGCGCTGGGGACTCACCTACCTGCGGCGCCTGATCGCCGGGCGCGTGTCGCTGGGGATCGAGTACGACCTGCGAGGGCGGATCTACGGCCACCTGCAGCGGCTCGAGCTTGGCTTCTTCGACCACCAGCAGACCGGCCAGCTGATGTCGCGTGCGACCGTCGATCTGCAGGCGGTGCGCTTCTTCCTCGGCTACGGCCTCGTCTTCATCCTGCAGTCGATCCTCACGATCGTCCTCGCCGGCGCGGTGATGATCGCGACCAACGTCGAACTCGGGCTGATCGCGCTCGCGCCGGTGCCGTTCGTGACGCTGATCTCCTACCGCTACGGCCGCCGCGCCCGCCCGGCGATCCAGGAGACCCAGCAGCGCATCGGCGAGCTCACCGCAGACGCCGAGGAGAACATCTCGGGCGTGCGCGTGGTGAAGGCGTTCGCGCGCGAGCCGCGCCAGCTCGAGCGCTTCCGGCACAGCGTCGGGCGAGTGTTCAGCCAGGCGATGGTCGCGACGCGCCTGGAAGCCGTCTACAACCCGATGATCGGCTTTCTGCCACAGCTCGGGCTCGCCGCGGTGCTGCTGATCGGCGGCGAGAAGGTGATCCACGCGCACCTCACGCTGGGGCAGTTCACCGCGTTCTTCCTCTACCTCAACATGCTCATCCAGCCGATGCGCGCGCTCGGCGTGACGCTCAACCTCGCGCAGCGCGCGACCGCGTCGGGCACGCGGATCTTCCAGCTGCTCGACCGCGCCCCGCGCCTGACCGCGCCGCCCGGCGCGCCGCCGCTTCCGCCCGGCAATGGCCACGTGGAGCTGCGCGGCGTATCGCTGCGCTACGACGACGTCGACGACTTCGGCGCCGCGTACTCCGAGGGCCGCGCGCGGCGCGTCGCCTCGGCGTCAGCTGCGCTCGCCGCGGTCAACGGCAGCGCCAACGGCAACGGCAACGGCGCCTGGCGGCCGGTTGCGCGCACCGTGCTCAGCGACGTGAGCCTCGACGTGCCGGCGGGCCGCACGGTGGCGCTCGTGGGCGCGACGGGCTCGGGCAAGACGAGCCTCGTGTCGCTGATCTCGCGCCTCTATGACGTGAGCGCAGGCGAGGTGCTCCTCGACGGGGCCGACGTGCGCGAGGTGGATCTGCGCTCAGTGCGCGGCGCCGTCGCGGTGGTCAGCGACGACCCCTTCCTGTTCTCGGCGACGGTTGCAGAGAACATCGGCTACGCGCGACCGGAGGCGCCGCAGGAGGAGATCGAAGACGCGGCCAGGCGAGCGCAGGCCGACGAGTTCATCTCGCGCCTGCCCGACGGCTACGAGACCGGCGTCGGCGAGCGCGGGCTGACGCTCTCAGGCGGGCAGCGCCAGCGCCTTGCGATCGCTCGCGCGCTGCTGGCCGACCCGCGCGTGCTTATCCTCGACGACGCGACCTCCTCCGTGGACTCCTCGACCGAGCGGCTGATCAGGCTCGCGTTGCGCGAGGCGATGGCGGGACGCACGACGCTGATCATCGCCCACCGTCTCTCCACGATCGCGCTCGCAGACGAAATCGTCGTGCTCGACCACGGGCGGATCGTCGCCCAGGGCGACCACGACGAGCTGCTGCACACTTCGGACCTGTACAGGGAGATCGTCGAAAAGGAGCTGCCAGAGCGGCTGTTCCTGACGCAGGCGCCGCGCGAACGCGAGGTGAGCGGCCTATGAGCACGTTCGGCTCGAACGGCAGCGCTCGCTCGGGAAGGACACCCCGACGGGCGCACCCCGAAGGGCACACCCTCGCGGGCGCAGCCGGTGCGACGCGCCCGCTCGGCGGCCCGCGCGGCCTCGGGCCAGGTGGCATGCGCGGCTCCCAGTGGACCGGCGAGCGCGCGAGCAGGGGCAGCCGCGGGCGCAACCTCCGCGGCCTGCTCGAGCTGCTGCGGCCATACCGCCTGCGCGTCGCCGGCATGCTCGTCGCGCTCGTGCTCGGCACGGCCGCGGCGCTGACGCCGCCGCTGCTGGCGAAAGTCGCGATCGACCAAGGCATCACCCGCCACGACACGGCCACGCTCGTGCTCGTCGTGATCGCCTTCCTGCTCGCGGCGTTGCTGCTGTGGCTGATGACCTCGCTGCAGACCTATCTCGTTGGCTGGGTCGGGCAGCGCGCGCTCGCCGACCTGCGGCTGCGCATCTTCACCCACCTGCAGCGCCAGCCGATCGGCTTCTACGAGAGCCGCCCCGCCGGCGTGCTGATCTCGCGCATGACAAACGACGTCGAGGCGCTCGAAAGCCTGGTGACGGACTCGGTCGTGACGCTCTTCCAGTCTGGGCTGACGCTGATCGGCGCGGTCGCGGTGCTGCTCTACCTGGACGTAAAGCTCGCGCTGCTGACGTTCTGCGTCGTGCCCTTCGTGGCCGCGCTGAGCATCTGGTTCAGGCTCACCTCCGCGCACGCCTTCCGCCGCACGCGGGAGACGATCGGAGCCGTGACCGCCTATCTGCAGGAGACCCTCTCCGGCATCCGCGTAGTGCGCACGTTCGCCGGTGAGCCGCTGCACGAGGCGCGCTTCGCGGAGCTGAACGCGGCGAACAGGGACGCGAACATGGTCACCGTGCGGCTCAACGCCGCCTACTTCCCGGCCGTGGAAATGCTCTCCGGCGTGGCGCTCGCGCTGATCATCCTCTACGGCGGCCTACAGGCGATCGGCGGGCACCTCACGGCCGGCACGGTCGTCGCCTTCGTGGCCACGGTGTCGTTCCTGTTCGAACCGATCCAACAGCTCTCGCAGCTCTATACGACCTACCAGTCGGGCATGGCCGCGCTCGAGAAGATCTTCCAGCTGCTCGACATCACCCCCGAGCTGGAGGACCGGCACGGCGCGCTGAAGCTCGGCGAGATCGCCGGCGCGATCGACTTCGAGGACGTGTCCTTCGCCTATGCAGCGCGGCGCGGCTCGGACGTGAGCCGCGCCCAGGCGCTCGCGCTCGACGACGTCGACCTGCACGTGGCGCCCGGGGAGACGGTCGCGCTCGTCGGCGCCACCGGCGCGGGCAAGTCCACGATGGCCAAGCTCATCGCCCGCTTCTACGACCCCACCGCCGGGCGCGTGCTCGTAGACGGGCACGATCTGCGCGAGATCTCGAGCTCCTCGTTGCGCTCGCAGATGGGGATCGTGCCGCAGGAGGCGTTCCTGTTCGCGGGAACGATCGCCGAGAACATCGCCTTCGGACGCCCCGATGCGAGCGAGCGGGAGATCCGCGACGCGGCCGCGGCGGTGGGCGTGGACGAGTTCATCTCGGAACTGCCCAGCGGCTACGACACCGAGGTCGGCGAGCGCGGCGCGCAGCTGTCGGCCGGCCAGCGCCAGCTGATCGCCTTCGCGCGAGCGCTGATCGCCGATCCGCGCATCCTCGTGCTCGACGAGGCCACCTCGAATGTCGACCTGCACACCGAGGGGCGCATCGAGGAAGGCCTCCGTCGCCTGCTCTCGGGCCGCACCGCCGTCGTGATCGCCCACCGTCTCTCCACGATTCGCCAGGCGACGCGGATCGTCGTGCTCGAGGGCGGCCGCATCGCCGAGCAGGGCACCCACGACGAGCTGATCGCCGCCGGCGGGCGCTACTTCGACCTCTATCGGGACTGGGCCGCGCAGGCGGCGCTGTGAGCGAAGCAGAGGCTCACTTCAGGACTCCGAGCTCGAGTCGGCACGGCGGGCCGCCGGCACAGGTAGCGTGGCTGCCGTCGCCCAGGCAGAAGGTCGGGCGCTCAGGTCCTAGGTATGTGGGCACGTCACCTAGGTCTAGCTCCGGGCCTCGCAGACCGACGCGGCCGGCGCAGAGCCGCGCACCTGGCGCGGAGCGCTAGGCGCGGGGACACCGAGGGACGAGCGTCCCCGCGCCGCTTACCCTTGCGGGTGTCGGAAAGCTCTTCGCCGAGGGCACGGTCGCCACGCGCCGCAGCGCGACACATCGCGAGTACGAGCACGACGACGCCAAGCCAACACATCCCCCCAATGACGATGACCACGCTCCGAAGCTATTTGCGCTGCGAGGGCCGAGTCAAGGGTCGTTGCGACTCGTTCTCGGAAATTCGGAGGAGTTGATTCGCGCTCGCGCAGACGAGCGGCGCTCACGACCCAGCGTGCGCAGCCGAGACTGCGCCATACTCGACTTGGAGATGATCGCCGCGCTGCTGATCGTGACGGTGTTCAGCGTGGGCGGGCCGCCGGGGACGCCGAGGCTGCCGTTCCCGGGCGTGACCGTTAACGCGACGTACCCGAGCGGCCGCATGACGACGCTCAAGACCGACCGCCGTGGCCGCGCCTACGTGCGCTTCGCCCCGCCCGGCACCTATCGCCTGCAGGCCGAACTGCGACCGCCGATCTCGATGCCGGCGCCGAGGCCGTGCGAAAGCCGATCAGTGAGGGCACGCGGGCCGGTGACGCGGGTGCGTCTCTACTGCCAGATCAGGTAGCAACCGAGCCTACTCCGGGACAGGGACTCGAACTGTGGACGTCCCATGCCACGGTGCGCATCCTAGAGCCAGATTCGGCTCAGGCGCAGGGATTGCGCCCGCGTGACGATGTCGTGGAGTGTCGTGGAATGTCGTGGGCGAGCGACAGGAATGGCGCGAGAATGGCGCGAGCCGCTCAGCTATCGGCCCCCTCGCCCGTGCTGCCCTTCATCGTGACCGTTCCGCTTGTGACGGCGTAGACCGACTGGACACGGGTATACCGACGATGCCGAGACTCGTCGGGAGCGCCGCTCTCGGCCGCGCAGCCGACCCGCCACCAGCAGCGACCCCACAGCGCCCCGAGCCGACCGCCACACGAGGTACCCCTCGCCCACAGCTTCGAGGGACGCGGCAAGAGCAGCGGGCTCGACGTCGGCCAGGTACCGATCCGGGCAGCGAGCGTGCTCCACGTCCGCGACGGCAAGGCGGTCAAGTTCGTCATCTACTTTGACCGCGAGCGAGCGTTCGCCGACCTCGACCTCACGCCGGACACCGGCACCTGACCCATAATCGGCCAGGCCCGCCGCCCGCAACGCCTCGGCGTGATCGAGATAGGTGCGGACGCGCCAGAACTTGTGCTCGGAGTCGGGTACCTCGTCCAGTCGCATGAGGCGATGCAGCAGTGCCCCGGTATCGGTGAGCCGACGGCTCCCGTCCTCGCCTGCCGGGCTGGCTTACGCAACTATCCACGACATGGCGGGTTTGCTACGAGTGGGGACCCCGAGGGACTCCCCACAGCGGTCGCACGGAAGCCAGCGAAGACGAGGGATCGAGACTCGCAGCGAAGGCACGGAAGCCTTCGCGCCGCGCCTCCCCGCCCCGACACCATCTACGCCTCCAGCCCCACTGCTTTGAGGGCATCCGCGCGGTCGGTGTGCTCACGGTCGCGTCCTCCACTGTGTTCCCGAGCCTACCCCCCCTCAGGCCGGACAGGATCGCTACCAGATTACTACCAACGCCCGCGCCCACCCGCCCAACGACGACCAACCGTGGCGAGCCAGAAAGTGGCAGCAACTGCGGGGCATCCTCCACCAGCCCGTGCAAAGCAGCCTCGTCGGGAAAGCCAGCGCTCGCGAGGGCATGCCACCCTGAGCCGTCATTACGCCATAGCGCCGCCATCGAGGTACCAGGCTAACCGCTCGCGTGGATCGGCTGTCGCGAGTCGCGTCGCCGACCTCGGCCTCACACCGGACGACGGCACCTGACCCCTACTCCGAGAGGCCCACCGCCCGCTACCGCGAGACGTACTCGTGAATGGGGAACTCCTCGACCTCGGGCCGAGCCGTGCTCCCAGCCGCTCCAACAGCAGGTCCAACGCGCTCGGCTATGAAAGCGTCGAACTGCGCACGCGACTCCCAGACATCGAGTACACGCCAGCCCCCGTCCACCGGACCCGAGCAAGAGAAGATGAGGCCGTCTGGATGGTCACCACGCACGTTGACGCCTGCGTCGATCCGGTCGAACTCCTCGACGCCCACGCCCGGCAAGCTGATGCGGATCCCTACCGCCATGTCGTACTCCCCTTTGGTTGTGATGGACCGCGTGATCCTATGCAGTCTGCGACCTCCACGTTCGCCTCCGACATCGCCTACCCCGGCAGGCCCACGGCTTTGGCGGCCTGGTCGCGGTTGTTGTAGTAGTCGAGGCGCACGATCTTTGCATCGCGCAACTCGAAGACCATTGCGTCGTGCCGTTCGAGCGCGACGCCGCTTCCATGTCCCGTCGTCTTCTGGAGGATGAACGCCACCACCCGCTCACCCGCATCGAGGAACTCCTCTGGTTCCATCGTGTACTCCGACCACGCGGAGGCCCAATCCTGAAGCCAGCGTCCGAAGCCCGCGTGCCCCCGGTAGTCGCCCGCGTTGAGGCGTTCAGCGGTGGCGGAAGGCCGCAGCTTCGGTGATCGGCAGTGCAAGGAACGCGGCGGTAGTGGCTACGCCAATGAGTTTGAGCTTGATGTTGGTCATGGCTCCTCCTTGCTTCGTGGGCTGGTCTTGCGCGTAGCTTCTCAGAGACTCGCGCGGCGGTCTGTGCTGTGCGCCACACACGTCAGGGAACGCGACGCGAGCCTCATCGAGGAAGTCCCGGAAAGCCCGGTCGGCGAACGCCGGATCGTCGGCCGGACTGACATCCTGCGGGTCGGTGACGAGCGCATACCAGCGCCGCACGATCTCCACGTTCTCCTGCGACATCGCCTACTCCGCCAGCCCCACGGCTTTGAGGGCCTGCGGGCGGTTGTTGTAGTAGTCGATACGCACCACCATGCCGTCGCGCAACTCAAAGACAATCGCGTCCTCACGCTCGACCGCTACGCCGCTTCCTCGACCCGTCGCTTTCATCCGCAGCACCACGACGACACGCTCGCCAGCGTCGATGAACTCCTCTGGGTCCATGCTGAACTCCGACCAAGCGGACGACCAGTCTTCAAGCCAGCGTCGAAAGCCCTCGTGCCCCCGATACTCGCCCGCATCCATGATGTCGTGGTCGTGCATCTCGATCTGCTCATGCATCGTGCTCCAGTCCGGCTCGCCGGTTTCCCCCCACACCACGAAGCCCTGCTGGACGATCTCCACGTTCTCCTGCGACATTGCCTAATCCTCCAGGCCCACGGCTCGCATTGCCTCGCCGTGATCGAGATAGGCACGGATGCGCGAAATCTTGCCGCCGCGAAACTCGACGACTGTCCCTAACGGTGTATCGACCTGGACGCCGCTGCTCCGTCCGCGTCCCTCCGCCCGTCCGAGCCAAAGCACGCTGTCACCGAGATCGCGAAAGTCGTCAGGGAGCAATTGGAACTCCTCCCATGTGCCGGAGACGACCTCAAAGTACGCCTCGATGCCTTCGCGTCCCCGGTAGCTGCCGCCCTCGATCAGCCGGTCCATCGCCGGGAACCACTCGAAGTCCGGCGTTGTGAGCGCCACAAAAGTCTCGACATCCCGCTCGTTGAAGGCGTCGGCCGCTCGCTTGACGATCTCCACGTTCGCCTGCGACATCCCTACTCCGCCAGTCCTACAGCTTTGAGGGCGAGCCGACGTTCACGGAAGTCGTCCCACCTGCTCAGCTTCCGGTCCCGATAGGTTGCAATGCCCGCCACTGGGATGTCTGTCTCAACGCCACCCCCGCGGCCTCGGATGTGAATGGTGCCCATCGCGAGGACCCGATCCTCGCCGAGGTCCCGCACATCGTCGTAGCGAACCTGGAACACGTCGAAGTTCGTCGCGTTGTCTGCGAAGAACTTCCGCACCCCTTCGTGTCCGACGAAAGGTCCCTCTACCGCGCTTCTGGCGGCGATGATCACTACGTCCTCGGTGCTGTGGCGAACCGCATACTCGACATCGCAACGATTGATCGCCGTCGCGCGCCGAAACAGCTCCACGTTCTCCTGCGACATCGCCTACTCCTCGGCGATCCCGAGTTCAGCGCGTATCGCCGCGTCATCGATGAAGAACTCGACCAGGATGATCTGCCCCTCGCGGACCGTAACGATAAATGTCCACGAGTACGCGCCTTGGACTCCACTCCGCGAGCGGACCGGCTGATGCACCCGAAAGTAGGCGCGGTCGCCGAGGTCCCGCTCCTCCTCGATGGACACTTCGAGCCCGCCCATCGTCTCGCGCGTGCTGCGCCAGAAGCCTTCGGCGCTGGCCTTACCCGCGTAAAGTCTCTCGGGCCAATTGCGGTCGGGACGCACGGCGACGTAGGGGTCGAAGGCGGAGAAGCAGATTCGGAGGTCGCCTTTGTTCCAACCGGCGATCATCCGTCGCCCAAGTTCGAGAGCCGACAGGTCGGGGGTCGTGGACTCCTCGGACATCACCCGGCCAGTATCCCGCAGACGACCGTAGCGGACAGGCTGACAACCGAAGCAGCCCTTCGATCACGCCCGAGCCGAACAGAATCGTGCCGGTAATCCGCGTGCTAGAGCAGACTCTGCGGCGTCAACTGGCTGGCTCGCCCGTACAGAAACGAACTCTTGTGTCCGCCCGCGAGCCCGTCTCGACACCGCCATGTCGCTGAATGGCGGCTAGCCCGCAGGCACGGGTGGCTGCCAGTGACTCTTTGGGTCAGCGCATTCGCCGTCGCCGAACTCTACGCCCTCCGCTTCTAGCTTCTTCCGGACCTCCTCTGGTCCGCTGCCGTCTGTTCCCGCCCATTCCGGCGAGATCGCTCCATTGGCGCGCAAGACGCGATGCGCATTCTCTACGGCGGTATCCGAGGCGATAGCGCTTGCAACGGACTGGGCAGCCCCAGGCGATCCAATCCCTTCTGCCACGTCGCCGTAGGTGGTCCAGTGGCCAGGAGGAATCTCCTTGAGCACCGCGCGAAGGGCGTCACGGTCGATTCGCCGCGCGCCTGTGTTCCGCATCCCGTTTTCCATGGCTAGCTGGTGCAGGCTCTTGTCGCCATCGATAGTCCAATAGTGCATCCCGTTGATCCCTGCGCTCGATATCTCGCCTTCGCGCACGCCTAGCTCATGGAGGACCCGTGCAGCCAGGAGCGACGGCGACTCCACGCGCTCGACCCCGGTGTCCGGTTCGGTCCACCGCAGTGTCTTGATGCCCTCTGCCCTCTCGATCACGGCGCCGTACAAAGGCTCCTCGCGGCTCCGGGTCGCGCTGCGCTGCTCGGGACCACATCCCGGCGGAAGTACAGCGACCCGCCGATCTCAAGAATGCCAGCGTCTACTAGACGCGGAAGAAGACGGCCCGCTTTCGCCGTTTCCTGGTCGCGATCCACCTCGCGGCGCTTCCTTTGTACCCCGAGCCGATACTGCTCGGCCTCAGGCAGCGGGATGATTGTTTCGCTCGACACCACGATTCGCCCTGCGATCTCATACGGTTGCAGCCGAATGCAGCGGATATCGACTTCGAAGTTGTCGATCAGCCACAACACCGTGGTCGTCACCTCTGCACGGAAGTCGCTCGCTACCAGAACAATCCGAGGCGTGCTGTCGATAGTCGGGGGCGAGTCCTCATCGCCGCCGAGTAGTTCGAACAACGTCTGCTTCGCGTCGCCCTCGTCTACGCCGTGATGCCGCGCGTACATCTCCACGACATCCGAGAACTGCGAGGCCGCCACATAGGCGGCGTACTTGATCGCCTGGAGATCGACGGTCGTGCTGGAGCCATCCCGCTTTAGCTCCACGACAACGAGACGCCCATGCCCTTCGTCGATCTGGACCACGCCAAGCACATCCAGACGCTCCGAGGTTCGGTCGAAGCGGTCGAACTCCGAAGTCACGACCGTAAAGTCACCCCCGGCAAGATCGGGTGCCGAGGCTACCCAAGCCTCTAGGTCCTGGCGCTCCCACAGTTTCAACGTCGGGAACGTCGTTGGGGCTATCGGCTTCACAGTGCCCAATGGCTGATCAATCTCAAAGAGCGGCATTGGCCGAGAGTACCTGACGCCCCAGCTAGGGGCGCTCGATCAGCCGACCCGCTAACCAGCGAGTCCCTCTCCAGCGGCGTCCGCAAAGCATTCTGAGAGATCCCCGAGCGTAACCCGAGCCGGGTGGCTTGCGACCTCCTGGTCGTAGTGCTCCTTGAACTCGTCGCTGCGGCCCGGAGGAAGCTCGGCTCGCCAGCGCCACTCCATCAGCGCAAACGGCAGGACGCGCGGTATCTGCGCACCGCGTGTCGTCTCCAGTGCGTCAGCCCAGTGATGGTGGACGCGGTTGCGAGCGAAGCGAACGCCCTTGACCGTATCGCCGTGGATGAAGCCGTCCGACCACCACTTCGCCGGATTGGTACGTGCTTGTTGCCAAGCACCTTGGAACCGACTATCGATTGCGACCGCCCAACCAAGCGCGTCGAATAGGGGGATGAACGTGGCGAGCGGGTCCGTCTCGTTCATCACGTCGTAGAAGCGACGTGCCGCCTGCTCATAGCCCTCGATGAAGGGGTCGAGCGCTTCCACGATGCCGTGCGCGATGTCCCCGAGGCTCGCGCCATCAGCGAGTTTCGCGAGCATCTTGCGGTCATCCTCAGGAAGTCGGGTATCGAGGCGCGCTAGGCGTCCAGCAATGGTCGAGGCGACATCCGGTTCTGCGTTGCCGTAGCCCACCACTTTCATAAGGTCCTTCAGGCTGGTGGTGGGCTTGCGCTCAAGGGGCAGGGTCGTCTCGATGAGGTCGGTGTCGGTCACGCCCACGGCGTCCACGACGATGAAGCGGTCCTTGTGCTTGGAGTCGTCGGTGACCGACTGGAACTCGGTGTCGTCCATGACGCGCACGCCGCGTCCGAGCATCTGCTCGAAGTAGGTCCGGCTCTTGACCGTGCGCATGAAGATCAGACACTCCAGTGGCCTGACATCGGTGCCGGTGGCGACCATGTCCACCGTCACGACGATGCGGGGGTTCAGAGAGTTGCGGAACGCCTGAAGAAGATCCTCGGCCTTGCCGTCCCGTGCCCTGTAGGTGATCTTCGTGGCGAACTCGTTGCCCTTCCCGAAGACCTCGCGGACCATCTGCACCACGTCATCGGCGTGCGAGTCGTCCTTGGCGAAGATCAGCGTCTTGGGGACCGTCTTTCGTCCGGGGAACAGTTCCGTGAAGAGCCGGTCCCTGAAGGTCGAGAGGATCAGGCGAATCTGATCGGGGGCAACGACGGCGCGGTCTAGCTGGTTGGGCGCGTATTCGACTGGTTCATCGACGGCGTTCCAGCGCACCTTGCGAGTCATGCGGTCCCTGTAGCCAGCGAACTCGCCGACCTCGATCTTGGACCCCGACCCGGTGATAGCGGTCTTGATCTTGTAGATCGTGAAGTCCACGTTCACTCCGTCCGCTACGGCCCTATCGTGTGAGTACTCCATCACGAGGTTCTGGTTGAAGAAGCCGAACGTCTGCTTGGTCGGAGTGGCCGTGAGCCCGATGATGTGGGCGTCGAAGTACTCCAGCACCTGTCGCCACAGTCCGTAGATGGAGCGGTGGCACTCGTCAACGACGATAATGTCGAACTCGTCTGGCGGAAGCTTTTGGCTGTACTCGACCTCCACTGGTTCGGACATGCGCAGTTCGTAGGCGGAGTGCTCATCGATCTCGGGGTCAAGTTCCTGGTCGCCCTTGAGGATCGAGAAGACACGCTGGATGGTTGAGATGCAGACGCGCGAAGTTGTGTCGATGGTGTTCGTGGTGAGATGTTGGACGTTGTATTCGGCGGGGAAGTTGCGCTGCGTGTCTGGGATCACGAACTTTTCAAACTCCAGCTTGGTTTGCTTGCCAAGCGTCGAGCGATCCACTAGGAACAGGATGCGCTTCGCTTCGGCGTGGCGTATCAGCCGGAACGCGACGTTCGCAGCGGTAAAGGTCTTGCCCGAACCCGTCGCCATCTGGATCAGGGCGCGCGGATGGTCTTCACGGAGCGATTGCTCCAGGTTGTTGATCGCCTCGGCCTGGACACCCCACAGCCCCGTGGTATCGAGCGCGGGCATCGCCTTGAGCCTCGCCCGAAACGTCGGAACGTCTTCGGTCGCGGTGATCTGCCGTGCCCACTCCGCGAGCGTTTCAGGCCGGTGGAACGAGAACACGCGACGGCTGCGAGCGTCGGGGTCATAGCCGTTCGTGAACCGCGTTTCGGCACCCGTTGACTCGTAGATGAACGGCAGCGGGTAGACGGGAGCTTTGATCCAGTCGGGGAGGCCATCGACGTACCGACCGGCCTGGTGCTCGACCTCGACCAGCGTCGTGCCTTCCGGCTTGGCCTCGATCACACCAGCGGGCTGGCCACTTACGAACAGCAGGTAGTCCACGCGACCGTGGCCCTTCTCCAGGACGAACTCCCTGATCGCGACCCCCGGCCCAGCAGCGACGTTCGCGTCCTTGTGGCTCTGGACCTCCCATCCGGCTTCCTTCAACTGCTGGTCGATCTTCTTGCGGGCCCTCGCCTCACGGGCTAGATATGCGTCGTTGGTGTCCCCCACGGGCAGGATCGTACTGGCCGCCCTTGGTGCCCACGGCTCAGCGCTGGGCCTTGCGAATCGCGCCTTCGACGAACGTGCGCCACTCCCGGCGCAGCGAGGGCACGGCTTGCTCGGACACCCACCTTCGTCGGCCGTCGCTGAGGTCCCCGTGGACGGCGATCGTTCCGGTGACCGGAAGCAGGATCGCGCTGGCTCGGCCCCACCGGCGGAAGAACCGCCGCCGTTCGAGCACATCACTGGGATTGCTGCGGTAGACGGCCCCTGGGTTGGCCTCGGCTATAGCGAGTAGGTAGTGGATGCCGTCGGCCGGGGTCAGCCGCATCTCCGGTTGCTCGGGCTCAAGAGGGCTGGCCTCCCGCCGCGGCACAAGGATTGGCGCGAGCTTCGCGCGGCCGGTCACGACGACAGCTCGGCCTCGGCGGAGCGCCACGACCACGAGGCCAAGGCGCGTGGGCACCTCCACCCTCGGGACGGTCCATTTGGTCCCGGGTCCCCGTTCCGCCTGCGTCGCACGATCGCGGCGACACGCTCGTCGTCGCCGACGCCGACCTGGTCGATGCGATAGCCCGGCATGCGGCGCACGTTAGCTGGGCCTGTTCGGGTCTGTTCGCCAGTCCCCCGAAGGTCGCAGCGGTACGGGGGGCGCTAGTGCTCGCCTAGCGGGTAGACAGCTCGAAACTGCCGCCACGCGTCTCCGTTCCGCGCCGGCCTCGCACACTCCGACCGACGAGCACGGGAAGCCCCGAGTCGAGAACCCGCCTCCGACCGAATGGCGCGAGAAACGGCGCGAGCGGCCCCTAGAACGCGGAAAACCCTGCGATTAGCAGGGCTTCCGTGGACTCCGGGACAGGGACTCGAACCCCAAATTCGACATCCAGAGTGTCGCGTGTTGCCAATTACACCATCCCGGACCGAGCGTCGAAGGATAGTCGACCGGCCCGAGGCAATCGCGTCGTGGCGAGCGCCCGCGGGAGGGCTGGGATGCGCCTCGAGCCCTAGAACGCGGCGTGCTGGCCGTTGGGCGCGAAGAACGTCGTGATCGCGTCCTCGAGGCCGGGGTCGAGCACGAGCAGGACCTCGTCGCCCTCCTGGATGACGGTGTCGGGCTTGGGCACGAAGCCCGCGCCGCCGCGCAGGACGGAGATGATCAGGCTCCCTTCCGGGAGCGCGATGTCGGACACTCGCTCGCCGACGACGGGCGCGTCGGCGGTGACCTCGAGCTCGATGATCTCGAGGCGCTCCTCTTCCAGCGCGAGCAGGTGCACGAGGCCGTAGCGCGGCACCTCGTGCTCGATCAGGCGCAGGATGAGGTCGGTCGCGGACACCGCGGGCTGGATGCCGAGCAGCCTGAAGTGATCGTGGTTGCGCGGGTTGTTGACGCGGGCGATGATGCGATCGCAGAGGTACTTCTCCTTGGCGACCTGGCAGAGCAGGATGTTGTCCTCGTCATCGCCGGTTACCGCGATCACCAGGTCCGCGCGCTGGATGCCGGCGCGCTCGAGCACCCACAGCTCCGTCGCGTCGCCGTACTGGATCGCGTGCTCGAACTCCTCCTCGTTGGCGAGGTAGCTCGCGCGCGAGGACTCGATCAGGGTGATCTCGTGGTTCTTGTCGATCAGCTCGCGGGCGAGGTTGCGCCCCACCTTGCCGGCGCCGGCGATGATCACGTACATGCCGCTAGCCCGCCTCTGGCGCGAGCGCGCTCTCGAACATCTCGATCGCGTGCTTCGTCGGGGAGATCGTTTGCAGGCCCTGTTCTTCGTACCAATCCGCGCGCGCAGGGTCCATAACGCGCACGATCACCTTCTCCACCCCGAATCGCTTCTGCGCAACCTGCGCGATCACGAGGTTGGTGTTGTCGCCGGCGGTAGAGGCTATGAACACGTCTGCGCGTTCGATCCCGGCCTGGATCAGCGCGTCGACCTCGAGCGCGGTGCCGACGGTGAACTGCCCGTTGGCGTCCTCCCAGGTCTGGCTCTGGCCAGCGTCAAGGCGCTCGTGCGAAAGGGGGTCCTGGTCGAGGACCGAGACTTCGTGACCGGCCGCGAGCGCCCTCTTGGCGACGGCCGATCCCACCCGGCCGGCTCCGACGATCAGGACGAACATTGAGCGCCGGGCGCCGCGGGGAAGATCGCCATAGGGCGGAGATTAGACCATGGAGGCGCCGTTTCGACGCGCCCGGCGAGCCTGCTCCACGGGCGAGTCGCGCGCCGCGGGAGCGGTCACGATGACGCGGCACTCGGCCTTGCTGATCACGTACTTGGTGATGTCGCCGACGAAGCTATCGCGCGGCCCGCCGCGTCCGCCGAGCACGGCGCCGCCGCGGACGAGGGACGGTTCCTCGGCGCCGAGCACGATCGCCTCGACGCCGCGGCGGCGCGCCTCGTCGACGATCGCAAAGCCCGCGCGGCGGGTCCGCACCGTGGCGGTCGCGACGTGCACGCCGGTGTACTCCTCCCCCACCGCCTTCGCGCGCGCGAGCACCTGGCGCGCGTGCTTGATCTGGGCTTCGGGGAGGCTCGCGTCGAGCGGCAGCGCCATCGGGATTACGAACACCCACAGGGCCTCGATCGTGGCGGAATCGATCGCCGCCGCGTCGGTCGGCTCGGCCGACACGAGCAGCGCCGCGGTCTGCACGATGTCGTCGTCGATTTCGGTGCCGAACAGCGGCACGAGGATCGAGCCGTACTCGCGCTCGCGCGCCGGCTCGGCCCGCAGCACCGTCGGCGAGACCGTGACGCGGCGCAGCAGCGAGGTTTCATCCGCCTTGCGGTAGACGACGTAGAGAATCAGCCCGCCGATCATCCAGCCCAGCCCGACGTAGCGGGCCTGTTCGTGCAGGATCATCACGGCCACCCAGCCGGCGGCGGAGGCGACCGCGCCGAAGACGGCCGGCAGCGGCAGCTGCCCGCCGCGTACGGTGATCGAGAACGGTATGCGGTAGGGCCGGTCGCGGTCGGGCTCGGTGTAGCGCAGGCGGCAGACCGACAGGTGCGCGATCGTGAAGGCGAGCAGCGCGCCGAAAGCGTAGGTGCCGACGAGGAAGTCGAGGTTCTCGGGCACGACTAGCCCGGCCGCGAGCACGCCCGCGGCGATGATCAGCACGTAGGGCGTCGAGCGCTCGGGGTCCAGCCGGCCGAGACCGCTGGGGATCTGGCGGTTGGTGGAGAGCGAGTAGGCGAGGCGCGAGAGCCCGAGCATCGCCGAGTTGGCCGCCGCCAGCAGCGTCACGGTCGCGAGCGCAGCGACGAGGTACATGAGCCCTTCGGCCAGCCAATGCGGCGTGAACTGGTCGACGATCCCGATCATCGGCGCATCCAGGTAGCGCGTGGCGAGCTCGGTGTGGCCGTTGTGCACGGGCAGCGCGGTCATGGCGACGAGCGCGATCCCGACGTAGAGGAAGCCGACCGTCGCCGTCGTGCTCCACACCAGCCGCTTCAGCCCGGCGCGACTGATCCGCACCTCGCCCGACAGGCCCGAGGCGGACTCGAGGCTCGTGAACGCGATCACGGCTACGGTCAGCGCGAAGATGAAGTTCGGCCACGTGGGCGAGGTCCCCAGGTGGATCGGATCGATCAGCGTGCTCGGGTTGAAGAACAGCACGAGCCCCACCACGACGATGAACGCCTGCACCGCGAGGTCGCCGGCGACGAGGATCCCGACCCTGCGCGCGCGGCGCTGGCTGAAGCCGCGGATGTTGCTCACGACGACGAGCGCGATGAAGGCGAGCGCGAGCGCGAGCGCCTCATCGCGGTCGCCGAGCGGGCTCGAGAAGACACGCAGGTACTGGGTCGCCGAGTAGGCGGTGACCGCGATCAGGATGACGTAGTCGAGCAGGATCGCCCAGCCGGCTACGAAGCTCACGAGCTCGTTGAACGCGTAGCGCGCGAAGACCGTCGAGCCACCTCTGTCCTGGTGCAGCGAGGCGCCCTCCACGTAGGTCATCGCGGTGACCGAGAACATCAGCGCCGCGACGAGGAACACCACCGGCGTGAGCCCCAGCGCGTGCCCCGCGATCACCCCCAGCGAGAAGTACAGGGTGCTCGCCAGTGACGAGTAGACGATCGTGAAGAGGATCGGCGAGCCAATGCTGCGGCGCGCGATCACGCGCGAGCGCGCCGCGAGCTCGCGCCCCGCCGCCGGCGGCGCTTGGCCCTCCGCGCCCGGTTGTCCCTCGGACGGGAGGGCTCCGTCTCCGGCGACGCGGCCCGGGCCCGGCCGCGTGCGTCCGTCAGGGTGTCCCTCCGGAGGGAGGGCCGTGTCGTCGGCGCCGCTGCCGTCAGCGTCGCCGGAGGCGCTCATACGCCCCGCTTCCGGCGTTTCTCGGCGTAGATGCGCCCACCGCCCGCGGCGATGAACAGCGCCGCCGCGATCAGCCTGCCCGCGGGCGTGCTCACATGCCCGCCCACCACCTGGGCGACCAGCGCGAGCCCGATCAGGACCATGAACAGGGAGAGCACGAGCGTGCCCGCGTGGTGGACCTGGCGACCGTTCATCTCGATCTGAGCTTACGTCCTCCTGACGCTGTCCAAAGCCGCCCCACACGCTGAGCCGGCCACCGCGACGCCGCGGTCCGCCTCGCCTCAGGTGATCAGCGGAATGATGAGGATCGCGACGATGTTGGCGACCTTGATCATAGGGTTGATGGCCGGTCCGGCGGTGTCCTTGAAGGGGTCGCCGACGGTGTCGCCGGTGACCGACGCGGCGTGCGCGTCAGAGCCCTTGCCGCCATAGGCGCCGTCCTCGATGAGCTTCTTGGCGTTGTCCCACGCGCCGCCGCCCGCGGTCATCATCACCGCGTAGAAGAAGCCGACGACGATCACGCCGATCAGCAGGCCGCCGAGCGCCTGCGTGTCGATCAGGCCGACGATCACGGTCAGGCCGATCGGCAGCAGCGAGGGCAGGATCATCTCGCGCTGGGCCGTCTTCGTGACGATGTCCACGCAGGCCGCGTAGTCGGGCTGTTCGCTGTAATCCATGATCCCGGGGTGCTCGCGGAACTGACGGCGCACCTCCTCGACCACCGCGCCCCCGGCGCGGCCGACGGCCTCGATCGAGAGCGAGGCGAACAGGCAGACCATCAGGCCGCCGAGCAGCAGCCCGATCAGGACGGGCGGTTCGTTGATGCCGAACGTGATGAAGTGGCCGAGCTTTGCTTCGAGTTCTTTCTGGAAGCCGGCGAACAGCACCACCGCGGCCAGCACGGCCGAGCCGATCGCATAACCCTTGGTCACGGCCTTGGTCGTGTTGCCGACCGCGTCGAGCCGGTCGGTCACGCTGCGGACCTCCTCGGGCAGATCGGCCATCTCGGCGATCCCACCGGCGTTGTCGGTGATCGGCCCGAAAGCGTCGAGCGCGACGATCAGCCCGGTCAGCGAGAGCAGACCCACGACGGCGATGCCGATGCCGTAGATGCCCGTCACGCCGCCGCCGGCGAGCTTCCACGCGCCAAAGATCCCGAGCACGATCACGATCGCCGGCAGCGCCGTCGCCTGCAGGCCCGAGCCGAAGCCCTGGATGATGTTGGTCGCGTGGCCTGTGATCGACGCTTTGGCCGTCTTCCTCACCGGCGAGAAGCGCGTCGAGGTGTAGTAGTCGGTGATCACGAACAGGAACGCCGTAACGGCGATCCCGATGATCGAGCAGAGGTAGAACTTCCACCATTCGGGCGCGGCGGCGCTGCTGTGGGAGAAGGTGAGGTTGCGCATCAGCCAGTAGGTGATCGGGGCGAACGCGGCCGCGGCGATCACACCCGAGGCGATCAGGCCCTGGTAGAGCGCGCGCTCGACGTTGCCCGACTGCGTGCGGACCGCGAACGTGCCGAGGATCGAGGCGATGATCGCCGCGCCGCCGAGCACGAGCGGATAGACCGCAACGCGCGTGAGCTGGTTGAAGGTGAGCACTCCGAGGAGCATCACCGCCACGGCCGTGACCGCGTAGGTCTCGAACAGATCCGCTGCCATGCCCGCGCAGTCGCCGACGTTGTCGCCGACGTTGTCCGCGATCGTGGCCGGGTTGCGGGGATCGTCCTCGGGGATCCCGGCCTCGACCTTGCCCACGAGGTCCGCGCCGACGTCAGCAGCCTTCGTGAAGATCCCGCCGCCGAGCCGGGCGAACACCGAGATCAGCGAGCCGCCGAAGCCAAGCCCGATGAGCGCGTCGACGGCCATTTTCGGGCTGTCGTTGAACCACGACGTGAGCACGCCGTAGTAGCCCGCCACGCCGAAGAGCGCGAGGCCGACGACGAGCAGGCCCGTGATCGCACCACCGCGGAACGCCACTTTCAAAGCCGGGGAGACGCCATCGCGGGCAGCCTCCGCGACGCGCGCGTTGGCGCGCACGGACACGTTCATGCCGATGTATCCCGCGGACCCGGAGAGCAGCGCGCCGATCAGGAAGCCGACGGCGACGGCGATGTTCTGAATGAAGATGAGGGCCACGAACACGAGCACCCCGACGCCGGCGATCGTCGTGTATTGACGGTTCAGGTATGCGCGAGCGCCCTGCTGGACCGCCAACGAGATGCGCTGCATGCGCTCGTCGCCGGGCGAGAGCGCCAGCAGCGAGCGCGCGGTCACCACTCCGTAGGCCACGGCGCAGGCTGCGCAAACGAGGGCGACGACGACCCCATGGTTCGTCAGAAAGCTGCTCAACAGAAATCCTCCGCGGTCTGATTTGCGTGCCGCGCGAGGATGTTCGCGCGCACATTTGCAGCCGGGACCGCTCAGCGCGAGCGGCTCCCCGGGCAAACGCCGGCGCAGTCTATCGTGCCGGCCGCTTACGTGCCGGGCAGCGCCGGTCTGCCTCGCGTGTGCTCAGCGCCCCGGCACCCATAGCCTACCGCTGGACTCCGCGGGCCCCGGCCCGCGCTGCTGGTCGGCCTCCGAGAGAGATCCCGGTGCGCTGCCGGCACTCCCGGCCCCGCCGCCGCCGCTCTCCTGCTGGCCGCCGCCGGGGCCGGCCGGCTCGCCGCCGCCCTGATCCCCGGGCTCCCCACCGCCGGAGCTCCCGGCCGGCGCCTCCGCGCCGGCGGCACGGACCTCGGCGGCGTAGGCCATCTGCAGCTGGGAGAGCGCATCGCGCAGCGAGCGCACCTCCTCGGGGATGCGTCGCTCGAGGATCTCGAGCAGCGCGCGAGCCGCGTCGATCGCGTCGCGCGCCTGCTCGAGGTCGCGCGAGCCCGCCGAGGCGCCCGTCCCCTGGCCCTCGGCGCCCTGCGCGTCGGGCGCGGGAGCGAGCCTGCGCGCGGCCATGTTCAGCAGCGACACCGCCGACTGGGCGATCATGTCGATCACGTTGATGCGGCTCAGTTCCGCCTCGTAGGCGGCCCGCAACTCCTCCTCGCTGGGCGCGCCCGGCTGTCCTTCCGAAGGGATTGCGCCGCCGCCGGACGCGCTCCGCGTGGGGTCCTCACTCATACCGGTACCTCCTCCGTGTACGTCGACCTCGTCTCGCCCACCGACGCCGCGAAGACCTCCTCGCGGGGAGCGCCGGCTTCGATCAGGGCACGCTGGCGCTGGGCGCCGTTGCGCTCGGGGAAGACGGGCTCGACGCCGAGCTCGGAGCGCACCGGCGCGGTCCACTCGAGCAACCGGTCGATCGCCGCGCGCGCGGGGTACTCCTCGGCGACGTCGAGATCGATCAGGCGCCCGTCCAGGCCGAAGCGGATCGCGCGCCACATGTTCTCCTCGATCATGCGCGGCTGCTCGACGGTGTAGGGGACGTTCTCGTCGACGTCACGGGCGGCCTGGGCTGCGCAGGCCACCATCAGCGCGGCGAGCGCCTCGGACTCCTGGGCCGTCGCCTGCGCATCGCAGATGCGCAGCTCGACGGTGCCGAAGCTGAAATGCGGCCGCACCGACCACCAGACCTGCGTGAACTCGACGATCGAGCGCGTCGTGAGCAGGAACTCGATGTACTCTCGGTAGGCCCGCCAGCCGCCGAACGCGTCGGGGATCCCGCAGCGCGGAAAGCTCTTCGTGAAGCTCTGCGTGCGCGCTGAGTGCAGGCCGCTGTCGCGGCCGTCGAGGAACGGCGAGTTGGCCGAGATCGCGAGCAGCAGCGGCAGCACGGGCCGCAGCCTGTCGCATACGCGCACCGCGCGGTCGATGCCGTTGACGCCGAGGTGCACGTGCAGGCTGAACGTGTTGTTGCGCCAGGCGACGTACTTGAGCCCCTCCTCCACGCGGCGGTAGTGCTCGGTGTCGATGATCGGCTGTGTGCGGTAGTCGGCCCATGGGTGGGTGCCGGTCGCTCCGAGCGCGACGCTCTTGGCGGCGGCAAGCGAGAACAGGCGCCTGCGGCGCTCGCGCTGGCGCGCGAGAGCGTCGTGCAGGTCCGCGCCGACGCCCGAGATGATCTCGATCTCCGAGGAGATCAGCTCTCCGGCGACGGCCTCGCGCAGCACCTCGTCGCCGGCGGCGGCCGCCGCGAGCTCCTCGAAGCGCGGCTGCAGTTCGAGCGTCTCGGGATCGAGGATCGAGAACTCCTCCTCGACACCCACGGTGAAATCCCTCGCTGCTGCGAAGGCCTCCTCGGCGCGGTCTAGGTCCAGGCTGTTCATCGCTCGGGCTTCGGGGGTCTTGGTACTGGCGCCGGCCGAACTCGGTTTCAGGCGCGGACGGCGCTAGGTCAGATAGAAGTACAGCGCGTAGAGCAGATCGACGGCGGGGCTGGAGGTGTGCACGGTTACCTCCGGCGGCACGTCGAGCAGCGACTCGGAGTAGTTGAAGATGATCTTCACGCCGGCGTCCACGAGCTCGTCGGCGAGGCCCTGGGCGGCTTGGTTGGGCACGGCGAGCACGCCGACGACGATGTCCTCGTCCTCGACGACCTGGCGCAGCTCGTCGATGTGCCGCACCGCCTGGCTGCCCACCTGGCTTCCGACCTTGGCCGCGTCGACGTCGAAGATCGCCACGACCCTGAAGCCGTGGTCGGCGAAGATTTCAGAGGAGGCGATCGCCTTGCCGAGATGGCCGGCGCCGATCAGGGCGATGTTGTGCTGGCCGGCGGTGCGCAGGATCTTGCGGATCTGCGAGACGAGCGCCTCGACGTTATAGCCCACCCCGCGCTTGCCGAACTTGCCGAAGCCCGAGAGATCGCGGCGGATCTGGGTCGAGTTGACGTGCGTGTAGTCGGAGAGCTCCTGCGAGGAGATCGTCTCCTTGCCCATCTTCTTCGCCTGCGTGAGGACCTGCAGATAACGGGAGAGCCGCGCCGCGACGCCGAGCGAGAGCCGCTCGCTGCCGGCAGGCGTTGCCCCGTGGTCACCATCGAGCGAGCCCGTGCTCGCGTCCGCATAGCTCATTGGCGGGACTCTAGACGCTCGCGAAGGAGCGTCTCTTCTACGAAGTATTCACACAGCTCCTCGTCGCCCAGCGCGACGACCGGGATGCGCTCGAAATAGCTGCGATGGAGCGCCTCGTCAGATGTGATGTCGAGCTCGCGCAACTCGAAGTCGAAGTCGCGCTGCAGCCGCTGCAGCGTCGCCATCGCGTCCTCGCAGAGATGGCAGCCCGGACTGGAATACACCGTCACGAGCGTCACGGCACACGCTCGCCGCTGGCGTAGGCGTCCAGCGCGAGGTAGTCGGGGTGGGCGAGCACCGGAGCGAAGCGGGCCGCGCTGGCGATCATCGCGGCGTTGTCCGTGCAGAGCGCTCGCTCGGGCACGTGCACCGTGGCTGCGAGCCCTGCGACGCGCGCGCGCAGCTCGCCGTTGGCTGCCACCCCACCGCCGACGGCCAGGCGCGTGAGCCCCGTCCGCTGCAGGGCGCGCTCCGCGCGCTGCAGCAGGTTGTCAACGATCGCGGCCTGGTAGGAGGCCGCGAGGTCCGCCGCGCGCTCGCGCGCCTCCTCCTCGCCGAGCTCCCGCAGCTTGTAGAGCAGCGCGGTCTTCAGGCCCGCGAAGCTGAAGTCCAGGCCCTCCGCAAAGCGCCTGCGCCCCGGGCCGCGCCCTCCGCGCGCGCGGTCGCCGCTGGAGCCCGGGAAGACGAACGCCCGCGCGTCGCCCCCTCGCGCCAGGCGCTCGAGCGCCGCACCGCCCGGATAGCCGAGGCCGAGCATGCGGGCGCCCTTGTCGAAGGCCTCACCCGCCGCGTCGTCGAGCGTCTGGCCGAGCAGCTCGTAGCCGTCGTGGTCTCTGACGAGGGCCAGCAGCGTGTGCCCGCCGCTGGCGATCAGACACACGAACGGAGGCTCGAACGGGGTGGCCGGTGCGCCGGCCTCGCCCGCGAGGAAGTTGGCAGCGACGTGGCCCTGGAGGTGATCGATCGCCGCGAACGGCAACCCGCGCGCGGCCGCGAGCGCCTTGCCCGTCGAGAGCCCGACGAGCAGCGCGCCGACGAGGCCGGGACCCTGCGTCGCGGCGACGAGGTCGATCTCGTCCATGCTCGTGTCGGTCTCCTGCAGCGCGCGCGCGACGACGAGGTTGACCAGCTCGAGGTGGTGGCGCGATGCGATCTCCGGAACGACGCCGCCGAAGCGCTCGTGGGCCTGCTGTGAGGAGATCACGTTCGCGAGGATCCGACCCGACTCGTCGGCGACCGCCGCGCAGGTGTCGTCGCAGCTCGTCTCCAGCGCGAGGATCCTCATCCGGGGCCGGGGTTCGGCACGTCCTCGAGCGAGCCCGCTAGCGTCGCCGGAGTGCGCCACATCACGAGCGCGTCCTCGCCGTTGTCCTGGTAGTAGCGCTTGCGCATGCCGGCGGAGCGGAAGCCTTCGCGCTCGTAGAGGTGGATCGCGACGCCGTTGGAGCGACGCACCTCGAGCGTATAGCGGGCCTGATCGTCATCGACGCGCGCGTACAGCTCCGCGAGCATCGCCGACGCCAGGCCGCGGCGCTGGTGGTCGAGGTCCACCGCGATGTTCATCACATGCCAGACGGTGTCGTAGCGGGAGCAGATCAGATAGCCCACCAAGCGCCCCTCCGACACCGCCGCCAGGCAGATACCGGTTTGCTTGGACAGCTCGAGCACGAACATCGCCATCGACCACGGAGTGGGAAACACGCGCCGCTCGATCGAGATGACCTGCGGCAGATCGGGATAGCGCAGCCCTCGGATCTGCGCCGCGGGCGGGGTCTGCTCGTCTCGCTCGGTGCCTGCCTGGTGGGCCAAGGATCGCTCGCTCATCGTTGCCGGGCTTGCTGCCCGTCCGCGCCATCCAAGGCTAGCTCGGCATCGGGGCGCCGACGGTAGTCCGGGAGGATCGCAGCAAGCGCGCCTGCCGGTGTTGCCGGCGCGCGGGCGCCCGCCGCACAGATCGCGGCCGCGCTCACGCGGTGAAGCGCGTTCGCGTCAGGGGGCACGGCGGCGCCTGCGCGTTCGAGATCCGCGCGGTAGCGCACCGCCCCGTCCCCCACCGCCAGCCAGTCGCGCGGAGCGCCGTGATCTCGCTCCACGGCCTGAAGCGGCGAGGCGAGCGCGGCAGGCGCGAGTGCGCGCGGGGTCGTCAGCTCGAGCGGGACCGAGGCCTGCCGCGAATCGTCGCTCAGCTGATACGCGGCCGCGAACGCCTCGCCCCGGCGCGCGTCGATTACGGCGAGCACGCCCGCCTGCCTGCTTGCCTGCTTGCCTGCTTGTGCCCGTGAGGGTGCTTGTGCCCGTGAGGGTGCTTGTGCCCGTGAGGGTGCTTGTGCCCGTGAGGGTGCTTGTGCCCGTGAGGGTGCTTGTGCCCGTGAGGGTGCTCGTGCCCGTGAGGGTGCTCGTGCCCGTGAGGGTGCTTGTGCCCGTGAGGGTGCGCCCGCCAGGGCGTGCCCTCCAGGCTGCGCCCGCCAGGGCGTGCCCTCCAGGCTGCGCCCGTCAGGGTGTCCTTCGGAAGGGAGGGCGCCGTCGCCTGCAGCCGTCTCTGCCGCAGCGGGATCGGCGTCGCCGGGCACGGCGGAGGCGAGCACGAGCAGCGCCGGCTCGGCGAGGGCGGCGAGGGTGGCGACGCCGACGAGATCCACCGACAGCGACTGCGCGAGCCCGCGTGCGGTGGCGATGCCGACGCGCAGACCGGTGAACGTGCCGGGCCCGAGACCCACCGCGATCCGATCGACCTCGCTCCAGCCGATTCCCGCGCCGGCGAGCAGCTCCTCGGCCATCGCGAGCAGGCACGTGGCGTGGCCCGGATGCTTCCCCGGTGGAGGATCGTCGCGCAGTTCCGCAACGGAGCCCTCCCCGAGGCTCAGCGCAACCGCCGTGGCAGCGGTTGCCGTGTCGAAGCCGATCACGATCATCGCGTCGCGCCGCCGGCCTGCTCGCATGTCCTTCCGAAGGGAGGGCGGCCTTCGAGCACGATGTCGCGCCGGTCTCCGCCTCGGTGGCTGAGCGTTATCAGCACCCGCGCCCCCGCAAGCTCGGCCTCGCCGTCGAGCGGCCACTCAACGAACGCGATCCTCCCGGGACCGACGTAGTCGGCGAGCAGGTCCGGCTCCTCATGCTGAAGGTCCGCGAGCCTGTAGAGGTCGAGGTGCGAGATCGCAACGCCTCTGCCCCGGTAGCGGTTACCGATCGCGAACGTAGGGCTGGTGATCGGCTCGACCACCCCCAGCGCCCGGGCCGCACCCCGCACGAGCGTCGTCTTGCCCGTCCCGAGCTCGCCCCGCACGAGCACGATATCGCCGTCTCTGAGCTCCGCGGCGAGCTCGCGACCGAGGGATTCCGTTTCCTCGGGACCGGCCGTCTGGACGCTTCGTGGGGCCACCCGGAGACTCTAGAGGCTGCCTCGTTGCGGTCGAGAGTCTGCGGCAGTCGAGGCGATGCCTCGCGGCGCTCGATCTGCCGTTAAAGGTGACCGGCCCGCGGGAGAATGGGGGCGCGGGCCGGTCGTTTACTCCTGGAGGGATGGAGACAGGTTCTTCATCGGTCGCCTGGGCGACAGACTTTAGGACCTGGAGGGAACTTTTCGACGCCCTCTGCGAAATCCCTCTTTTGCAGGGATTTCCTATATGGACGTTCGATCTAGAAGAGGCCGAGCTGGTCGGGCTCCGAAGACGCGCCCGGGGCCGGGTCGGCGCCGAGCGCCCGCGCCGCCTGCCCGGCGCCGCCAAGTGGCGGCGCGTCCTCGTCCTCCGCAGCGGGCCCGAGCGGCTCCTGCAGGTCGGGCTGCGGGGGCGGCCCGAGCGCGAGCAGGTCGGGCACGCGCGCGAAGTCCTCGCGTAGCGTCGCGAGCATGCGCGGCGTGTACAGCGCGGCCGCGGGATGGAAGATCGGGTACAGGCGCACCGCGCGAGAGCCCAGCATGATCACCTCGGGCTGCCCGTGCAGGCGCGTGATGCCCGTGGGATCGGCGCGCAGGAGCTTCGTGGAGAAGTTGCCGAGCGTGCAGATCACACTCGGCTCGATCAGCTCGACCTGCCGCAGGAGATAGCCCTTGCAGTTCTCGATCTCGATCGGCAGCGGGTCGCGGTTGCCGGGAGGCCTGCAGTTGTGGACCACGCCGCCGGCTGTGACGAAGTTGTGCACCTCCTCGACGTCGATGCAGAAGTACGGGCTATCTGCGTGCCCCCGCTCGCCGACCGCTTCAACGACGACCCGGTCGTAGACAACCTCCGGTGGGCCCGGCGAGAAGCGGGACGGGTCATACCGAACACGATCCGCGACCTCGGGGTGGAGCTTGTAGCGCATCGACGGCGGCACGTAGGGCGCGATCAGCTCCGAGAGGCGCTCACTCGCGTCCACGTCGAAGTAGAGGCGTCCACGCAGCGCCTTTGCGGACAGTCCGAGGTTCATGAGGCCGCGGAGCAGCACTTGAAGATCCTCCTCATCGAAGCTGAGCCTCGCGATCTCGGCGCTCGGTCGCCGCCGGGGCCGGATCCGCATGTAGCCGTCGTCCATGAACCAGATCGCGAGCATGCGCGGGTTCAGTCGCTCGGCAATCCATGTAGGCACGCGCTTGAGGGCGTCGTAGAAGTCGCGGCGTAACGTTGCGAGAGCCCCGTGGGCGAGCGTCCGGACGAGCGCGACGGGATCGACCCGTTCGGCGCCTACTGCAGCGGCTATCTCTCGAAGCTCATATCGTGGTTCGAGCTCGGCGAGGAGCTCCGCCTTGAAGGCCGCATACTCGGCCTGCCGCCCAGAGTGCGAAAAGGTCAGGCAGGAGCTGCGGCTCTGCAGGCAGCCATCCCCGAGCAGAGTGCCGCAAAGCACGTCGAAGGCGAGCGCACTGAGCCCCTGTCCCGTGGCGATCCGATCCGCCGGCTCGAGCTCCTCGACGTTGACATAGCCACGTTCAGTCAGGACGGGGTGGTCACCGGTCAGGTGGATGCCGACCTGGTGAACGCCGGCGCGCTTGGCCGACTCGTAGCTGAGGCGGTAGACACGCCGGCTCGCCTGCGGCGTCGCATGCCACCCGATCACGCGCCTGGGCACGATCTGGCCATCGGCATCCACGGCCATCACCGCCCCGTCATAGCGGGACCTCACGAGCCGCCCGATCCGCTCCCAGGATCCATCGGCCAGCTGGACGGGCGCGTCGTACCTAAGGCACTTTAAGACATTCGCCACGAACACGTCCGAGCGCTTGAGCCCGACCTCTTCGAGCAGCGTGTCGAGCAGCTTGCCGGCGCGGCCCACGAACGGCAACCCCTGCTCATCCTCGCTCGCGCCCGGCGCCTCGCCGACGAACATCAGCTCGGCGTCCGCGTTGCCCGCCCCGAATACGACCGTCTTGCGGGTCGAGGCAAGCTCGTTGCAGCGCACGCAGGCGCGCGCCTGCGCGAGCAGCTCCTTCAGGAGCTCGCGCCGCTCCGAGGGCGACCGCTCGCGCTCTGCGCCTGACACCGCGCGGATGCTAGTTCCTGGCGGGGAGGCGCGCGAACGGGCCGGTCCGGTGCGGCGCGGCACCTCGCGAGACACGGTTTCGGCGATGATCTAGGGATGGCAGCCGAGGAGCAGCCGGATGCACAGCTCGACGTGATCGCGCCGTTTGCGGGCGTCGTCGTTGCGATCCCGCACGAGCGCGAGGAGCGGGTTGGTGCGGGCGCGGCGCTCGTCGTGCTGGAGGCGATGAAGATGGAGCACGAGGTGCTCGCGCAGGCGGCCGGCGTTGTCAGCCGCCTCGCGGTCGCGGTCGGCGACGCGGTCGAGGAGGGCCAGCTGCTGCTCACGCTCGACGCGAGCGCCGACGGCCACGCGCCCGGGCCGACCCGCGCCCAGGCGAGCGCCCAGGCGGGCGAGCGGGCGGATCTCGCCGAGGTCCGCCAGCGCCACGAGATCGGTCTCGACGCTGCCCGGCCCGAGGCCGTGGCAAGACGGCGCGAGCGCGGCCGGCGCACCGCGCGCGAGAACCTCTCCGACCTGCTCGACGAGGACAGCTTCGTGGAGTACGGGCCGCTGATCTTCGCCGCCCAGGAGCGCCGGCGAACGCGCGCGGAGCTGATCGAGCGAACGCCCGCCGACGGCCTCGTGGGCGGGGTCGGCGAGATCGAAGGGCGGCCGTGTGTGGCGATGTCCTACGACTACACCGTGCTCGCGGGCACGCAGGGCATGCGCAACCACCTCAAGAAGGACCGCCTGTTCGAGCTCGCCGAGAAGCGTCGGCTGCCGGTCGTCCTGTTCGCGGAGGGCGGCGGCGGGCGCCCCGGCGACGTCGACGTGCCGATCGTCGCCGGCCTCGATTGCCGCGCGTTCGAGCTGTTCGCGCGCCTGTCCGGCCTCGTCCCGCTCGTGGGCGTCGCCTCGGGCTACTGCTTCGCGGGCAACGCCGCCCTGCTCGGGTGCTGCGACGTGGTGATCGCCACGGAGGACTCGAGCATCGGCATGGGCGGGCCGGCGATGATCGAGGGCGGCGGGCTCGGCGTGTTCGAGCCCGGCGAGGTGGGACCGATCGAGGTCCAGCACGCCAACGGCGTCGTGGACCTGCGGGTCGCCGACGACGCCGAGGCCGTGAGCGCGGCGCGCCGCTACCTGTCCTACTTCCACGGCCCGCACGCGCCTTCGCCGGTCGCCGAGCAGCAGGCGCTGCGCGAGCTGATCCCCGAGAACCGAAAGCGGATCTATGAGATTCGCCCGATCGTGCGCACGCTCTTCGACGAGGGCTCGGTGCTCGAGCTGCGCGACGGCTTCGGCCCCGGCATGCTGACCGCGCTTGCACGCCTCGACGGCAGGCCGCTCGGAGTCGTGGCCAACGACCCCACGCATCTCGGCGGTGCGATCGACGCCGACGGCGCGGACAAGGCGGCGCGCTTCATGGGCCTGTGCGACGCGTTCGCGCTGCCCGTGCTGTTCCTCTGCGACACGCCCGGCTTCATGGTCGGGCCGGCGGCTGAGCGCACCGCGACGGTGCGCCACTTCGCGCGCATGTTCCTCACGGGAGCCAACATGTCGGTGCCGGCCGGCACGATCGTGCTGCGCAAGGGTTACGGGCTCGGCGCGCAGGCGATGGCCGGCGGCGGCTTCAAGGCGCCGCAGTTCACCATCGCCTGGCCGACATCCGAGTTCGGGGCGATGGGCCTCGAGGGCGCCGTGCGCCTGGGGATGCGCCGCGAGCTCGATGCCGTGCCCGAGGGCCCGGAGCGCGAGCACGCCTTCGAGCAGATGGTCGCCGCCGCCTACGAGCGCGGCCGCGGGCTGAACATGGCCGCCTACGGGGAGATCGACGACGTGATCGACCCGGCCGACTCGCGGCGCTGGATCGCAACCCTGTTCGAGCACAACGCGGAGGACCCCCCGGGAGGCGCACGCTGGCGAGCGCGCGAGGGCAAGCGTCGCCCCAACGTCGAGCCCTACTAGCCCTTCCACGCGCCCGGCGCACGCTGTATCATTCGAAGTGACCGTCACCGAGATCACAGCTCGGGATGGAGAGCAGAGCACAGCGAGAGCATCTGAGGTCGCGCCGGTATCCGCAGGGAACTGGACCGAAACCGATGAAGCCAAAAATCCCCACCCTCCTCGGCGCATGAGGGCCGTGCGCTCGGTTCTCGAGTTGCGCGCCGAGCTGGCGCCCTCTCGCCGGCAGGGCCTGCAGGTCGGCCTCGTTCCCACGATGGGGGCGCTGCACGAGGGCCATCTCTCGCTCGTGCGCAGGGCGCGCGAGCAGTGCGACGTCGTCGTCGTGAGCCTGTTCGTGAACCCGACGCAGTTCAACGAGGACGCCGACCTCGCGCGCTACCCGCGCGACGAAGCCCGTGACGCTGAGCTCGCGGCGGCGTGTGGAGCGGACATCCTGTTCGCCCCGTCCGTGCAGGAGGTCTACCCGCACGGCTTCGCCACCAGCGTCGAGGTGCTCGGGAGCCTGACCAGCCGCCTGGAGGGCGCGGCTCGCGGGCGCGAGCATTTTCGCGGCGTCAGCACCGTGGTCGCGAAGCTGCTCGGAATGGTGGCGCCCGACGTCGCCTACTTCGGCCAGAAGGACGCCCAGCAGGTGCTCGTCATCCGTCGCATGGTCGCCGACCTGAACATCCCCGTGCGGGTCGAGGCGCTGCCCACCGTGCGCGACCGAGACGGCCTGGCGCTGTCGAGCCGCAACGCGCTGCTCTCGCCCGGCGAGCGCGCGCGGGCGCTCGCGCTGCCGGCGTCGCTGGCGGCGGCGCGCGAGCTCATCGCCTGCGGGGAGCGCTCGGCCACGGCGCTGAGGGAGCGCGCTCTCGCGACGCTTCGCGACGCCGGCGTCGAGCCCGAATACGTCGCCGTCGTCGACCCCGACACGCTCGACGAGCTGCACACGCTCGACGGCGAGGCGCTGCTGGCGCTCGCCGCGCGCATAGGCGAGGTGCGCCTGATCGACAACGCGATCCTGCACCCCGCCCCGACGCCGGTCGAGGACGAACCGCTCAAGGAGGGAGTAACGGCCACATGCAGCGCGTAATGCTCAAGTCGAAGATCCACCGCGCGACGGTCAGCGACTGCGACCTGCACTACGTCGGCTCGATCACGATCGATCCCGACCTGCTCGGGGCGGCCGACATCCTCGAGCACGAGCAGGTCCACGTCGTCGACGTGGACAACGGCGCGCGTTTTGAGACATATACGATCGCCGGCGAGCGTGGCTCCGGCGACATGCGCGTCAACGGCGCCGCCGCGCGACTCGTGCACCGCGGCGACACGATCATCGTGATCTCATACGGGCAGTACGACGAGGCCGACCTGGAACGCTACGAGCCGCGGGTCGTGCACGTTGAGGCTGCCACCAACCGCATCATCACCGTCGACGACGAGGTGGCGACCCTGCTCGCGTGAGCACCCTATCGGGCACAAGCGAGCGGGCGTCAACCAGCGTCAGAGAGGAAACGCCCATGTCCAGCCATCCAGCACTGCAGGCACCCGCCGACCCCGGCCGCCTGCCGACGACCCTGCCCCAGCTGATCGAGAAGAAGCGCCTCGGCGAACCGATCGTGATGATCACCGCCTACGACTATCCGAGCGCGCGTGCAGCCGAGGCCGCCGGCGTCGACCTCGTGCTCGTGGGCGACTCGGCGGCCACGACGATGCTCGGCTACAGCGCCACCACGCCGGTCGAGCTCGACGACATGCTCGTCCTCGCCCGCGCCGCGCGCAGGGGTCTGAGCACGCCGCTGCTGATAGGCGACCTCCCGTTCGGCTCCTACGAGGTCTCCGACGAGCAGGCGATCACGACCGCGCTGCGAATGGTCAAGGAGGCCGGCTGCGAGGCCGTCAAGCTCGAGGGAGGCGGCGCCGCCTCCGTCTCCCGCGCGCGCGCGATCGTCGGCGCGGGCATCGCGGTCATGGGCCACGTCGGGCTCACGCCCCAGACCTCGACCGTGCTGGGAGGCTGGAAGGCCCAGGGCCGCACCGCCGCCGCCGCCGCGCGGATCGCCCAGGAGGCGCTCGCGCTGCAGGAGGCCGGCGTCTTCGCGCTCGTCTTCGAGGCGATCCCCAGCGCAGTCACCGACGAGCTGATGCCACTGCTCGATGTGCCCGTGATCGGCATCGGGGCGGGCCCCGCGACCGATGGCCAGGTGCTCGTCTTCCACGACCTGCTCGGCATTCGCGACGGCCTCGGGCCGCGCTTCGTCAAGCGCTACGCGAACATCCAGCAGGAGATGAACGACGGCGTCGCCGCGTTCGCCGATGACGTTCGCCGCCGCCGCTACCCGGGCCCCGAGCACTCCTACTCGATCGGGCCGGAGGAGCTCGCGCAGCTGCGCACGCTGCTGGGCTGAGCGCGCCCGAGCGGCCGATAGGCGCGAACGCGCAGCAGAAAGCTCAACGGGGCCGAAGGCCAAGGGCCTTTCTAGGGCGGCGCGAGCGGCGCGCCGTAGCGCTCGCTGAACGCGAACTCCCCCACCGGGCGGCGTGAGAGCCGCCCGGGCCAGGGGTCTGCTCGATGGCCCACGCCGATGTGCGCCGCCAGCGCGACGTCCTCGGGTATCTCAAGCAGCCGCTTGACCTCCGCCTCGGCGGGGATCAGGAGCGTGGTCATCGCCGCGCCGAGCTCCTGCGCGCGCAAGGCGAGCAGCAGGTTCTGGACGAACGGGTAGATCGAGGCTCCGCCGACGATGCTCTGGCGCGGCAGCGACGCGTCGGTCACCGCGAGGTCCTCGAGGCGAACGCCGACGACGAGGTGCACCGGCACCTCGGCCAGATGTTCGGCGTAGTCGTTCGCCCGGCGCACCGTGCGGACGCGAGCGGCGTCGAAGGCGTCCGGCTCCTGAAGCATGCGCGCCGCACCCGTCCGCTCCAGGTAGGCGCGCCATGACGGCAGGTACAGGTCGCGCAGCGCCGCGCGCGTGCCCGCGTCCTGCACGACGACCACGCGCCAGCCCTGGCGGTTGCCGCCGCTCGGCGCAAAGCGCGCGTTCTCGAGCGCGGTCACGAGCGCCTCCCGCGGCACCGGGTCAGGCCTGAACCGCCGGCTGGTCGGCGCGCAGCGCATCGCCTCGAACAGGTCCATCGGCGGCACGCTACTTCAGTCGGGGCCCGCCAAGGAGCCGTTGGGGTACTCCACCGCCCGCAGCACCCGCGCCGGCGCCCCGGCAGCGATCGAGAAGGGCTCGACGTCGCCCGTAACCACGCTGTTTGCCCCGATCACGCAGCGCTCGCCGATCGTCACGCCGCTCGTAACGACGACGTTCGCGCCAAGCCAGCAGTTGTCGGCGATGCGCGTTGGACCGCGGCTATCGAAGCCCTGCCAGGTCACGGGCAGCTCGGGGTCGGCGAAGCGATGGTTGGCGTCGGAGACGAAACAGCCGTTGGCGAGCATGCAGTGCTCGCCGATCTCGACGAGCTCCTGCGCCGCCACCATCACGCCTTTGTTCAGAAACGTCCCCGCCCCGATCCGCACCCGCGCCCGCCCCGGCGCCGTGATCCACACGCCTGGCTCCAGCAGCACCCCGGACCCCAACTCAAGACGCCCCTCCCGCAGCGCCTCGAGCACGTTGCCCTGCACCGGCCAGCGCACGAACGCCTCGCGGCGCATGAACTCCCAGTGGATGCTCGCCCGGTTCCAGGGCAGCGAGTTGCGCTCATACCATCGCCACTTCTGCGCCCACAGCCGCGCCTTGCGCGCCGCCTCCGCGATCGGGTCGGAGCCGCCCATCGGCGCAAGCTTCGCAGGTGCGGCCGCCGCGGGAGCAGCCCGCCTAGGTGTAGTTCCCAAAGACGTTGGTCAGCCGTGACGCGGGCGGTTGGTGGCTGAGGGAGCCGTGTGGTCGCCTGAAGTTGTAGCGCTCGAGATAGAG
>Ga0209040_10000235_pt1 | contig 40011 bp, 41 predicted proteins | sample BogFormECP12_OM3_FD_188240 | JGI IMG/M metagenome (GOLD analysis project Ga0209040, IMG submission 188240) | Bog forest soil microbial communities from Calvert Island, British Columbia, Canada - ECP12_OM3 (SPAdes) (version 2) | ecosystem: Environmental > Aquatic > Freshwater > Wetlands > Bog ... | reverse complement strand
GAGATCACCAGGCGCAGGTTCGCCTCGATCATCTCCTTCTTCGCCCGCGCGCTGTCGCGCTCGCCGCGGCTCACCGTCATGTAGACGCGGCGGAACTCGGCGATCGGCAGGCTGGCGTCGTTCGCCACCGCGGCGATCTGCGCGCGCACGTTGGTGATGTCGGTGGTGTGCCTGGTGACGAACAGCTTCCAGCCCTTGGTGGGCAGTCTGGAGACCTTCTCTACCCAGTTCGGGTCGAGCTCCTGGCCGCGGTAGTTCTTCAGGAACTCGTCCCGCGGTACTTTGCACGCCTCTGCGGTACGCAGAAGCTGGCCCTCCAGCGCAGTCAGACGCTGGTTAAGCTGCTTGAGCTGGGTCACCAGCTCCTCGATGCGGTTGTTGTGCAGCCGCACCTGCTCGACCTTGTGGACCAGCTCCTCGCGCTGGCGCTCATAGGTCTTCTCCGACCGCGCGGTGACCTCCTCGCCCGAGGTCATCGTCTCCAGCCGGCGGTGCTGCACCTTGTGCAGCTTCTTGTAGAGCGCCTCGATCTCCTCGAAGGTCGCCAGCACCTCGGGCTTCAGCTTCTCCTCGAGCGCGGACAGCGAAATGCCCGGGCCGTCGCCCTCATCGTCGCCATCCAGGTCATCCGGCACCTCGGGCGTAGCGGCGCCGTTCGTCCCGCCATTGGCGATCGAGGGGTCGGGCGCCACGCTGCCATCCGGCGCCGGCGCGCCGGCGCCCTGCGTCGCCTCCAGGTCGATGATGTCGCGCAGCAGCATGCGACCGGCCTTGAGTTGGTCGTGCCAGGTGATGATCGCCTTGAAGGTCAGCGGGCTCTCGCACAGCCCGCCGATCATCATGTCGCGGCCGGCCTCGATGCGCTTGGCAATGGCGATCTCGCCCTCGCGTGATAGCAGCTCCACGCTGCCCATCTCGCGCAGGTACATCCGCACCGGATCGTCGGTGCGGCCCAGGCTGGCCTCGTCGACGTTGCCGGTCTGCTCTTCTTCCTCGGCTTCCTCGGTCTTCTCGACCTTGACGACGGGCGCCTCGCCGTCCTCGGTCTCCTCGCTCTCGACGACCTGGATGCCCATTTCGGAGAAATTGGCCATCACGTCTTCGATCTGCTCGGAGCTGTTCTGGTCCGGTGGCAGGATCTGATTCAGCTCGTCGAAGGTGATGTAGCCGCGCTCCTTGCCACGCGCGATCAGCCGCTTGACGGCGGCGGTCTGCACGTCGAGCAGCGTGGTCTCCACGTCCTGCTCGGCGGTGACGGTATCGGCGGCGACAGAGGGCTTGGTGGCCATCGTTCAACGAACTCCTAAGTCAATGGTCAAGCGGCAAGGTCCACCCCGTCGGGCTCGCCGCTGTTGACCTTGTTCAGGGCTGCCTTCAGCGCGAGCAGGCGGTTCTGGCTCTGTTGGGTCAGGTCTTGGGCGCAGGCGGCCTCGGCCAATGCAATTTCCTCGCCCAGCCGCTGCACGTTGAGGAACCCGAAGATGTGCCACCACCCTGCCGCAGCCTCCGCCGGCATCGCCGCCGATGACGCACAGGCTGGCAGCGGCACGGGCACCGCTGCCAGGACCTGATCAGCCTCAGCTTGCAATCCAGAAGATGTGAGGTGGGTCATCAAGACGTGAGAGTCAAGGATTTCGGCGGTTTCCGCCCACTCCCGCAACGCCGTTCGTAACCCCGCAAGCGGGGGCGGCAGATCGAGCCCGTCATAGGCGTGCTCGACGTCGCGCAGCAGGACTGGATGCCGGAGCAGGATGGCGGTGAGGATGCGATAGCGCTCGGCATTTCGCCCCTCATCGACCACACTCAATTCGACTGGGGCAGCCAAACCCGTCCGCTCGGCGCGATCCTCTATGCGCCTAAACTCAGCGTAGAGTTGCTTCCGGATCGCGCGAATATACTGGGCTCGCAGGTCCTTATCAGCGACCCGCCCGAACATCGCTTCCAGCCTAGCCTTCAGCAAGGCTCGCTGTTCAGGCGTATTCACGAACGCGGCGCGACGTCCAAGGGCGTACAGTGAGTCCTTCAGACCCCTCGCATTTCTGAGCAAGGTCAGGAAGTTATGTGCCCCATGCCTCCGAACGAAGGAGTCGGGATCGTCCTTTGTGGGCAACGACACGGTCCTGATCGTTCGCTGGATGTCTACGAAGGGGAGCGCCATCTCGATCGCCCGCTCCGCAGCTCGGCTACCCGCCGCGTCGCCGTCGAAGCACAGGATCGGCGCGGGGGCGAGCCGCCACAGCTCCTCGAGCTGCTCTTCGGTCAGGGCCGTGCCGAGTGGGGCGACGGCGCCGCCGAGACCGGCCTGGGCAAGCGCGATCACATCCATATAGCCTTCGACCACCACCAGCGACGCGCCGCCCCGCACCGCCTCGCGCGCCATGTCCAGCGCGTAAAGCGTGCGGCGCTTAGAGAACAGCGCCGTTTCCGGTCCATTCACGTATTTCGGCTGGCCGTCGCCGAGGGTGCGCCCGCCGAAGCTGATGACCCGCCCGCGACGATCGCGGATCGGGAACATCACGCGGTTGAAGAACAGATCGAACGTCCGGCCGGTTTCCTCGTCGCGGCGCATCAATCCGGCTTCGACGAGCTGGTCCGGGGCGACGCCGTCGCGGCCCAGGTCTGCCGCCAGCGCGCCACGTCCCTCGCCGGACCAGCCGAGGCCGAAGCGGCGGATCGTGTCTTCCGACAAGCCCCGGCCGCGCAGGTAGGCCAGCGCATGGCGGCCCTCGGGCAGGAACAGCCGCCGATGGTAGCTGGTCTGCGCGGCTTCCAGCACCGCGGCGAGGTCAAGCCGCTTCCGCTCGGCCTCAGCCACCTCGGGTGAGGGCTTCGGCACCTCGAGCCCCGCCTCGGCGGCGAGCCGCTCCACTGCCTCCATGAATCCGGCGCCTTCGGATTGCATCACAAAGCCGATTGCGTCGCCATGCGCGCCGCAGCCGAAGCAGTGGTAGTGGCCGTCCTCATACACATAGAAGCTGGGCGTCTTCTCACCATGGAACGGGCAGCAGCCTTTCCATTGCCGCCCGGAGCGGGCGAGCCGCACGCCCCGCCCGACAATAGCCGCAAGCGGAGTCCGGGCGCGGAGTTCGTCGAGGAAGCTCGCGGGGAGTGCCATCAGGAAACCAGGGGGAGAATTGTCCGCGTCACGCCAGCCTCGCCTTCACGATCGGCCCCGCCTTGGACATATCCAACGTGTCGGCGTGCCTCGCCCGCAATGTGGCCATCACCCTGCCCATGTCCTTGATGCTGGCCGCTCCCGTCTCGGCGATCGCCGCGTCGACCGCCTCGGACATCGATGCCGCTCCCATCTGCCGAGGCAGGAAGGTGTCGATGATGGCGATCTCGGCCTCCTCCTTGTCCACCAGGTCCTGTCGGTGTCCCTGGCGATACAGCTCCACCGATTCGCGACGTGACTTCACCATGCCCCGCAGCATGCCGATGATCTCCTCGTCGGGCACGCGCTCGACGCCCTTCGGGCGCGCTGCGATGTCGAGGTCCTTCAGTCGGGCGAGAATCATGCGCAGGGTCGAGGTGCGGGGGGCATCGCTGGCCTTCATCGACCCCTTGAGCTGGTCGGTGAACTGCTGGCGCAGGCCCATGGCATCCCTCCAACGAAAAAAACACCCTCTACTATATGCCAAGTGACGCTGCTGTGACGTCCGGGAAGAAATTTCCCAGACGTTTGCACGACCGTTGCGTCGGGAATTCGCTTCCCATAATGTCCGGCGCATGACAATCAGGGTGGATGCCCTCATCGAACGGCTGGGTGGCGCGGAGTCGGCCGCTCGCCTTGCTGGCGTGGGGACCGAGGCCGTTCGCAAATGGCGGCAGGCGGGATCGATTCCGTCGCGCCACTGGGCGGCAGTGATCGCCGCCACCGGCCTCGCCCTGTCCGACTTGGCCGGGGGGCCGGCCGCGCCGCGCGCCGAACTGGTCCCCGCCGATGGCGACGCAGTGCCGACCGGGGCAACCGCCGCCTTGGTCCTGGCGGACGGGACCGTGTTCTGGGGGCGCGGCTTCGGTGCCCATACCGGCGTGCCGGCGCCGGCCGGCGAGGTCTGCTTCAACACCGGCATGACCGGCTACCAGGAGACGCTCACCGACCCCTCCTATGCCGGCCAGATCATCACCTTCACCTTCCCGCACATCGGCAACGTCGGTACCAACGGGGAGGACATCGAGGCCGCGACTGTCGCGGCACGGGGACTAGTGGTGAAGCAGGATGTCACCGAGCCGTCCAACTGGCGGTCGGCCCAGCATCTGGACGCCTGGCTGCGGGCACGCGCGATTGCTGGCATCGCGGGCGTGGACACGCGGGCGCTGACCGTGCGCATCCGCGACGGTGGCGCGCCGAACGGGGTGCTGGCGTTTCCCGCTGACGGGCAGTTCGACCCGCCGGCCTTGCGCGCCCAGGCCGAAGCGTGGCCGGGGCTGGAGGGCATGGACCTCGCCAGGGAGGTGTCCTGCCGGCAGTCCTACGAGTGGGACGAGACGCGTTGGGCCTGGCCCGAGGGTGTGGGACGGCAGGTCGCGCCGAAGTACCACGTGGTGGCGATCGATTACGGGGCGAAGCGCAACATCCTGCGCAGCCTGGCATCGGCTGGATGTCGGGTCACCGTGGTGCCGGCAATGGCAACCGCGGAAGACATTCTGGGGCGGCGACCGGACGGTGTGTTTCTGTCGAACGGACCAGGCGACCCGGCGGCAACCGGCGAATACGCTGTGCCGGCGATCCGCGGCGTGCTGGAGGCCGGCGTGCCGGTGTTTGGCATCTGCCTTGGCCATCAATTGCTGGCGCTGGCGCTGGGGGCGAAGACCTACAAGTTGGACCGCGGGCACCGGGGGGCCAACCAACCGGTGAAGGACCTGGCTACCGGCAAGGTGGAGATCACCAGCCAGAACCACGGCTTCGCGGTGGATCCCGAGACGTTGCCGGCCACTACGAAGGTGACGCACGTGTCGCTGTTCGACGGCTCCAACGAGGGGCTGGCATGTACCGATAGACCGGCCTTCAGCGTGCAGTACCATCCGGAGGCGAGCCCGGGGCCGAGCGACAGCCACCATTTGTTTGGGCGGTTCATCGCGATGATCGAGCATCGAACGTGATATGGATGCGAAGTCACTTCTGCTCACAACTGCATTCCACCACGTGATCCACGAACCAAACATCGAGGCGGCACACACGCGATTTCAAGCAATTGCTGGTGAGCCACTTGAATACGATGCATTTCGCAGTGCAGTGGATGCAGCATTGCGTGAACATTTGATCCAGGAACCGATCAGGCTGCCCGAGGGCGCGTTGCAATGCCATTGGCACCTGGAGCTGACGCCGAAGGGTGTCGAAGTCGCGCGCGCCGCCCTGTCTCGTCATGGTTGGGCTTGACCCGGCCATGACGGGTACAATGGAAATCTAATGCCCAAACGCACCGACATCGCCTCCATCCTGATCATCGGCGCCGGCCCGATCGTCATCGGCCAGGCCTGCGAGTTCGACTATTCGGGCGCGCAGGCCTGCAAGGCGCTCAAGGCCGAGGGCTACCGCGTCATCCTGGTGAACTCCAATCCAGCCACCATCATGACGGATCCCGGCCTTGCCGATGCCACCTACGTCGAGCCGATCACGCCCGAGATCGTCGAACGGATCATCGCGCGCGAGCGGCCCGATGCGCTGCTGCCTACGATGGGTGGCCAGACCGCGCTCAACACTGCAATGCAGCTCGCACGCAACGGCGCACTGGCACGCCACGACGTCGAGCTGATCGGCGCCCGCGCCGAGGTGATCGAACGCGCGGAGGACCGCCTGAAGTTCCGCGACGCCATGGCGGCGATCGGCATCGATTCGCCGCGCTCCGCTATCGCGCACTCGCTCGACGAAGCGCGCGCCGCGCTTGCCACCACCGGCCTGCCGGCCGTCATCCGCCCAAGCTTCACCCTTGGCGGCACCGGCGGCGGCATCGCCTATAACCGCGAGGAATTCGAACAGATCGTCGCCGGCGGCCTGGAGACCTCGCCCACCACCGAGGTGCTGATCGAAGAGTCCGTGCTCGGCTGGAAGGAATTCGAGATGGAGGTGGTCCGCGACCGAGCGGACAACTGCATCATCGTCTGCTCGATCGAGAACGTCGATCCGATGGGCATCCACACCGGCGATTCCGTCACCGTCGCGCCGGCGCTCACGCTGACCGACAAGGAATATCAGCGGATGCGCGACGCCTCGATCGCCTGCCTGCGCGCGATCGGTGTGGACACCGGCGGATCGAATGTGCAGTTCGCGGTGAACCCGGCTGATGGCCGCATGGTCATCATCGAAATGAACCCGCGCGTGTCGCGTTCCTCCGCATTGGCATCGAAGGCAACCGGCTTCCCGATCGCCAAGGTCGCCGCGAAACTGGCCGTCGGCTACACGCTGGACGAACTCGCCAACGACATCACACGCGTCACGCCGGCGAGCTTCGAACCCACCATCGACTACGTCGTGGTGAAGATTCCCCGCTTCACCTTCGAAAAATTCCCCGGCACGCCTGCCTTGCTGACGACATCCATGAAATCGGTCGGTGAAGCGATGGCGATCGGCCGCTGTTTTGCCGAGGCGTTGCAGAAGGGCCTGCGCAGCATGGAGACCGGATTGTCTGGTCTCGACGAGATCGAGCCACCGGGCGACGGTGGCCCCGATGCATTCCGCGCTGCACTCTCCGAACCCCGTCCCGACCGCCTGCTGGTTGCCGCGCAGGCGTTGCGCGCCGGTCTCTCGGTGGAGGACATCCATGGCGCCTGCAAGTTCGACCCCTGGTTCCTGCGCGAGCTCGAACGCATCATTGACGCCGAACGCATGATCGCCGCGTCCGGCCTGCCGCACGACCCCGGCGCGCTGCGCCGCATCAAGGCGCTTGGCTTCTCGGACCGGCACCTGGCACAGCTCACCGGACGCAGCGAGGACGATGTCGCCGCATTGCGCAGCCGGCTCGGCGTGCATCCGGTCTACAAACGCATCGACACCTGCGCGGCCGAGTTCGCTTCGGCAACGCCCTATATGTATTCCACGTACGAAGGCGGCTACGGTGTACCTTCCTGCGAAGCGAATCCCACCGAACACCGGAAGATAATCATCCTTGGCGGCGGACCCAACCGCATCGGCCAGGGTATCGAGTTCGATTATTGCTGCGTCCACGCTGCCTATGCCCTGAAGGATGCCGGCTTCGAGACCATCATGGTCAACTGCAATCCGGAAACCGTCAGCACCGACTACGACACCTCCGACCGACTCTACTTCGAACCATTGACCGCGGAAGATGTCATCGCCCTGATTCGCTGCGAGGAAAGCCGTGGCACGCTGCTCGGCTGCATTGTGCAATACGGCGGCCAGACCCCGTTGAAACTCTCACAGGCGCTGTCTCGCGAGAACATTCCCATTCTCGGCACCAGCGCCGATGCGATCGACATCGCCGAGGACCGTGAGCGTTTCCAGCTCCTGCTGCACCGCCTCGGCCTGCGCCAGCCGGAGAACGGCATCGCGCGGTCGGCCGATGAGGCCGAAACGATTGCCGATCGTATCGGCTATCCGGTGGTGATCCGCCCAAGTTACGTACTCGGCGGCCGGGCCATGGAGATCGTCTACGACCGTGCCGGCCTGCATCGCTACATGCGCGAAGCGGTACGCGTCTCCGGCGACAATCCGGTGCTGATTGACCGCTACCTCAACGACGCGATCGAGGTCGATGTCGACTGCATCGCCGACAGCGAAACCGTCTACGTCGCCGGCGTGATGGAGCACATCGAGGAAGCCGGGATCCATTCCGGCGACAGCGCCTGTTCGCTGCCGCCCTACACGCTGCCTCCCGCGACCGTCACCGAGCTGAAGGCAGAGACTGAGGCGATGGCGAAGGCACTCGGCGTGGTCGGCCTGATGAACGTGCAATATGCGATCAAGGACGACGTGATATTCGTGCTTGAGGTGAATCCGCGTGCCTCGCGTACCGTGCCGTTCGTTGCCAAGGCGACCGGAGTGGCGGTGGCCAAGATCGGCGCGCGCGTCATGGCGGGCGCCAGGCTCGCTGATTTTCACCTCGACGATCTCGGTGTCGCGCCACACGTCGCAGTGAAGGAGGCGGTGTTTCCGTTCGCCCGCTTCCCCAATGTCGACACGATCCTTGGGCCGGAGATGAAATCGACCGGCGAGGTAATGGGTCTCGATTCCAGCTTCGAGCGCGCCTTCGCCAAATCACAACTCGGCGCCGGCGTAATTCTGCCCGACGCCGGCACGGTATTCCTCTCGATCAAGGACGCCGACAAGCGCGGCCTGCCGGCGCTGGCGCGCCGCCTCACCGAGATGGGCTTCGCCATCATGGCCACGCGTGGCACGGCTGCACGCATCCGCGACGCCGGCCTTCCCGTCTCTGTCGTCAACAAGGTGCTGGAAGGCCGCCCGCACTGCGTCGATGCGATTCGTTCCGGAGACATACAGCTAGTGATCAACACCGCGTCCACGCCGCAGTCGATTGCCGACAGCTTCGCAATCCGCCGCAGCGCGCTGACCCACGGCGTACCCCACTACACCACGATGTCCGGCGCCCGGGCCGCGGTGCATGCCATCGCCGCCTTGAAGGCGGGAGCGCTTGAAGTCGCGCCGCTACAGTCCTATTTTCGCGGTTCGTTCTGAAACCATCGTCGCGGCCAGGCGCGGTCCTGTCGCGGCGCTTGTGCTTGGCCGCGATCCGGCTTTCCATGGCAATCGACCACCAAAGGACGGAGTGACGTGCAGAAGTTCCCGATGACCGCCCCTGGACTGCAGCGGTTGAACAATGAACTTCGCCAGCTCAAGGCGACAGAGCGGCCGGCGATCATTCGCCAGATCGCCGAAGCGCGGACCCACGGTGATCTCTCGGAGAACGCCGAATACCACGCCGCCCGAGAACGTCAGTCCTTCATCGAGGGCCGCATCGCCGAACTCGAAGAGATCGTCTCCGCCGTCGAGGTGATCGATCCGTCCACGCTGTCCGGCGAGCATGTGATGTTCGGCGCCCATGTCTGGCTGGTGGACGAGGAGACAGAGAAGGAATCCACCTACCAGATCGTCGGTGTGCACGAGGCGGACATCAAGGGTGGCCGATTGTCGATCTCCTCGCCGCTCGCCAAGGCGCTGATCGGCAAGAAGGTTGGCGACACCGTATCCGTGCCGGCACCTGGTGGCGACCGGTCATACGAGATCCTCGGCATCAAGTTCATCTGAGGTGTTGTCCTTCGCCGATGTGACTGCAGCAGCCGAGCGAATCGCCGGCCGCGTGATACGCACGCCGGCGCTGCCCAGTGAGGCGGTGTCGCGCGCGACCGGCGCCGAGGTGGTGCTGAAGCTCGACAACCTGCAGGTGGTCGGTGCGTTCAAGGAGCGTGGTGCGGCGAACCGATTGGCGCTGCTGACCGATGCGGAACGCGAGCGCGGTGTGATCGCGATGTCGGCGGGCAATCATGCGCAGGCGGTGGCGCGGCACGCGCGTCTCAGCAACGTCGGCGCCACCATCGTGATGCCGAAATTCACGCCGTCAACCAAGGTGACACGCACCGCAGCGTGGGGCGCGAAAGTCGTGATGCATGGTGAGACGCTGGAGGAGGCCGCGACGCATGCCGAAGCGCTGGCGGCTGAGCACGGCCTGGTGTTCGTGCATCCCTATGACGATGTCGGTGTGATGGCGGGGCAAGGCACGTTGGCAATGGAACTGCTGCAGGACGTGCCGGATCTCGATGTTCTGGTGATCCCGGTGGGCGGCGGCGGCCTCCTCGCCGGCTGCGCGACCGCGGCGAGGGCGATGAAGCCCGGCATCGCGGTGTTCGGCGTGGAGGTCGCGGCGTATTCCGCCATGGCACAGCGGCTTGCCGGCGAGACGGTGTCGGTCGGCGGTCCGACCATCGCCGAAGGCATCGCCGTGCGCGACATTGGCGAGAAGCCGTTCGCGATCATCCGCGAACTGGGCGTGGAAGTTCTGGTGGTGCCGGAACACACGATCGAGGAAGCGATCGGTCTGCTGGTTGAAGGCGCCAAGGTGGTGGCTGAAGGCGCCGGTGCGGCCGGTGTGGCCGCGCTGCTCGCCTACACCGAGCATTTCCGCGACAGACGCGTCGGCGTGGCAATCACCGGCGGCAATATCGACGCGCGGATTCTTTCCAACGTGCTGCTGCGTAATCTGCTGCGCGACGGAAGGCTACTGCGGCTGCATCTGCAGATTCCGGATCGGCCCGGCGTGCTGGCGGACATCGCCGGTAAGATCGGCAACATCGGCGGCAACATCATCGAGGTCTCACACCAGCGCCTGTTCGCTGCATCGTCCGTCCAGGCAGCGGAACTGGAAGTGATGGTGGAGGCGCGCGACCCGATGCATGCCGATGCCATCCTCGAGGCGCTGGAGCGGACCTACGTCGTGCGGCGGATCTGACCAAACTGTCATTGCGAGGAGCGCAGCGACGAAGCAATCCCCATGAAGGAGCCCTCCTTCGCTGGGGATTGCTTCGTCGCTGCGCTCCTCGCAATGACAACGGTATCGGCTTAACGTTCCCGGATCGCCCTGGAGCCGAGTATGCTGCGACTGTCCGTCCTCGACCAATCGACCGTGGTGACTGGTCGCTCACCTGACACCTCGATCCGCGAGAGCCTGGCGCTGGCGAAACATTGTGAGGCGCTGGGCTACACGCGCTATTGGTGCGCCGAGCACCACAACTCGGCCAGCCAGGCCGGCACCGCGCCGGAGATCCTGATCAGCGCCATTGCGGCCACCACATCGCGCATCCGCGTCGGTTCCGCCGGCGTGATGCTGCCGCACTATTCCAGCCTGAAAGTGGCGGAGCAGTTCCGCGTGCTGGAGGCGATCGCGCCGGGGCGGATCGATCTCGGTCTTGGTCGCGCGCCCGGCTCCGACGGACGCACGGCGTTCGCGCTCAATCCGCTGGCGGAGACCGCGGCGGATCACTTCCCGGCGCAGGTGCGCGACCTGCTGGCGTGGCTCGCCGGCGAGAAGCTGGTGGAAGGCCATCCGTTCCGCGACATCATCGCCCAGCCTGGCGGGCCGACAATGCCTGAGGTATGGATGCTCGGCAGTTCGGATTACGGCCCGCAGGTCGCGGCGTACTTCGGCATCCCGTTCTGCTTCGCACATTTCATCACCGATGGCCGGGGCGTGGAACAGGCAATGGCGCTGTACCGCGACGGCTACCGGCCGAGCGAGCGCTTCCCGCAACCTTATGGCGCACTGTGCGTCTGGGCGGTGGCAGCGGACACCGAGGCAGAGGCGGCACGGCTGTTTACCTCGCGCGAAATGTCGCGCCTCAACCGTGACCGCGGCGTGTTTACTGCGCTGCCCTCACCGGAGGAAGCCACAGCGCATCCGTATTCCGAGGCCGAATTGCTACGTATCCAACGCCTGCGCTCGCGCGCGATCTATGGCACAGCTTCGGTGGTCGCGGACAAGCTGCGGGCATTGGCGGCCGAGCATGGTGTGGCGGAAATCGCGATCCTCACCACGCTGCACGATCCGGAGGCGCGGCGGCACTCCTACACGCTGCTGGCGCGAGAGTTCGCACTGGTGGCGCAGATACCGCTCGCCGCTGAATAGGGGAGAGAGCGAATGCCACAGTTCCTGGTGACACTGTACGACGGCACCGATGCCGAGGCACCCGCACGCCGGCAGGCTGCGCGGCCGGCACATCTCGACGGGCTGAAAAGCAATGTCGACAGCGGCAGGCTGGTAGTGGGTGGGCCGATCTTCAACGATGCTCAGCAGACGATTGGTTCGTTCCTGCTGGCGGATTGTGCGGACCGGGCAGAGCTGGATGCGATGATCGCGAACGATCCCTACACCAAGGGGAACGTCTGGCAGCGCGTCGAGGTGAAGCCGGTGCGGTTGGTGGTGCAGGACGGCAGGATCACGCCCTAACGCCAGCGACCTTGCCCGGCGCGCCACACCTGATAGCGAAACGCCAGCCAGGCGATCAGCCCCGCCACTACCATGACCGGGATCAGGATCAGCGCAAACCACAGTGCCAAGGCGGCTGCCACCAGCGCAGCGGCCACTACCGCGATGACGATCGCCCAGGCGAATATACGGCTCGACACCGGCGGCCGGCGAGGGCGGTAGCTCCCGTCCGGCAACAGGTCGAGTTCAGGCGGCATGCGGTCGCTCATGGCCGCGATAGTTGGCGCGCCTGCGTGGCTGGTTCAAGGTACGGACCGGCGAAGCGCAGGGAGGCACCATCGTGAAAGTCGGACTGTTCCTCAACACGCAGTTCCAGCCTGGCCAGAATGTGGCGGCACACATTCCGGACCTGGTCGCACAGACCCGTGCGGCGCGTGACGCCGGCTTCAAGTCGCTCTGGTTCCCGCACCATTACCTGACCGGACCGCTGCAGATGCTGCAGATCGTGCCGATGATGGCGTATCTCGCGCAGCACGCCGAGGGTATGCAGATCGGCCCGAACATTCTGATCCTGCCGCTGCTCAATCCGGTGCACGTGGCCGAGGAATCGGCAACGCTCGATGTACTGACCGGCGGCAATTACGTGCTTGGCGTCGGGCTCGGCTACCGCGCAGGCGAATTCACCGCGTTCAACATGTCACTGAAGGAACGCGCGCCACGGCTGGAAGAGAGCGTTGCGCTGATACGCCGGCTGTGGAGCGGAGAGAAGGTGACCCACAAGGGCCGCTTCTACGAGGTGAACGATCACGCCATTGGCCTTAAGCCGGTGCATGACGGAGGCCCGCCGATCTGGTTCGCGGGCACCGCGGACGCGGCCATCAAGCGCGCGGCACGGCTCGGCGATGCGTGGCTGATCGTTCCCAGCACGACGCTGAGTGAGCTGACCACGCAGATGCGGGTGTATCGTGCCGCGCTGGGCGGTCGCACACCCGACTGCTTTCCCATGGTGCGCGAATGCTATGTCGGGGCAAACCACAAGACCGCGCTTGAGGAATGCCGCGGAGCGCTGCAGTACAAATACGATGCCTATGCGTCCTGGGGCCTATCGGGACGCCAGAACCCTGCGTTAGAGGAGCTTGCCCGCGACCGCTTCATCATCGGCGACGCGGTGTTCGTGAAGGAGGAAATCGCGCGCTACCGCGAAGCACTCGGCATCGACCACTTCATGATGCGCTGCCACTGGCCCGGGCTGGAGTTCGAGAAGACGTTGGGCAGCATCACGCGGCTAGGCGAGATTTTCGGGTGACTTGATGATGGGTTTCGCTTTCGCTCAACCCATCCTACGGCCTTGCGAAGGTTCGTAGCTCGTAGGATGGGTTGAGCGAAAGCGAAACCCATCACGTCACAACGCGTCTGCCACTGCCTCGCGGTACGCCCGCAACGCCCCCAAGTGATCCGCCGGCTTCGTCCCCGCGATACGGTGATGATGCCGCCGATTGAACGTCGTGGTCAGGCAGATGTGCGACGCACCGGCAGACTTCCAGAACGCCACTTCCTTGCGCCACTCGGCCGGCGTGCCGGAACCGCACGACGTCCACACCTCGATGCCGACCGAATTCGGATCCCGCCCCTCCGCCCGGATCAGCGAACGCAACTTCTCGAACACGTCCAGCGCGCTCTGGTCGGGCGGATAGGCGTTCGGCATCCAGCCATCGCCCCATTTGGCGATGCGCGGCAGCGTCGCGTCGTGGTGGCCGCCGAACCACACCGGCACGCGGCCCGACGCCGGTCGCGGATTGATCCCGGCATCGTCGATGGTGTGGTAGCGCCCCTTGAACATGACGTGCTTCTGTGCCCACAGCGCCTGCATCACCTGCACCTGTTCCTCCGACCGACGGCCGCGGTTGCGGAAGTTCTCGTTCAGGCCGACAAACTCCACCTCGTTCCAGCCGACGCCGATGCCGAGACGGAAGCGGCCGCCGCACAGCACGTCGAGCGAGGCCGCCTGCTTCGCCACCAACACGGTCTGCCGTTGCGGCAGGATCACCACGCCGGTGGAAAAGCCAAGCCTGCTGGTACAACCGGCGAGAAAGCCGAACAGCACGAACGGGTCGTGGAACAGGTCCCTCGAGGTGTTGCGGCTGAGGTCCCAGTCCGGCCGCGACGCGGCATTCACGCCGAGTACGTGGTCGGGCGCTTCCAGGAAGTCATAGCCCATCGCCTCCACCGCCTGCGCGTAGTCGCGCACTACGGCAGGATCGCCGCCGATGTCGCCGAGTGGAATAAGTGCGCCGAGTTGCATCTGTCCGCTCCTCACTTGTCCGCATCCAACACCGCCTTCAATTTGTCCGGCGGCACCGCGATCTTGTCGATCCCTGCACGCTCCTGCTGCAACAGCATGCCGACCCGGCTGTCGCGGTTGCCCCAGCCACGGCCTAGTGCCTCGGTCAGTTCGAGTTGCGCCAAGTTGGTCAGCCGCATCGGCACGCCCACGTCGCGTGCCAACTGGCAGGCGAGCGAGACGTCCTTGTGCAGCAGGCGCAGCGCGAAGTCCGCCGGTTCGTAGCTGCCGGTCAGGAAATGATCCGCCATGCGATCGAATAGCCGGCTGCGCCCGCCGGCACCCTGGCGGATCGCCTCCCACAGCGGCAGCGGATCGACACCAGCCTTCACGCCCATGGTGAACACCTCGGCCAGCGCGATGTTTGCCGCGGCACCGGCGGCGTTATGCACCAGCTTGGCGATCGAGCCGGCACCAATCGGTCCGATGTAGCGCGCCGCGTCGCCCATCGCATCGAGCACCGATTTGTATTTGTCAAACACTGCCTTGTCGCCGCCGACCCAGATTGCCAGCCGGCCGCTGTTGGCGCCGCGCGGGCCGCCGCTGACCGGCGCATCGAGGAACTCCACACCCTGTTCCGCAAACTGCGCATGCAGCACGCGCACGACGCTGACCGCATTGGTGGAAAGATCGAACCAGGCCGCACCCTTGCGGAAGCCGGAGCGCAGGCCATCCTCGCCGGTGCCGACCTGCTCCACATCGGCCGGCGTCGGCAGCGAGGTGAACACCAGATCCGCCGCCTCGGCCACGGCACGTGGGCTCTCAGCCCAGGTGGCGCCGTTCGCCAGATGGCGCGACGCCGCCTGGCGCGACAGGTCGTGCACCACAAGCTGGTGTCCCGCCTTCTGCAGGTTGCTAGCCATTCCGGCTCCCATCATGCCGAGGCCGATGAATCCGATCTGCATGTCTGCTTCCCCCCATACGATGCCGGCAAGTCTGACGCGCGGCAGCGATGTGCTCAAGCCGCGCCCGCCGATCAGACCAGGCGGTGCTCCTCGACCACGAAATGCGCCGCGTCCGTGTCCGCGCCTGCCAGCGCGCACTCCAGATCGATCAGGCTGGCGAATGCCGCCTCGGCGATTCCAGCAGCGCTCACCGGCAGATGAGGAATGGTGCTGTTCGGTGCGGAGCCTTGCTGCAGCACACGATACAGCACGAGACCGGCAAGGCGTGGCAGGCCGCGCGTCCAATCCGCATAGTGTTCGAGTGCTGCATCATCGGCGACCTGCCCCGGCAGCACCGCGATCAGCTTCATGCGGACCGAATCATCCGCCTGCGGCACGACGATCTGAGGCTCGCAAATCACCCGCGAGACAGCTCCGATGAACAACCGCGAATCAACATTGCAGGCCGCCATCTCCGGCGAGTGATGGGCGCGCTGCCGGTCGGCATCATGGTCGAACCACAGGATCGGGAAACCATCGATGCACATGTCCCGCGCCAGCGCATTCATCGATGGCGAAGTGATGACATGATGCTGTACATAGTGGCGCAGCGCGATGAACCGGCACACCAGGGGTCCGTGTACGTCGAGCCAGTGCCGGCGGAACGCGGTCGGCGTCACATCCTGTCGCCGTTGCATCAGACTGATGGCGGCTATCATTCCTCGCCTCGACTTGTAGCGGAATGGTAGCACGCGCAAAAAGTTGCGGCCAGTTGCACGGGAGAACGTCAAACCCCCCGCACTGTGAACCAGTTCACAGCTTTCCGCACAAAAACATGGTTGAACAACGCCCGCGCTTCCGCCCGTTGAGAGGGCTGCAATGAGCAACGTGGTATTGCTGTTCCTGTGCCTGGCAGCCGGCGTTGCACTGCGCGCCTCGGGCCGGGTCCCGGACAACGCCCATCTGGCTATCAACGGCTTCATTATCAACATTTCGCTGCCGGCGCTCATCCTGCTGCAAATTCACGGCATCCAGTTCCATCGCGAGTTGTTCTTCCCGATCCTGATGCCATGGCTGATGTTCGTCGGTGTGGCGACATGCGTCTGGTTGGTCGGTCGGCAATTGCGGCTTGCCGTGGCGACGACGGGAGCGCTTATTCTCACCGCCGGACTCGCCAATACGTCCTTCGTCGGCGTACCGATGATCGAATCGTTTTATGGTGCGCGCTATATGGCGATCGGCCTCCTGATCGATCAGCTCGGCACCTATCTTGTACTGAGTACACTGGGCATCGCGATCGCCTGTCTCTGCTCGCGCGGCAGCGCGTCGATGAGCGAGGTGGCACGCCGGATCGCGACGTTCCCGCCGTTGATTGCACTCGTTCTGGCGCTGGTCCTCACACCGGTTGCCTATCCCCCCATCGTCAACGAGATCCTGGCGCGCCTTGGCGGAACACTGGCACCGCTTGCACTGGTGTCGGTCGGCCTTCAGCTCCGGCTCGGCGTCCTGCGCGGCAGGTGTACCCCGGTGGCGTGCGGTCTCGGGGTCAAACTGGTGCTGGCGCCACTCGTGCTGGCCGTGATCTACCTGAAGTTGCTGGGGGTGACCGGCACCGAAGCGCACGTCACCCTGTTCGAGTCCGCGATGGGACCGCAGATCGGCGGCGCCATCGTGGCGACGCAGTATGGACTCGATCCACCGCTGGTCACCCTGATGGTCGGCATCGGCAGCGTCGTCGCATTCCTGACGCTGCCGATCTGGTGGTATGCGCTGCAGACCTTGTAGTCAGCGCAGACTGTTGACGATCTGGCGGAACGCCTCCTCGGGGAACGCCTTCAGCGAGGTGGTGCGCACATTGCCGAGCTTGCCCAGCATCAGCGTGAAGCGTGCTGCCACCGCATCGTCCGGCGCGTCGTAGATCATGATCAGGTCGTACATGCCCATTGTCATGTAGACCGAGCGGAACTGCCCGCCCATCTCCTCCAGCGTCTTCTTCGCGGTATCGACGCGCTTCGGGCTGTCGCCGATCGCGCGCATGCCTTGATCGGTCCAGTTGGCGAGCATGACATAGGTCGGCATGGCCATTCCCTCCTACTCAGTCTTCGGATCCCGGCCTAGACTGACGACTGAACAGGGAGGGAAGCAAGCCATGATTGTCCCGGAAGGCGCACGGAACATCGAATTCGTCGGTCATACCGACCAGGGCGGGCGCGGCGACGGCGTCCAGGTGATGGTGGCGCGCGGCCATGCATACATCGGTACCCGGGTCAGACGCGGAGTCATGGTCACCGACGTGCGTGACCCGCGCAATCCGAAGCCGGTGAACTTCGTGCCGATGCATCCGAACTCGGTGAGCATGCACCTCCAGGCGGCCGAGGACATGCTGCTGTGCATCCAGGAGGCCGATCAGCGAGCTTTGCTGTCGCAGCAGGAGTATTACGGCGGTTCCAGTAAGGTGGACAGCAGCCGCTTCGGCAAACGCGGCGAGGACTACGCCGCCGGCATGCGTGTCTTCGACATCTCCGATCCGGCCAATCCGCGTTCGATCGGATCGATGGAGGTGCAAGGTCTCGGCTTGCATCGCATCTGGTGGGCGGGCGGGCGCTATGCCTATGCATCGGCTTTGCTCGACGGCTTCACCGACCATATCCTGATCGTCATCGACATGGCGGACCCGACGCGTCCGCACGAAGTTGGACGCTGGTGGATTCCGGGCATGAACGCCGCCGCCGGCGAGATGCCAACCTGGCGCAACCGCTGGGCGCTGCATCACGCGGTGGTGGTGGACGACTTCGCGTATGGTTCGTGGCGCGACGGCGGGCTGACGATCCTGGACGTGAAAGACAAGTCCGCGCCGAAACTGATCGCGCACCGCAACTGGTGCCCGCCTTATGGTGGCGGAACCCACAACGCACTGCCGCTGCATGACCGCGATCTGCTGGTGGTGGCGGACGAGGCGGTGCTGAACATCGACGTCGAGGGCCAGCACAAGCGCACCTGGGTGTTCGACATCCGCGAGAAGAGCAACCCTGTCAGCATCGCAACAATGCCGACGCCGTCGGATCAGGACTACGTCAAGATGGGCGGCCAGTTCGGGCCGCATAACCTGCACGAGAACCGGCCCGGCTCATTCCAGAGTTCGACCACGATCTTCGCAACCTGGCAGAGTGCTGGGGTGCGCGTGTTCGACATCTCCAATGCGTACCGGCCGGAGGAGGTCGGCTATTTCGTGCCGCCGCAGCCGACGCAGTGGGTGGAGCCGATGCGCGGCCGCGCCAAGGTGCGGCATACCGCGGACGTGTTCGTGGCACAGGACGGGTTGATCTACGCCACCGACTACGACGCCGGGCTCTACATCCTGCAATGGAAGGGATAAGCAGACGTGGCCGACGTTGTCATCGTCGTCTGGGTCGTCCTGTTGATCCTGGTCGTGGTCACCCTGTTCGCCGGGGTGAAGACCGTATCGCAAGGACAGGTCTGGACCGTGGAGCGGTTCGGTGCGTACACCCGGCTGTTGCAGCCTGGCCTGAACTTCGTTCTCCCCTATGTCGATCGCGTCGGGCGCAGGCTCAATGTGCAGGAACAGGTGGTGGAGATCCCCGAGCAGAGTGTCATCACGCGTGACAATGCCAGCGTCGCGGTGGATGGCATCATCTACTATCGAATCATGGAACCGGAGAAGGCGGCGTATCAGGTCGCCAATCTCACGCTCGCACTGACCACGCTGGCGATGACCAATATCCGCGCGGTGATCGGCGAGATGGAGCTGGATGCCACGCTGTCGTCGCGCGAGCGCATCAACACCGCGCTGCTGGTCATCCTGGATGGCGCGACGGAGCCCTGGGGCGTGAAGGTCAGTCGGGTCGAAATTCGCAAGATCGAACCGCCGGAGAACCTGATCCGCGCGATGAACCTGCAGATGACCGCCGAACGTGAGCGGCGCGCGGCTGTGGCCCGCGCCGAGGGCGAGCGCCAGGCGGCGATCCTGCGGGCCGAGGGCGAGAAGCAGGCGCTGATCCTGTCCGCCGAGGGCCGCCAGCAGGCGGCCAACCGCGATGCCGAGGCGCGCGTGGCGCTGGCGCGGGCCGAGGCCGAGGCGACGCAGATGGTGTCCGACGCGGCGATGCAGCATGGTCAGGCAGCCCTGCGCTACTTCATCGCCGACCGCTACGTGCGGGCGTTCCAGGCGCTGGCATCGGCGCCAAACACCCGCCTCGTGGTGGTACCGATGGAGTCCGCGGCGCTCGCCGGCGGCATTGTGCAGGCGATGCAGTTGCTGCGCGGTGACGACGGTTCGCCAGGCAGTGCGCCGCCTGAGATGCCCCCGCCACCGCCAGCTCCGGTCGTTCCGCCGCCGATGCCGCACTCGCCGGTGGCGTCGCCGTGGGGAGGCGGCACGCCCGGATGAGCGACTGGACCATCTGGATGGTGGCCGGCCTCGTGCTGCTGATGCTGGAAATCCACACGCCGGGCGCTTTCATGATGTGGCTCGGCCTGGCGGCATGCGGCACCGGATTGGTTGTGCTGGCGAGCGGGATCGGCTTCGAGCTGCAGGTGGTGACGGTCGGCGTGTTGGCGGCGATCTCGCTGGCAATCGGACTGCGCTTTCGTCATCGCCGGCCGGCCCGCCTGAACACGCAGCAGGCCGGGCTCGCCGGCCGATCTGCCACGGCGCTGATGTTTCATGGCCGCGAAGGACGCGTCCGCGTCGGCGACAGCGACTGGGCAGCCCGCGTGCCTCCCGATGTCCCAGAACCCGCTTCCGGCTCAAGGCTGCGCGTGGAGGGCGTCGATGGTACAGTGTTGATCGTCCGTCCGGAGGGATGAACCAATGACCTGGGACGAAGCCAAGCGTCTGGTGCAGGCCGTGGAGGGCGCGTTCGGCGCCGCCGATCTGGCGGCGATTGAGCAGGGCTTCACCGAGGACGCCGTCGCCCACTTCGCCGACTTCCCCGAGATGCGCGGACGCGAGGCGATCATGCGCTTCCTGCGTGCCCGCTTCGCCCGCACCCAGGGCTATCGGCTGCGGAAGACCCTGCACTGCCTGATGGGCGATACGCTTGCGAACACCTGGGATGCGAGCTGGCAGGATGCGCAGACCGGCAAGCCGATGCTGGGCCGTGGCACCGAGATCTGGATCGTGCGCGACGGCCGCATCGCACGGTGGGATGCGACGTTCAACGTGTGGGAGAAGGGCGGTCCACCGAATACACCTGTTGTGTAACCACGGATATGAACGACAGACCGGACGGCAGTATCCGTCGTGACATGGGTTCGGAGACGAATTCTGAACCGGCGGCAGCTCCAGGGCCGTGCCCATTTCGTTCAGGCCACTGGCTGGATGCCGCTCGCCCCTGCCCGTCGCCACGATCGGACGAGGAACGTGGCGATAAATCCCACCCCGAGCAGGCCCGACACCGGCGGCTCCGGCACTGCCGTTGCCGGGGTGGCCGGGAGCGGGGCGCCGTTAGGGTCGTACGTGTAGTCCACCGTGACGGTGGCACCAGCTTCACCACGGCTGCTGAGGTCCCAGTTGCTTCCGGACTGGGCATCTGCCGTGCCGATCGAGCTGAGGTAGAGTGCGATTTCGCCGGGCCCGTTGAACAGTGCGAGATCGCTAGGAATAATATCATACCCATCCTGGGCGAAGACATCACTGGTTTGGTCGGCGCCGGTGACCATGGCGCCGACGGAGCCTGCCTTGTCCAGCGGTCCGGACTCCATGGTGGACAGGCCGGACGTGACAATCGCGGTTCCGCCAGGGCCGTCGAGTGACAAGGTGGAAGTGTCGGTAACGGAGAAGCTGCTGCTCACGTCTGCCCAGTTGGTGATGGTGAAGCGATCGGTCAGATTGCCGTCCAACGTGACGTTCACGCTGAGCAGGCGCCCGAGTGCCGGGTCGAAGCGGCCGAAGTCGAGCGCCTGGGTCCATCCGGTCGTTTCGGGTGCGACAACGCGGGCTTGCAGCGCGGTGGTGGGGCCGAACAAACCAAACTGAAACGGCGGATTGGTCGTTGTGATCACGCCGCCGCTGCTGCCGCCGCTATGCGTTCCGGCCGGCAGATAGGTCAGCTTCACATCGGCGGCTGCCGTACTGCGAACCGACGTGTTCACGTTCAGCGGGGCCACGAGCTGTCCGCTCGTGGCGGCGGTCAGGCCCAGGGTTGCCTGGCCGTTGCCGATCAGCGGGGCTGCCAACGGGTCGGTACCGTGCAACGTGCCAAGTTGCCGGTCAGTGCCGGTGAACGCCAATGTCGATGTGCCTCCGGCGGCGAGGCTGCCATTGGCCGAGCCTGCGGGTGATACTCCCACAAGCGGGACGGTCGGCAGGCGCAGCAACACGTTGCTGGTCCCGCTCAAGGTGACGGTACCGTCGCGTTGTTCAAAGCTTTGAATAGTAGCCGAACCGGTCAGAGTGGCGCTGAGATCGGCTTGGATATCGACGGCGGTCGTGGGCGTCTGGTTGACCGTGATGGACGTGCCGGCATCGGGGATCGCAGGGATCGCAACGTCTTGGCTGGATTGCGCCCGCGCGGCCGCCGAGGTGGCAAGCAGCGCCAGCCCGACCGCCGCAAAAGCAAGGCCGCCTATGGGGGATTTCATAAGCCACCTCCCAGAATTTGCTGCAGCTAGCAGTTTCGCCGATGGCGGGGCAAACCACCGTTTCGTGACTCCGGGTCGATCCCGCACGGCACTAATTCTGGGTAATTCACACCGCGGCGGCAGCTCGACAGCACGTTTCCGGAAGATCAGTCAGCCCAAGGACATCGTCCAATTCGCGCAGGCGACAGTCGAAACCGACCCGCAGTGTAACGGCACTCGATTCACCCGCTGGGTGTTTTTATGATCCAGTCACTGCTTCTGCCGCAACGTGTTGATAATCATCCTGGATTCGGTGGAAACGTACAAGGCACTTTAGCTTCATTTGGAAAATGCGGGGTGATATCGACGGTAAGATAAAGCACCTCCTCCATTCGCGTGAGGGGGAGGCATCGCCACAACCCCCCCACCGATGTCGTTCAGGCCCAGCCAAGCTCCTTCATCGCCCATCCGGCGTTCCAGATCTTCGTCATGTGCCGGATCTTGTCGCCGGCGAATTCCATCACATAGACATAGTCCGTCGTCGTGCTCTTGCCGGTCGGTGGGCACGGACCACCCTCACCGGTATGGGTGGCGGAGAACACACCATAGGCGCAGACGCTGTTGCGTTCGTCATCGGTGGCGAACGATTTCACCACATAGCGTCCATCGGGCATGAAGGTCAGCAGCCCCTTCATCCAGTCGCAGTAGGCCTGCAGAGTTCGAACCTCAGCCAGCGGCTCGGACTGGGCCGCGAAGCTCGCGTCAGGCGTGCAATAGGCGCGGCACACCTCCCAGCCGCGCCCGGCCTCACACGCCTCGAAGAATTGCCTGGCAACCGCCGTAATACTGGACATGTCGCGCTCCTTGCTGCGTTAGCGGCGGAAGCATAGCACATCGATGCATCGTCACGGTAATCCGATCAGCGCTTGCCCTGCTGGGAGTCCACGAACGCCCGCAGCACGGCGTTCATGCGGGTCTGATAGCCCGGGCCGCCATCGCGGAACCATGTCAGGATGTCCTGGTCGATGCGCAGCGAGATCGCCTGCTTCGGCTGCGGCCAGGCGACCTTTAGATTGACCCAGCGTGCCGGCCGCTTCGCTGCGCTCTTGCCCGGCTTCGCCTTCGATCGTGCGGGCGGTCTGCCGCTGATACGGGCCATGTTCCCTCTCCGAGGCTGCCGATCGGGTTGCAGATACGATCGTATCGGCCAGCAGGCAAGCCGGCTCGTTGGCGCGACGACAGCGGCCTCTTCAGGCGGATTGACCGCGTCCGCGATATGCCCCGATGCTGGCAGCATGAGACGCGTCGCCCCGCCCAGCAATTCCGCGCCCCGGTGGGTGACGGGCACGGGTGCCGGCCGTCGGCGACAAGCCCGGTCTGGCGAACGAACATTTGCATGCGAGTGCTGCACGTGATGATGCGCCCGGACGCGGTCTACCAGTATCCAATCTGGGCAGTTGCGCTCTCGCTCATTGTTGCGGCCGTGATCGCGACGATGCTGCTGGAGATCGGCGTGCGACGCTTTGTGTCGGCTGACTTCCGGCGCCAGCACAACGAAATCGGGGCGGCAATCTTCTCGATCATCGGTGTGACCTATGCCGTGCTTCTGGCGTTCGTTGCCATGCTGGCGTGGGAGGGCTTCAACAAGGCCAAGGCGGCGAGCCATCTGGAGGCCGTTGTCATTCAGGACGTCTTTGAGGCCGCCGACGGCTTTGCCGACCCGACGCGGGCAGACCTGATTGGTCGTTTGAACCGCTATACCAGGGCGGTCATCGCGACCGAGTGGCCGGCTCAGGCGGAGGGCCACGTGGACCGCTCGGGCGACGCTTATCTCGATGAGTTGCATCGGTTGGCACTCAGCCTACGGCCGTCCGACCAGATGCACGGCAACTTTCACGCCCTGCTGTTGCAGTCGCTGACACGGTTGCGCGACGCCAGACAGGAGAGATTGTTGGCGGCGGAGACCACGATCCCCGCGATCGTCTGGATTGTCGTCATCGCCGGCGGGACGATCACCATCGTTTTCAGTTCGTTCCTGGGCGCGCCGAACGTTGCCATGCACCTCGCCATGTGCTCCCTGTTGGCAGTGTCCGGGGTGTTGGTGCTGGTGTTGATTATCGCACTGAGCAATCCGTTCCGTGGCGACTTCCGGGTCTCAACGGCGCCGTACGAGTATGTCCTTTCCCGCATTCACGGACCAACCTGACAGGACGCGGAATCCGTCTCAGCTCAGCCGCACCTGCACGTAGCTTCCAGGCGCATCCTCGATCGCTTTCAGCTTGCCGTCGCCCGGTATTCGGGCCGGCACCTGCTCCTTCGCCAGCGCGCTCACCCAGTGGTGCCAGTCGGGCCACCAGGAACCGGCGATCTCGGTGGCGCCCTTCAGCCACTCTTCCGGATCGGCCGGCAGATCCGGATTGATGAAGTGACTGTACTTCCCGCCGTCCGGCGGATTGACCACTCCTGCAATATGTCCCGACGCCGCCAGCACGAACCGCTTCGGCCCGCTCAGCAACTGCGTGCCGCGATAGGTCGATTTCCACGGCGCAATATGATCCTCGCGCGTGGACAGAAAGTATGCCGGGGTCTTGATCTTGCGCAGATCGATCGGCACGCCCGCCAGGCTGATCCCGCCCGGCTCCGCCAGCAGGTTCTGCTGGTACATCTTCCGCAGATAGAAGCTGTGCATCCGCGCCGGCATGCGCGTCGAATCCGCGTTCCAGTACAGCAGGTCGAACGGGAACGGATCGTTCCCCAACAGGTAGTTGTTCACCACGAACGACCAGATCAGGTCGTTCGCCCGCAGCATGTTGAATGTCGTCGCCATCTCGGAGCCTTCGAGATAGCCGCGCTTGTTCATCTTCTCCTCGAGCGCCTGCAATTGCTCCTCGTCGATGAATACGCCGAGTTCGCCCGCTTCAGCGAAGTCCATCATGGTGACGAAGAACGTTGCCGAGCGAATCCGGTTGTCTTTCTTCGTCGCCATGTAGGCGAGCGTGCTCGCCAGCAACGTACCGCCGAGACAATAGCCGATCGCATTCACCTCGCGCTCGCCGGTCGCCTGCTCGATCGCGTCGAGCGCGGCCAGATAGCCCTCCCGCATGTAGTCCTCGAAGTTCTTCTCGGCGAGCTTCTCGTCCGGGTTCACCCAGGAGATCATGAACACGGTATGGCCCTGCGACACGGCCCGGCGGACAAAGCTGTTCCGCGGCCGCAGATCGAGGATGTAAAACTTGTTGATCCACGGCGGCGCGATCAGCAACGGCCGCTTCAGCACCTTCTCGGTGCTCGGCGTATACTGGACGAGCTGCATCAGGTCGTTCTGGAACACCACCTTGCCGGGCGAGACGCCGATATTCTCGCCCAGCTTGAAGGCTTCCATGTCGGTCATCTTGATGTGCAGCTTGCCCTTGCCGCGCTCGAGATCGCTCAGCAGGTTGTTCAGTCCCTTCAGCAGGTTCTCGCCACCGGTCTCGGCGGTCTTGCGCAGCACTTCCGGGTTGGTGAGCAGGAAGTTTGACGGGCTCATCGCATCAACGAACTGCCGCGCATAAAAATCCACCTTCTGCGCGGTCTTCGGGTCCAGCCCATCGACCTGCCGCACCACGTCCTGCACGTAGCGCGCCGACAGCAGATAGGTCTGCTTGATGAAGTCGAACACTTCGTTCTCCCGCCACGCATCATCCTTGAAGCGGCGGTCTGTGGACGGCGCGTCGATCACCGGTTCGGTCTCGGCGCCCATGATGCGCCGCGCGGTGTTCTGCCAGAGCGTCATGTAGTCCTGCCAGAAGCCCAATTGCGCGGCGACCAGCCTGGCGGGGTTGGCGATCAGCCGCGCGGTCATCTCCATGAACGCGCTGGCGATGTTCAGCGGGTCCGGCGCGTGCTCCTCGTTCGCCTGGCGCTTCAGCCATTCGCTGACGATACGCTGCGAGCGCTCGGCTATGTCGGCCATCGAGCGACCGAGCTCCGCCGGGTCGGGTAGCTTGAACCCGGTGGTTTCGGTCGCGTTCTTGTCGGCCATACCCGTCCTTTCCGTCGACACCACCACAAGCTACATCAGCGCACGGCCTGGAAGCGGATTCGACGATGCTGAGCAGCAGAAGTGGCGGGCAACCTAGGGGCGCACGGGGGCGGGTTCAAGCTGGTTGCGGCCTCGATTCCGGCACCTCTGGCCTGCGCTGCGGCCGCGCGCCGTTGCTGGCGCTGCTGCTGGCTGGATGCTCGTCGCTCCCCGCATCGATAAACCCGGTGAGTTGGTGGCACGATCTGCAGGGCGGCAAGATCGCCGAGGAAAGGCCGCCGCCGCCTGGCGCCGACCAGCCGTATCCGAATCTGGCCACCGTGCCGCCGAAACCCGCGCAGCCGGACCGCGCCGCGCTTACCAATATCTCCAACGCGCTGATCGCCGACCGCGCCAACGCGCAGCATATCGCCGCGGCGGCGCCGATCGCGGATCCGTCGCTGCCCAGCGCCTCGCCGGGCCTGTTCGGCCGCGGCACGGTGCCGCCGCCCCCGCCGCCGGGTAGCGCGCAGGCGAGTGCGTCGATGGCCGCAGCGGAGGCGCCACCCGCCCCGGCAACCCCCAGTCCGCCGGCCAACGGCCCTGAGGCGGCGGCACCAGCCAAGGCCCCGGTCAGTACGGTACAGAGCACGCCGCTGGCTCCGCCCGGCGCGGCGCAGGAGCCGCCTGCCGTCGAAGCGGCGCCACCACCTCCGTTACCGGTTTCGCCCCCACCGCCGGCGAACCTGCCGGGTGTCGCTTCCATCGCACCGTCGCCGGCAGCCGCCCCAGCCCTTCCGCCGGCGCCTCCGGCTCCTGCCGTACCGGTTGCTGCGGCGCCGGCTGACGTACCGCCGCCCCCGCCCGCACCTGCGCCGGAGGCCACGCCGGCTTCTCCACCCGCCGCGCCCACCACTGTCGCCACGGGCGCGCCTGCGCCGCCGTCACCGCCCAGCCCGGCCAACACCGTTAGCGTCACGTTCGTGACCGGTTCGGCCGAGTTGCCGGCTGTCGGAACCGATACCCTGAAGCAGCTTGCGGGCCGGCGCGGCAGCGGCATCATCGCGGTCACCGGCTTCGGCGATGCCGCCTCAAATGAGCCGGATGCCCAGTCGGCGGCGCTCGCTCTCGGCCTGTCGCGTGCCAAGGCCATGGCCGCTGCGCTGGCCGCCGCCGGCGTGCCCGCCTCCGCCGTGCAGGTCGATGCCGCAGCGATCGGTCGCGGCGGCACGGCGCGTCTGGTACAATAGCCCTTCACTCCCACGAGACCCCGCATGAGTTCCGATCCGACCGGTGAGTTCCACCGCATCCGCCGCCTGCCGCCCTACGTGTTCGCCGAGGTCAACACGGCGAAGGCGAAGGCGCGCGTCGCCGGCGAGGACATCATCGATCTCGGCATGGGCAATCCGGACAGCCCCACGCCGGCGCACATTGTCACCAAACTGGTGGAGGCGGTGCAGGACCCGCGCACCCACCGGTATTCGGTTAGCAAGGGCATCCCCGGCCTGCGGCGCGCGCTCGCTGCCTACTATCAGCGCCGCTTCGACGTCGGATTGGATCCGGAGACCGAGGTCATCGCCACGCTTGGCTCCAAGGAAGGCCTGGCGAACCTGGCATCGGCGATCACCTCACCGGGCGACACAATTCTGGTGCCGAACCCGTCCTATCCGATCCACCAGTTCGGCTTCATCATTGCCGGCGCGGCGGTGCGATCGGTCCCAGCCATGCCGGATGAGGAGATGCTGCGCGCGCTCGACCGCGCGGTGCGGCATTCGGTGCCGAAGCCAACTGCGCTGATCGTCAATTTTCCTTCCAATCCCACGGCTTACCTGGCCGATCTCGAGTTCTATCGCGAGGTCGTCGCGTTCGCCCGCCGGCACGAGATCTGGATCATGTCCGATCTTGCCTACGCGGAGATCTACTTCGGCGACCAGGCGCCGCCGTCGCTGCTGCAAGTGCCCGGCGCCAAGGACATTACGGTCGAGTTCACCAGCCTGTCCAAGACCTATTCCATGCCGGGCTGGCGGATGGGCTTCGCCGCCGGCAACCCGCGGCTGATCAACGCGCTGACGCGGATGAAGTCGTATCTCGACTACGGTGCCTTCACGCCGATCCAGGTCGCAGCCGCAGCGGCGCTGAACGGGCCGCAGGATTGTGTCGACCAGATCCGCGCGCTGTATCGTGAGCGCCGTGACGTGCTGATCCGCGGCCTGGCGTCGGCCGGCTGGGAGGTGCCGAGCCCGGAGGGCTCGATGTTCGCCTGGGCGCCGATCCCGCCACGCTTCGCCAGCCTGGGCAGCGTGGAGTTCTCCAAGCTGCTGCTGGCGCGCGCCAAGGTCGCGGTGTCGCCGGGACTTGGGTTCGGCGAGCACGGCGAGGGGTTCGTCCGCATCGCGCTGGTCGAGAACACCCATCGGCTGCGCCAGGCGGTGCGGAGTATCCGGGCGTTCCTGCAAGCCGGGTCCAATCAGGCCGAAGCTGCCGCGTTGACCGAGGCCCCTGCGCCGTAGCGCTTCATGCGGTGCGTAACCACCTACCAGGTCAACCGCCGCGACACGCGCGATCAGAGCTATATGGACTATGAAACCTTGGCGACGCTGGCGGAGATCACGCGGCGACTAAAGGCGCGGCGGCGCAGAAGTTCCCGCGCGCCAAGCTGGCGGATGACGGAATGCGGTTCGGTCCCCGCCAACCTGTTGTGACGCCGTCGATCTGCAAGGCGGAGATCATCGCCCAGTACCAGCAGATGGAGTTCGACTGCCTGGCCGAGGATGGCGATGCGATGGCGAAAGCCACCATTGTTGAGCGCAACAGTCGCGATCCGAGCCGGCTCGATGTCCTGTGGGCACCCTGCCTGGTCAGCGGCCTGCGCATTGCCGCGCTGCTCAATCAATTCCGCTTGCTGTCGGCCTAAGCGAACGCCAACGATGCTGCATCGATTGGTATTGCAGCTTAAACATGAGAGATAGAAGAATCCTCGGCAGTGCGGACGGGCGATGCCTTATCGTTGCGCCTGGACGAGCGATTCCAGCAAGAACGGTGGGAACGTATGAAAGTCGAACTATTGGTGGCGCTCATTGCAGGCGTGGTCGCCCTGGCCTCCGCAGCGGGCACGATATGGAGTTCAATAAGGAATGCTGAGCATTCCAATGCGAATGCCAAGGCCATCGAGCAGATAAAGTTTGAAAACGAACGTCTTAAGGCTGCAGCCCAGCGGCAAAAAGAGATATCCGGCTTCAGCGAGCCACTGGCCAGGTCCGCTTATGATCTACAAAGTCGCCTCTACAACATTCTGAGGCAAGGGCTGATAGATGTCTACCTTGCCCACGGCAATGATCGTGAACGGTCGTACGTTACCAACAACACGGCATTCCTTATTGGGCAATATCTCTGCTGGACGGAGCTTGTTCGGAGGGAGATTCAGTTCATCGATCTAGGAGAAAGCAAAAAGACACGCGAGCTCCTGCGTTTGCAGGACACCATTTACAGTCTATGGGGAACGGATCAACATCCACCTCTATTGCGTATCTTCGCTGGAGAACAACGGGCGATTGGCGAGGCGCTTATCCAGACTGGTGCTCGAGGGCCCGAATGCATGGGATACGGCGCGTTCCTCAGGACCTTTGATAAAGGCGCTAATCCCTTGATAGATGCGCTACGCGCGGATGTGATGTTGCTGGACAAGGGGTCTGCCCAAGCCACCGAGCGGCTGAAGAACCTCCAGCACGCTTTAATTGATCTGCTCAAAATGCTCGATCCGGAATATCTCAGGTTCCCGGAGAACCGTCGGTCCAAGGCATAACAAGGACATCAACCTATGCCAGCATTCCCAAGGTCGACGGCGTGGCCTATTTCTGGGCGGCGGCCGACAACTTCGCGTACAGCGACTTCAAGATAGGTCCTTCAACAGCTCGGGTGCTTGTCCAGCAGTCAGAACAAATTGACGACTGCCTCGCCTCGCTCATACCGCGAGAACGCGTTATGGCCGCCGCCCGTCAGGCGCGCCGCAGCAACCTGGATCAAGCCGAGCTTACGGCGGATGCCGCGGATTTCCTGGCTCTGCCGTTCACGGTCGCGCAGCACCAACGTGTCGTCGGCTGACGCATAACGCCGCGCACACTCGGCGTCGAATTCCACTTCGCCACAGGAGCCGCAACGCCAACCCGACAATCCTTCCACCGTGGTCGTCAGTTCAATGACGAAGCTCGCGGCCTCGAAACGCGCCATGTCTCTCCGGGTTTCACAGTTCACGCACTTCCGCGCCATCGCCGCCTGTCCTTGAACTGCCGCGAGCAATGGCTCGCTGCGTGCCCTATAGACGATGGCGCCGCAAGTCGCGCAGCATGGATGCGCGCAGCACCCGGTTGATCCGGGTCTGGTACCCAGACCCTTGTGCCTGGAAATAGGCAAGCACGTCCGCGTCGATGCGCAGGCTCTTCAGCTGCTTCACCGGTCGGTAGAAGCGCCCCCGCACAGCACCTGACCAGTCGGTCACTTCCGGCGCGTCAGGATCACTCGTGTCGATATCGCTGTCCGGCATGGCAGCAGCAACAGTGAGCCTCTTGCGCTGGTCGGAGTCCATCGCATCGCGAGTGGCCTTGAGGGCTTCAGAATTTGCCTTCTTCACACGCTTTGCGCTCATGCGCCGTTGCCTTCCTGACGCTGATAATGCGACCGAGTTCGCCGCCGTCCGGCTGCACCATGGGTTCGGTGTGAACCACAACAGTACGACCAGGCCGCCCGCGCTGCCCAAGGTCTGCCAGCGATCGCCGTCCGGATGTGGATCTGGCCCGGACAGAGCCAGCCGATCGCCTTCCAGGACAGGCACGCCGTCCTCGAGCGAGAGTCCCTGGTGGGTCCGCCTGTTCCTGGCGTCCTTGTCCGGATCCCATGTCCATTGCGGCACTGGCGGTTCGACGGTGATGTAGCTACACGCCTGTAGCACACAAGTGCGCGCGCGCGAAAGTTGGCAATGGGCCCTTACTGTGCGGGTCACCTCCCTGTCGCTCACCGGTCATTGATTCAACCGGCCCGGTCGCTGCTATGGTCGGCCCGCTAGCTTCCACCCCGCAGCAGGCTCTTGCTCCGATGTCCGTCTCTCCTGTTCCCCAGCTCCCAGGCTCCCTCCCATGACCCACCCCCTCTCGGTCGCCGTCGCCGGCCTGGGCACTGTCGGTGGTGGCGTGCTGAAACTGCTGCGCGACAACGCGGACATTGTCGCCGCGCGCGCGGGCCGGCCGATCGCGGTCACCGCCGTGTCCGCGCGCGACCGCACGCGCGATCGCGGCGTGTCGTTGTCTGGCCTGCGCTGGTACGAGGACCCGGTGGCGCTCGCCGCCGACCCTGCGGTGGACGTGGTGGTGGAGTTGATCGGCGGTTCAGATGGCCCCGCCCGTGCCCTGGTGCAAGCGGCGCTGGCCGCCGGCAAGCCGGTGGTCACCGCCAACAAGGCGATGCTGGCGGTGCACGGCGCGGCACTCGCCGCCGCGGCCGAGGACCGCGGCGTGCCGCTGGCGTTCGAGGCGGCGGTGGCCGGCGGCATCCCGGTGATCAAGGCGCTGCGCGAGGGCCTCGCCGCCAACCGGATCCTACGCATCGCCGGCATCCTGAACGGCACCTGCAACTACATCCTGACGCAGATGCGCGAGCGCGGCCGCGAGTTCGCCGAGGTGCTGGCCGATGCGCAGAAGCTGGGCTATGCCGAGGCCGATCCGTCGTTCGACATCGACGGCGTCGATGCCGCGCACAAGCTGGCGATCCTGGCCGCACTCGCATTCGGCCGCCCGGTCGCGTTCGACGCCGTGCATGTCGAGGGCATCCGCAACGTCTCCGCGCTCGACATCGCATTCGCCGGCGAGCTGGGCTACCGCATCAAGCTGCTCGGCATCGCCCGCCGCTCCGATGGCGGCATCGAGGCGCGCGTGCATCCTTGCATGGTGCCGCAATCGGCGCCGATCGCCCGGGTGGACGGCGTGTTCAATGCGGTGGTGGCGGAGGGTGACTTCGTCGGCCGCGTGATGCTGGAGGGCCGCGGGGCCGGGGCGGGGCCGACAGCGTCCGCCGTGGTCGCCGACCTGATCGATATCGCGCGCAACCGCATCACGCCGGTGTGGGGCGCGGCCTCGGCCGAGCTGTCCAACGCGCCGTCGGTGCCGATGAGCGCGCATGTCGGCGCCTACTACCTGCGCCTGATGGTGGTGGACCGTCCGGGGGTTATCGCCGACGTCACTGCGGTGCTGCGCGATCTCGGCATCTCGCTGGAATCGATGCTGCAGCGCGGCCGCGCGCCCGGCGAGGCGGTGCCGGTGGTGCTGGTGACGCACGAAACCCAGGAGAGCGCGATGCGCGAGGCGTTGACCCGGATCGCCGCGCTGAACACGGTGCTGGAGGCGCCGACGCTGATCCGTATCGAGCCGGAGTGATCCGGCACATTTTCCGCAGCGGGCAGGCAGAGGCCGATCGGGTCGAGGCATTCTCGGACGGTGTATTGGCAATCGTCATTACCTTGCTGGTGCTGGAGATCACCCCGCCCAGCGCGCCAGGTGGCGAGGCGGAGCTGTGGCGCGCGCTGGCCCGCTTGCTGCCGGTGATCGGCGCCTGGGTGGTCAGCTTCCTGTTCGTCCTGGTGTTCTGGGTTTCGCACCACTACCTGTTCGCCTCGCTCGCCAAGGTCGATCGCGGCGTGTTGTGGCTGAACGGCCTGTTCCTGCTGTTCATCTCGTTCACGCCGTTCCCGATGGCGTTGCAGGCGCGATATCCCGGGACGGTGCCGGCGGCGTTCCTGCTCAGCCTGGCGATGCTGCTGACTGCGTCGAGCTTCGCGCTGCTGCGTTGGTATGCCAGCATCGACGCTGGATTGTTGCGGCCCGGCATCGCGACGCGCGTTGCCCGCGAGGCCATGCGCCGAAGCCTGCTGGCGCCGTCGCTCTATCTGATCGGGACGCTCGCGGCGTTTGTCCTGCCCTGGGTGTCGCTCGTCATCCAGGTGATCGTGCCGCTGATCTTCATCCTGCCGCATCGTGTCGACAGCGAGGCCGGCCGCGAGCCATAGCGCCGCTACAGCTCGATCACCCCGCCGCGCAGCCCCTTCGCCACTGCCTCGGCGCGGCTGGTCGCCTCCAGCTTGGCGAACAGCGCCTCGAGGTGGAACTTCACCGTGTGCACCGAGATGCCGAGGGCGCGCGCCACCGCCTTGTTGCTCATGCCCTCGCCGACCAGGGTCAGGATCTCGGCCTCACGCGGGGTCAACAGCGGCGGCGCGTCCTCGCCTGCGGCGCGGAAGCCGTCGGCCGGGATGCCGCCCGGCGCCCGCACCAGCAGCCCGGCGGCGACCGCGCGCAGTGCCGCGTCGAGCTGCTCGGCCGAGACCGTACGCGGCAGTACGCCGGCGGGCTGGTCGCCGGGGAGTGACCGGTCGGTCAGCACGATCACCGGCGCCTCCGCCTCGCCCGGCGGTGCGGCGTCCCGCGCCAGATCGCACAGCACAACGTCCGGCGTCTCGGCCACCAGCGTATGGCCGGCGGCCTCCAGCATGGCGGCGAGACCCTGCTGGCGCACCGGATCGCCGGCGCGCAGCAGGATGCGGAGGCCGTGGTTCATGCCTTGGCGGGGCGGGCGCCGATCGTCACCGTCACCAGATGCACCTCGCCGGCGCGCAGCAGTTTCAGCGTAGCGGGCTGGCCGATGCGCTCCGCCGCCAGCGCTGCCGCCAGACCGCGGGTGCGGCCGGTGCGGCGACCGTCCACCTCCAGGATGATGTCGCCAGGCAGAACACCAGCCTGCTCCGCCGGCGCGCCGGAGGCGAGGCCGACCACCATCATGCCCGCGTCCCGGCCGGCCGCGTCGCGGAAGCGGTCCGGCACCAGCACGTGCTGCAACCCGACGCCAAGCCAGCCGCGCGCGACGCGGCCCTCGGTCAGCAGCGGGTCGAGCACGCGCTCGATCGTGGCCGCCGGGATCACCAGCGCCCGCCGGCGCGGGCCGGAGGTGGACATGCCGATCAGCCGGCCACCAAGCGTCAGCACCGGCCCGCCCTCGTCGGCGCCGAGACGCGTGTCGAGCCGCAGCAGCGCCTCGATGCGGCCGCCGGCCTGGCTGTGCCATTCCGGGCCAGTGGCATGCACCATGCCGAGACGTCCGGTGGCTGCGCCGCGTGAATCGGCGCCGACGATCAGCGCCAGCGAACCGGAGCGAGGGGAGGGGGCGCTCGCCGGCAGCGCCGTGGCCAGCTTCTGCGCCAGACGCAGCACGGCGACGTTGGTGCCCGGGTCGCAGCCGGCCAAGGTCGCCTGGGTCTCCGTGCCGTTCTGAACCACCGGGAAGGTTGGGCCTTCGGGCAATAGCTGCTCCGAGGTCACCACCACGTCGTCGCGCCACAGGATGCCGCTGCAGTCGCGGCGCCCAGTACGGATGGTGACGACGAAGCGCGATGCGGCGGCGAGCCGGTCGGCCAGCGCTTCGGAAAACTGCTCAAGTGGATCGGTGGTCATGAATGCAAACTCCTGTGCCAGTGCCGGCAGACTGCACGACGCAGCACAGTCACGGCATCGGCCGGATGACCGGTGAGAACCCCGGCCGCATGGCCGGGATGGTGCGGAACCGCTCCGCTCCTATCTGGGGGGCTTTGAGGACAATTGCATGCCACTCGATGCCACCGGCGCTCCGCCGCCCGACGAACTCGATCCCTATTCCGCGCAGATTGCCAACGCGTTCGACCGTGTCGGCCCCGCCGTCGTGCACGTGATCGCGTTCGGCGCCGACGGCAAGCCCAAAGGGCAGGGGTCGGGCGTGATCTTCACCCCCGATGGCTATGTGCTGACCAATGCCCATGTGGTGGCTGGCGCCGCACGGCTGCGTGCCTCGTTCACCGACGGCCAGCCGATGGATGCCGCGCTGGTGGGCGAGGACGCCGACACCGACACCGCGGTGCTGCGCCTGTCGGGCAATGGCCTGCCGCATGCCGAACTGGGCCGCTCCGCGACCCTGCGGGTCGGGCAGCTCGTTGCGGCGATCGGCAATCCGCTCGGCTTCCAGTGCACCGTCACCGCCGGCATTGTGTCCGCGCTGGGCCGCACGCTGCGCACGCGCTCGGGGCGGATGATCGACAGCGTGATCCAGACCGACGCGCCGCTGAACCCCGGCAATTCCGGCGGGCCGCTGGTGAGCGGCGCGGGGCGGGTGGTCGGCATCAACACCGCGACGATCGCGCCGGCGCAGGGCATCTGCTTCGCGATCGGCATCGACACCGCGGTATGGGTGGCGACACGGCTGATGCGCGACGGACGGGTGCGGCGGTCGCGGCTCGGGCTGTCGGGACAGACGGTGCCGGTCGGCACCCGGGTGCGGCGGTTCCATCACCTGTCGCAGGCGAGTGGCGTGCTGGTGCTGGAGGTGGTTGCCGGCGGGCCGGTGGCCGCGGCCGGCGTGCAGCGCGGCGACGTGATCGTGGCGCTCGACGGCGCATCGGTTGCCGGGGTGGACGATCTGCATCGTGCGCTGACGGCGGAGCGGGCCGGTGTGGCGATCGAGGCGACCGTGCTGCGTCGCGCGGAGCTGCTGACGCTGCCCGTGACGCCGGAAGAGCACTGATCGCCATTCTCACGTTGCATGGGGTTTTACCACCGGCTTGCGGCGCCTGCGCGGGACCGGCGCCGGGTAGATGGGCCGCAGGAAAGGCCGCAGGTCATCCAGGTTCCGCCCGAAGCCAGGCAGGCGCGCGAGATCCTGCAGCAGCCGGTGGCGGACCAGCAGGTTCCTGATGCCGATCCGAAAGGCGCGGCCCTCCGCGCCGAGGCAGCCGTGTACCGTGTGTGCGGCCCTCAGTCGGGCCAGACCTTCGGCGGTGCGAGGCCCGGTGCTGCAGCCGCCATGCATGCGGCAACGGCCGTTGGCCATGGCCGGGGCACGGCAGGCGCCGCCGGCTCGGGTGCGGGCGCCACAGCGCGGCGCGGCGTTGGGGTCGCCGCGTGGGTTGCCGTTGCGGAGCGGACCCGGCTCACGTTGCATGGGGTTTTGCCACCGGCCTGACGGGGGGGCGTTCGCGCGAGGCCTGCTGTGGGGGGCAAGTGAGGGAATGATCCGGGCTGCTGTGGAACATAATAGGAACATACTAAGCTCGGCGGGGCCGAGGCAAGCGCGAAACAAGCATCTGCGGATGGCGGGGCTCTCACGACGCGTCGCCGCGAAGCTTGCAGCGGCAGGGCGGCGGTTTTCGGCTGTTGGATCCAGACCGTCGGATGAGCTGCTCGGCGGACTGCGCTATCTAAACACGGTATCCAGAAAGCAGCCGCCATGGCCCTGCGCATCAAGACCGAAGAGGCCGACACTCTGGCCCGCCGGCTGGTTCGGCTGACCGGCGAGACCATGACCGAAGCCGTCACCGTCGCCTTGCGCGAGCGACTGTCGCGCGAGGAAGCGCGACGCGCTGCTGCCAGGGACCTGCCGGCGCGGTTGGCGGCGTTCGCCGAACGGATGCGCGACGCCTACGACACGCGGCCTGTCAGCCAGGCAGACTGGAATGCGGCGGCCGGCGACGTGGCGCCGTTGCTCTACACCGGTGAAGACTTCAACAGGACCGACATTGCGGCAGCACTTGGTGGCAGCCGCGGATAGTCGAGACGCTCGACTCCATCGGTATTGAACTCCTTTCTCGCGTCCCAACCGCTGACGATGGTCCTTGTGCCACCGGAGGACCCGGACGGGCCGCGCCAGCATGGCTCAGGTTGTCATGTGGCGCACATGCGTCCATACTTAGCGCATGGCCACGATGATCCAGATACGCAACGTGCCGGATGCGCTGCACCGTCGGCTCAAGTCGCGCGCGGCGTTGGCCGGGACGTCGCTCTCCGACTACCTGCTGGACGAGATACGCCAGATGGCGGAGCGACCCACCCCGGAAGAGTTGCAGGTGCGTCTGCGGAGCCGGCCGTCCACCGTTCCGTCGGTCGAGCCGGCCGAGGCGCTCCGCGCCGAACGCAACCGAAGGTGATCGTCGTCGACGCCTCGGCTCTGCTCGAGGCGCTGCTGCGCACACCGGCCGCGACGGCGGTGGACCGGTGGTTGTTCGAACCCGGGCAGACGCTGCATGCGCCGCATCTGCTTGACGTCGAGGTCATTCAGGTGATCCGGCGCTACGCGGCGAATGGCGAGATCAGCGAGCAACGCTGCCGTCTGGCGCTCGCCGACCTCGCCGACTTTCGCGTGCACCGCTATCCGCACGATGTCCTGCTGCCGCGTGTCTGGGAGCTGCGGCACAATCTTACCGCCTATGACGCCGTCTACGTGGCCCTTGCCGAAGCGCTGGATGCCACGCTGCTCACGCGCGACCGGCGACTTGCCGCCGCAGCCGGCCATCATGCGCGCATCGAAGTGGTGCGACCGGCATCGCGGCAACCATGACACCGCGTTGGGCCGTTGCCCTCCAACCTGCTATTCTCCTACCCAAACCACCCGTCCGGAGGAACGCACCATGGCCGACCACACGCCGCAACCCGGCGAAGTCACCGACCGCAACCTCGCCCTCGAACTCGTGCGCGTCACCGAGGCCGCCGCACTTGCCGCCTCGCGCTGGATCGGTCTCGGCAAGAAGAACGAGGCCGACGGTGCCGCCGTCGAGGCCATGCGCCAAGCCTTCGACACCGTCGCCATCGCCGGCACCGTGGTGATCGGCGAAGGCGAAATGGACGAGGCGCCGATGCTCTATATCGGGGAGAAGGTCGGTGCGGGTGGCCCGCCGATGGACATCGCCGTCGATCCGCTGGAAGGCACCACGCTCACCTCGAAGGGCGGGCCCAGCGCGCTCGCCGTCGTGGCGCTGGCCGAGCACGGCAATTTCCTGCACGCACCCGACATCTACATGGACAAGATCGCCGTCGGCGGCGGCCTGCCCGACGGCGTGGTCGATCTCGACGCGCCGGTCGGCAAGAACCTGCGCGAGCTCGCCGCCGCCAAGAACTGCGAGGTATCGGACCTGGTCGCTTGTATCCTCGACCGCGATCGCCATAAGGAGCTGATCGCCAAGACACGCGAGGCCGGTGCGCGCATCATGCTGATCAGCGACGGCGACATCACCGGCGTCGTCGCCACCGCTACCCCCGACTCGGAGATCGACATCTATCTTGGCTCCGGTGGCGCGCCCGAAGGGGTGTTGGCCGCCGCGGCCCTGCGCTGCATCGGTGGGCAGATGCAGGGACGGCTGATGTTCGAGAACGACGAGCAGGTGCAACGCGTGCGCGACATGGGACACAACGATCCGAAGCGGAAGTTCACGCTCGAGGAGATGGCGAAGGGCGACGTGATGTTCGCCTGCACCGGCGTCACGTCAGGCACCATGCTGCGCGGTGTCAAGCGCTTCGGCCATGGTGCGATCACGCATTCGATGGTGATGCGCAGCAAGTCCGGCACGGTGCGCTACATCGAGGCGCATCACAACTTCCAGACCAAGACCTGGGTGAAGAACTGAAGAATTGAAACCACAGATGCACACAGATGCACACGGATGTGGCGCGCCGGCGTGTCGTAACGCCATCCGTGTTCATCTGTGTTCATCCGTGGTTTCATTTTCATGAACGACTGCGTCCTGGGCGTCGCTCGCAGCCTCAGCGGTCGACGCTGGGTTTGGCGTGGCGGCGAGGACCGCATCGGTCTCGGCATCGCCCAGCGCATGGGCGTGCCCGAAATCGTCGGCCGGCTGCTCGCCGCGCGCGGCGTGGACATCGACGCGGCGTGCCATTTCCTCGATCCCACCTTGCGCGCGCTGCTGCCCGATCCGTCGCTGCTGATCGATATGGATGTCGCCGCCGATCGCCTCGCGCATGCGGTGCAGCACGGCGAAATGGTCGGCGTGTTCGGCGATTACGACGTTGATGGCGCGTGCAGCGCCGCGCTGATGGTGACACTGCTGCGTCAGCTCGGCTGCGAGGTGCTGCACCACGTGCCGGACCGCATGATGGAGGGCTACGGCCCGAACGGACCCGCGCTGCATTCGCTGGTGATCCGCGGCGCCAGCCTGATCGTGTGCGTCGATTGCGGCACCGCTGCGGCCGAGGCGCTGGGTTTCATCGCCGGCGATGCCGACATCGTGGTGCTGGATCACCACAAGGCCGAAGGCCCGCCGCCGGCGATCATTGCCACGGTCAATCCGAACCGGCTGGATTGCACGTCCGGTCTGTCATTGTTGTGTGCCGCTGCGGTGGCGTTCCTGACGGCCGTGGCGACGGTGCGCACATTGCGGCGCCAGAATTTCTTCGCCGCGCGCAAGGAGCCGGACCTGATCGGACTGCTCGACCTCGTTGCGTTGGCCACCGTGTGCGACGTTATGCCGCTGACTGGTGTCAACCGTGCGCTGGTCTGCCAGGGCCTGAAGGTGATGGCGCGGCGCGCGCGTCCCGGCGTGGCGGCGCTGCTCGAGGTGGCACAGTCGCGCGACCGGCCGACCACCGGAACCTGCGGCTTCGCACTCGGTCCGCGCATCAACGCGGCAGGGCGTATCTCGGAAGCCGATCTCGGGCTGCGCCTGCTGCTGTGCGAGGATCCGGTGGAGGCCGCGTCGCTTGCCGCCACGCTCGATGCAGTGAACCGCCAACGCCAGGAGGTCGAGGCGGCGATGCTGGACGATGCGCTGCGTGCCGCCGAAACGCAGGCAGGGCAGGGGCATGCGACGCTGGTGGTCAGCGGTCCGGCCTGGCATCCGGGCGTGGTCGGCATCGTCGCCGGCCGCATCAAGGAGCGCTTCAACCGCCCGGCCTGCGTCGCCGGCATCGCCGACGGCGTGGCGAAGGGATCGGGCCGTTCCGTGACCGGTCACGACCTCGGCGCGGCGGTGATCGCCGCGCGCCAGGCCGGCATTCTGAACACCGGCGGCGGGCATCCGATGGCGGCGGGGTTTTCGCTCGCGCCGGCGCGGCTGCCGGAGTTCCATGCCTTCCTCGACGAGCGCCTGGCCGCCGCGGCGCTGCTGCCGAGCGCGGCCGATCTGTCGGTGGAGGGCACGCTCGCGGTGCCCGGTGCCACCACGGACCTGGCGTATCAGCTCGCACGGCTGGCGCCGTTCGGCGCTGGCAACGAGGAGCCGATCCTGGTGCTGCAGCGTGCCCGCGTGGTGCGCGCGGATCGCGTCGGCCGCGAGGGCACTGCGATCCGCGCGTTCGTCGAAGGCGAGGGTGGCGGGCCGCGCCTGAAGGCGTTGCTGTTCCGTGCGCGTGATGGTGTGCTGGCGGAGACGTTGCTGGCCGGGAATGGGATGCCGCTGCATCTCGCCGGCCATCTGCGTGCCGAGGAATGGAACGGTGCGGTGAATCCGGGCTT
>Ga0209040_10000234_pt1 | contig 40060 bp, 30 predicted proteins | sample BogFormECP12_OM3_FD_188240 | JGI IMG/M metagenome (GOLD analysis project Ga0209040, IMG submission 188240) | Bog forest soil microbial communities from Calvert Island, British Columbia, Canada - ECP12_OM3 (SPAdes) (version 2) | ecosystem: Environmental > Aquatic > Freshwater > Wetlands > Bog ... | reverse complement strand
CTCCGGCCCAGCCACGGTATTGCCGAATCGGTTTGCGCTCGAAGAGGAACTGGATCATGTGCGGCACCTGGGCGATGATCTCGTCGACGCACATCGCATCGTCGGGCAGCGCGTCGTGCAGTGCGCCGAACAGCTCGGCGGCCGGCACGAAATCGGTCGCCTCCGAGGCGGATTGCCGGGCATTCTCGATGGCGTCGGCGCGAACGTCCTTCGTATGGCGGACCCACCGCTCTAACCGCTCCGCGGCGTCGGGCCGGGGCGTGGATCGCTTCGCCAGGTCGGCGGCCAGTGCGGTGAGGTTGCGGGCCAGGTCTCCCGGAATGGTGTGCGTGGTCGGGTAGCCCCAATACGCGGCCCGCGGACGCAGCGGGTCTTCTTCGGCGTGGATGACCGCACACCCCGGGCGCAACGCCGGCCGCGGCGGATGCCATGGCGCGTTGCAGCCGGCCAGCAGGATGGCGTCGGCTTCACCCAGCACGGCCTCCACCGGCCCCGCGCCGTAGAGCGGATGGCAGCGCGGAAAGTTGTGGTAGGCCGGCATCATGAACTCGAAAACCGGCGCCGGCAGCGCTTCGGCGATGCGCACCAGGGCGTCGCGCTCGACGTCGGTGCGGCCGCCGTGCTCGGTGATGATGAGCGGGCACTGGGCACTGGCGAGAAGCCGCGCGGCTTGATCGATCTGTTCCGGGGCAGCGACGACGGGGGTGGGGGTGACCCAGGCCGGGATCTCGCCGTGGCCCGCGCCGACCAGCAGGTCGAAAGGGATCTCCAGCACGGTCGGGCCCCGCGGAACCGACTCGGCGACAAAGCATGCGCGCCGCAGCTCGTGAACCAGTTCGGGCGGTGTGCGTGCGCGTTTGGACCATTTGACTACGGCTTCCGCGTTGCGCGCCGGGCCGAGCAGGTCGACCAGCAGCGAGGGCCACTCGGGGCCGGGGTCGGCGCTGGGATCCTCGCCATAGGTGAGGGTGTCCGGCGACAGCACGGTCATCGGGGTACGTTCCTGCAGTGCGGTGTGCAGGCCCATCGACCCGTTCTGAACTCCCAGTGACGTGGGCAGAAACACGATCTGGCTGCGGCCGGTGGCCTTGTAGTACCCGGAGGCCAGGCTGACCGCCAGCAGTTCGTGACGACAACGGAAGTAGCGCGGTTTGTCGTGGGCGCGGCGGGTCAGCGCTTCCCAGATTGGCGCCATCACAGCGATGGGAGAAGCGAAAATGCAGTCCACGCCTTGCGCATTCAACTGGTCCAAGAGGACCTCTGATCCGTTTTGCGGACCGTTCTTAGCGCCGCTTTGGGTGGTACCCATGTGATCCATAGACTCCTACGCTTCGATCGGATCGTAGCCGCCGCGCTATTGGCAGCTCACGTACTCTCGGCAATGACGTGCCGAACGGGAGGGAGCGACTCGAAAATGGGCAAGGCCAGAACCGACAATGACAGCTGGGAGATCACCGAGAGCGTCGGAGCGACGGCGCTGGGGGTGGCGGTGTCCCGCGCCAGAGAGACCGAGAGCGAGAACCCGCTGATCAGCGATCCATTCGCGCGGGTCTTCATAGACGCGGCCGGAGACGGCATCTGGAACATGTTCGGGGTTTCCGAGCTGCCGCCCGAGATCGCCGAAGCCGAACCCGACGTGGCGCGGTGGTTGGACGTGCGGGTCGACTACATGGCTTCGCGGACAGCGTTTTTCGACGGGTTCTTCCTCGACGCAGCCAACGCCCGGGTGCGACAGGTGGTGATCCTTGCGGCCGGCCTGGATTCGCGGGCGTTCCGGTTGCCGTGGCCGGACGGGACGACTGTGTACGAGCTCGACCAGCCCAAGGTGCTGGAGTTCAAGTCGTCGGCGCTGCGCGAACACGGGGCGCAGCCGACGTGCCACCGCGTCGAGGTTGCCGTCGATCTGCGCCACGATTGGCCGACGGCATTGCGGCAGGCCGGGTTTGACACCTCGGCCGCGAGCGTGTGGTCGGCTGAAGGGTTGTTGCCGTTCTTACCGGCTACGGCGCAGGATCTGCTGTTCGAGCGGGTTCAGGCGCTGACGGTGGCGGGCAGCCGGATCGCCGTGGAGGCACCCGGCCCCGAATTCAACGATCCCGACGCCAGGGAACGGCAGCGATCGCTGATGCGGCGCTATCGCGAGGTCGCAGCGAAGGTGGGCGGCCGCGAGGCCCCGGACTTCGAGGACCTGTGGTACTTGGAGGACCGCGCCGACGTCGCCGACTGGTTGCGCGGCCACGGCTGGGACGTGTCGGCAACGTCGGCTGAGGAGTTGATGGCCCGCTACGGCCGCAGTGTTCCGGAGGGAACAGAGGACGGAAGGCCGCGGAGCGTGTTCGTCTCCGCGGCGCGATCCGCCTTCTAGCGACTCAGAGTTTGATGGTCGTCTGGTCGTCGATGACGTCGGTGGCGTCCATCAACACGCCTTGATCGCTGTCGAGGGAGTCCGCGTCGAGCTCAAGCACGAAGACCGCACCCTGGGCGGGAATCACCACCGTCTTCTGCGCGGCGGTCCGTTTCGTGCCGTTCTTCATGTACGAGCCACTCAGCTGCCATGCCTGAAAGCCGCCCAGCGTGGATGCGTTTCCGGCGGGGCCCTGGTATTCGGGCAGATTCTGCAGGTCGCCCGGGGCGTACTGGAGGAGCTTCGCTTGGTCGACGTCACCGGTGAGTTTGGACAGCTGTGCCACGATGGTCGGCGGGTCCGCGGGATTCGCGGGCTGCGCCAGAACGATGCCGCCATAAGACGTGCCGGTGTCCCCCTCGATCGCCTTCCACCCCGTGGGCATCGGCAGATCGATGCTCGGGCCCGGATCGCCGCGATGGACCGGGGTCTCCGTGATTTTGTTGTCCCTGATGTAGTCGGCAATGGTGTACTTGGCACCCGAGGCCGGCGCCGTGCTGGTTGCGGACGATGTCGCCGACGCCGAGGTCGATGTGCTCGTGGATGTTGATGTCGTCGTGGACTTGTTGTCAGAACCGCAACCAACCAGCGCCAGGCCCAGCGCCGCAGTCGCGATTGCCGCCGTGAAGTGCTTCATCAATTGCATCTCCCGAAAAAAGGGTCGGCACCTGCGCCGTCCGCGTCGGACTGAGACTAGCCGATATTGTGGGGGACGTTGCTAGTAGATCTCGGGTACATCTCGCGGGCGGGCCATCCCTGTCGAAACACCCGCGGGAACCGACGGCGATGCAGTAAGAGACAGCTATGCGGTCACGAAGGGCCCTCATCGCGCTCGCGGGGGTGCTTGCTGTCTTGGCCGTCTTTTTGCTTTTCGTCGCGCCGGTTCCGCCCATTGCTTACGACGGTGAGCCCGGGTTGGTCGCGAATCCCGCCGACCACGTTGACACCCTGATCGGCACTGGAACGGGTGGTGAGACGGTGGGAGAGATCAACAACTTCCCCGGCGCCTCCGCGCCGTTCGGAATGGTGCAGTACTCGCCGGACACCGTCAACAACTACGCCGGTTATGACTACGAGAACCCGCGCTCCACCGGGTTCAGCATGACCCACGCCTCGGTGGGCTGTGCTGCCTTCGGCGACATCTCAATGCTGCCGACCACCACCCCCATCGGCTCGCAGCCCTGGAACGCCTGGGAAAGGATCGCCCACGACGACACCGAACAGGGCGTGCCGGGCTACTACACGGTGCGGTTCCCCAGCACCGGAGTGAGCGCGGAACTCACCGCCACCACCCGCACTGGCGTCGGCCGGTTCAAGTACCCGCGCAACGGTCGGCCAGCCCTGTTCCATGTGCGCTCCGGCGCGTCGCTGGCGGGCAATTCCCGCGCGAGCATCCAGATCGGCGACGACAACACCACGATCACCGGATGGGCGACCAGCGGCGGATTCTGCAGCAAGAACAACACCTACACCGTGTATTTCGCGATGAAGTTCAGCCAGCCGTTCAGCTCGTACGGCACCTGGGACGGCTACGGGGTGTACCCCGGTGCACGCGGCGCGGCTTCGCCTTACAGCGGCGGGTACGTGGAGTTCCCGTCCGGCTCGGTGATCGAGGTTCGTACCGCGATCTCCTACGTCGGCATCGACGGAGCGCGGGCCAACCTCGCGGCCGAGGGTAGGGCGAGTTTCCACGACGTCCGCGCCGCAGCATGGACCGAATGGAACGCCACGCTGTCACATATCACGGTCGCCGGCCGGAATGCCGACAATCTGGAGACCTTCTACACCGCCCTTTACCATTCGCTCCTGCACCCCAACGCCTTTAACGACGCGGACGGACGCTACATCGGTTTCGACGGCCTCATCCATACCGTGGCCGCGGGGCGCACTCAGTACACCAACTTCTCCGACTGGGACACCTACCGGGGCGCTGCAGCCCTACAGGGACTGCTTTTCCCGAAGCAAGCCAGCGACATGGCGCAATCGCTCGTCAACGACGTCGACCAGAGTGGAGCGTTTCCACGGTGGGCGCTGGCCAATGCGGCGACCGCAGAGATGACCGGAGACAGCGTGGTACCGCTCATCGTGAATCTTTACACCTTCGGGGCCAAGGACTTCGACCTCAAAACGGCATTGCACTACATGGTCAACGCGGCAACCAACGGCGGTGTCGGGCTCGGCGGCTATGTGGAGCGGCCGGGCATCGCCACCTATCTGCAGTTGGGTTACGCACCCCTGACGTTCGGCGCCGGTGCCTCGATCACGCTGGAGTGGTCGGTTGACGACTTCGCCATTTCCCGATTCGCCGACGCGCTCGGCGACACCGCGACCGCGGCCGAATTCCAGAGCCGGGCGCAGTATTGGCAGAACCTGTTCAATCCCAGCACCCGATACATCTCGCCGCGCGAACTGAGCGGATTCTTCCCTCCCGGCCCGGGGTTCGTGGACTCCCCTTCTCGCTTCGGTCAGTACGGATTCGACGAGGGCAACGCCGAGCAATACGTCTGGTGGGTGCCGCAGAACGTCGCCGGTCTGGTCACCGCGCTCGGTGGTCGCAAGGCAGTGGCCGACCGGCTCGACCGCTTCACCCAAAAGCTCAACGTGGGCCCCAACGAGCCCTATCTCTGGGCCGGTAACGAACCGGGCATGGGGGTGCCGTGGCTGTACAACTACATCGGCCAACCCTGGAAGACCCAGGACACGGTCGACCGGGTGCGTGGGCTCTTCGGTCCCACACCCGACGGCGAGCCGGGCAACGACGACCTCGGCGCGCTGTCCAGCTGGTATGTCTGGGCCGCGCTTGGCCTGTACCCCGGCACCCCGGGAACGCCGATACTCACTGTGAACACGCCGCTCTTCGATCGCGCGGCGATCGCGCTGCCGGGAGGCAAATCCATTCAGATCTCGGCAGACGTATCCGCACCGAACCACCTGAAGTACATCGACGGCCTCAAGATCGACGGCCAGGCCACCGATCACACGTCTCTTCCGGAGTCGATCATCCGAACCGGCGGCGACCTCACGTTCTCGCTCTCGGCCCACCCAAACAAGGTCTGGGGGACTGCCGAGTCCTCCGCGCCACCGTCGTTCGGTGCGGGCAGTTCGGCGGTGACCGTCAACGTGTCGCGCCCCATCGTCACGATCGCGCCGGGAAGCAAGGGGACCGTGAAAGTCGACGCGCAACGGATGATCGACGGCGCCGGGGGCTACACCGTCACCGGGACGTCCTCTGACAGCGGGATTACAGCGGCACCTGCGTCCGGACAGTTCGCCGCCGACGGGTCGGCCGCCATTGACGTCGCCATCACGGTGGCGCATTCAGTGCCCGAGGAGTACTACCTGGTCTATCTCACCACCGCGGTCGGCCAGAGCGTCAGGAGGTCGATCGTTCTCGTTGTGGCCGAGGCCGCGGCCCAGGAGTGATCCTCAGACCATCTCGTTCTCCGTCAGCCACCGCATCACCGGCCAGCCGACGAACACCGGTATCCAGCAGGTGAGTACCCGATACAGCAGAACCGACGGAACGCCGACGGCCGCAGGTACGCCGAACGCGGCGAGACCACCGATCAGCGCCGCCTCGACGGCGCCGACGCCGCCGGGCGTGGGGGCCGCCGAGGCAAGGGTTCCACCGACCATCGTCACGATGGTGCAGGTGACGAACGACGCGCCGCCGCCGAAGGCTTGTACGCTGGCCCAAAGCGCCAGCGCTGCGCCGAGAGTCGTTCCGGCACAACCGAGTACGATCAGTGCCAGTCGTTTCGGTTCGCGAACGAGGTCGACGAGGTCGCTCGTTACCTCCTTCAGCTTCGGGCGCACCGCCGTCGCCAACCACTGCCGCAGCTTGGGCACCAGCAGAAACGTGCCGACGATACCCAGCGCCACACCCGCGATCAGATACAACACCGCGGCTTTCGGGACGAAATGAGAAAGGTCGGTCGACACGCCCGCGACAGCGCTGAACAAGATCAGCAACACGATGTGGCTGATCACCTGCACCGACTGCTGCAGTGCCACGGCGGCGGTGGCTCGCGTTGTGCTGAGACCGTTCTTCTGCAAGAACCGGGTGCTGAGCGCGAGCCCGCCCACGCCGGCCGGGGTCGTGGTTGCGGCAAAAGTGTTGGCCACCTGCGCGATTGACAGCTTCCAGAAGTTCACCGTTCCGTCGGTGCAGGCCCACAACGCGGCTGCCGCGCCAACATAGGTCAGCGCCGACACCGCCAAGCCCAGCAGCGCCCACCACCAGTTCGCTGTTCTGAGTTCGGAGAAGAACGTCGGCGCGGTGCTGATGAAGGGATATGCGACATAGACCAGCGCACCCAGCAGCACCAGTTGAATGATCTGGCCGCGAGTGAACCGGGTGATCGTTTGGGTTTTGATCTGATCGGCACCCGTTTGGCGCTTCACCTCCGCGCGGGCGCTGGAGAGGGCGGCGCCCGCACCGTCTACCGATTCACGAATTTTTGCCGGCACGGCGGCCTTGGTGAGCCTGCGCGACGCGGTCAGGACCGCGTCTTTGCCAAACGCGTCGATCGCTGCGCCGACCGCGGACTCCGCGTCATAGAGCGCTGTCGTCGTCACCAGCAGCTGGGCAAGGTCGGATTGGAGCTGGGTGTCGGTGGCGCCGTATTCGGCGCTGCCGAACCCGCCGAAAAGTACGGCGCCGTCGTCAACGGTGATTTCTTTGACGTCCAAGTCGCCGTGGGAGATCTGGCAGTCGTGCAGCGTCCGCAGCGATTCCCACACACGGGCAACCGGCGTCTGTGTTGCGCATTGAGTGATGGGGAGCCCGCGAATGGACTTGTGCGCGTACAACGTCCATCCCCGGTCGAGCTCGGCGACCGCGATCGTCGACGTATTGGCGACGCCCAAGTCACCGATGGCGATGGCCATCAGCGCGCGATGTTCCACGGCGCGGCGCATGGAGGTCTGTAGGGGTGCGGTCTCAGAGCCACGCAACCTGAGCTTCCCCCAGAGCTGGCGCAGGGTGCCACCGCTGCTTTGATGCGGGCCGTACAACTCGATTACCGCCGCGGCGTCGGACTCCGCGGATGCGGCCGAAAGTTCCAGCGGCCCCGGTCCGGCCGGCCGAACCACCGTCAGCCCGGACACGAGGAATCCGCGTCTGGCCATCGCGCGAACCGCGCCATCCAGCGGTACCTCGAGGGCGGGGGTGCCGGACACCAGGACGACGAGTGCGCCGACCAGCCACCCAACCGCCAGCCCCAATACGGCGCGGTCCGGCACCACGGCGCTGACAACGAGGTGGATCGGTACGAACGCCAGCAATAGCGCCCACCACCAGCGTCGCCAGCGCGCCGGCAGCCATGGACCAGAGACGGTGAGTACCGCCGCGAGCATTGCGATCCACCGCGGGTCGTCGAGGAATTGCGCCAGCACTGTGTTGAGACGGTCGGAGAGGTCGAAGTGCCATCGGGGAGCCGCGATGCCATCGCCACTGATCGAAAGCGGGAGAATGGCTAGGAGCCCGGCGGCCGCGTATGCGCCAAGCAGTTTCCATTGCCGGGCGACGATCAGGCCGATCAGGATCACGAACGGCAATGCCAGAATCGCGATGCCGTATACCAGGTACACCAAGTTGGACTGGGTGGGGGACAGGACCCCGACGATCTCCGAGATGGATTTCTCGAGCGCGACCCAGCGCGGGCGGGTGATCAGCGAACTCGTGATCACTATCGCGAGGAACACCGCCGCCAGAATGAGCCGCAGGATGTCGTTCGTCCGTCGGGTCAGTGGTTGCAGCAAGCTGCCGGTGACACTGACCTCGCGCCCGTCAACTCGCATGTTCTAACGATCCCTCGGATCAGCGCCGCGGTGTTGGCGGCCCGCCGACAACTTAACCGGATACCTGCGCCGCAGGTCGGATTGCCGTCGATGCGGGGTATTGGTATTTATTGGTCTGACCACTGGACGTCTGACCTGTTCGGGCGCACACTGGGCGCATGGCGCTGCAGCCGGTGATTCGCCGATCGGTGCCCGAAGAGGTCTTCGAGCAGATCGCCGCCGATGTGCTCAGCGGGGAGATGCAGCCCGGCGAGGCCTTGCCGAGCGAGCGCCGGCTGGCAGAGGTGCTCGGGGTATCCCGGCCGGCCGTCCGCGAGGCGCTTAAGCGGCTTTCGGCGGCCGGTCTCGTCGAGGTGCGCCAAGGCGACCTCACCACCGTGCGCGACTTTCGGCGGCACGCCGGTCTGGACCTGCTGCCCCGGTTGCTGTTTCGCAATGGCGAGCTCGACATCTCCGTCATCCGCAGCATGTTCGAGGCCCGGCTGCGCAACGGTCCGAAGGTCGCGGAGCTGGCGGCCGAACGGCACGGACCTGAGTTGGCTGGATTGCTCGAGGATTCGCTGCGCACACTGGGGACGGAGAAAGATCCGATCGAGTGGCAACGTCACGCGCTCAAGTTCTGGGATCTGGTGGTCGACAGCGCCGGTTCGATCGTATTCCGGTTGATGTACAACGCATTTCGCGCCGCATACGAGCCGGCGTTAGCGGCCCTGGCCACCGCGATCACCGCCGAGGTTAGGCGTCCCGGTGCCTACCGGAAACTGGCCGATGCGATCTGCTCAGGTGATCCCGCCGGTGCGGCGAAAGCCGCCCACGACTTACTCGAACTCTCGAATACGACATTGATGGCCGTACTCGATACCCCAGGGAACCGCCGATGAGTTCTTCGACGGTGTCCGGAACTCGAAACCGCAGTCAGGAGTTCGTTTTTCGGGCGCTCGCCGTACCGCGACCAGGGTTATGCCGATGACCACCCACACCGCGATCACCACCTATCTGCGCGGGCAGATCCAGCCCGGGGTCGACGCGGTCGGCGGGTTCTACCGGACGTGCATACTGACCGGCAAGGCGCTGTTTCGACGGCCCTTCCAGTGGCGTGAGGCGATAGAGCAGGGCTGGTTCATTACGAGTGTCTCGTTACTGCCAACGCTTGCGGTCTCGATTCCGCTGACCGTGCTCATCATCTTCACGCTCAACATCTTGCTGGCCGAGTTCGGCGCTGCCGACATCTCAGGCGCGGGCGCGGCACTGGGTGCGGTCACACAGCTGGGCCCGCTGACCACCGTGCTGGTGATCGCCGGCGCCGGGGCGACAGCCATTTGCGCCGACCTGGGCGCCCGCACCATCCGTGAGGAGATCGATGCGATGGAGGTCATGGGCATCGACCCCATCCACCGGCTGGTGGTGCCTCGCGTCGTCGCCGCGACCATCGTCGCCACACTTCTCAACGGCGCGGTGATAACCATCGGCCTGGTAGGCGGTTTCATCTTCGGTGTCTTCATCCAACACGTTTCGGCCGGCGCCTATGTCGGCACACTCACCTTGGTCACCGGATTGCCGGAGGTGATCATCTCGGTGGTCAAGTCGGCCACGTTTGGTCTGATCGCCGGCCTGGTCGGCTGTTACCGCGGGCTGACCACGAAGGGCGGCCCCAAGGGCGTCGGCACCGCCGTCAACGAGACGCTGGTCTTGTGTGTGATCGCGCTCTTCGCGGTGAACGTGGTGCTGACCACGATCGGCGTACGGTTCGGGACGGGGCGCTAACGTGGCCGAATCATCAGCGCTCGCCGTTCTGCGGGCCCGCTATCCGCGAACAGCCGCCAACCTCAACCGCTACGGCGGCGGCGTGGCCCGAAGACTTGAGCAGATCGGGATTTTCGCGAGGTTCACCCGGATCAGCCTTATGCAGATCGGGTGGGCGCTGCACCGCTACCGCCGGGAGACGCTGCGGCTCATCGCCGAGATCGGCATGGGTACCGGCGCGATGGCCATCGTCGGCGGCACGGTGGCGATCATCGGTTTTGTGACGCTGTCCGGCGGCTCGCTGATCGCCATACAGGGTTTCGCCTCGCTGGGCAACATCGGTGTCGAGGCGTTCACCGGATTTTTTGCCGCACTTGCCAACACACGCATCGCCGCGCCCATCGTCGCCGGTGTCGCGCTGGCCGCCACGGTCGGCGCCGGCGCCACCGCCCAGTTGGGCGCGATGCGAATCAGTGAGGAAATCGACGCGCTGGAAGTCATGGGCATCAAATCGATCTCGTTTCTGGTCTCCACTCGGATTCTCGGCGGACTGGTGGTGATCGTGCCGCTGTACGCGCTGGCTCTCGACATGGCTTTCACATCCGGCCAGGTCGTCACAACGGTGTTCTACGGACAGTCGAACGGCACTTACCAGCACTACTTCCGCACCTTTCTGCGCCCCGAGGATGTGGCTTGGTCGGTCGTGCAGATCGTCATCATGGCGGTGGTGGTGATGATCACCCATTGCTACTACGGGTACACCGCCAGCGGTGGCCCGGTCGGCGTCGGCCAGGCCGTCGGTCGGTCGATGCGCTTCTCGCTGGTCTCCGTGGTGGTTGTTGTCCTGTTGGCCGAGTTGGCGCTTTACGGCGTCGACCCAAACTTCAATCTCACGGTGTAACCGCCATGACGACGCTGATGACGCGGAAGAGCCGACGGGTGTGGGTGTACGTGGAGGGCGTGGTCCTGTCCCTAGTGTGCGCGTTGGTTCTCATATTGGTGTACTTGCAGTTTCGGGGGGATTTCACGCCGAAGACCGAGCTGACAATGGTGGCTTCGCGGGCGGGGCTTGTCATGGAACCGGGATCGAAAGTCACCTACAACGGGGTGCAGATCGGTCGGGTGGCCAGCATCTCAGAGATCGAACGTGATGGCAGGCCGGCGGCAAAGCTGGTGCTGAACGTGAATCCGCGCTACATCAAGCTGATTCCGGCCAACGTGGCGGCCAGTATCGAGGCGGCCACCCTATTCGGCAATAAGTATGTGTCGTTGACATCGCCGGACAACCCGCAACAGCAGCGGATCTCGCCGCATGACGTGATTGACGTGCGGTCGGTGACCACCGAGTTCAACACGTTGTTCGAGACGATCACCTCGATCGCCGAAAAGGTGGATCCCATCGAGCTGAACGCCACCCTGTCCGCACTGGCGCAGGCGCTTGATGGGCTGGGAAGCAACTTCGGGCAGTCGATCGTCAATGGCAATCACATTCTTGCGCAGTTGAACCCGCGGATGCCGCAGCTCGGCTACGACGTGCGGCGGTTGGCTGATCTCGGTGAGATCTATACCCACGCGTCGCCGGATTTGTGGGCCTTTCTGCAGAACGCGGTGACCACTGTGCGCACTCTGACCAGGCAGCAGGGTGATCTGGATGCCGCGTTGTTGGCTGCGGTGGGCGTGGGCAAGACCGGTGAAGACATCTTCGTTCGGGGCGGGCGGTATCTGGTGCGCGGCGCCGCCGATCTGGTACCCACCGCTGCGCTGCTGGACACCTATAGCCCCGAACTGTTCTGCACGATCCGAAACCTCCACGACACCGCGCCTTTAGTAGCGAATGCGGTTGGCGGCAACGGTTATTCGCTATCGGCCGCCGGAACGATTTTGCCGGCGCCCAACCCCTATGTCTATCCGGACAATCTGCCGCGGGTGAACGCTCACGGTGGACCCGGTGGGCGGCCGGGCTGTTGGCAGCCGATCACCCGGGATTTGTGGCCGGCGCCGTACCTGGTGATGGACACCGGCGCCAGCCTCGCGCCGTACAACCACCTCGATCTCGGCCAGCCGCTGTTCGCCGAATACGTCTGGGGACGCCAATACGGGGAGAACACGATCAACCCATGAAAACCACTGGTACAGCTATCAAACTCGGGATCTTGTGGTTGGTCCTACTGGTGTTCACTGTGGTGATCATCATCGTGTTCGGCCAAGTGCGCTTCGATCGCACCACCGGGTATTCCGCAGTGTTCACCAATGTCAGCGGGCTACGGTCCGGGCAGTTTGTCCGGGCCGCGGGGGTGGAGGTCGGCAAGGTCTCCAAGGTGACCTTGATCGACGGGGATAGGCGGGTGTTGGTGGACTTCACTGTGGATAGCTCGCTGTCGCTGGATAAGGCGACGACTGCGTCGATCCGCTATCTCAACCTGATCGGCGACCGCTATCTGGAGCTCAAGCGCGGCGACAGCGGTCAGCTGCTGGCCCCAGGCGCCACGATCCCGCTTGAGCACACCCAGCCGGCATTGGATCTCGACGCTCTGATCGGCGGGTTCCGTCCGCTTTTCAAGGCGTTGGACCCAGACAAGGTCAACAGGATCGCTCAGGCGATCATCACCGTCTTCCAGGGGCAGGGCGCCACCATCAACGACATCCTCGACCAAACCGCTTCACTCACCGCAACGTTGGCCGACCGGGACCAGGCGATAGGCGAGATCATCAATAACCTGAACACCGTGCTGGCGACCACCGTCAAGCATCAGAAGGAGTTCGACAAAACAGTCGACAAGTTAGAGGTGCTGATCACCGGACTGAAGAAAAGGACCGATCCGTTGGCCGCGGCCGTAGCTCATATCAGCAACGCCGCGGGAACCCTGGCCGACCTGCTCGGTGCGGACCGGCCGTTGCTGCACAGCACCGTCGGACACCTCGAGGGCATCTCGCAGTCGCTCATACACGATCTGCCGACTCTCGACGACGTGTTGCGCAAGCTGCCGGGCGCATACCGGACCATCGGCCGTGCCGGCGGCACATACGGCGACTTCTTCAACTTCTACTTCTGCGACATCTCGCTGAAAGTCAACGGATTACAGCCTGGCGGTCCGGTACGCACCATCAAGCTCTTCGGGCAGCCAACGGGGAGGTGTATGCCGCAATGAGGACGCTGACGGATTTCAACCGCGGCCGCGTCGGGCTGATGGGCGTGGTGGTCACGCTGCTCGTAGTTGCTGTGGGGCAAAGCTTTACCAGCGTACCGATGCTGTTCGCCACACCCACCTACTACGCGGAATTCGCTGACACGGGTGGCATCAACACGGGCGACAAGGTGGAAATCGCCGGGGTGGAAGTCGGTCTGGTGCGCTCGCTGGCGATCCGCGGCAACAAGGTCGCGGTCGGATTCTCGTTGGCGGGCAGGACGATCGGGACGCAAAGCCGGGTAGCGATTCGCACCGACACCATTCTCGGCCGCAGGAATATGCAGATCGAACCGCGCGGTTCAGAGCCGTTGCGGCCCAACGGTTTACTTCCGTCGGCGCAAACCACGACGCCATACCAAGTCTACGATGTTTTCGTTGATGCCACTAAGGCGGCGACGGGCTGGGACATCGAGGCCACCAAACGTTCGCTGAAGGTGTTGTCGGAAACCTTCGATCAGACCGCTCCGCATCTGAGTGCCGCACTCGACGGTGTCAAGGCATTCTCCGACACCATCGGCAAGCGGGGCGAGCAGCTCAAGCAACTGCTGGCCAACGCCAACAAGATCGCGCGGGTGCTCGGCGACCGCAGCCAGCAGGTCAACGGGCTGCTGGTCAATGCCAACACGCTGCTGGCCGCGTTCAAGCAACGCAGCCAGGCGCTGAGCGTTCTGCTGAGCAATGTGTCGGACGTGTCAGCCGAGGTGTCCGCTCTGATCAAGGAAAACCCAAACCTCAACCATGTGCTGCAGCAGTTGGGCACGGTCAGCGACGAACTGGTCAACCGCAAGAAAGACCTGGCCGATGTGCTGATACTGCTCAACAGATACACCGCATCCCTGACCGAGGCCGTCGGTTCCGGGCCGTACTTCAAGACGATCGTGGCGAATCTGGTGCCCTACCAGATCCTTCAGCCGTGGGTTGACGCGGCGTTCAAGAAGCGGGGCATCGACCCGGAGAACTTCTGGCGCAGTGCCGGGCTGCCCGAGTTCCGGTGGCCCGACTTCAACGGCACTCGGTTCCCCAACGGCGCGCCGCCTCCGGCGCCGCCGGTATTGGAAGGCACACCGGAACATCCGGGGCCCGCGGTCCCGCCCGGATCGCCGTGCTCCTACACGCCGGGGAATCCCGGTGGCAACGTCATCATCGGGGACGAAGGTCTGCCGCGGCCGTGGAATCCGCTGCCCTGCGCGGGCGCCACCATCGGCCCGTTCGGTGGCCCCGCCTTCCCGGCGCCGCTGGACGTCCAGCCGTCGCCGCCAAACCCCAACGGGCCGCCGCCGGGACCGGGCATCCCGATCGCGGGCCGACCGGGTCAGGCGCCGCCGGACGTTCCCGGCGCGCCGGTGCCGCTACCGGCGGACGCGCCTCCTGGCGCACGCACCGGGCCGCTGGCACCGCCGGGCCCGACGCCGCCGCCGGAGACGTTCGTGCCGGGCCCGCCGCCGGGCCCGGTTGCACCACCGGGACCCGGGCCGCAGCTGCCGGCGCCGTTCATCACGCCCGGCGGGACGGGAGGTAGCAACCAATGAGCACCATCTTCGACATCCGCAGCCTTCGACTGCCGGAGGTATCGCGCAAGGCGGTGTTCGCTGCGGCGTTGGTAATGGTGTTGGCCCTGGTCGCGCTAGTCGCCGGAGTGCAGCTTTATCGGAAACTGACCAACACCAGCATTGTCGCGTATTTTTCTGAGACCCTCGCGCTGTACCCAGGCGACAAAGTTCAGATCATGGGTGTGCGGGTCGGTTCGATCGACAATATCGAGCCGGCCGGCGACAAGATGCGAGTCACCTTCCACTACAGCAGCAAGTACAAGGTGCCTGCCAACGCCACCGCGTCGATCCTCAACCCCAGCCTGGTGGCCTCGCGCACCGTCCAGCTGTCGCCGCCCTACACCGACGGGCCGGTGCTGAAGGACGGCGCGGTGATCCCGATCGAACGCACCCAGGTGCCCGTCGAGTGGGACCAGCTGCGCGAGTCCATCAACGGGATCCTGCGGCAGCTCGGCCCAACGCCGCAGCAGCCGAAGGGGCCGTTCGGCGAGCTCATCGAATCGGCCGCGGACAACCTGGCCGGCAAGGGCAAGCAGATCCACGACACGCTGAACAGTTTGTCGGAAGCGTTGACCGCGCTGAACGAGGGCCGAGGGGACTTCGTCTCGATCACGCGTAGCCTGGCGCAGTTCATCGGCGCGCTGTACCAGAACGATCAACAGTTCGTGGAGCTCAACGACAACCTGGCCGGGTTCACCGACTGGTTCACCAAATCTGACCACGACGTGTCCGACACGGTTGCGCGGGTCGACGACGTGCTCGTGATCGCCCGAAAGTTCGTGAGCGACAACAGGTCCGTGCTGGGGCACGATGTCAACAACCTCGCCGACGCGACCACCGCGATCCTGCAGCCCGAGCCGCGCGATGGCCTGGAAATGGCGTTGCACGTGCTGCCCACCTTCGCGGGCAACTTCAACAACATCTACTACCCGGCGCACAGCTCGCTGGTGGGGACGTTCGTTTTTCCGAACTTCGCGAACCCGCTTCAGTTCATCTGCAGTGCCATTCAGGCCGGCAGCCGACTCGGCTATCAGGATTCCGCCGAGCTGTGTGCGCAGTATCTGGCGCCGGTTCTGGACTCCATCAAGTTCAATTACCCGCCGTTCGGCGCGAACTTCTTCACCTCGGCGGCCACCTTGCCCAAGGAGGTTGCCTACGCCGAGGACCGACTGCGTCCGCCGCTGGGCTACAAGGACACCACTGTCCCAGGGATCTTCTCGCGGGACACACCGTTTTCGCACGGCAACCACGAACCGGGCTGGGTGGTCGCGCCCGGGATGCAGGGCACACAAGTTCAACCGTTTACGGCGAACATGCTGACCCCGGAGTCGCTGGCCGAGCTGGTGGGTGGTCAGGACATCGCACCCCCGCCGCCGGGAAACAACCTGCCTGGACCGCCGAACGCCTATGACGAGTCCAATCCACCTCCGCCGCCGTCGTTCTCGCAGCCCGGAGCGGGCCAGTGAGGCGCGGCGTGAGCGCGGTGAGCGCGAACAGCAAGCCGAACAGTTGGGCACTGAGGCGCGATGTGAGCGCGGTGAGCGCGAACGGCAAGCCGAACAGTTGGGCACTGAGGCGCGGCGTGAGCGCGATGAGCGCGAACGGCAAGCCGAACAGTTGGGCACTGAGGCGCGGCGTGAGCGCGGTGAGCGCGAACGGCAAGCCGAACAGTTGGGCACTGAGGCGCGATGTGAGCACCAACGGCACGTTGAACCGATGGGCACTGAGCGCGGTGATGCGACTGATCGTCGGCGGCGGACGCCGCGGACTGGCGTTGGCGCTGGCCGCTTTACTGGCTTCAGGGGCGTTGACTTCGTGCAACTGGCGGGGCATCGCCAACGTGCCGCTGCCGCTCGGCCGTGGCACGGCTTCCAATCACATGACGATCTACGTGCAGATGCCCGACACGTTGGCGCTGAACACCAACAGTCGGGTGAGGGTCGCCGACGTATGGGTCGGCACAGTTCGTGATATCAGGCTGAAGAACTGGATCGCGACCCTGACGCTGGACGTCGATCCGACCGTGAAGCTCCCGGCAAACTCGACCGCGAAGATCGGCCAGACCAGCTTGCTGGGCACGCAGCACGTCGAGCTGGCCGCACCGCCAAACCCGTCGCCGCGGCCGTTGAAGAGCGGCGACACCATCCCGCTGATGAACTCCTCGGCCTACCCCACCATCGAACGGACGTTGGCCAGCATCGCGGTCATCCTCACCGGCGGCGGCATCACGCACCTCGACGTGATTCAAACCGAGATTCTCAACATCCTTGACGGCCACGTTGATCAGGTCCGCGAATTCCTCAAGCGGCTGGACACATTCACCGCCGAACTGAACCGACAACGCGGCGACCTCGCGCGCGCAATCGATTCGACGAACCAACTGTTGGCCATCATCGCGAACCACAACGACACGCTGGATCGGGTGCTCACCGACATCCCACCGCTGATCGACCATTTCGCTGATACGCGCGAGCTGTTCGCCGACGCCACCGAATCCCTGGGGCGGTTCAGCGATGTCGCCAACCGGGCGCTGTCGGATGCGCAGCCCAACCTTTATCAGAGCCTGCAGTCGCTGCAGCGACCGCTCAAGCAGCTCGGCCTAGCCGCGCCGTATGTGGTCGACGCGTTGAGGCTGGGCCTCACAGCGCCGTTCAACATCGATGATGTCTCGAAGGTGATCCGCGGCGATTATGTCAACGTGTCGGCCGCGATCGACCTGACGCTGAGCGCCCTCGATAACGTGATTTTCACCGGAACGGGAGTCTCGGGGGTGTTGCGAGCGCTCGAGCAATCGTGGGGACGGAATCCGGACACCATGATCCCGGATGTCCGCTATACGCCGAACCCGAATGACGCCCCTGGGGGACCGCTGGTGGAAAGGGGCGAGTGAGAGATGTTGACTCGCTTCATCAAAACCCAGCTGGTGTTGTTGGTGGTGTTCGCCCTTGCCGCGGTGGTGGTCCTGGGTTGGTACTTCCTGCGGATACCCAGCCTTGTCGGCGTAGGTCGATACACGCTGTACGCCGAATTGCCTCAGTCCGGGGGCCTGTATCGAACCGCCAACGTCACGTATCGGGGCATCACCATCGGGAAGGTCACTGACGTCTCACCAACCGAGCGGGGCGCGCGAGCAACGATGAGCATCGACGACGGCTATCGGATCCCGAACGATGCGTCGGCCAATGTGCACTCGGTGTCGGCGGTCGGCGAGCAGTACCTCGACGTGGTGTCGACCCGCACCGGCGGTCCTTACCTTCAGAACAACCAGACGATCATCAAGAGCACTGTCCCCAGCCAGATCGGCCCGGCGCTGGACGCCGCCAACCGTGGATTGGCCGTGCTGCCCAAAGACAAGGTGGCGTCACTGCTCCGCGAGGCGTCACAGGCTCTGGGCGGGCTGGGACCGTCCCTTCGGCGCCTCGTCGACGCCACCCAGGCGATCAGCCACGATGTCAGGGGCAGCATCGACGACATCGACGACATCATCGCTCATTCGGGGCCCATCCTCGACAGCCAGGTCAATTCCGGTGACGAGATCGCGCGCTGGTCCGCCAACCTCAACACCCTGGCCGCGCAGACCGCGCAGCAGGACGAAGCGCTGCGTCGCATTCTGGACAACGCGGCGCCGACCGCCGATCAGGTCAACGCCACGTTCAGCGACGTGCAGGAGTCGCTACCGCAGGCGCTGGCCAATCTCGAGGTCGTGATCGACATGCTCAAGCGCTACCACAACGGCGTCGAGCAGGCCTTGGTGTTCTTGCCGGAGTCGGCCGCGATCGCCCAGTCAGTCACCTCGGAATTTCCCGGCCAGGCGGCACTCGGCGTCGGCGCCCTTTCCCTGAACCAACCACCGCCGTGCCTGACCGGATTCATGTCGGCTTCGGAGTGGCGGGCACCGGCCGACACCAGCAACGTCCCGCTACCGAGCGGCACCTACTGCAAGATCCCGATGGACGCCCAGAATGTGGTTCGCGGAGCACGCAACTACCCTTGCGCGGACGTGCCCGGGAAGCGGGCGGCGAGCCCGCGGGAGTGCCGCAGCAACCAGCCCTATGTGCCGCTGGGTACCAACCCCTGGTACGGAGACCCGAATCAGATCCTCACCTGCCCCGCGCCGGCCGCGCGGTGTGACCAGCCGGTGAAGCCGGGCCAGGTGATCCCGGCGCCGTCGGTGAACAATGGCGAGAACCCGCTGCCCGCCAATCGGGTGCCAGGCACACCGCCGCCGGCCAGCGATCCGCTGCAGCGACCGGGGTCGGGCACCGTCCGGTGCAATGGGCAGCAACCCAACCCGTGCATCTACACGCCGAGCGCGTTTGCGACATCGATTTACGACGTGCAGAGCGGCATAGTCGTAGGGCCCGACGGTGTGAAGTATTCCGTCGCGAACTCGAGCAACATCGGCGAAGACGGGTGGAAGGCGATGCTGGCACCGGCCGGCTGAATCTGTCGCCCGTCAACCTGACGTACAGCCCGTTCACATGCAGCGCGCGTAGGGTAACTACGTAGGTGTGCTAGCGAATTGGAGGGCATGAGCGTGGCGAGAACCGAGAACGACACCTGGGAGATCACCGAGAGTGTGGGCGCGACGGCGTTGGGCGTCGCGGCGGCCCGCGCGGCGGAAACGGAGACTGAAAACCCGCTGATCAGCGATCCGTTCGCACGGGTGTTCCTGGAAGCCGCCGGAGACGGCATGTGGAACTGGTTCGCCGCTCCCAACCTGCCCGCGGAGCTCGTCGAGGCCGAACCCGATCTGAAGCCTCGGATGCAGGGAATGGTCGACTACATGGCCGCGCGGACGTCGTTTTTCGATCAGTTTTTCCTCGATGCCGCCCGCGCGGGCGTGCACCAGGTGGTGATCCTGGCGGCAGGTTTGGACTCACGGGCGTGGCGGCTGCCATGGCCCGACGGCACCACGGTCTACGAACTTGACCAGCCACGGGTTTTGGAATTCAAGTCGTCGGCGCTGCGCGAACACGGTGCGCAGCCGACGTGCAACCTGGTTCACGTTCCGATCGACCTGCGCCACGACTGGCCGGCCGCGTTGCGGCAGGCCGGTTTTGACGCCGCGGCGCCCAGCGTCTGGTCGGCTGAGGGGCTGTTGCCGTTTTTGCCGGCGGTCGCTCATGAGCTGCTGTTCGAGCGTGTTCAGGCACTGGGCGCAGCCGGCAGCCGGATGGCCGTGGAGGCGCCCGGCCCGGACTTTCTCGACCAGGATGCCATCGCAAAGCGGCGCGAGAACATGAAGCGCGTCCGCGAACTGATGGTCAAGCTGGCGCCGGAACGGAACATTCCCGACGTCCAAGACCTGTGGTACTTCGAGGAACGCGAGGACGTCGGCGACTGGTTGCGTCGGCACGGCTGGGACGTGACGGTGACGCCGGCGGAGGAGCTGATGGCCCGCTACGACCGGCGACCCCCGCAGGACATCGAAGACGCCGCCCCGAAGACCCTTTTCGTAGCGGCCGAGCGGGCTGGGGACAAGTGATCGTGGCCAGAACCGATAACGACAGCTGGGAGATCACCGAGAGTGTCGGAGCGACGGCGCTGGGTGTGGCCGCGGCGCGCGCCGCAGAAACCCGACGCGAGAATCCTTTGATCCGCGACCCGTTCGCACAGGTTTTCCTCGACGCCGTCGGCGACGGAGTGTGGAACTGGCATTCCGCTCCGCAGCTACCCGCCGAGCTCCTCGAAGCCGAACCGGAGTTGCCGCTGCAGATGCAGTCGATGGTCGGCTATATGGCTTCGCGGACAGCGTTTTTCGACCAGTTCTTTCTCGACGCGACTAATGCGGGCATCCGCCAGGCGGTGATCTTGGCGGCGGGCCTGGACGCGCGGTCCTGGCGGCTGCCCTGGCCGGACCGGACGACGGTCTACGAGCTCGACCAGCCCAGGGTGCTGGAATTCAAGTTGTCGACCTTGCAAGCGCACGGGGCGGAGCCTGCCTGCAACCGGGTCGCTGTCCCGGTGGACCTGCGGCAGGACTGGCCGACGGCGTTGCAGCAGGCGGGTTTCGACGCTTCCGTACCCAGCGTCTGGTCGGCTGAGGGGTTGATGCCATATTTGCCTGCCGCGGCCCAAGAGCTGCTGTTCGACCGGGTTCAGGGGCTCACTGCCGCGGGCAGCCGGGTTGCCGTGGAGGCGCTGGGGCCGAAGTTTCTCGATCCAGAATTTCGCACGAACCGCCGTGCGCGGATGGATCGGATTCGCGCGCTGATGGCCGAGTTGGACCCCGACCGTGAGATCCCCAGGACTGACGAATTGTGGTACTTCGAGGAGCGCGAAGACGTCGGTGACTGGTTCCGGCGCCACGGCTGGGACGTGACGGTGACGCCGTCGGACGAATTGATGGCCGGCTATGGCCGCAAAGCCCCCAAAGAGGTCGAGGACGAAGTTCCCGGGAATTTATTCGTGGCCGCGCAGCGGGCCCAGCGGTAATCCGTCGTCAGCAAGCGCCGGCTTCCCGATCCGAATCGGGGATGTTGCTGTCCTCGGCGCGGCTGGCGTTCCCGCGCCATTTTTGGTACCCACGCCGCGCGGCGAACGCGCCGACGATGGCGGTCACGCACCACACCGTTATGGCCGCGTATGCCAACGGCGACGACCGCTGTCCGATCGATGCGCCCAGCGCGGTGTAGACAAATGCCCGCGGCACCGAACCGATGAAAGCGCCGACGGCCATCTGCCACAACGGAACTCCGAACGCTCCGAACGCGTAGGAGGCCAGTGCGTCGGAAATGCCGGGGACGAAGCGTTGACCGACGACCGCCCACAGTCCGCGGCGTTCGATCAGCGCGTCGATGCGGTCTGCGCGGGTCGTGCCCAGCAATGCCCGCGCGCTGTTTCGGCCGGCACGACGGCCGACGAAGCTCGCGACGATCGCGGTGCCGACCGTCGCACCCAGCGTGACGAAGGTACCCAGTACAGGCCCGAACAGCAGCCCGCTGCCCGCGGCCAGAATCGGGCCCGGCACGAACAGCGCGCCGAGGACGGCCGACATCACGACGTAGGTCAGCGACGCCGCCGGCCCTGTCGCCGAGACCACGCGCCGTACCTGATCGACGTCGATGACTCGCGCGACGGCCACCAGATAGAACAGCCCGAATAGGAAGCCGGCGAACACGGCGAGCCGCGCGATGTCGTTGCGTCGGGATGTCGGTGGGGCACCGTCGTTGTCGACCATGTTGACTCGATTCTTCCGCACCGCGGTGGCCGCGCCGTCGTCAAGCTTTAGGTGCTGTGGCTTGCAGCCGCAGCCGTAGCCCACTCGCCCGTACCGCCCGACGCTCGATCGCGGCCCGCACCGAGGTCTCGGAGCCGACCACCCGCACCTTAGTCTTGGCGCGGGTCACGGCGGTATAGAACAACTCTCGGGTCAGCAACCGCGAATCCTCCGGCGGCATCAGGACCGTGATCTCGTCGGCCTGGCTGCCCTGGCTTTTGTGGATCGTCATGGCGTGCATGGTCTCGATGTCGGCCAGGCGGCTGGTCGCGAACCCGATCGGGCCGGTGGCGGTGGCGATGACGGCCCGCAACCCGTCGGGTCCGGCGACCACCACGCCGGTATCGCCGTTGTAGACGCGCAGTCCGTAGTCGTTGGCCGTCGCCAGCAGCGGCCGCCCGGCATACCACTGCGACCACGCCGGCTGACCCGTTTCCTCGGCCAGCCACCTCTGCACTTGCAGGTTCCAGTGCTGGACGCCAAAGGGACCCTGCCGGTGCGCGCACAGCAGCCGGTGGTCGTTTAGCGCGGCCAACGCCGCCTCCACGACGCCGACCAGCGCCGCCTCACGCAGCCGCAACGCGTGCGGCACAAGGATCGCGCGCAACCGCGCTGCGGGGTCGGCACCGTCCCCGAACTCGAGGTACTCGACATGCTCGTCACCCGAGCGCAACAGCTTCACGGCCGCATCCGCATCGCCGACCCGGATCGCCTCGGCCAGCGCCCCGATCGCCTTCCCGAATCGATGTAAAGTTCGCAGCTGCGCCACCCGCACGTCGTCGCGGGCCGCCAGGCCGTCGACCAGATCGGCCAGCACCGCGCCGGCTTCCACCGATGTCAACTGATCGGCGTCACCGACCAGGATCAGCCTCGCGTCCGGGCGCACGGCTTCGAGCAGCCGGGCCATCATCGTCAACGAAACCATGGACGTCTCATCGACGACGATCACATCGTGTGGCAAGCGGTTGCCCCGGTGGTGCCGGAACCGCACCGATGTGTCTGGCCGGCTGCCCAGCAGCCGGTGCAGCGTTACCGGCTGCAGGCCGGAAAGCCGTTCGCGGTCAACGGCGTCGAGTTGTGCGACCTCGCCGGCCACCGCTTCGGCCAATCGCGCCGCGGCCTTGCCGGTGGGCGCGGCCAGCGCGATCCGCAGCCCGGATTTTCCCGACATGTCCGCTTGTTCGGCGAGCAGCGCCAGCAGCCGCGCCACCGTCGTGGTCTTGCCGGTGCCCGGCCCGCCGGTCAGGACCGTAACCGCTTGCGCCACCGCGGTTTCAGCTGCGGACCGCTGCTCCTCGTAGCCAGGCGGAAACAGACGTGAGTAGCCGGACACCTCGACTTGCGCCGCGGGAACCGATAGCGCCAGCAGGTCGGCGCACACCTGCTCTTCCTCCCGCCAGTACCGGTCAAGGTAGAGCAGCCTGCCGTCGTAGAGCCGCAGCACCGGCGGTTCACCAAGCAGCCGACTCGCCCGTAGCGCCGCCAGCCACGCCTCGGGCTCGGGCCACGCCAACTCGGGAACGCCGGAATCGGCGGCCACCGTCGTCAGGTCGACGCACACCGATCCGCCGCGTAATGCCCGGGCCGCCAGCGCCAACGCCAGCGCCACGGTTTCGTCGGTCTCGCTCGCTAGCGCGGTAACCCGTTGCGCCACATGAACGTCAGCGGATTCCAGCACGCCTGCTTCGTTGAACGGCCGCAGCGAGCCGCCGGCACCAACGGCTATCCGCCAGTCCAGCGGGTCTTCAATGCCGGTGCTCCCAGGGCTGCTCACGCTGCTCATGCCGCCCGCCGACCCTCGTCCAGTAAGTCCGACAGCGCCACCACCATCGCCGGCGGCGGCAGCCAACTGAATACCCCGCAGGAATGCCCGTCCGCCGTCGGCGTCCGGGCACCGCACATGCCCCGTACGAATAGGTACAACACTCCGCCGAGGTGCTCAGGCGGCCGGTATCCGGGCTGACGCCATCGCAAGAACCGATGCAGCACAACGGTATACAGCAACGCCTGCAGGGGGTAGTCCGAATGCAGCATCGCCTCGGTCAGCCGACCGAAGCTGTAGTCGGCGGCGGTGGCGCCGAGCATGTTGGTCTTGTAGTCGACCACCAGATAGCGTTGCCCGGGCGAGCGCAGTACGACGTCGATCGAGCCGGACAGGTAGCCGCGCAACGACTGCCCACCGAGTGCATCGGACATCAGCCGGTCACTGTAGCCCGCCAGCGGGTCGTCGGCCGGAAGGTGTTCGCGAACCAGCGCACCCACGTCCGCGAGCCGAACGGATGGGACCGCACCCCGGACGTCGCCGCCCGCCAGCGGAATTTCGAAGTCTAGCTCCCGCAACCTATCCCGCAGCCCGATCCGGCGCAGCGTCAGTCCATCGGCCAACGGCCCAAGGGGCGTGTCGTGCATCGGCAGCAACGCCGACGCCACCGCGGCCGGCTCGGCATCCACCGGCCACCACGCCGAATGCGTCCGCACCTGTCCCTCCAATTCGGTCCGCAGATCCGCGGCGAACGGATCGGTGTTTTCCAGGACCGCATGGACCAGCGAGCCGAACGTAGCGCCGCTCGGCAGCTCTGCCATGGGGGAGGCCACATCGGCGGCTCCACCTGCCCGGTCCGCCGGTTCCGCCAAAACCATGACGTCATCGACCTCGTCGTCGCGTGGTGTCATCTCCGGCTCACTGCTGACGCCGGAGCCGGCGGATTCCTCGGCGAAACGAACCAGCGCCGAATACGAGGTGCGCCGCCACGTGGTGTCGATCGACCGGTGGAAGTGGCGCACGGACAGTTGGGTCGGCGGCTCGGGCCGGGTAACGGCGGCCACGCCGGCGACCGCCGACTCTTCGAGCACGGGGCCACCCGCTGCCTCCCATTCCCGGAAGCACGCCAGCGCCTCGTCGTCCGAGATCGTCCTCGGCACACAGCTATCCGGCACCTCGGCCTCGCCGAGTCGCCGCCCGCGCAGCAATCGGGACAGCCCGCCGTTGGGCTCGTCCCTCGCCGGCGCCCACCACGCCACCACCTGAGACTGCGCCCGCGTGAGCGCCACGTAGGTCAGCCGGATGTCGTTGCGGGCCGCCTCGGCCCGGCTGAACGCCTCGATCCTGCGGCGGTCGGGGGTGTCCGGGCCGCCGATGTCCAGGCACCGAACGTCGGAGTCGTCGTGGTACAGCGGAATGTCGTCGATGAAGACGTGCCGATTGAACGCGAACGGCAAGTAGACGATGGGGAACTGTAATCCCTTGGCGCCCCACACCGTCAGTATCTGCACCGCGGCGGCGTCGCTGTCGATCCGGCGGCTGCGTTCCGGTGCCCCGGCGCGTTCCTCACACTGCCTGCGCAGCCAGTCGCGCAGCGCCGGCAGCGTCAGCCGCTCGCGATGCGCGACCTGGTGCAGCAATTGGGCGACGTGGGCCAGGTCGGTCATGGTGCGCTCGCCGTTCTGCTCGGTAAGCACCCGCCGACCCATGCCCGCCAGCTGCGCGGCCTCGAAAACCGCGGCCGGCCCGCGCGCACGCAGCTGATCGGCCCAATCCCGCAGCGTGGCAGCCACTTCGTCGGTCAGGGTATCGCCGCCGTCGGCGAGGTCGCTGGCCGTCTTGCCGAAGAACACCGTGGCGGCTGCGGCGCGCACCAGCCCGGCGCGGTGCGTCTGGTCGAACGCGTCCAGCAGGAACGACCAATCCTTGGCCGCGTCGGCGGCGAACACGTCGCCTTCGCCGGTGTAGACGGCGGGAATTCCGGCTTGTGTCATCGCGGTTTGGCAAGCTCGCGCGTCCTTGCCCGATTCGACGATCACCGCAACGTCACCCGCGAGGATGCGTTTGCCGTCGAAGGTGGCTTCGCTGGCCAGCAGGGCCCCGACGTCGGCAGCGAGATCGGCGGGGATGTGTTGGCGCAGTCGGTCGATGGAGATGGTCTTGTTTTGGTCGCAGCCGAACATCGCGCGGCTGACGACCCGCAGCCGGAAGGGCGCATTGCGCGGCGCGTCCCGCAGGCGATGCCCGTCGATGCGGGCTTCCACCTCGCGCACCACGATTTTGGGATCCCCGAGCGCGGCGCCATGCAGCAGCGTCTGCAGGCCGTCGACGAGCACCTTGTCGCTTCGCCAGTTCGCACTCAGTGTCCGCCGGTGACCGGCTGTCTCCGCTGCCCGCAGATATGTGTAGATGTCGCCGCCGCGAAAGCCGTAGATCGCCTGTTTGGGGTCGCCGATCAGCACCAGCCGGGAATGGCCGTTGAATGCGCGATCGATCACCTGCCATTGGATGGGGTCGGTGTCCTGAAACTCGTCGACCATGACGATCGTCCAGCGCCGGCGCATCCGCTCGCGGGCGGCCGAATCCAGGGAATCCGGCTGGCCCTCCAGTGATTCGGCGAGGCGAAGCAAAAGGTCGTCGTAGCTGAAGATGCCTAGCCGGCGCTTACGCAGTTTGAGCTGCTCGAGCGCGTCGTCGGCGAACCGCCGCCGTAGCCCGGCTACCGATTGCGGGTCCGGTTTCTCCGGCCGCAGCTGCGCGCACGGGTCTTCGACCACCGCACGGGCCAGCGCCAGCGCGTCGCGGTGGCTGAGCGCCACCTCGTCGCTCTGCGATCCGAAATGTGCGAGGTACAGGTCGTCCACGATCCGCGTGACGAGGTCGTCGAGGCTTTCGACCAGGGTGGCGCCGGTGTCGGTATCGCCTGCCACCCCAAGGGATTTGAGCACAAGCTGACAGAACTGGTGCGTGGTGCAGATGGTGGCGGCATCGAAGTCAGCCAGCGCGTCACGCAGCCTGCGGCGCTTCTGGTCGCGCTCGGCGTCGGTGCCGGCCATCAGGTGGGTAACCAGGTCATTCCGCGTTACCGGCGCCGAACCGTCGAGCGCAGCAACGGCTTCCACGATCTGACAGCGCACCCGTTCGCGCAGTTCGCGGCTGGCGGCCTTGCTGAATGTGATCAGCAGCATTTCATCGAGCCGGCCCACGCCCTCGGCGACGAAGCGGGTGACCAGCCCGGCCAGCGCGAACGTCTTGCCAGTTCCGGCGCTGGCCTCCAACACCGTCGTGGACCCCATCTCCGGCAACGTGCCGAGCAGATCGAAGCGCTCCATCAGCCCAACTCCCGCGCCGGGCGCTCTGCCTGCAACGGCGGCCCCCACAGCCGGGCGGCCAGTGCGCCCAGTCGGGTGCCCTCACCGGGGACCTCCTCGCCGGGATGCGGCGGGTCAAGCAGCACCTCGAGCCGGGCCCTTGGGCCCCAGACCCTGACGTGTGCGGGCTCGGCGTCCTCGCCGTGAAAGTTGTTCTGCGAGCTCCACCGATACCCCGCGACCTTCACCGGATCTCTGCCCGAGCTGCGGGCCTCGGCCCACGCGAACGACGTCCGCACCGGCAACGGTAACGGCTCGCGGCGGCCGGCGTCGTACAGCCGCACCAGGTCACGCAGCGTTGCGGCGGAATCCGCGGGCGGGCCCAGCAGCCGCCGCTCGAGCTGGTCGTTTCGCTTGGCGCGCCCGATGCACAGCGCCGTCCAGTCGCGGCGCGGGTTGGCGGCCTTCAACGCCAGCAAGGGAATCCACGACTCCAGCAGATGCTTGCCGCCGAGCTTGGAGTAGGTGACCGATACCGTGCGGGTGCCGAAGACCGGCGTCACCGTGCCGGTGAGCCGGCGACCGCCACCCAGCGCGACGTTGATGTCGTAGGCCTCGGGTACGCCACGGCGATGCCGCATCGCCTCTTCGGCCAGCCCGGCCGCCTGGGCACGGATTTCTTTCGCCTTGCGCCAGCCGAGCCGCCCCGGCGGCAGCGTCCCCCGCCGCCATTCGGCTTGGGCCGCCTTGTCGGGATCCATGCCGCGCAACATGTCTCGCAACATCCGGTCTCCAGCCGACCACTCTTCCAGGTTGTCGATCTCGACGGGCATGTCGTCTTTGACCTCGTCGACCTCCCACGGCAGCGTGTAGTCCAGGGCACGGAAGAATCCCTTGACCGGATCGCGCAGGAAGGCGAGCAGATCGGCGAGCACGACATCGTCGGGCGCCGGGTCGGGGAGCGGATCGGTGAAGAAGCGCGGCCTGGGGTGCCGGTCACCGGCGGCGGCCCGGGCCGCCACCAGGGCGGTCGGGTCGAAGGTGAACGGTTGGCCGGGCACCAGCTCGCCGGGAGTGACGTTGCGAATGTCGAACGGCTGCAACGGATGCTCGATCAGCACGCGGTCGCGCACCGGTGCCGAGGTGGTCTGGTCGAGCGTGTCGAGCAGCTCGGCCAGGGGCACCGACGGCGGCCGGGGGTGACCAGTGTGTTCGTCGGCGCCGGTGTAGGTGATGACCAGGGTTTCGGTGGCCGCGCATATCGCGTCGAGCAGCAATTGCCGGTCCTCGGAACGGATGTCGCGCTCGCCGGTCATCGGTCGGCGGGCCAGAACGTCGTCGCCATCGGGCAGCGCCGACCTCGGGAACACGCCGTCGTCGAGACCGACCAGGCAGACCACGCGGTGCGGCACCGAGCGCATCGGCACCATCGTGCAGACGGTCAGGGTACCGGTCCGGAAGTTGGCCCGGGTCGGCCGTCCGGCGAGTTGCCGGGCGAGCAGCGCCCGGACGTCGGACAGCCGCAGGGCGGCGTTGCTGCGAAAGTCGGCCTGGGTCAGTATGTTTGCGAACTCGCGGCGCAACTGTCCGGGTTGCCACGCGTCGTCGGCGTCGACGCGGGTAAGTTGTGCGACGCCGTCTGTCAGCGCCTCGATCCATTCGACCAGCGGGCGGACGCCGTCGAGGGCGTCCGCCGCGGACTGCAGCCGGTGCACGTACTCGGCGAGACGTCCCGCCAGCTCGACCCGATTGCTGCCGACGTCATCGAGCGGTAGCGCGGTGTCCAGCCACGCCTGCGAGTCGTCCGACATCGCGACCCCGGTCAGGATCCGGTCCAGCCCGAAACGCCAAGTGTTGGGCACGATCTGGTCGAGCCCGTAGGGCTTGCGGTGCTGTTTGTCGAAGCTCCACCGGATACCCGACTCGCGTACCCAGGCGGTGATGATGTCCAGATCGTCGTCGCTGAATCCGAAGCGGGCCCGCACCGGGGCGGCCTGCGCGAGGTTGAGGACCTGAGTCGCAGTGGCGCGGCTGCCGGCGATCTCGAGCAGTTCGCCGGCCACGCCGAGCAGCGGGTTGGTCTGGGTGAGGGCGCGATCGGCCAGCCGGACCCGCAGCCGGTGCGCTGGGTGGCCGGGTCCGGGCAGCTCGCCAAGGCCGAAGTTCGCGACGATCAGCGGCGCGCAGGTTTCGATGTCCGGGCACATCACCACGATGTCGCGGGGCTCCAGCGTCGGGTCGTCCTCGAGCAGCCCGAGCAGTACCTCCCGCAGCACGTCGATCTGGCGCGCCGCGCCGTGACAGGCGTGCACCTGGACCGAGCGGTCGCCGACAGCGAGCACCCGGTTTCCGGGCTGCACCGCGTTGGCGGCGATGTCGGATTGCAGCCAGCCGAGCAAGGTGTCGTGCGTGGTGGCCGCGCCCACGTATTCGTCGGTGGCGGGTTCGGCGGGCAAAACGCTTTGCAGCTCACGCAAGTCGCGGCCCAGGGTCTGCAACAGCGGATGTGTCGCGGCGCGCCGGCTGGTGTCGTCGGGGCGTGGCACCGGGCCGCGCAAATCGGCGAGCGCACGCCACAGCCGGTCGCTGGGATGCGGTAGCCACAGGTGCAGGTCGTGGTGGGTGGCCAGCGCGTCGAGCAGCTCGATGTCGGTGGCCGCCAGCCGGGTGTGGCCGAACAGCGACAGCCGGGCGGGCAGGTCGGTCGGGGAATCGCGCAGCCGGGCCACGGTGTCGCGGTGCCGGACGTGCGGCGGATCGGCGGAGAGTGTGGCGACCAGCAACCGCCACAGCTGCGGCTGCCAGGCCAGGTCGGGGTCGAGGCCCCCCAGATTGCCGTCCAGCCAGTCGACCAATAGCCGCGGCCGCTGCCTGGCGTAGGACGCGAACAGCCCGGCGAGCCGGCGAGCCACCGCGTAACGGCGACCCTTGCGCAGCTCCGCCTCCTCGTCGATGTCAAAGTGGCCCAAGTGTTTTGCCAGGGTCCGGCACCACGGCTCGTCGAGGCTGCCGTCGATCACCTCCAGCAGCGGCCAGGTCATGGCCTCCGGCGACCACAAATCGTCGTCGACGGTGCCGCTGATCTCAGAGATCAGCGACCCAGGGCTGCGAAACATCACCCCCGCACACACCCCGTCGCCACTCCCGGGTCTGCACCCGAGGACGTGCGAAAGCCGCTGGCTCAGCCAGCGTTCCACGCCGCGGGCCGGCACCAGCACCAGCTCCTCGGCGAACGGGTCGGGCAGCGGGTCGGCCAGCAGGGCGCCGAGACCGTCGGCAAGCAGGTCCGTTCGCTCGGCACGGTGAAGATGAAGCGCCATCGAGGGCCACCCTAGAACGTCGCACCGACGTCGCGTGGGCGGGTTCCGGCCGACGGAGTGTCGTACCGCCGTGCCACAGTGAAAGGAGAGCCCTTAGACCAGAAAGCAGCCTAGGAGGCAGCATGGCCAACCAGGCGGCGTCCCCGCGCCTCACGCCCAAGTTCGTCGAGGCCCTGGGGTATGCGGCGGAGAAGCATGCGACGCAGACACGGAAGGCCAGCGAAGTCCCGTATCTCGGCCACCTGCTGTCGGTGGCCGGCTTGGTCATCGAGGCGGACGGTACCGAGACACAGGCCATCGCCGCGTTGCTGCACGATGCCGCCGAGGACCAGGGCGGCGAACGGACCCTCGCCGAGATCGGCCAGAAGTTCGGCGCAGATGTGGCGTCGATCGTCGCCGAATGCAGCGACACCTTCGACGTTCCGAAGCCGCCCTGGCGTGAGCGCAAGGAACGGTACATCCAGCACCTGCGTGAGGCGTCGGACGATGCTGTGCTGGTCTCTCTGGCCGATAAACTCGACAATGCGCGCGCGATCCTGCGTGACTTTCGCGCGCGCGGGAACGAGGTATGGCAGCGGTTCAGCGTGCAGGATCCGCAGCTGCACCTTTGGTACTACCGGTCGCTTCTTGAGGTATACAGCCAGCGCGCCCACAGCTGGATGGTCGGCGAGCTGCACGACGTGATTGGCGCGCTCGAGCACGCTGTCAACCGCCAAAGCGCTTAGCGAGACGGAGCGGAAACGGAGGGGAAAATGGAAACCTGGGACGCGATCTGTGCGCGGCGCAACGTGCGGCAGTACACGCCGGAGCCGGTCTCAGAGGACGACCTGAACCGTATCGCCGAGGCCGGCTGGCGGGCGCCGTCCGCGAAAAACCGCCAGCCGTGGGACTTTGTCATCGTCACCGACAAGGCTCAGCTGCAAGACCTCTCCACGGTTTGGCTGGGCGCCGGCCATATCGCCGGGGCTGCGGCAGCGATTGCCCTGGTGGTGCCGGTACCGCCCGATGATCGCAGGCTGGTGACAGATCAGTACGACGTCGGTCAGGCAACGATGGCGATGATGATCGCGGCGACTGACCTGGGGATCGGCACCGGACATTCGTCGGTGGGGGATCGGGAGAAAGCGCGCGCCATCCTCGGAGTCCCCGACGACCACCTGGTGGCGTTCCTGCTCGGCATCGGATATCCCGCCGATCGTCCGCTTAAGCCGATCCGCAAACCGAACCGGCGGCCGTTCGACGAGGTCGTCCACCACGGCCGCTGGTGAATCGTGCGCGACCACCAGGGCGACTACGGATACGACGGGTCTTTTGAGACCGTCTCGGCCGGAACGCAACTGGCAACCGCCGTAGCCGGATCCGCTGCGCTGCTCGCGGCGGCGGGCGTGTTTCTTATGCGTGGCAGGCGGTTGGCGGCGGCATTCGCGGGGGCGTCGGCCGCCCAGATCATCGGGACGACGGCCTCCTACATCTACGCGACGCGGGCGGGCAAGTTCCACGTCTGGAACGAGATTCTCGCCGACCTGCGATTGCGTGGCGATGAGACGCTACTCGATATGGGATGCGGACGCGGTGCCGTGCTGCTCGCCGCGGCGAAGCGGTTGCCTGAGGGCCGCGCGATCGGCGTTGATTTATGGCACGCCGACCAGACCGACAACTCGCAGCAGGCCACCCTGGCCAATGCGGCGCTGGAAAGCGTCACCGATCGCGTCGAGCTGCAAACGGCTGACATGACCGCTCTGCCAATGGCCGACGAGAGCGTCGACGTGGTGGTCAGCAGCCTTGCCATTCACAACATTCCGACCCGCGCCGGTCGCCGCCTTGCTTTGGACCAGGCGGTTCGCGTGCTACGGCCGGGCGGGCGACTTGCCATTGCCGACTTACGGGAGACCCGTCAACATGCCGACCACCTCCGTGAGCTGGGCTGGCGAAACGTGCGACGCCGCAACCTGGGATGGCGCATGTGGTATGGCGGGCCCTGGTTTCCCACGCGCTTGGTCACCGCGACCAAACCGGACGATTTCACCGACCGCTCGATCTAGGGCCGGATCCCGTCGCAATCGACGAGCAGATGCCGTGGGCCGCGGAACACTTGACTGATGCGGTAAGGCGGTGGGTCTTCGACCAGCCGCGGGTTTTCCACCCGGCGAAGGAACGCCTCGAACGCCGTGTTGACTTCCAGCCGGGCAAGCGGACCGCCGAAACAGACGTGAATGCCGCGTCCCCAGCCCACGTGTTCGTTGTCGGGGCGTTCGGGGTCGAACTTGTCAGGGTCACAGAAGCGCCGCGGGTCTCGGTTGGCCGCGCCGTACATGAGATAGATGGGCGCGCCCCGCGGGATCGTCGTGCCGGCGATGTCGATATCGGCCAGTGCGGATCGCGTCGGGAAGAACTGCACCGACGACTGCAAACGCAGCACCTCCTCTATGGCGCCGGGGACCAACTCCGGCCGGCTGCGTAACAATTCGATCGACCAGGGGTTGCGAAGCACGGTGAGCACACAGTGCGAGATCAGGTTGACCGTGGAGTCATGACCGGCGACAAACAGCAGGATGGCGTTGTTGACGATCGCACTCGGCGACATCCGCCCATCCGGGCCGTCATCGTGGACGAGCTGTGAAATCATCCCTGGCCCTGGTGTTTTCACGGCTTTCTCGACCAGCCCGGCGATGTACTCGTGGAGCTCGACGTTAGCGGCTTCGCCTTTGGCGCGACGGGCCTGGCCTTCCTCGGTTTGGATGTCGGGGCCCAGGTCGAATATGCCGGCCAGCGAGTCGGTGATCCACGCGTGAAACTGGGGCTCGTCTTCTATTGGCACGCCCATGATCCGGCAGATCACGTTTACCGGCAGCGAATAGGCGAACTCGTCGACAACGTCGATGCGGGTTTTGCGTGTGGCTTTTTCAGAAGCCCTGTCAAGCAGCTCGTTGACGATCTGCTGACACAGCGGCTCCTGGCTGGGGATCAGATCCGGTGATTGCGGCGGACCGAAAAAGCGCATGCACTGGCGGCGCGCCCGGTCATGGTCAGGCGGGTCCTGCGCGATGAAGCTTGGCTCCTGGCCATAGGCCTCCATCATCTCGACCACCGACTCGTCGGCGATCCGCCGATCGCGGGCGGTCGGCGGGTGACCTTTGCGAAGGTCAGAACTCACCCGGGGGTCGTGGGCCAGCGCGATCAGCTCCTCGTATCCGGTGACCGCATAGATGCCGTTGGTCGCTCGCACAACCGGCGTCTTGCGCAGCTCATCGAAGAACGGGTAGGGGTTCGCGCGGTTCTCGTAGCGCATCGCGGCGTCAAAAGCTTCTTCCGGGGTCATTGGCGCCGCTCCTCTCCCCCGCAAGCGGGAGGTACCCCCACATCGCTTCGTCCCCCGCAAGCGGGTGGTGCCCCCACTGCATCGTCGCCGGCGCGGGTCATGGCCCCTCCCTCGCTGATTCCTCACGAATCGCTACTCATCGTTGCCGTGTGCGGAATTCGGCGCGCCGCTCGCTGGGGTTGTGCCCCGTCAACACCACATCCGGGGTTTCGGTCGGGACGCCGCGCTCCGGAAAGTCGGCGGGCATCACCCGCATGTTTTCCGGAAAATCAAAGCCGGGCGGATGCGGCGGAAATGGCCCCGACTGCGCGATCTGATCGCGGTAATAGTCGATCCACTTACCGTGGTTGAAGGTGACCGCACCGACGATGCGGCCGCGGCGACCGTAGGCCGCGGCAAACCGGCGCTGTTTCACAGAACCCTGGGCGAAGACGATCTCATCGCCAAACGAAGGCACGCCAACGGATTTGATGTTGACACCGAACTGGCCGGACCAGAACTGCGGGATCAGCAGGTGGGCCCAGCGGGAGACCTCGTCGCAGACCATATTGTGCGCAGCGACCCGGGCACCCAGCACGGCGTTGTCCCAGTGTTCCATCGCCAGGAACTCGTAGTCGTAAAGCACATGCGGGGCCCGAGCGATGTCGCCGGCAACGTAGATGTGGTTGGTGACCAGCCCGTTGATGTCGAACGCGCGGCCCCCGGCGTCACAACCCACTCCCCAGAAGCCGGCGGCCAGCCCGGCCCCGTCAAGCCACTCGACGTTGCGGATCGACCCTAACGACGTCACCACCACGTCGACGTCGAGTCTGCTCCCATCGGATAGCTGTGCGCGCCGCACGTGCCCGCCCGCGTCACCCTCGAGCGCCAGCACCGAGACACCGGTGCGCAGATCCACCCCGGCCGCGCACTGCATCTCGGCGGCGACCGCGCCGATCACCCCGCCGAGTGCGCCGCATAACGGGGCCGGGCCGCGCTCGGTGACGGTGACCTGCAGACCGAGCTCGCGGCACACCGAGGCCACCTCCGAACCGATGAACCCCGAACCGATGATCAGCACCCGCCGCGGACGGGCGGCCAACGCGACCTGCAGCCGCGCGGCGTCGCCACTGGTGCGCAGCGTGTGGACACCCCCCAGAGCGGCCTCCTCCGCGTTAGGCCATTTCCGGGACCGCACACCTGTGGCGATCAGCAGGCGATCACCCACCACCTCGCTGCCGTCGGCCAGCCGCACCAACTGGTTGGCGCGGTCCAGAGCGGTCGCGGCCACTCCGAGTCGCCAGTGCGCATCGACCTCGCGCAGCCGCGGCAGCTTGGTGTGATCGGCGGGCACCCACCCCGCGAGGACCTGTTTGGACAGCGGGGGCCGGTCATACGGCTCACCAGGCTCGTCACCGATGATCATCAGCTGCCCCCGGAAACCCTCTTCCCGTAGCGCCTCGGCGGCACGAAGCCCGGCCAGGGAGGCACCGACGATGACAATGCGACCCTTGTCCTTGAAGCCGTTTGCGCTCATCGCGTGCTCACCGCGGACCCGTCACTCGTTCTCGAGCCTGTCCACGATGATCGCCTGCACCGGGCATGACGCTGCGGCCCGCAGCACCCGCTGACGCTGGGTGTCATCCGGGTTGGGGTCGTAGGTGAGGGCCTCTTCGCCGCTGAGCTTGAGCACCTCCGGTGCCAGCGGCACGCACTGGGCGTAGCCCAGGCAGCGGTTCAGGTCGACAACGATCCGCATATCACCCCGGATCCCCGTGGCTGCACATCTGACGCCTCGCAGCGTACATCTGACGACGATGCCGATCACAGCTATTGCAAAACACTTTCGGCACCCAGACAGGAAACGTTCAGCAGGCCGAGGTGCAAGCTGGAAGCCATGAACAGAAACGAGATCACCGAACAGATCGTCGTTGCGCGCCTGGCGCGAGGCCTGACATGGCAGGAGCTGGCCGACGCCATCGACAGGCCGGTGCTGTGGACCACGTCGGCGTTGCTGGGCCAACACCCGATTCCCGCCGAGCTCGGCAAGGTCCTCGTCAAGATGCTGGGTCTCGACGACTCAGCGGTGCCGGTGCTGGCGGGACCTACCATGCGCGGGCTGCCCACAGCGGTTCCCACCGACCCCACCATTTACCGCTTCTACGAAGCTCTTCAGGTGTACGGCGGCGCCATCAAGGAGCTGATCCACGAGCAGTTCGGCGACGGCATCATGAGCGCGATCAACTTCAGCCTCGACCTGCAGAAGAAATCGCACCCGTCGGGTGACCGCGTCATCGTGACATTCGACGGGAAATTCCTGCCCTATCAATGGGTTTCGGCAGAGAGCTAACTCGGGCGCAGTTTCGCCCGGTGGAGAGGTGGTCATGGGAGCCGATCGGTCTGCAAAGCAGGAACCGAAACCAGCGGACATCGTTTTGTCCGGCGGCGGTGTCAAGTTCATCGGCTTGGTGGGCGCCATCGTCGCGCTCATGGATGCCGGGTATTCGTTCCAGAGGGTGTCCGGCGTTTCGGCCGGCTCGGTGGTCGCGGCGATTTTGTCGGCCGCGTCCAAAGGTGACCAGCTGACTGGTGAGGAAGTCAAGGAACTCGCCTTGTCGGTGCCGCTGCGTGAATGGCGCGACGCGGCACCCGTCCCCTATCTCGGTGCTGCGTGGGGCCTGTTGCGGGACACGAGCCTGTACCGCGGTGACGTCGCGCACGACTGGGTTCGCAGCGAGCTGAAGAACCTGGGTGTCACCGCCTTCGGTGATCTGGCCCTCGACGAGGACCGCCTGCGCGCAGAACGGCGCTACAGGTTGGTGGTCACCGTCGCTGACCTGACGGCCGCGCAGCTGGTGCGACTGCCGTGGGATTACCGGCGGCTCTACGGGCTGGATCCCGATGAGCAGCTGGTCGCCGACGCGGTGCGTGCTTCGATGGCGATTCCGTTCTTTTACCGCCCGGTCACCCTTACCGCCGCGAGCGGAGCGACATCCACCCTGGTTGATGGTGGCGTGTTGTCGAACTTTCCGATCGACACCTTCGACCGGCATGACGGCAAACCGCCACGTTGGCCCACGTTCGGGATCACCATCTTGCCGAGGCCCACCGAGGGCCTTGGCGCGGTGATGCCCGTGCTGAAACCCCTGCGTCTTTTTGAACAGACGGCATTATTGGAAAGCCTGCTTACCACCATGCTGGCCGGCCACGACCAGACCCATCTGAGCCAGCCGTGGGTCGCTGCCCGCGCAATCACGGTCGAGTCGACCAACGTGGGCGTGCTCGACTTCGATGCCCCCAGAGGCCGTCTGGAAGAGCTCTATGACAGCGGCTACGCGGCGGCGCAGAAGTTCCTGTCCACCTGGGATTGGCCGACGTACCTCGAACGGTTCTGGCCCAGCGATCCATCCTGGGGTCATCGACCCCCCTCCCGTCGCCGGGTGAAGTGACCCGAGGGCCCGCACGTGCGACAGTGCCCAGTGGAGGAGGCAGTGGAGCGGTTGCCTAGGCAACCGCTCGAACTTTAGCCGGCGTTACAGTCCGAACTCGGCTTCGATCCCGTCGATCCCGGCACGGATGGCATTGAGCGCGTCGGCCCGGGCGCGCAACTTGGTCGCGGCGTGGGCGTGCTGGTGCAGGCCGGCGAATTCCCGCGCGGCTTCTTCGGCGCGGCTGAGGACCATCTCTGGCAGCACTATCTCGTCGATGAAGCCGGCGGCCAGCGCGGTTTCACCGAAGAAGGTTTTGGCCAGCCCGGTGGCTTGCTGGTACGCAGACCTCGTCAGCCGCAGCTGCATGATTTCCAGCGCCGCATAGGGAATAGTCATGCCGATTGCAACTTCGTTGGCCTGAATGTTGTACGCGTGAGCGGCCACCCGGTGGTCGCCGGACGACAACAGGAACGCCCCCATCGCGATGGCAGGTCCGGTGCAGGCCATCACCACCGGCTTGGGGTAGGACAAGAGCCGATATGCCAGCTCGAAGCCGCCCCTGAGCATGTCGATCGCGGGCTGCGCCTCGCCGGAGGTCAGGACCTTCAGGTCGAAGCCACCGCTGAACACCCGCTCATTCCCGGTGATCACCAGCGCCCCGACGTCGTCACGGTCGGCGTTGTCGATCGCCTCGTTGATGGCCTGCTGCATGGTCGGGCCCAGCGCGTTGACCTTGCCGTCGTCCATCCTGATGACCGCGATGGAATCCTGGTGGCTGTAGATGACCGGGCCGCTCATGGTTGCTCCTTCGCTGCGGACAAGCCCGTCGATTGAATCAGATGGACGTGACGCAGCCACGCGGGGCCGGAGGTAGCCCACAATCAGACGGGCTGGCCGCGATGTTTGCCCAGTTCCTTTTCTGCATCACCCCACCGCAGGCTGACGTCGGTGGGTTCGTCGAGCTGCCGGGTGCGCCACCTGTCCTGAGTTTCGGCCACAGCGAGGTTGATTCGGTCGATCTCGCTGCGGAATACCTCGGGACGCGTTTCCTTGCTCGCGTAGTGGAAGTAGGTCAGCAGGCTGCGCAGCAGCTCCAGCTTCTGCTTTTCCCTTTTCGCCAGGTCATGGTTTGTCATCAACTCGATGCGCTGGACGGGCGGCAGGGCATTCCAGTCCAGCACCACCTTGGTCTCGAGCACAGGCCGCTCGCGTTTCCGGAACCGCCAACCCCGCGGTTGGTCGGGCTGGTCGTGATAGAGCACGCTCCCGGTGAACCGGGACTCGATACCGTTCGCGATTTCGGCGCGGTCGAGCGCCGAATCCCAGACCATGCGCCACTCCTGCCCGGGCGCCAGTACCGGCAACTCGCGGGGGAGTTGCAGTTCGACGATATTGGCATAGCCGTCGGCGGCGTTTTCGTATTCGGCCACGGTCGGCGGAGTCGGAAACGAAAACCGGATGTCGTAGGCTGCGGTCTGACCGAAATTCCTGACCACCAGTTCGATCACGTGCCAGTCGGCTGGGTGCGGTTCCATCAACATGGCGACATGCGGCCGGGTCTGCTCCGCGGCCAACCTACGGCTGCGCTTGACCTGCGCGTTCGTAAAGACCAGCGCGACAACACCGAGCGCAAGCGCCGCCCACGCCGCCCACGCTAACCAGGTGCCGGACCCAATTTCGGCGACCCCCCGCCAGATGCCCTGGACCCACCCCATTGAATCCATCCTCCGCTTATATCACAGTGATCTGCGGTCGGAAATTTCGCTAACCTCGCAAAACCTCGGCAGGGCGCTCCTCAACCGCCCATCAACATTCGCCACTGATCGAGGTTGGCGGCGCGATACACGTAGTTGTAACGCTTGACCTCCGATAGCGACGCACTCGGATCAGCCGAATACCAGTGTCCCGGAAACACTGTCGGGTCACCCGGAAGTTGAGCGAGCTGCTGCAGGCTCCGGTACATCTCGTCGGAGTCGCCGCCCGGAAAGTCCGTGCGCCCACAGCCTTCCAGGAACAACGTGTCGCCGGCGACCAGCCGGCCGTCCAACAGAAAGCACTGACTGCCCGGCGTATGACCCGGGGTGTGCAACAGCTCGATTTCAATATCGCCAATGCTGAGCTTGTCGCGGTGCTCGTGGGTGGTGAGGTCGCCGAGGCCAATCCCGGTAACCCGTGAAACCCAAAGCGCCTCATGGGTATTCACGTGCACCGGCACAGCTTTCCGGTCCAGCAGCTCGGCCAGTCCCTTCAGCTGAAAGCCCATCATCTGCCCGCCCACATGGTCGGGGTGATGATGGGTCACCAGCACCCCGGACAGGTGCATGCCATCCGCCTCGAGCGCGTCGACCAGATCACCGGCTGCGTAGGCGGGGTCGACCACCACACAGTCCCCAGTCTGACGGTCTCCGATCAGGTAGGCGAAATTGCGCATTTGCACCGCGAACATGTCGCCGGCGGCGAAATCGCTGCCGGAGAGCAGTTGACGGAAGTATAGCCCGTCGGAATCTGTCACGTCACCAGACTATGCTCGTCCAAAACCCGCCCAACCGGGACTTCGATTGCCGTCATTCTCCACGTTCGCAACTGGAATGCAGTGGGTATTGTTGGTCCATGTTCAAGACGGTCGAGATCGAAATCGACGAACACCTGATCCAAGAAGTGATACGTCGGTACGGCGTGTACGACAGGCGAGAGGCCGTCCATCTTGCGCTGCGGGCACTCCTTGGGGAGACGCAGGACGGGGAGCTCGACCACCACGAGGAGGAGTACGACGAATTCAGCGATCCCAACGCGTGGCAGCCGCACCGAAGCACCGACACTGGGTAACCACAGCTCGCCACCGCCCCCTTGATCCTCCGGCTTCTTCCAGCCTTGAGCAGCCGCCTCGGGTAATCGCGTGTGGTTTGGTGGCGTTGCGGGCCACGCTGTAACCTCTTTTAGGCCCGCGGCACGACTGGTCGCTACGGGTGAACGGCCCCCTTAGCTCAGTCGGTAGAGCGTTTCCATGGTAAGGAAAAGGTCAACGGTTC
>Ga0209040_10000232_pt1 | contig 40130 bp, 34 predicted proteins | sample BogFormECP12_OM3_FD_188240 | JGI IMG/M metagenome (GOLD analysis project Ga0209040, IMG submission 188240) | Bog forest soil microbial communities from Calvert Island, British Columbia, Canada - ECP12_OM3 (SPAdes) (version 2) | ecosystem: Environmental > Aquatic > Freshwater > Wetlands > Bog ... | reverse complement strand
TGCGCTCGCGCCGATCGAGCAGCCGCCCAGGTTGCTCGTGAGCAGTGACCTCGGTATTCCTCGCGTTGTGAACCTCGTGCGCGATGCGGCGGTTGTCGCTCTGTACCCGGATGCGGGCCATGATTAGTCCTTTCGAGAAATCCGTAGGGAGGAGAGGGACCATGGCGGCAGCGTCGCATCTGCTCCTAAGGCCGCGGGAAAGAGTCGGTGAGACTGGTCTCAGCCGGAAGGACAGCAGCCAGCCGGTTCGCCACCGATGCGGCGGCTACTGGGAGCGCACTGGTCGCATGTCCTGCACTTCTGTGCGTACGCGTGCTATGCGGGCCGCGGCGGTCGAGAGCCGGTCGGGTTTCGGCTGATCGCCCTCGAACCGCGCGCCCATGGGTATTGGCGAGGATCCCTCTACGAACTCCTGGAGCCCGTCATGAGCACTGACGGTCTCCTGACGATGAACGCGCGGTCGGCGGGCCCCCTTTTTGGCTACCCGGCGAGCATCCGCGCGGAGCCGAGCCATCTCGGGCGCCGCCTATGCGTAGGGCCGTGGACAAGACGTTCGCTTCGCCGGGATGCACGCCGGAGCAGCACTACCGGGGCGGACGCCGTCCGCTGCGCGACGCGAGTGAGACGCGATCGCGCGGTTCAGATCCAGCCGAGCGCTGGCCCGAATAGCAGTCCGCCGACGAGATCGAGGAGCGCCAGGCCGCTCACGATCGCGAGCTGGCGCGAACGGCTCGGGGCGTCATAGACGACTGAGGCGACGATGTAGAAGGTGAGGTAGCCGAACACGACGATCACTGGGAAGCTCGCCGCGTTCCACCACCAGTAGTGCCAGTGGAAGACGCCAAGCTCGTGCAGCAGCAGCTCGACGCCGACGGACACAAGCGACAGAGCCAGGGCAATCGCCCAGCGGTTGGGGATCCCAATGATGCGAGTGCGACGGTCGGGGGGGAGCAGCTTGACGTAGACGACGCCATTGATCGCGAAGAACAGCGAGATCTCGATCGTTAGCCCGATGAGGATCACGAAGCTGCTGCTTCCGGTGACCGTCCACAGAGCCGCCTGGCCGTTGAAGTGGAGCACGAGTGCATTGAGGAGCTCGTTGAACCAGTCCATCAGCCAGAAGGCCACGCCGGCCAGGATCGCGCTCCAGTTGCGGCGCTCGACCTCGACCGAGTACACGTAGACGACGAGCGCGAGCAGCGTGACGGTCGACCACTGGAAGTGGCCTGGAGCGCGCAGCAGCCGTTCGGCCTCCCTCGTGAAAGGCTCGGCAACCCACAGCACGCGCGGCAGTATCGCCGCGGCTTCGGCGGCAAACCGGGTCCGGTCGAGATCTACCGCGGTCCGCTGGGCTTGGCTCGGGATCGAACCGATGGCCTCTTGCCTGCAAGGGGGTACCCCGGCCGTGACCAATCGGTGCGGCCTTGTCTTCAAGAGTCCGGCCCTTGCAGGTGCCTCCCGCATGGACCTAACGGGGATCGAACCGCTGACCTCCGGCCGCTGCAGAGCGCCGCCGAGCTCCTGACGCTCGCAGGATCCCTCGAGCGGTTCGGCGAAGGCGAGGGCAAGCCGCTTCGCGGCGTCAGCCTTCGAGACGCGCCGCCGAGGCCCGGGGCGTGAGCCGGGACGGTCCTGGCGCCGGACTAGGCGCCGCCGCCGGTGGACCCGGCGGCGGCGCCACGTGTTCACGAGGTCCCGTCGGCTATTTGATGTTGCCTTTCGGGCACAGCGGGTTCTTCGGCACGCCTTCGCACGGGTTCGGCATCGTCTCCTGCGGGGGAGGCGCCGGCTGACCGACTGGCGGGCTGATCGACCTGATGAATTCGGCTTCCGCTTTGAGCGTCAGCAGGTAGATCGCCGCGGCTTCGGCGCCGCCGGGGTTCGGCGTCGTCTTGTTCTGGCATCCCCAGGTGCCTTCGATGTTCGTCGGGAACGTGGCGTCCGCGAACACGTTCCCGCTGACGCAGTTGTTCACGGATTCCGCCTTCGGCCCGCCGAACAGTTCGGCGTATCCGCTCAGCAAGGCTAGATCGCCGAGGAACGGGAGGCCGCTCAGTTCGGGACTGGGGTTGTACCCGTTGTTGGCGAACTGGTTTTCGCTGATCCGGTTGCCCGAGACCTGGAAGTCGATCGTGTTCGGTTCGATCGGGAACGGGTTCGGGTATTCGAAGCCAAGCACCCCGTCATTGGGGTTGCCGGTGACAACGTTTTTCTCCGTCAGGACGGCGTAGTCGCCTGGGAGCTCGATCCCGACTCCCCACGGCGCGATCCCGGTCGATCCGTTCACCGGCACGGTGAGGTTGCTGTTCTGTTCGACCCGGTTGTTGCGCAGGACCTCGCAGCGTTTGATCTTGGTCGAGCTGAACGTCGGCGTGGGCGAGGTGTTCTTGAACGAGTCGCACGCCCCGTCGAGCGGAGGCGGCGCGTCGCCGGGGTTTTCGGAGTTCGGGGCGATCCCGACCAGGTTGTGGGCGAAGGTCGAGTTTTCGATCACCAGGTTCCCGCTCGAGTTCGAGCCTGAGTAGCCTAGGGCGTTGTCTTCCATTACCGCTTTGTTGACACGCGCGGCGCATTCGCGGCAGGCGCCGATGTAGAAGCCGGAGTCGGCGAAGCCGGAGGCGTAGATGTTTTCGAACTCCCCGCCTTCCTCGTTCTGCGCGAAGATCCCGTACCCGCCCTGGAGGCCGGTGTCGTAGGCGGTGAGGTAGTTCCCGTACCAGCCGTAGGCCCCGATCTTGCCGGAGCCTTTGCCGCCCGTCCACCAGATGCCGTTCCCGCATTCTTCGTCGGGGCACGCGGCGCCGAATTCGAAGTTGCGGACGGTGAGGTTTTCCACCCAGACGTTGTTGGCCTTCCGGATTTCGATCCCGTTGGCGACTTCGTGCCGGCCGTCGAGGATCACCGTGTTGCGGTTCATACCCCGGATCCAGATCCCCGACTGGGCGCTTTCCACTCTCACCGATTCGTCGTAGACGCCCGGTTCGATCAGGACGTAGTCGCCCTTCGAGGAGGCATTCACCGCCGCCTGAATGGTGGTGAAGTAGTGGGTGCCCTTGGGGACTTCCCCGGCCGGGGGTCCGCTCTGGCGGACGATGTTCACGTTCTTGCCCGCCGAGGCGCTGGCGGCGCTCGCGCCGAGGGCGAGGACGGCGAGCGCGACCGCGGTGGCGGTACGGCGAGCTGTCGCCGAGCTGCCCTGCCGCCGGGGTCGGAGGCTGCGGATGGATGACATCTTGGTCTCCCCTCTCCTGGAAGTGGGGGTTCAGATCCGTGGTCAGCCGCGTCGGGCGCAGGGACTGATCTCATCCGGGCATCGGCCCTCCGCGCGGGGGAGCGGCGAGCGACCGGGTCTGACCCGAGATCGGGGGGAGTCTACACCGGGGCGGGTCGCACGGTCAGAAGATGGTGCCCTGCCCGGGAGGCGCCCTACCCTCGCTGTGTTTGCGGCCGATCTCGATCGTGCCTTGATACGTCATGTGGACGCCGACACGACGGCCGAGGCAAGCGCCGAGACCTCGTCGACGATCAGCAGCGCGAACCGAAAAACTCCCCCGATTTGCAGCCACTTCAGCATGCCCCGTGCGGGACTCGAACCCGCCCCACCGGATTAAAAGTCCGGCGCTCTACCAGATGAGCTAACGGGGCTTGCGGCCCGACAGTGTGGCAGATGCCTACGCGTCGACGGGCTGCTCGCGCCCGGGTGTTTCGGCGGCGGCGATCCGGAGCATCTCCTCGATGCGCGTGAGCTTCACGCGAGGGCGGCCGGCGGCCTCCCCGAGCGCTCGCTCGTGGCGGTCGATCGCCTCCCAGCCCTCGTAGGTCACGAGCTCGGGCTGCTTGGCGTAGAGCAGCGCCTCGACGGCCTCGGCGTCCGGTTCGGCTGGCGTATGGCCGCCCTCGCCGTCGGCCAGCAGGTCGGCGAGCATCGCATCGACGGTCTCCTGCGCATCCTTCTTGTTCGTGCCGATCACGCCCGAGGGCCCGCGCTTGATCCAGCCGACGACGTACTCGCCGGCGAGCGGCGCGTTGCTTTCGAGATCGATCACCCGGCCGCCAGCGTTTGCGATCACGGCGGCCTTCTCGTCGAAGGCCACTTCCGGCAGCGGCAGCCCGCGGTAGCCGATCGCGCGAAACACGAGCCCGGCCGCGATCGTCTCGCGCTCGTCCGTCGCACGCGCGCGCAGCGCGCCGCCGTCGGCCGCGACGAGGTCGTTGCGCACGAGCTCGATCTCGCTCACGTGCCCGGCCTCGTTCGCGCGCAGCGCGACGGGCGAGAGCAGGAAGCGCAGGACGATGCGCTTGCGGTGGCCGGCCGGCTCGCGCTCGGCGTAGCCGCGCAGGATCTCCACGTTGCGCCGCGACGTGATGTCTTCGGCGGCCGCGGCGTCCTCGACCGCGAGCGCCCGTTCGAGCTCCTCGGGATCGACGATCACGTCCGCGTCGGAGAGCTCACCGAGCTCGAGCAGCTCGGGGTTCGTGAACGCTGCCTGCGCGGGCCCGCGGCGGCCGAGCACGACGACCTCCTGCACGCGGCTCTCCGCGAGCACCTCCAGCGCGTGGTCGGCCGTATCGGTGGGCGCAAGCTCGTCGGGGGCGAGCACGAGCATGCGCGCGACGTCGAGCGCGACGTTGCCGTTGCCCACCACTACGGCGCGCTCTGCCGTGAGCAGGTCGACCTCGAGGTCGGTGTGGTCGGGGTGGCCGTTGTACCAGCCGACGAACTCCGTCGCGGCGTGCGAACCGGGCAGGTCCTCGCCCTCGATCCCGAGCGGCCGGTCAGACGGGGAGCCCGTCGCGTAGACGATCGCGTGGTAGTGCTCGAGCAGCTCCGCGCGGGAGACGTGCTCGCCGAACGTGACGTTGCCGAAGTAGCGAAAGCGGGGGTGGGCGGCGGTCTTCTCGTAGACGCGCGTGACCGACTTGATCTTCGGGTGGTCGGGCGCGACGCCCGAGCGCACGAGCCCCCACGGCGTCGGCAGGCGCTCGATCATGTCGACCTCGATCCGTTCGCTGGAGTCCTTGAGCAGGTGCCCGGCCGCGTAGAAGCCAGCGGGACCGGACCCGATCACGGCGATACGGATGGGGGAATCGTCTGGCATGGCGGCTGTCTCGGCGGGATCAGGGTTTCGTCGAGCGGATGGGCGCGGCCCGACTCGAACGGGCGACCCCCTCGGTGTAAGCGAGGTGCTCTGACCAACTGAGCTACGCGCCCGGGTCGCCTCTAGGCTAGCGCGAGAGCTGCGCGCCGCAGCGCCTGCGAAGCTTGTCGAGATGGAGCGCTGGCGCAGTCGCAGGGCGGTGCGGATCGCCGGCTACGCCCTCCTCGCGCTCGTCCTGCTCCTGGTCCTCGCCCAGCTCTTCCTGCCCTCGATCGCCGCGCAAAGGATCACCGACAAGCTCAGCCCCTACGGCAGCGTGCAGAGCGTGAGCGTGAGCGCCTGGCCAGCGATCGAGCTGCTGTGGGGGAGCGCCGAATCGGTCACCGTGAATGCGCGCTCGCTCGCCCTCACCCCTGCCCAGAGCGCGAGCCTGCTCGCGAAAGCGAGCGGAAGCGACCGTGTGGACGCCACGGTCGCCGCGCTGAAGGAGGGTCCGCTGCGCCTCACCGACGCCGTCCTCGCCAAGCGCGGACACGCGCTCAGCGGCGCGGCGACGACGAGCGCCGCCGATGTCGCTGCAGCGCTGCCGCCGGGGGTCGGGGTCTCACTGCTCGCAAGCGAAGGCGGGCGCGTGGCCGTGCGCGTGAGAGGCAGCCTGTTCGGCCTGACGGCCGGGCTCGACGTGCTCGCCGAAGCGAGCGGCGGCAGCCTCGTCGCCCACCCGGTCGCTGCGCCCGTCCACTCGCTCCACCTGACCGTGTTCTCCGACCCCCGCATCGACGTCACGGCGATCGGAGCGCGTGCGCTCGGCACGCAGCCGCCGAGCTACAGGCTGAGCATGAGCGCGCTGCTGCGCTGAGAGCCTGCCGCGGAGGCCCCTCAGGCGGCGGCGGGCAGGCTCCGCACAGTCTGCGAGACGCGCCCTCCGACGATCGTAGGCAGGCCCTCCCTAGGGCTGATCGTCGGCATCTGGCGGATCGTCAGCTCGAAGTCCTCGGGGAGCGAGAGCGTGCAGCGCGCGAGGATCAGCGAGGCGATCGTGCGCACCTCGAGCTGGCCGAAGCGCATCCCGATGCACGTGCGCGAGCCGCCGCCGAACGGCACGTAGGCGCCCTTTGGCATCGCGGCGCGCGCCTCCGGCGTGAAGCGCTCGGGGCGGAAGGCCTCGGGGTCCTCGAACACGTCGGGGAGGTGGTGCGAGGCCCACGAGCAGTAGTTCACGAACGCGCGCGCAGGGACCGTGTGGCCGCCGAACTCGAACCCCTCCAGCGCCCGGCGCGGCCCGACCCACGCCGGCGGGTACTTGCGCAACGTCTCGTCGAGCACCATCTCGAGCTCTGGCAGCTCGCCCGAGAGCAGCTGCTCGGCGCTCGGCTGCCCGCCGCCGCAGCGCTCGTCCTGCTCGGCGGCCAGGCGCGCCGCGATCTCGGGGTGGCGCGCGAGCTCGTAGAACATGAACGACACCGTCGAGGTGGTCGTGTCGTGGCCGGCGAACAGCAGCGTCATCACCTCGTCGCGGATCTGCACGTCGCTGAGGCGGTTTCCGTCCTCGTCCTCGGCGTCGAGCAGCAGGCTGAGAATGTCCATGCCCCGCTCCCCGGTCTCACGCCGGCTCTTGATCTCGCTGTAGATCAGGATGTCGAGCTTGCGCGAGGCCGCCTGCAGCCGCGCCCAGGGAGAGCGCGGGCCGCGCAGGATGCGCAGGATGTACTCGCTCGCATAGAACGCGAGCGCCTCCTCGAACAGCCCCGCCGCATCGATCTCCCGCGCGGCGCTGCCGTCGGGGTCGAGCCCGAACAGGGCGCGCATCGCTACGCGCAGCGCGAGCTTGCGCGCCCACGCGTACAGGTCGAGGCTCGCCCCTGGCTCGAAGCGCTCGAGTGCCCGCTCGGTCTCCGCGACGATCACGTCGACCGAGGCGGCGATGTGGTCGCGGTGGAACGCCGGCAGCATGATCAGCCGCGAGCGGCGGTGGAAGTCGCCGTCGATCGTCAAGAGGCCATCGCCCATCAGGCCGATCAGGTCGCGGAAGTGGCCCTCGCGCCAGACGAAGTTCGAGGCGTGCGAGACCGTGATGTAGTGGTTCGCCTCCGGTCCGAGCATGAACACGACGTTGCCGTGGAACAGCCGCACGGTGAAGATCGGGCCGAAGCGCGCGTAGCAGTCGAGCAGGATCGGCAGCGGGTCCTCGGCGAAGCGCCTCGTGCGAGCGAGCGAGAAGCAGGTTTCCCCGGGCGGGAACGGGACGTTCGCGGCGCGCTCGTCGCGGAGATCGTCGAGCAGAAACCAAAGCGGGCTCCTGTTAAGCATCGGTGGGGGTCCGACGAGCGCCACGAACGACAGAGTAGAGGAAGGATTGGCCGGCCGGCCAATCGGTGTGGACGCGGCGCTGGCGAGCCGCCGCGGACGGCGGTGAGCCGCGCGGCGAGGCGAGAAGTAGCCCTGCGATCGGGGCGCGATGCGCGCCCTGCCATACTTGGCAGGCGCGAAGGCTGCTTGCAGGCTTCCGCGCCCACGCGGGGGCGTAGCTCAGCCGGTTAGAGCGCTGCCCTGTCACGGCAGAGGTCGCGGGTTCGAGTCCCGTCGCTCCCGCTTCTAGTCCCGTCGCCCCGCTTGTCGGCGGCCGCGCGGATGTCCTTTACTATTTGTGTGCTAAAGTAAAGGATGTGGCAAAGGTGTCCTCCAAGAATCAGGTCACGCTGCCGGTTGAGGTGATGCGCGCGGCCGGTGTGCGTGCTGGCGATGAGATTACGGTGCGTCCGCTCGGCGATGGTGAGATTGTCCTAGCGACGCGTGGTTCGCGTGTACGCCGTCATGCCGGGATTGCGGCCGGAATCTACAAAGACGACGAACTCGATCGGCTCCGCGACGAGTGGGAGCGCTGATCCTCGACGCCAGTGTCCTGATTGGGCTCCTGGACATCGCAGATAGCCACCACGCAGGCTCGATCGATGATGTGGAAGCTGCAGATCGAGCAGGGCAAGAGCTCTTGGTTCCCGCGAGCGCCTACAGCGAGGCGCTCGTCGCGTTCGCACGTGCTGGGCGCGTACGCGAGGCGCGTGAAGCGATCGCAGCGATGGGCATCACGGTTACGCCACTCAGCGCCACTGTCGCTGAGCGCGCCTCCGAACTCCGCGCTCGTCACGAGCGGCTGCGTCTACCGGACGCGATCGTCCTCGCCACTGCTCGCGAGCTCCAAGCCGAACTGCTGACCTACGATCGCCGCCTCGCGCAAACAGCCCGCAAGCACCGCGAGCAGGTGCAAGATGGGTGAACTCTACTTGAACAGTGAGCTTGGAGTTAAGTCTTGCCTTCACAGTTGGCCATAGCAGTACGTCGCCAATTACTAGGAGGTCTCTAATGGTTCCGGCAAAGCGTCTCATGGCAGTAGCGCTCGCAACGGCCGTCAGCGTTGGCAGCTTCGGTGCGCCAGCGATAGCTGCGACTTCGAAACACTGGACCACGACTCAGTGCAAAACGTGGGAGGCGGCGTTCGTGAAACGAAACCCGCACGCGAGCAAGGCGCGGAAGGCCGAAGCCAACAAAGTGCTGAAAGGCCAGGGCTGCTCCGCTCGCGTGAAATAACCGCACGCCGTCGCCGCTAGGCACGCCGCTTCAGGCGGCGCAGCGTCTCTAGAAAGCGCGCCCACCCCCGATCGCCTGGCGCGCGATCGACGCTCGCGCGGTGACGGTCCTCACGGGCGCGTAGCGTGCCCGTCGCGGCCCCGAGATGGAGGACCCGGATGAGCCGGGCCTCCATCTCCGCGGGTCGCCTGAGCCGGGCCTCCATCTCCGCGGGTCGCCTGAGCCGGGCCTCGAAATCCGCGTGTCGCCTGCGCGGAACCAGGCTGCTCTCGCTTGCGGGCGTGTGCAACGCCGCCCTCGTGCTCGAGCGCTCGTACCTCGACGTCGACGAACCCCGCGTCAAGGAGCGCTTCGTGCCACCACCCGGCGCTCGCCGGATGCTCCCAGCGGAACGTGAGGATGCGCGCGGCGCTCTTCAGCAGCCGCAGCACCCCGGCGGGCCCGTGCCGGAGAACCCGCCGGATGAGCAGGCCGATCACGGCCCGGTCGCGGCTGTCCACGATCCCGAGGCGGAACATCATGTCGCCGAACACGAGCCGGCCTCCGGGGCGCAACACGCGCCTGATCTCCGAAAGAGCGCGCCTCTTCTCGACATCGGTGAGGTGATGGAAGCAGTAGTTGGACACGGCCACGTCGATGCTGCTGTCGGGCAGCGGGAGGTGTGTCGCTGCACTCACCATCACCTCGGCGTTGTTGAGGCCAAGCGTGTGAAACTTCTCAGCGAGATGACGACACATCGCGGGAGAGAGGTCGACCGCGCTTACGCTCGCAACCAGCGGGGCGGCCGCCAACGCGAGCAGGCCTGTTCCGGCCCCAATGTCGAGAACGCGGTCGCGACGCCCGAGGCGGGCGGTTTTGATGATTAGCTCGCGCAGCGCCAGAAACCCGGGGCTGTTCGCCATCAACTCGAGATCGTCGACGTGATCGTCCCAGTCCTTGCGCAGCCAGCCGGAGCCGCCGGGGTACGACCGCCGGCCGGGTGGAGCCGTGCCGACCATCAGCACCAGACCAGGCCAGGCGGCTTCAAGCACGGCGCGCGCGCTCTGTCGGCTCGACGGTTGGATAACGCTGTAATTAACTAGACTGAGCCATCGGTTTCCCTAAGTTGCCGGTGAGAATGCTTTAACGCCGGCCAGCGAGGTTTCATGCCTATCCACCCCGAGGCGCGCTGCGAGTGAACAGCGACTTGGCATTCGCTACTCGCTCGGGCAGCGACGATCGCCGACAGCGTGAGAGGGAACTCACGCAACGCCGACGGTCGCTTCGCCGCAAACGGCTGCTCGCTTCGGGTGCGCTCGCGATCGTGGCGGCCGCGGTCGCCGTGATCGTCGCGCAGGCTGGCGGCGGGCCGTCTCGAGGGCACGCGACGCCGGTGAGCGCCACCCGCTCGCGCCAGCAGCCGACGTCCTCCAGTCGCGCTCCCGCCCCGCCGGCCGAATCCGCGCAGCGGCCATCGTCGTTTGCCGTCGGCCTGCGCGTGCTGCGTCTCGTCGATACCAGTCGCACGATCACACTCGCCGACGGAACCTCGGAGCCGCGGACGCTGGTCACGTTCGTGCGCTATCCGGCGCTCGGCGCGGTCGGCGACACCGACGTGGCCAACGCGCCTGCGGCCACCGCCGATGGTCCTTTCCCGCTCGTGATCTTCGGGCATGGCTTTGCCGTTACGCCGGGTTTGTATGCGCACCTGCTGCAGGCGTGGGCGCGCGCGGGCTACGTTGTGGCCGCGCCACTGTTTCCCCTCGAGAACGCCGACGCTCCCGGCGGACCGGACGAGTCAGACCTGACCAACCAGCCCGCGGACATGAGCTTCGTGATCTCCCAGATGCTCGCGGCGAACGCAGCGAGCGCGAGCACGCTCCACGGGCTGATCAGTCCCGCGCAGATCGCCGTGAGCGGACACTCCGACGGTGGCGACACGGCGCTCGCCGTCGCCTACGACGTCCGTTTTCGCGACTCGCGGGTCGGCGCGGCGGTGATCCTCTCCGGGGCGGAGATACCGGGCACCGAAGGCTTCGCCTTCCCTGCCGGCGGTCCGCCACTGCTGGCCACGCAGGGCACGGCCGACACGATCAACCTTCCGAGCGCGACGAACGTCTTCTTCGAAGCCGCAAGCAGGCCGAAGTATCTCCTGAGCCTGCTCGGCGCCGAACACCTGCCCCCCTACTCCACCCAGCAGCCGCAGCTCGGCATCGTCGAGCGCACGAGCATCGCGTTCCTCGACGCCTACCTCAAGCACACGCCCCGCGCACGCGCGCGGCTGCTCGCCGCGGGCAACGTCCCCGAAGCGGCAACGCTCGTCGCCGACCCGTGAGCGTCCGGCCGACGGCGAGCGCGCGCGAGGACCCGTTAGCGCGTCGACGGCTCAGCGCTAGTTCGCGACGATCGCGAGGAAGTCGCGGCTGTACGGTTCGAGCAGCTTGCCCGCGATGCCGAGTTGGCCCGGCACGACCGGGACGCCACTCGGCCCGCCGCGGTGATGGACGTAGAGATAGCCCGCCACCCAGTCCGGGTTGATGTCGAGCTCGATCGCTCGCACGGCACCGGCGGCGACCAGGGCCGAGGCCAGTTCGGAAGGCAGGAGCTGCTCGCCGGCGGCCCACACGAGCTGGCCGCTGGCGGTTATTCCAAGCGCCGAGCGAGCGACGGTCGTGGCGCTGCCGACCGTCGCTCCCCAGCAGGCGAGGATGCAGCTCGAGACGCTGCCCGCGGGAACGCCATGATCGACGAGCAGGTGCTGGTTCTGCAGCACCGAGAAGACCGTCTTCTGCGCGCTCGGCAGGCCGTTGCCCCAGGCCCCGACGTTCGTCGTCCCATCGGTGTAGGTCACGATCGACGCGAGGCCGCCCTGCAGCGGGGCGGCCACGTGTCCGCCGGACGCGAAGCCCACCTCCGAGTAGGTCAGCTTGAAGCCGCCGTTGAACGCTGCGATCACATGGTGGATCTCGCGCGGCGTGATGGAGTCCCCGTAGATCCAGCCGGCGGTGCCGCCGTCGCTCGAGCCGGCGTGCAGCGTGACGTGGACGAGGCTCTGGTCAAAGCGCAGCAGCGTCACGCCGGCGCGCTGTGCAATCCACGCGGCCGGCTGGCCCCGGACCTCTGCCACCGTCGTCCAGCCCCTCGTGGCGTGCACCGGCGCGTTCACGACCAGCGGCGGCACCACGCGGGCGGGGGTTGCCGAGGAGACTCGCGCCAGGCGACCCGCGCCCGGCGCGCGGACGGAGACGGTCACCGTTCTCGTGGCGTGCGGTTCGGAGCCGCCGCCACGCAGGCCGAGGTACGCGCCGACCGCGACCAGCAGCACGCCTGAGACCGCCACCATTGCGAGCCGTGCGCCGATATGGACGCCGCCGCCAGTGCTCATTACTAGATTGACCTCCGCTCGCTTACGCACCAGCTTAAGCCGACGTGAGAACGCTCTCATCGCCTCGCGCGAGCGTCTCGCGAGCCGCTCGCCGGGAACGTCGCCGAGCGAGGTGCGGACTCGAGTAGATTTCCTCCTCGAACGATGACCGCCCGGCATCGATTTCGCAACGGGGTCCTCGCGCTTGCTGCGTTGTGCGCCGTGGCGCTGGCCGTGGCGCTCGGCGCCGGCGGCGGGTCTTCGGATGTCCACCCGCACGCGACCCCCGCGGACGCGACGACCACCGCTCCTGCCGCGACCTCCACTTCAACCGGGACCTCCGCGCGCGCCGTGGCCGTGCAGGCGAGCACAGGCCAGGACGTCTCTTCGGGCCGCCCGGCGAGGCCCCTCGCGGCCGCTGCGGCGCGCCGGGAAGTCCCGCCCGGCACGCTGCCGCAGACTCACGCCTATCCGTCGGGAACCAGTCCCCGCTTCAAATCGCTGATGGCCTACCTGTGGCAGGGCATCGTGCACGACAAGCCGAGCCGTGCGCTGCCTGCGTTCTTTCCCCGCAGCGCCTACGTCCAGCTGAAGGCGATCGCGGGCGCCGGCAGCGATTGGGGCGAACGTCTCGTTCACGACTACGCCCTGGACATCGCGGCCGCGCACGAGCTGCTCGGAGGCGATGCCGCGCATGCCCGGCTGATCGCGGTCGACGTTCCCTCGAGCTACGGCCACTGGATCGAGCCAGGGGTCTGTTACAACAGCATCGGCTACTACGAGCTGCCCAACGCGCGTGTGGTCTACCGCGAGCACGGCGCGAGCCGTTCGTTCGGGATCGCCTCCATGATCTCCTGGCGGGGCGTCTGGTACGTCGTTCACCTCGGCGCCATCCTGCGCTCCGCCGACAACGGCGAGGTCGATGAACCGGCCTCGGGCCGCGGCGAATCGCTCTACTCGGGTACGTGCTGATGCGGTACGTGCCGGTGCGCGCCCTGAGATACGCGGCGCGGCGCCCGGGGGTACCCGCGGCCGGCCTGCTCGCGCTTGCTCTCACCGTGCTTGCCGTAAGCGTCGCGCTCGCAGCCGCCGCGCCCGGGCTCAGGCACGCCCTCACCGCGCACGGGCCGAGGGCGCGCGCCGTCGTCCAGCAGGAGAGCGGTGGCTCATCGCCACAGGTCGCCGTGGGACTGCGGGTGCTGCGGTTCGTCGATGACAGTCGCACGATCAGGCCCGAGGGCGGCAAGCCCGAGCCGCGGACCCTCGTCACCTACGTTCGCTATCCAGCGTTCGGGATACCCGGAAGCATGGACGTTCTGGACGCGCCTGCGACGCTCGCGGGCGGGCCCTATCCGCTCGTCGTCTTCGGTCACGGCCTCGCGGTCACGCCGCAGACGTACACGCGCCTGCTGCGCAGCTGGGCGCAGGCGGGGTTCGTGGTCGCCGCGCCGCTCTTCCCCCTCGCTAGCGCCGACTCTCCCGGCGGCCCCGACGAAGCCGACGTGATCAACCAGCCAACCGATATGAGCTTCGTCATCTCCAGCATGCTCGCGCTGAACCAGTCAGGGACCGGGCCCCTGGCGGGCCTGATCAACCCGGCAGAGATCGCGGTCGCAGGACATTCAGATGGCGCCGAGACGGCGCTCGCCGTGGCCTACAGCCGCCGCTACCACGATCCGCGCGTGCGCGCCGCCGTGATCCTCTCGGGTGCCGAGATGTCGGGCATCGGCGGTTACTCCTTCCCCCAGGGCAGCCCGCCGCTGCTCGCCGTGCAGGGCACAGCGGACAACTTCAACGAACCGCGCTACACGTACGCTTACTTCAAACAGGCCCGCCGGCCCAAGTTCCTGCTCCGTCTGCAGGGAGCCGGACATCTCGCGCCGTACACCAGTCAGCAGCCCCAGCTCTCAACCGTCGAGCAGGTGACGAGCGCGTTCCTAGACGGGTACCTCGAGCAGTCACCTGATACCACCGGTCGATTGGCCGCGCTGGGTGATGTCGCCCGAACCTCGGCACTCGTTGCCGAGCCCTGACGGAAGTCGCGCACGCACTGCGGCGCTGCGATCAGTTCGCCACGAACGTGAGAAAGTCGCGAGTGTAGGGTTTGAAGAACGCACCCGCGACCCCTCGTTGACCGGGCACCAGACGCACGTGCGAGGTAACGCTTGGCCGGTGCGGGTAGAGGTAGCCGGCGACCCACCACGGGTTGATGTCGAGCTCGATCGCGCGCACGGCGCCGGCGCCGATCAGCGCGGAGGCGAGGGCGCTCGGGGAGAGGTGCTCACCCGCTGCCCACACGAGCTGGCCGCTCGCAGTGATCCCGAGCGCCGATCGCGCGACTTCCGTTTGCAGGCCGATCGTGCCGCCCCAGCATTCGATCACACAGCTGGAGACGTTTGCCGCAGCTAGGCCGTGGTCGACGAGCAGGTGCTGGTTCTGTAACACGGAGAAGACGGGCGTGCGCGCGCTCGGCACTCCCGCGTGCCAGGAGCCGATGTTCGTGCTTCCATCCGAATAGGTGACGAGAGACGCAAGCCCGGCCTTGAGCGGCGCGGCGACGTGGCCGCGGGACACGAAGCCGACGTTCGTGTAGGTGAGCTTGAAACCGCCGTTGACCGCCGCGATCAGCAGCGGAGCCTCTCCAGCGGTGATCCGATCGCCGTAGGTCCAGCCTGCGGTGCCGCCGTCGCTCGACCCGGCGTGCAGCACGAGATGCACGAGGCGCTGATCGACGCGCATCAGTGTCACACCAGCGCGCCGCGCGAGCCAGGTGGCGGGCACGCCGCCGACGCGTGCCACCACCGTCCACCCGGCCCTCGGCGTGTGTGTTGCCACCTGGAGCGTGCCGGGGATCGCGCCAGCACGCGCGGCAGTGCGCGCGGGAGTGCGCGCGCTCGCGCGCGCCCTGCGCGTCGTCGGCGTGGCCGATCGTGCGGGTGAAGTGTCAGGTAGTCCGACGCTGGCGCTGTACAGCGCGCACGCCGCAGCGACCACAGCCGCGATCACCAGCGTGGCGCGTCCACGCCGCCGCCTCGCTTCAGCGATGGTGAAAGGCGCAAACAGCTCGCGGCGGGTCACCCGGGAACCGGATCCGCCGGTGGGCTTCCTGCGACGTGACGGGAAAGTCGCCACTGCGAGCTCCGCGCGCCGTCAGGGACAGGCGCGCTCGAGTCGCCGATCGGCGGAGTTGCCGGCGCCGCCGGGAGCGCCGCTTACGAGGTAACGCCACGAGCCGTGGCTGCGCCCGAACACGTAGGCCCGCGAGCCGGCTTCGGGCGTGCGTTCGCAGACGACGGCAAGGTTCGCGTTTGAGCGCGACACGTAGACACCGCGCACCGAGGACGAGTTGGCGTCGTTGGCGGCGAAGGCCTTCAAGATCGCAGCGCGCTCGCTCTTTGTTGGCGGTCTCGCTGACGTGCTGGCCGCCAGCGCGCCCCCCGCGAGCGACAGCGCCAGCGCGGCGACGATCGCGGAGATCGTGCTGACGCGAGCCCTGCGCGGGATAGTGCGTCGAATCGGGTCGCGGCGATGCCAGGATTCGCAAGGTCTCATCAGAGTCATCTCCTTCTCACCCCACGCCGGCCGATCAAGGTCGAGACCAGGCAGAAGCAGAGGGTAAGCAGCGCAGCCAGGAGGACTATCGCAAGGCCCGGTGCTACCAGTACGGCTACGACCGCTGCCAGCAGCCCCAAGCCGATGTCGACGCGAAGCAGGTGGCGACGCCGGCGGTCGGTAGGAGCCGTGGCCGTCAATCGCGATGGGTACCCCGGCGTGGGAGTGGTGGCGCTCATCGCGATGATGTGAGACTGGGGGACACGATGCGGTGATCTTCGGCTGTTGGCTTAAGAGCGGGCTAATCGGGGGATGAGAACTCCCCCACCGATGAGTTACCCGCCCAGCGCGCCTAGCAGAAGGGATCGGAGCGCGTGCAGAACGTCTGCGCCACCGGCAGCGGGATCTTACGCCAGGAGACGCTCGAGAGCCGCTTGACGCCTTCGTTGTCCCAGTCGACGCCGGCGCCGTCGATCACGACCGAGCTGAGCATGTCATCGCCGGCGTGGATGAACGTGTATTTCGCGCGCTGGGCTTCGCCGTGCTTGTAGCGCGTGAGCCGGTCCAGGCCCGGGTTCGCGGAGGGGTCGCACGCGTGCAGGTAGGCGTACAGCCAGCCGGCCGAGATCAGCGGCGAGAGGAACTCGGGCGAGCAGACGTTGCCCGCCCCGCTCGTCTCCTGGTCGATCAGCTCCGGATGGCCGCCGATCGGCTCATACCAGAGCGTCGTCTCGCCGAAGGACCCGGTGAGGTTGTTCGTCACATACGCGAGTTGGGAGGGACCGATCGTGAGGCCGGTGATCGCGCCCGTGAGGCCCTTCGGCCAGGTGCCGCCTCCTTCCGGTTCGCGCCCGCCGCGCGATTCGGGCAGTTGGACGGCCCGCACGGCGCCGCCGCCGCTCGTCCACGTATAGATCTCATCGGGCCGCTTGGCGCTGCCGGCGTTGGGGCGCACAAACGCGAGCCGGCTCTTCCAGATCGCGGGCTCGATGTCCGAGCCGCCGCCGGGTATCGCGAGCAGGCGCTCGCTTGCCGAGCTGCTTCCGAGCGGGGCGAGCTCGTAGATCTTGCAGCCGAGCGACTTCTTCGGTTCGCTGCAGCGGACGTACACGGCGGCCACGCCGCCGCTGACGGGGCCGAGCTGGACTTCGAAGCTCGCCGTGCTCGGCGGTATCGGCGCCGCCATGACGGCACCGCTAGGCGAGCGGAGCTCCAGGCGCGTGGCGCTCCCTTCCTCGTGCTTCCACGCCGCCCAGCCGCCGTAGGCGGATACCCCGGCGCCGCCCGGGTCGAGCACGCTCACGCTCGCAGCCCCGGCCGCGGTGCTCGCGCCGAGCCACACACACGCGATCGCGACCGCCGCGACTGCGGCCGCGAACGCGCGCGTCGTGCGCCGCCGCGGCCGCGCGTCGCAGCCGCGGACTCCTTGCGCACCAACCCCCGGCTGGAGTTGACCCAAGCCCGTGAACATCCGAACCGCCGCAGCCTACCAGAGGACTAGTACGTTCGTACGTTCAGTAGCGACGCTAGACTTGCGCCGTGCCACCAAGCAATCGCGAGCAGATCCTGGAGGGCACGATCGCGTGCATCCAGACGCGCGGCGTCGCAGCTACGACCACGCGCGACATCGCCGCCGCCGCCGGCGCGAGCCTGGCGTCGATCCCGTACCACTTCGGCTCCAAGGACGCGCTCATGGACGAGGCGCTGGGGCGCGCGATCAGACGCTTCGCCGAGCACCTCGACGGCCAGCGCTACGACGCGGAGCTGCCACCGCTGCAGGAGCTCGCGGCGGCGCTGGCGACGACGCTGGCGTCCTTCGAGGACGTGCGTCCGCTGCTCGTGTCCGTGATGGAGGCGCACGTGCGGGCGCTGCACTCCGAGGACTTCCAGCCGCGCGTCGCGGCTCATCGACGCGCCGCCGTGCGGCGCATCGCCGAGCGGGTGCAGGCGCTGGAGCTCGGCGACCGCGGAGGGCTCGCCGACGAGGACGCGCGGGCGCTGGCGGTGCTCGTGCTCGCTATCGTCGACGGCCTGATGCTCGCCTGGCTGATCGACGCCGAGCACACGCCCGATGGAGAGACGATCGCCGAGGCGCTTGGGCGTGCTTTCTCGCCACTGCTCGCCGAGTGCCCCGCAGAGCCGGCGTGAGCGGCGGAGGGCGCTGACGTGAGCGACGAAGGCGCTGAGATGAGCGACGACGGCGCTGAGGTGAGCGAGGACGGCGCTGAGGTGAGCCACGACGGAGCCGGCGTGGGCGAGGAGAGCCGCCCGGCGTTCGACCTCGAGGCGTACCTGCAGCGGGTCGGCCTGAGCGGGCGACCGACGATCGCCGAGGTGCACCGCGCGCACGGCCTCGCGATCCCGTTCGAGAACCTCGACCCCCACCGCGGGCTGCCCGTCTCGCTCGCCCCGGAGGACCTCGAGCGCAAGCTCGTCGCAGAACGGCGCGGCGGCTACTGCTTCGAGCAGAACATGCTGCTGAAGTCCGCCCTGGAGGCGCTCGGCGCGGAGGTCGAGATGTACCTCGCGCGCGTGCGCTACGGAGGCGGCCCGGCGATCCGCCCCCGCAGCCACCTCGTGCTGCGCGCCGAGCTCGACGGCGAGAGCTGGCACGCCGACGTCGGCTTCGGTCTCGGCAGCCCGCTGGAACCGCTCCCCTGGGGTCCCGGAGAGGAGCACGAGATCGCGCACTGGCGCTATCGGGTCGTGCAGGACGGCGCCGAGCTCGTGCTGCAGTGCTTGGAGGACGGCACCTGGGCAGACCTGTACGGGTTCGTCCCGGAACCGGTCTACGCGGTCGACGTGGAGACCGCGAGCTGGTTCGTCTGCACCCATCCGCGATCGCCGTTCGTAACCGGATTGATCATCGCCTCCCAGGACGCGGACGGCACGCGCCTGGCGCTGAGCGACTGGAGCGGGCTCGAGCTGCGGCAACGAACGCCACAGGCCTCCACAGTCACGCCGCTGCAGCGCTCAGAGGTGCCCGCGCTGCTGGCCGAGCGCTTCGACCTGCCCGGGTTCGGCCTCGGGGCCGACGAGCGCCTCGTGCGCGCCTAGCCTCAGACGATCGCCGGCGCGGGCTCCTCGCGCGGAGGGTTCGCGACGCCCGCCGCCGCGTAGGCCTCGGGAGCGTCGAGCGTCTCGGCCGCGAGCAGCGCTTTCGCGAGGCTCTCGAGCTGCTCGCGGTGGGCTTCGAGCATCCGCGTGACGTCCTGGTGCGCGCCGTCGACGAGCCGTTTGACCTCTTCGTCGACGAGCCTGTGCGTGTCAGGTGAGCTTTCGCTGATGCCCGGCAACAGCATGCCCTGGCCCTCTTCGCCGAGCACCGCGATCGGGCCGATCGCCTCGCTCATGCCCCAGCGGCCGACCATCTGGCGGGCGATCTGGGTCAGCTGCTGGATATCGGACTCCGCTCCCGTGCCATAGGTCCCGTAGATCACCTCTTCGGCTACGCGCCCGCCGAGTGCGACCTCGATCTTCGCCTTCAGCTCCGCGAGCGAGTAGGAGACGCGATCGGAGTCGGGCGTGGACAGCGTGACCCCGAGTGCCATCCCGCGCGGGATGATCGAGATCTTGCGCACGGGGTCGGCCTCGGGCGTGAGCATGCCCACGAGCGCATGACCGGACTCGTGGTAGGCGGTACGTTCGCGATCGGCGGGCCTGAGCAGGATGCCGCGCGGAGAGCCGAGCATGATCTTCTCAAGCGAGTCGGTGAAGTCGCGCATCTGCACTTTGGCGTGTTCGCGCCGTGCCGCCAGCAGCGCCGCCTCGTTGGCGAGGTTGGCGAGGTCCGCGCCGACCATCCCGGGAGTGCTCGCGGCGAGCTCATCGAGGTCGACGTCCTCGGCGAGCGGGATTTTGCGCGTGTGCACCCTCAGGATCGCCGCGCGGCCATCGCGGTCGGGTGCCTGCACGGTCACGCGGCGGTCGAAGCGGCCCGGCCGCAGCAGCGCCGGGTCCAGCACGTCGGGACGGTTGGTGGCCGCGAGCACGATCACGGCCTCCGCCGGTTCGAACCCGTCGATCTCTGTGAGGATCTGGTCGAGGGTCTGCTCGCGCTCGTCGTTGGCGCCGGTGACCGACACCGAGCCCTGGCGCGAGCGCCCGATCGCGTCCAGCTCGTCGATGAAGATGATCGACGGGGCGGCCTCCTTGGCCTTCGCGAACAGGTCGCGAACACGCGAGGCGCCGACGCCGACGATCGCCTCGATGAACTCCGAGGCGGAGATCGAGAAGAAGGCCGCGTGCGCCTCGCCCGCGACCGCGCGCGCGAGCAGCGTCTTGCCGGTGCCCGGGGCGCCGGAGAGAAGCACGCCGTGGGGCATGCGCCCGCCGAGGCGTCCGTAGCGCTCGGGATTTCGCAGGAAGTCGACGATCTCCGTGAGCTCGGCCTTGGCCTCGTCGATCCCCGCGACGTCGTCGAACGTGACGCGGATCTTCTCCGGGTCGACGCGACGCGCCTGCGAGCGGCCGAAGTTGCCCAGCGCTCCCATCCCGCCGCCGGCGGATGCGCGGCGGGCGATCAGCACGAACAGCCCGACGAGCAGCAGTGTGGGCCCGAAGCCGAGCAGCAGCTCGGCCAGCAGCGAGGTGCTCGTGCTCGTCGACTTGGCGTTGATCTGCACGCCCTTTTCCTGCAGCAGCGCAGATAGCTGGCTGCCGTTCCAGAACGTCGGTACCTCGGTCGCGAACAGCTTCGTCGGCGTCGCCTTTTCGTTCGGGTAGTGCTGCTCGCTCTTGAAGTTGCCTTCGACCGTGTCGCCCTTCGAGGAGATCGAGCTGACCTCTCCGGCTTTCACTTTTTCGAGGAAGTAGGGGCTGAACGGCACGGTCACGCGCGGTTCCTTCGCCGGCTGGAAGGCGAACAGCAGCACCCAATTGAGCGCGATCAGCGCGAGCACGAACCACCAGAAGCTGCTGCGCCGGTGCGCCGGCGGACCGGTCGGCTGCTGCTCGGGCATGCCGCGCCCGTCGGGCGCCGGGGCGACCTGCCAGCCGCGCTTGTCGCGCGGCATCGGAGGATGCGTGTCGCGTCGCTGGCCGTTCGAGCCGTCTTGTTCGGGCGTGCGTTCCTCCGCCATCCGCACAATGCTACGCGCCCCGAGCCGCTGCGTCCTATGCGCAATTGCCGCGATCGTCATAGCATCCGGCGAAGCGTCCGTCGAAACCAAGGAGAGCCGATGTTCAGCAACATCCTCATAGGAGTCGACGGCACACCCGGCGGGCGCGACGCGATCGCGCTGGCCTCGCGTCTGGCCGGCTCCGCCGCGGAGCTGACGCTCGTCCACGTGCGAGCCGGACGCTGGCACCCCATGCGAGCGGCGGGCGGCCGCGGCGCGGGGCTCGAGCGCGAGGGCGCCCTCGAGCTGCTCGAGCACGAGCGATCGACGGCCGGGGTGTCGGTGGCGCTCGAGAGCATCGAAGCGTCCTCGCCGGGAGCCGGCCTGCACGAGCTGGCCGAGCAGCGCCACGCGGACCTGCTCGTCGTGGGCTCCTCCGCGCGCGGGGTGCTCGGGCGCGCGATGCTCGGCGACGACACCCGCGCCGCGCTCAACGGCGCCCCCTGCGCGGTTGCGATCGCGGCGCGCGGCTACGACGAACACCCCCTGCCGCTCGCCCGCATCGGCGTCGCCTACAACGGATCGCCGGAGAGCGAGGCCGCGCTCGCCGCCGCGCGGGAGCTCGCCGCCCCGAACCGCTCCGAGGTGCGCGCGCTGCAGGTCGTCAGCGTGCCGGCCTCGGCGTTCACCGGGCTTGCGCCGGCCGCCTACGGCGAGACGATCGACCTCATGCTCGCGGAAGCCGGCAAGCGGATGGAGTCGATCGAGGGCGCCCGCGGCAGCGCCGCGTACGGCATCCCGGGCGAGGAGCTCGCGGCCTTCAGCGGCGAACTCGACATGCTCGTCGTGGGCTCGCGCGGCTATGGCCCCGTCAAGCGGCTCGTGCTGGGCAGCACCTCCGCCTACCTCGAGCGCCATGCCCGCTGCTCGCTGCTCGTGCTGCCCCGCCCGCACGGAGCCCGCGCCGGGGCGGCCGGCGCAGACGTGGACGGCGCCGCCGAGGACCAGCCTGAGGTGGGCGGTGGCTGAGGCGCGAAAGCCCATCCCCAGCGCGCCGCTTGCGGCGGGCCTGCTGATCGTCTCCTACGGCGTCGTCGCCGCCAGCGGCTCGCGGGCGCTCGGAGGCGTCGTGCTGCTGGCGGGCGCTGCCGCGCTCGGCTGGCTGTGGCGAGCTCGCCACGGCGCGCGCGCGGCGGCTCGCCTGCTGGCGATCGGCTTCGCCGCGTTCGTGGCCTCGCACCTGATCGCGCTTGCGCTCGGCGCATGGCCAGCCGTGCTGATCGCCGCCGCCGCGATGGCGGGCGCGACATGGGCGCTGACCGATTCCCGGCCTGCGGCAAGGCGCGAGGAGGCGGAGCAGCAGCGCGCCCGCGACCGGCCCGGGGATGATTCGCGATCGCGATCGCGACGCGCCGTGCGTGCAATCCGTCGCCCCGCCCGCTAGATTCGCGCCATGGCTCAGATGGCAGTCGCGACCGAGCCAGTCCTCGACCCCGAGGCCCCCGCGCCCGGCGCGCCGCTGGACTTCGAAATCGTCCCCCGCCGGGGGCTGCCGATCGTCGCGGCGATCGTCGTGCCGCTGATCGTGGCGATCGCCGTCAACGACAAGTGGCCGCTGATGTTCCTGCACGTCGTCGCGGGCGCGACGTGGACGATCGTCGACCTGTTCCTCGGCTTCGTGATTGGGCCGATCCTCGGGAAGATGTCGATCCCGGCGCGCGTCGAGCTGACCACGCGGCTGATGCCGAAGATGGTGCTGATCATGCCGACGGCCGTGGCCGTCACGCTCGCCGCCGGCTGGCAGCTGGCGACGAACCTCGGATACAACCTCACGAGCTACTCGCTGCACGGCTGGGTCGTCGCGAGCTTCATCGTCGTCGGGGTGATGTCTGTGATCGCGCTCGGCCTGCTCGAGCCGGCGAACATCGCGGTGCTGACCGAGCTGAAGAAGCCGCGGCCGAACCCCGAGGTGGTCGAGCGGCTGATGAAGCGCTTCATCTACACCGCCGGCGCGACCGGCCTGATGCAGGTGGCGACGCTCGTGATCATGACCCGCCTGGCGACCGGATGAGCGACGAACGCCGCCTGCCGCCGGTGACGCAGCTCGGGATGCTGTCGCTGGCGCTGATCGTCGCCGGCGTCATTTACCTGTCCGCCCACCTGCCCGAACACGTCCCGCTGGGGCCGGCGATCGCGCTGCTGGCGGTCTCGGCGCTGCTGCTGATCGGCAGCGTGCTCGCGCTGCGGCGCGCCCAGGGGTTCGCGTGGGGTCGGTTCCTGGAAGTCGCCCGCTGGGCGCTGCTGGCCTACGCGATCATCGCGGGGCTGATCGAGTACGTGTTCCTCCGCAACAACACGAGCGGCGGCCCGCTGATCGTGCTGACGCTCTCGCTCGTCGTGTTCGCGCTGACCGTGCCCGTGCTGATCGCCTTCACGGTCGCGCGCTACGACGACGCACCCCAGCCGCAGTGACCTACAACGCCGATCTCGGACCGACGCGCTACCTCGCCGAGGCGGACCGTTACGAGGCGATGCCCTACCGCCGCTGCGGGCGCAGCGGCATCCAGCTGCCGGCGATCTCCCTGGGGCTGTGGCAGAACTTCGGCGACGACCGGCCGCTGGCCGAGAGCCGCGCGATGCTCCGCCGCGCGTTCGACCTCGGCATCACGCAGTTCGACCTGGCCAACAACTACGGCCCGCCCTACGGCAGCGCGGAGATCAACTTCGGGCGGGTCCTCGCCGAGGACCTGCGCCCCTACCGCGACGAGCTCGTGATCTCGACGAAGGCCGGCTACGACATGTGGCCGGGCCCCTACGGCGAGTGGGGCTCGCGTAAGTACCTGCTGGCGAGCCTCGACCAGAGCCTGCTGAGGATGGGGCTCGATCACGTCGACATCTTCTACTCGCACCGCTTCGACCCCGAGACGCCCCTCGCGGAGACGATGGGCGCGCTCGACAGCGCCGTGCGGGCGGGCAAGGCGCGCTACGCGGGGATCTCCTCCTACGGACCCCGCCGAACCGAGGAAGCCGCTCAGATGCTGCGCGAGCTCGGCACGCCGCTGCTCATTCACCAGCCCTCCTACTCGCTCCTGAACAGGTGGATCGAGGCCGAGCTGCTCGGCGTGCTCGAGCGCGAGGGCGTCGGCGCGATCGTGTTCTCGCCGCTCGCGCAGGGCCTGCTGACCGACCGCTACCTGCAGGGAGTGCCGGAGGACTCCCGCGTTAGCCGCGGCAACTACTTCTCGAAGAACATGATCAGCGACGAGAACCTCGCGCGCGTACGCGGCCTGCGGGAGATCGCCTCGGCGCGCGGGCAGTCGCTCGCTCAGATGGCGATCGCGTGGGTGCTGCGCGACCCGCGCGTGACCTCGGCGCTGCTCGGCGCCAGCAGCGTGCGCCAGCTCGAGCAGAACGTCGCAGCGCTGCAGCGGCTGGATTTCGACGGCGACGAGCTCGAGGCGATCGACCGCTACGCCCAGGACGGCGGCGTCAACCTCTGGCAGGCCTCGAGCAGCGGCTGAGCCGCGGCGCTCGGACATAATCCCCGCGATGAGAGCGATCGAGATCGTCGAGGAGTCGGGGCCGCAGACCGCGCTGAAGATCGCCGAGCTCCCCGAGCCGGAGGCCTCGCACATGCTCACCCCGGGCGAGGGGGTGCTCGTCGACGTGCACGTCGCGGGCGTGTCCTTCCCCGAGCTGCTGCAGACCCGCGGCGAATACCAGATGAAACCGCCGTTACCGTTCGTCCCCGGCAGCGAGGTCGCGGGGATCGTGCGCAGCGCGCCTCCCGGTGCGGGCGTCAAGGCCGGCGACCGCGTTGCCGCGTTCTGCGCGCTCGGCGGCTTCGCCGAGGTCGCCGTGGCGCCCGAGTTCTTCGCGGTGGCGCTCCCGCCGGAGCTGGACTTCGCCCAGGGCGCCGCGCTGATCCTCAACTACCACACCGCCTACTTCGCGCTCGCGCTGCGGGCGAAGCTCCAGCCCGGGGAGAGCGTGCTCGTGCACGGCGCCGCCGGAGGCGTCGGCACGGCCTCGCTGCAGGTCGCCAAGGGGCTCGGCGCGCGCACGTTCGCGCTCGTCTCCAGCGAGGAGAAGAGGCGCGTCGCCGAAGAGGCGGGCGCCGATGAGGTGCTGATGCTGAGCGACGTCTGGAAGGACGAGCTGCTCGAGCGCTCCGGCGGCGGTGTCGACGTGGTCGTGGATCCGGTCGGCGGCGACCGCTTCACCGACAGCCTGCGCTCGCTGCGCGAGGACGGGCGCGTGCTCGTGGTCGGGTTCACGGGCGGCGCGATACCCGAGGTCAAGGTCAACCGGCTGCTGCTCCGGAACACCTCCGTGGTGGGCGCAGGCTGGGGCGCATACGTGATGGGCAAGCCCGAGCTCAACCGCGAGATCGGCGCGGCCGTGAACCGCATGGTCGATGAAGGCTTCGTGCGGCCGATCGTCGGCGCCCGCTTCCCCTTCGAGCAGGCCGCCGACGCGCTGGCGATGCTCGACGAGCGCCGCGCGACCGGCAAGGTCGTGCTCGAGGTGCGCGCCGAGCAGCAGGCCTAGCCGGCGCTCAGCAGCTCGCGCCAGCCGGCGGTGTCGAGCTTCGCCGGCTCGGTCGAGTCGATGAAGTCGTCGAGCACGTCGATGAAGCGCTCGGGTTCGTCCAGCTGCGGGAAGTGCCCCGAGCCGGCGAACACCTCCAGGCGCGCACCGGGCAGGCGCTCGAGCGCGGCGTAGCCGTGGGAGACCGGGATGATCGTGTCGCGCTCTCCCCAGATCGTCATCAGCGGGACGTGTTTTGCGAGGTAGAGGCGGTCCGCGGCGCCGACGCGCTGGCCGCCGGGCTCGATCACAGCGCGCAGCGTATGCACGAACGCCGCGCGCGCCTGCGGGTCCGACAGCGTCGCATGGCCGCGCGCCATCTCGCTGATGTCGGTCGCCAGGCGCAGGCCCAGCCGCGCGAGCACGCCGGCCGCGAGCTCTGCCGCCTGCGTAAGGCGCGTGGCGGCGAGCAGCGGCAGAACGTATTCGGAGCCGGGCAGCGCGGCGGCGCGCAGCAGCGGGCTGACCTCGCGACCGAGCCCGCCGCTGTCGACGAGCACGAGCCGCTCGCACAGCTCGGGGAACTGGTAGGCGACCTGCATCGCGATGCCGCCTCCGAGCGAGTGCCCCACGAACGTCGCGCGCTCGTGCCCGAGCGACGCCATCAGGTCGCGGATGCTGCTCGCGTAGGCGCCCAGCGAGTAGTCGCCGCGCGGCTTGGCCGATCCGCCGTGCCCCAGCAGGTCGGGCGCCAGCAGGGTGAAGCGGCGCGTCAGGTAGGGCATCACGCGGCTCCACGTGGTCGAGTCCGAGGTGATGCCGTGGATCAGCACGATCAGCGGGCCGCTGCCCGCCTGGCGGTAGGCGACGCGGTGGCCGTGGAGCGTGCGCCGGTGAAGCCTCGTAGCGCCCCTCGCCGCCGACGAGCGCGCAGCGGCCTGCGCGCCCGGGGAGCGGGGGCCGCGCCCGGCGCCCCGCGAGGACGTGCCCACGCTCTCGCCTGGAGATGGGGCGCCCTTCATTGCCAGAACACTAGCGACCGGCAGCGACCACCAGGCGCGATCTGCGCGCCTGACCGCGCCGACCTGATAGAAACCGCCGATGCCGAGCGTGTGTAGATCCTCATGAAGGTGATTGGCGCCGGGCTGCCGCGCACCGCGACGACGACCCAGATGTTCGCCCTGGAACAGCTCGGCCAGGGCCGCTGCTACCACATGCGCGACCTGCTCGCCGACCTCGAGGCCGGCCTGCCGCTGTGGGAAGCGGTCGCCGAAGGCAGGCCCGACTGGCAGCGCATATTCGGCGACGCCGCCTCGACCGTCGACTGGCCCTCGGCGCGCTTCTACCCCGAGCTGCTCGAACACTACCCCGAGGCCAAGGTGCTGCTGAGCGTGCGCGGCGCCGAGGAATGGGTCGCCAGCATGCGCGAGACGGTGTGGGGGATCTTCCACGGCGACTCGGTCATCCATCACGTCTGCGAGGCGCGCGCCGCCGTGGACCCGCTCTGGCGCCGCTACATGACGCTGATGCGCTGGATGAGCTGGGACGAGGGGGTCGGCGCGCTGGCGGGCGAGACGTACTCCGACGAGGGTCTCGCCATGGCGATGGAGCGCTGGAACGAGACCGTGAAGCGCAGCGTGCCCGCGGAGCGCCTGCTCGTTTGGAACCCGCGCGAAGGCTGGGAGCCGCTGTGCGAGTTCCTCGCGGTCGACGTTCCCTCCGAGCCCCTGCCGCGCCTGAACGACACGGTCTCCTTCCGCGAGGGCATCATCGGCGGCGCCCTCGACGTGCTCGGCGAGTGGTGGCAGGCGCGCGAGCGTCCCGCGACGGGGCTGCACGGCGCGGCGCTGCGCGACTGATCTGGCGCGGTGTTTGTCGGGTGGGCGTGTTGGATCGCGTCCGCTTGGCGGGCGTTCGGGGTGTGGTCGGGAGGCCGGGGCGCCGGGCGCGGCGCTGCGCGGCTAGGCCGGGACCGGCGCCGCGCCGGAGTGGGCCGCACGGGCAGCGGCTGCTGCTCCGAGGAACGGCGTCAGCACGAGGTAGATCAGCTGCGGCGTAGCGGCCGGCAGCTCGGCGACGCGTCCGGTCTCGACGTAGTAGTGCAGCACCTGCCAGGCGCCGCCAACGACCGCCTCCTGCGCGAGCGCACCCCCCGGGGCGCCTGAGGGCGCGGTCGCGCCCGAGTCGCCGCGGTAGCCGGGATCGAAGTAGGACGCGAACGCGCCGAGTGCGCGCTCGCGGGTCGCGCTCGCCTCGGGGCTCGCGCCGACCGTGTCGACGATGCTCAGGTGCGCATGCGCGGGCTCTGCCACGAGGTAGTCGACGATCGCGCGCAGGCCCGCCGCGATCGCGCGCGGCCAGTCGGGCATGTCCGCGTCGAAGGCCTCGGCGGCCACGCGAACGGCCTGGTGCAGGCCGACCTTCTGCGCGCCGAGGAGGGCCTCGCGCTTGGAGCGGTAGATCGCGTAGAACGTCTCGAGCGAGACGTTCGCGCGGCGCGCGATCTCCGGGACGGTGAGGCTGTCGAGCCCCCGCTCGGCGACGATCGCGGCGGTCGCGTCGACGATCCGTTCGCGCTGGCTGTCGCGGATCACGCGCCGCGGCATGTCCGAGCGCCCGCTCGGCAGGCGCCCGCCGCCTCCACGCGCGCGCGTGGAGGCGGCCGCGGCGCCTCGCGCCGCACGGCGGGGCGAGGTCCCCGCCCGGTTGAGCCGGCGCGGCGCGAGCAGCGCGGCCGGCGCGGAGGGCGGGTAGGAGCTCACCCACGCCGCGAGCTCGTCGACGAGCCCCTCGAGCTCCTGCTCGCGTCCGCCGCGCAGGCGCCTGGCGGCGACCTCGCGTACGCCGCCGACGATCAGCTTCACCGTGAGGTCATCGCGCGCGCGCGCGTCCTCCGGCCCCCCGCTCGAGGCGCCGTGAGTACGGTCCTCGCTCCCGCGCAGCGCCGCGACCTGCGCCTCGATCCGCTCCAGCACACGCCCGCGCTGAGCGAGCGCGCGAGGGCCGGCGCCGAACGCGCCGAGGAAGATCAGCGAGACGGCATCGGGCTCGGCGGCGGCCCACGCGGCCAACGCGGCGAGCGACTCGCGCACACGCTCGCTCGGGGGAGCATCGCGGGAGTTGGCCTCGACGACGACGCGGGCGGCGTGGGCGGCGATTTCCCGATATGCGCTCGCGAGCAGTTCCTCCTTGTCGGCGAACAGCTCGTACAACGTCGGGCGCGAGACGCGCGAGAGGCGCACGAGGTCGGCGATCCGCACCGCCGGATAGCCGACCTCGGCGATCAGCTCGACCATCGCCCGCCGCAGGCGCTCGCGCTGATCCTGCGCGACCGCCGAGGGCGGAAGCCCATGTGCGCCGGCGGGCAGCGGCCGGTAGCTCATCAGCCCGCAATCGTGCGCGAGGTGCCGAGCACCGCGCCGTTGGAATCGAGTGCCTCCACCGCGACGTATGGTGCCGCACCGGGCGTCGCGATGGCGGTCTCGAAGCCGCTGCGCGGGGCGCTGGCGACCGGTGCGAGCGCTTCCGGCGAGGTGCCGGCGAGCACGCGCCAGGTGGTCGTGCGGGTGTCGCCGTTCCAGCTCGCATCGACGGTCACGGGCGCGGTCGAGCTCGCCGGTGCGGCGGCGATCGCTGGCGCTCCCGCGGGGGCGCCCGTCCAGGCGAAGCGGTAGCCGCGGTAGGACTCGTAGGAGCCGTGCATATGCGCGTCGAAGAGCAGCTGGCCCTGGGCGTTGAACTCCGAGAAGAACGGCTCCGAGCCCCAGCCGATGAACTCATCGCCATTTTCCAGCGGCTGGATGTCGCCCTGGCTGCCCGACAGCAGCGGCTGCGGATGCTCGTACTGGCCGATGAGCGCCTCGGAGCGGCCGTTCGCGTCGAGCGCGACGACGATGCCGCGCGACTGCGAGTGCACCTTCGGCGTGCCGCCGTTGTCGAAGATGCTGATCGTGCCGTTCGGCAGCATCGTCGCGTCGTGCTGGTAGGCGGTCGCGGCGCCGGGGGACAGCATCACGTCCGAGCGCCGGCCGCCGATGCGTTTGATCACCTGGCCGGTCGATGCGTTCAGCTCGTACAGCGCCCACGTGTTGCGCGCCGAGAGCAACATCGTGTCGCCGCGGGTCTGCTGGAGCGAGTTGAGGTGGAAGTAGTCGAACGGCCATACCGCGCTCGCCCCTGCGACGGGGTTGTAGGAATCGCTCAGCGGCACGTGGTCGAGGCTGTGCCACTCGCGCCGCACGAGCCCGGTGCGCAGGTCGAGTTCCTGGAAGATCGAGTCCGTCACGGCAGCGTCAGAGCCGCCGTGCACGCGCGCGAGGTTGCAGGCGATCGGGTTGAAGACGGTGAGCAGCGCGGTGTCCTGGGGCGTGATGATGAGGTCGTGCAGGTCGGCCGCCAGCCCGTTGCCCGCGTGCACGCGGTCGATCACCTGGTAGGAGTCGTTGGCGATCACGTCTTCGCCCTTGCCGAAGCCCTGCGGCGGGATGTAGCCCTGCCACCACGTCAGGACGGGCTGGCCTTCGAGCCGCTGCGGCTGGAGGTTCGCGGCTTCGGTGCCGGCCGGGAGCGGGTCGAACCAGACGAGGCTGCCGGTTTCGTCGAAGATCATCGGGCCGCTCGCCCCGGGACCCCCGTAGGGCGCGGCGAACAGCAACCCTGATGACGTGTGCGAGGAGCGGTCCGTGACGGCGATCGACGGCGGCGCCAGCGCCGGAGCGGACACGAAGTGCTGCTTCTCGTTCGGGTCATCGCCGTGGACGTGCGGGGTGCGCACGAAGGGGATCGGATCCTCGTGCGCGACGACGAAGTGAAACGCGAACCGCGTCGCGCCCGCGGAGGAGCGCAGGGAGCCCGTGACGGTCACCGTCTCGCCTTCGTGGAACGGCGCCGCGGGCACGAAGCTCGCGCCGTCGCCCTGCGAGTAGGCGCTGAGCCTGCCCGCGTGGCGCCCCGTCCGCGAGCCGCGCACGCTCACCGACGCGATCGCGGCGGACGGGACGCCGACGAGGCTGACCTGGGTCCGCGGCGAGGCGTCGTAGGAGCCCGGCAGCGGCGAGGCGGCGAGCGTCGTGCCGGGCAGCACGTTGGAGGCGTTCACGTGAGCTGGAACGCAGCGCGGAGCGGCGGGGCGCGGAGCTGCGCGGCGGGGCGCGGCGCGGCCGGACGCCGCCGCCGCGTGGGCCGCGGCGAGGGCCCACTCTGAAGGGCCCAGGCAAACGAGCAAAGCCGTGGTGGTTGCGAGCGCGCAGGCGGCGAGCGCGCGCGCGGTCACGGGCTCGCGCTGATCGCCTGCGAGGCCGCGAGCACGCGACCCGAGGCCGACAGCGCGCGCACCTCGTACAAGGAGGCCGCCGGCGCCGGGATCGTCGTCTCGAAGCCGCTGCGCAGTGTCGTCGAGACGACCGACAGCTGGCTCGCGCTCGGCCCGCTGAGGAGCTGCCACGAGGACACGGTCGTGGCGCCGTTCCAGCTCGCGTACACCGTGCTGACGCCGCCGCTCGAGTGCGCCGCGATCGCGGGCCCCGTGGTGGGCTGGCCGGCCCACGGCAGGCGATAGACGCGGTAGCTGTTCTCGCCCCGCGGGAGCTGGGCGTCGTAGATCAGCTGGCCCTGGGCGTTGAATTCGGTGAAGTTCGGCAGCCCGCCCCAGCCGACCATCCAGCCCCCTCCGGGCAGCGACTGCAGGTTGCCCTGGCTGCCGGTGGAGACCGGTCCGATCGTGCGTACGAACTGGCTCACGAGCGTGGCCTTCTTGGTGCTCGGGTCGAGCCTGATGACCTCGCCGCGCGAGGGCGGGTTGATCGTCGGCGCGCCCTCGTCGTCGAACACGCTCAGCTCGCCGTTCGGCAGCAGCAGCGCGTTGTGCTGGTAGGCGAACGCCACGCCCGGCCCGAGCGCGAACGTGCTGCGTTTGCCGCCGAGCTGCCAGATGATGCGCCCGGTGTGGCCGTCGAGCTTGTAGATGCCCCAGGTGTTGCGCGCCGAGATCAGGAAGTTGCCTTCGCTGAGCGCCTGGGCGGCGTTGATGTGGAAGTAGTCGTAGTAGCCGCTCGGCACCGTGGGCGGTTTGGAGTAAGAGTCTTCGAGCGCCACGTGGCCGAGGCTGTCCCACTCCCACATCACGAGACCGGTACGGACGTCGATCTCCTGAAGCGCCCCGTCGACGGCGGCCGCGCCGGCAGCGCCGCCAACCGAGAAGAGGGATTCCTGCACCGGCGCGTAGGCCGTCACGAGCGCGGCACCGTTGGGCAGCACCGTGAACTCGTGCTCGTCCGCGGCCAGGCCGTTGCCGCCCTTCACGACCGCGACCGTCTTGTAGTTGGCGTCGGCGATCACGTCCTCGCCGATCCCGTAGCCGAGGATCAGCGTCCTGCCCTGCCACCAGGTGAGGTCGTTCTTGCCGCCAAAGACCTGTGTGCGCAGGTCCGCCGCGTCATCGCCCGCGGGCACCGCGTGGAACCACACGAGGTTGCCGGCGCTGTCGAAGACCATCGGGCCCCACTGGCCGGGTCCGAAGAACGGCGCCGCGAACAGGTAGCCGGGGGCGCTCGCCGCGCCAGCCGCCTGATGGACGGTGACTACGGGCGGGTGCAGTGTCGGCTCGGACTGGAAGCTCTGCACGTCGGCCGGCGTGCCCGGCGCGATCGGAAACGAGCCGCTCGGCGGAGCGACCGGGAGCGCGACCTTGAAGTGGGTGCCGATCGTGCGCGCGCTCCTGCCCACCCGCCAGAGCGCGCGCACGATCACGTGCTCGCCCGGCGTGAACGGCCTGTGGGGCAGGAAGCTCGCGCCCGTGGCCGCCGAGTAGCCGTGCAGGTGGCCGCTATGGCGTCCGCTGCGCGACCCCACGACCGAGATCGAGCGCAGCGAGCCCGCGGAGGCCCCGAGGAAGCTGATCTGCGTCTCGGGCATCGCCGCCGGCGCTCCCGGCAGGGGGGAGATCGTCACGCTCGCCGCCGAGGCCGAGGCCGCCGCGATGAGCGAGACCGCGGCCAGAAGCGCGAGCAGGACGGCGGGGCACTTGCCGGCGATCATTGGGCCTCCGGGGAACGGCGTAGCGGTCTGGACCTGTGGATGGCGTGAGGTGAGAGAACTGTAATCCGGGGACACGACGGGGCCCGCGGAGTTTCGGCGCCGCACGGCGCCGGAGCTAGAAGACGGGTGTCTCGGCGTAGTCGCCGAAGACGTCCTGCAGCGCGATCACGATCTCGCCCTCGGTGGCGTGGGCGCGGGCGCAGGCGATCAGGGGCTCCATCAGGTTGCGATCGGGGTGGGCGGCGTCCTCGCGCAGGATCTTCAGCGCCTGCTCGACCGCGGCGCCGTCGCGGCGCGCGCGGGCGGCCTGCAGGCGGCCGATCTGCTTGCTCTCCAGGGCGGGATCGACGCGCAGTGTCGGGATCGGCTCCTCCTCCTCGGCGGCGAAGCGGTTGACGCCCACGACGACCCGCTCGCCGCTGTCGATCTCCTGCTGCAGCGTAAACGCGGCGTCCGCGATCTCTCGCTGCGGGTAGTTGCGCTTGACCGCGTCGACCATCCCGCCCAACTCGTCGATCTTCTTGAAATAGTCGTAGGCACGGGCTTCCATCTCGTCGGTGAGCGCCTCGACGAAGTACGAGCCGCCGAGTGGGTCGACGGTGTTCGCGACGCCGGTTTCGTAGGCGAGCATCTGCTGCGTGCGCAGCGCGATCGTCACCGCCTCCTCGGTCGGCAGCGCGAGCGCCTCGTCATAGGAGTTCGTGTGCAGCGACTGCGTGCCGCCGAGGACCGCCGCGAGGGCCTCGATCGCGGTGCGCACGATGTTGTTGAGCGGCTGCTGCGCAGTCAGGCTCACGCCCGCGGTCTGCGTGTGGAAACGCATCTGCCACGAGCGCGGGCTCTTCGCGCCGAAGGTCTCGCGCATCTCCCGCGCCCATACGCGACGCGCGGCGCGGTACTTGGCGATCTCCTCGAAGAAGTCGATCTGGGCGTTGAAGAAGAACGACAGGCGCGGCGCGAACTCGTCGACGTCGAGGCCGCGCTGCACTGCCTGCTCGACATACGTGAGGCCGTCCTTGAGCGTGAAGGCGAGCTCCTGCTGGGCCGTCGAGCCGGCCTCGCGGATGTGATAGCCGGAGATCGAGATCGGGTGCCAGCGGGGCATCGTGCGCGTGCACCACTCGATCATGTCGCCACACAGGCGCATCGCGGGGTCGATCGGGAAGCACCACTCCTTTTGCGCGATGTACTCCTTGAGGATGTCCGCCTGGATCGTCCCCGAGAGGCGCTCGGCGCCGACGGCATGGGCGGGACCGGGGCGCTCGGAGTCGCCGCCCGTCTCGGCCGCGACGACGTAAAAGGCGAGCATGATCGCCGCGGGCGCGTTGATCGTCATCGACACCGACACCTCACCGAGGTCGATGCCGGAGAACAGCGTCATCATGTCCTCGAGCGTGTCCACCGCAACGCCCTCGCGGCCCACCTCTCCCAGCGAGCGCGCGTGGTCGGAGTCGTAGCCCATCAGCGAGGGCATGTCAAACGCCGTCGAGAGGCCCGTCTGGCCGTGCTCGAGCAGGTAGTGGAAGCGCTCGTTCGTCTCCTCGCTCGTGCCGTAGCCCGCGAACTGGCGCATCGTCCACAGCCGCCCGCGGTACATCGTCTCGTGGATGCCGCGCGTGAACGGGTAGGAGCCGGGGCGCCCGATCGAGTCCTCGGGACCGCCCGAGCCCGCGCCCGGAGGCAGGTCCTCGGAGCCGTAGAGCTCTCGCACCGTCTCGCCCGAGAGCGTACGGCGCTCCTGCGCGTCCTCACCTGGCGTGCGCTCGCTCGCCAGCGCGGGCCGCTTGTTGGTGCGCTTCGGTGTTACGGCCATGCACGGTAATCCTACGATGAGGACCCCGCGCGTCGTGGCGGTGGCGACGGTGAAGGCGGGGCTCAGTCGGGGAGCAGTGTCAGCTGGGCGCAGTGACCCGGCCTCACCACCGAGAAATGACGGCGGTCGAGCGTGGCAAGCGTTGGTCAGCTCGAGGCGCTCGCACAGCTAGATCGCGGTTCGCGGACAATGTCCCGATGCAGTCCTCTGCGCTGCAAGCAGGGCTCGGCGCTCTGGTTGGCGCCCAGCACGTGCTCACGCCCTCGCCGGGCTCGCCCTACAACTACGACGCGAGCGCGCGTCGCGGCGTGGTGGGACGGGCTGACGCGGTCGTGCTGCCCGGCGACGCGACGGAGGTCGCCGCGGTGGTGGCCTGGTGCTACGAGCACGACGTCCCGATCGTGCCGCGCGGGGGCGGCACGGGCCTCGTGGGCGGCGCCGTGGCGAGCGACGGCGGCGTCGTGCTCTCGCTCGAGCGCCTGCGGCGCGTGCGCGAGCTCGAGCCGGGCCTGTGGCGGATGCTGCCCGAGGCGGGCGTGAGGACGCGCGACGTACAGCGGCTCGCGCGCGAGAACGGCCTTCTCTTCGGGCCCGATCCCGGGGGCGCCGAGCAGTCGCAGATCGGCGGCAACGTCGCCACCAACGCGGGCGGGCCGCACGCGCTGAAGTACGGCGTCACCGGCGCGTGGGTCACGGGCCTTGAGGCCGTGCTCGCGCCCGGCGAGCTCGTCGCCATCGGCGGCTGGATCCGCAAGGACGTAGCCGGCTACGACATCAAGGACCTGCTGATCGGCTCCGAGGGCACGCTCGGCGTGATCACCGCCGTGAGGCTGCGGCTGCTTCCCGCCCCCGAGGCCGCGCTCGCGTGCGTCGTGTTCCTGCGCGACCGCGGCGAGGGCTGCGAGGCGATCGCCGCGACCTTCGCCGCCGGCCTGCGCCCCTCCGTGCTCGACTTCCTCGACGGCCCTACGCTCGCGATCACCGCTCGCTCATACCCCGCCGCACGGGCATGCGGCGCCGGGGGGAGCGCCGGCGCGGACGCCGCCGGGATACCGGAGGGCGCCGGCTTCGCACTGATTGTTGAGATGGATGGGTCGTATGCGGAGGCGCAGGCCGGGCGCGCGGAGCTGCTCGAGCTGCTGGCCGACAGGGCGATCGCCGCGCAGGAGCCGCTCGACAGCGCTGCGCTGTGGCGCTGGCGCGACGCGATCAACCCGGTCGTCACCGCGGCGCGCGGCGCCAAGGTCAGCGGCGACGTCGTGTTCCCGCTCGAGCACCTGCAGAAGGCACTCGAAGGCTTTGAGCAGATCTCCGAGCGCCACGCGCTCCGCTCGTGCGCGTGGGGACACGGAGGCGAGGGCAACGTGCACGCGACCGTGCTCGTCGATCCCGAAAGCGCGCGCGAGCTCGACGCGGCGGAGGCGGTCAGCGAGGACCTCTACGCGCTCGTCGCCGAGCTCGGCGGCTCGATCGCCGGCGAGCACGGCGTCGGCGTGCTCAAGCGCGGTCGCCTGCGCTCGCAGTGGGCGCCCCGCGCGGTCGAGCTGCACGAGGAGATCAAGCGCGCGTTCGACCCCAAGGGGCTGCTCAACCCGGGCAAGAAGCTCGCCAGGTAGCCTCGCCGCGATGACGCTCGTCGCCGACCTGGAGCTGCCCGCGTTCGACCACACCGACTCCTCGATGCGCGGCGAGCGCTTCCACGCTGCGATGGAGCAGCTGCGCGCGACCGGTTGGCTCGCGCAGACGCCCTACGGCTACATGGTCCTCGACCGCGAGGCGGGCGAGTTCTTCCTGCGCACCCGCTCGGCGATCTTCCCGGGGATGAAGATCGCGGAGATCTTCGGCGTCAGCGAGGGCCCGCTGTTCGAGGAGATGAAGCGCAACATCCTCCATATCAACGGCGCCGACCATTCGCGCCTGCGCAGCCTCGTCAACCCCGCGCTGTCCCCGCGCGCCGTCGAGCGCTACCGCCCCGCGATGCGCGGCTTCCTGGAGCGGCTCTTCGACGAGACGGTCGCGGCCGGCGCCGGCGAGGGCGAGGGCGAGCCGGCCGGCGCCAGCCCCGGCACGACGGTCGCGTGCGAGTTCGTCGAGTCGTTCGCCAAGCCCTACCCCTCGCTCGTGATCGCCGAGGTGATGGGCGCGCCGCTCGCGGACGCTCCGCGCCTGCATCACTGGTCGAACTGGATCCAGCGCCAGTTCGACGCCGGCAGCATGGCCGCCGAGCGCGACGGCATCGAACGCGCCGTCGAGGAGTTCTACGCCTACGCCTCCGAGCTTGTAATGGCCCGCCGCAGCGACCCCCGAGACGATCTCATCTCGAAGCTGATCGCCGCCGAGGAAATGGATGCCCACCCACCCCGCCTCACCGACGTGGAGTGCATCAACCTCGTCTTCAACGTGCTCGTCGGCGGCGTCGACACGAGCCAGAGCCAGCTCGCGCACTCGATCAGGCTGCTCGCAGAAAACCCCGACCAGTGGCGCGCGCTCGCGCGCGATCCCACGCTCGCCGACGCGGCCGTCGAGGAGTCGCTGCGCTACGAGCCGATCACGCCGTTCACCGCGCGAATCCTCGTCGAGGACGTGAGCTTCCGCGACGTCACCTTCCCCAAGGGCACGATCGTGATGGTCTGCGCGTTCACCGGCAACCGCGACCTCGAAGGCGGCGGCGACGGCGGCAGCGCGGAGGGGGGCGACCCGGCCGGGGGCAACCCTGCCGCGGGCGACGCCTACCGAGGCGGCGAGCGATTCGACATCACCGCCGACCGCGGCGGCGCGCGAGCGCTCACGTTCGGCGCCGGCGTTCACTACTGCCTCGGCGCGAACCTCGCGCGGCTAGAGCTGCAAGAGGGCCTCGCGTTCCTCGCGACGCATATGAACGACCTTCAGCTCGACGGCGAGCCCGAGTTCGGCACGATCTCGGGCATCTACGGGCTCGAGCGCCTGCCTGTGCGCTTCACCGTCTGAGCGCCTGCAAGGTCCGCCGGCGGGCCGCCTGCAAGCCGCCGATCGCATCTCGTGGCGAGGGCGGCCGTTCCGGCGTGCGCGGCGCGGCGTCGCAGCGCCCGCAGTAGGAGACACGAACGCCGATCTGCGCCCCCGCGCCCGCGGCGCTGACCGGACGCGGCTGACGCTGCGAGCGCCCCTGTGGCAATCAACTGGGAGGGGGGTCAACCCTAAGCCATGGACGACAAGGGGTCACCATGTTTTCTAAAACCCACACCACAGCAGCAGCAATTGCCCTCATAGCAGCGATCGCCCTGCTCGCCACCGGCGCAGCAGCCGACGCGGGCGACTACCACGTCTATTCATGCAGGACCCCCGCCGGTGAAAGCGCGCCGGCTGATGGGTGGAGCGGGTCGAAGACCGGCACCTACGCCTACGCCGAAGATAACTGCGCCAAACCCGACGGCGCCCTCACCGCAGCGCTCGGCGACCAGGCCGCCCGCACCGCCAACACCGACTCGGCCACCTGGGCTTTCAGCGCACCCCCAGGATCGCGGATCTCCAACGCCGTGCTCTGGCGAGCGGGCGACGCGGATGGCGGGGCGGCGATTAATGCGACGTACCAATATTGGCTCGCCGGCCCCAGCCAGGCCGACGTGTTTGAAGAATGCCTGAACGCCTTGGGATGCACATCGGGTCGGGGTGATCCGAATGTTCCGATGGCACCTGGCAACCGGGTGGAAGTCCCCGAAGCCAACAGGGCCGCCAATCTGTTCGCGGTCGCCTCCTGCGGCGGTGTCTCCGAATACAAATGCAAGGAAGGCCAGGGCGACCCCAACAACTACGCTGCGGTCGTCTACGTGTTCGCTGCCGATATAACGCTCGAACAGGCGGCGGGACCGTCGGCCGGCAGCGTCGGCGGCGAACTTGCGAATGCGGCGTCCGTGTCGGGGACGAGCGACGTGACGTTCCAGGCGAGCGATCCGGGATCGGGGGTCTACGAGGCGCTAGTGAGCGTCGACGGCCAGCTCGTGCAGGCGACGCCGCTGGACGAAAACGGCGGCCGCTGCAGGAACGTGGGCGAGACGACGGATGGCCTGCCGGCGTTTCTCTATGTCCAGCCGTGCCTTCAGTCGCTCAGCGCGGACGTGGCGCTCGATACGACGAGGATCGCAAACGGCAGCCACCATCTCCTCGTCAGCGTGATCGACGCGGCGGGAAACTCGGCGACCGTGCTCGACCGCGACATCGACGTCGCGAACCCGTCCGGGCAGGGCGGGCAGGGTGGCGGCGGAGGGGCTCAGGGAGGGTCGGGCCCAGGCGGGGGCGGCGGGTCGTCCTCCGGCGGGGCCGGAGCCGCAGCGGCCAGCGGTGCGGCGAACGGGACGAACGCCTCCTCGCCGGCGAGCATGACGGTCGCATGGAAGGGCGCGCGCGGCACCCGGCTCGTAACGGGCTATGGACGCAGCGAGACGGTCGTCGGGCACCTGCTCGCGTCCGGTGGCGCTCCGATCTCCGGGGCGCAGATCCAAGTTCTCGCCACGCCCGCCTACGCCGGTGCGCGCTCTGCCGCGATCGCCGGCCCACACACCGCGGCGGACGGGAGCTTTACGCTGCGCGTCCCACCGGGCGCCTCCTCGCGAGCCCTGCGCTTCGAGTACCGCAGCCATATCGGCGACCCGCTGCCGGCCGCAACCGCTGCGCTCACGCTCGCCGTGCGCGCGGCGCTGCGCCTGACGATCACGCCTCAGAGCACGAGCGTGGGGGGGCGGATCCACTTCAGCGGGCGGCTGCTCGGCGGGCCCGTGCCCGCGACCGGCAAGCTGCTCGTGCTCGAGGCGCGCTCGGGGGGCGGCGCGTGGATCAAGTTCGACGTCGTGCGCAGCGACCGCGCGGGCCGCTATCGCTCGAGCTACCGCTTCAGGTTCGCGGGACCGGTCACCTACCAGTTCCGCGTCGTCGCCGAAGCGGAGGGCGACTATCCCTACGCAGCAGGAATCTCCAACGTCGTAAACGTGCGCGAGCGCTGAGGCGTTCGACCGGTCCGCGGCGCTCGGCCACGCCCGCCGTGGCTCGGCGCCGCGCGCGCCGGATGCGTGCGCTCCACCGAGCCGGTTCAATAACCTGCTGCGCGTGAAGGTCGTGATCCTGGCGGGCGGGTTCGGCTCGCGACTGAGCGAGGAGACCGCCGTGCGCCCCAAGCCGATGATCGAGATCGGCGGCAAGCCGATGCTCTGGCACATCATGAAGATCTATGCCGCCCACGGCATCGAGGACTTCGTCATCTGCCTCGGCTACAAGGGCTATCTGATCAAGGAGTACTTCGCGAACTACTACCTGCACACGTGCGACGTGTCCTTCGACCTCGCGAAAGGGGACATGGAGGTGCACCGCTCGAACACCGAGCCGTGGCGCGTGACGCTCATCGACACCGGCGAGCAGACGATGACCGGGGGGCGACTGAAGCGCGTGCTTCCGTACATCGGCGACGAGGACTTCTGCTTCACCTACGGCGACGGCGTCGCCGACGTCGACATCACGGCGCTGCTGGCGTTCCATCGCGAGCAGGGCAAGAGCGCGACGGTCACCGCCGTGCAGCCTCCGGGCCGCTTCGGCGCGCTCGACATCGACGGCGAGCGTGTGCGCGAGTTCGAGGAGAAGCCCCGCGGCGACGGCGGCTGGACGAACGGCGGCTTCTTCGTGCTCGCGCCGTCGGTTGCGCGCTATCTGGACGGCGACCACACGGTCTGGGAGCAGGAGCCGATGCGCGAGCTCGCGCGCGAGGGCCAGCTCGCCTCCTATCGCCACCTCGGCTTCTGGCAGGCGATGGACACGCTCCGCGACTACAAACAGCTCGAGCAGCTGTGGAGCTCCGGGCAGGCGCCATGGCGGGTCTGGTCCTGACCGGATGAACGACGAGGAGAACGACGTGCCGGCCGCGCAGCCCGTGGCGGTGGACCCCGACTTCTGGCGCGAGCGGCGGGTGCTGTTGACCGGGCACACGGGCTTCAAGGGAGCGTGGCTCTCGCTCTGGCTGCAGGCGATGGGCGCGCGCCTGACCGGCCTCTCGAGGGGCATTCCAACAGAGCCCTCGCTGTACGGGCTCGCGCGCGTGGGCGACGGGATGGACGGCGTCGAGGGAGACATCTGCGACCCCGCCGTCGTCG
>Ga0209040_10000231_pt1 | contig 40201 bp, 38 predicted proteins | sample BogFormECP12_OM3_FD_188240 | JGI IMG/M metagenome (GOLD analysis project Ga0209040, IMG submission 188240) | Bog forest soil microbial communities from Calvert Island, British Columbia, Canada - ECP12_OM3 (SPAdes) (version 2) | ecosystem: Environmental > Aquatic > Freshwater > Wetlands > Bog ... | reverse complement strand
CCACTTAAGACTAGACCTCGCGTCACGCTCTCCCGAGCGAGCCATAAAGCGCCCCGTGTCGGGGTGAAGTCCGCGCCGCGCCGGAGCCGAGCGTGATCAAGGCCCGCAGCGTCCTGGTGCTCGGCGGCGCCCGGTCCGGAAAAAGCGCTTACGCCCAAAAGCTTGCCGAGGCCGCCGAGTCGGCCGAGCGCATCTTTATTGCGACCGCCGAGGCGGACGACGAGGAAATGGCGGCCCGCATCGCCCGCCACCGCGCCGAGCGCGGCGCCGGCTGGACGACGATCGAGGCGCCGCTTAAGCTCGCCGAGACGCTGAACGCCGAGGCGCGCCCCGGCCGGATCACGCTCGTCGACTGCCTGACGCTGTGGCTCTCGAACCTCATGCAGGCGGGCCGGGACATCGAGGCGGAGGTCGGCCGGCTGGCCAACGCGATCGGCGCGCTCGAGAGTCCGGCGATTTTCGTTTCCAACGAGGTGGGGCTGGGAATTGTGCCGGAAACCAAGCTCGGCCGGGCGTTTCGCGACGCGCAGGGCCGGCTCAACCGCGACCTGGCCGCCGCCTGCGACGCGGTCGTCTTCCTCGCCGCCGGCCTGCCGATCCTCATGAAGCCCAAAAATCCGCCGGACCTGCGGCTTCTTTGATCGGAGAGAGTCGAAGCCGCTGGCGGTTCAGCCGATTCGTGGATTAGGATTTGAACCGCCCGAATCGGGGAAGGGAACGACAGTCAGGCCGGGATGCTGCGTCTGTTTGACAGGCCGCCGCCAGAGCCGGCGCATCTCGATGTCGCCCACAGCGGCGAGATCTATCGGATCGCGCTCAAGCGCTCGGCGCGCTCCCGCCGCTTCACGTTGCGGGTTCGATCGGCGACCGGCGACGTGCTTCTGACGATACCGGCGCGCGCATCACTCAAGGCGGCGCGGGAATTCGCTGAGCGTCATTCCGCCTGGATCGGCGTGCGGCTGGCGCGGCTGCCCCGGCCGGTCGTCTTCGAGCCGTTCGAGACGACGCCGCTGAGGGGCGTCGATCACACGATCGTCCATCGCCCCGATGCCCACGGCGTGGTCTGGGTCGAAAAGGGAGAGGCGGGCAGGTTCCTTTGCGTCTCGGGCGAGCGCCCGCATGTGCGCCGGCGCGTCGCCGATTTCTTAATGCGCGAGGCGCGCAAAGACATCGAAGCAGCCGTCGCGCGTCACGCGCGCGCGATCGGGGCGAAGCCGAAGCACATCGCGGTGCGCGACACGGTGAGCCGCTGGGGCTCATGCTCGTCGACTGGACGCCTAAGCTTCTCCTGGCGGCTCATTCTCGCGCCCCCTTACGTGCTCGATTACCTCGCGGCGCACGAAGTCGCCCATCTCGTGCACCTCAACCACTCGCCGAGATTCTGGAGCCTGGTCAACCGGCTCTGCCCCGAAACGAACCGCGCCGAGGCCTGGCTCAAGACGCATGGATCGAATCTGTACCGTTTCGGAGCGGAATGGACGTGAGGGGCGACTCCGTCGCTTGCTCAATCATCCTTTTCAGCGTGTCGAACAAGAGCTCGAGGTCCTGCCGGCGGGACAAGCGGTGATCGCCGTCCTTCACCAGCGTCAGCGTCGCCGGGTCGCCGGCGAGCCGCTCCATGAGCTTAAGCGCATGCGTATAGGGGACGGATTCGTCCTGCATGCCTTGCAGGACCGCGACGGGGCAGCGCGTGCGAATCATGCCGCTCAGCAACAAATGCTTGCGCCCGTCCTCGATGAGCGCGCGGGTGAAGCAGTCCGGCTCGTCCGAATAGGCGGAGGGCGGGCGCCAGACGCCCTCCTCCATGATGGCCCGGCGCGCCGCTTGGGGCGCTCGCTCCCAAATGAGCGCCTCGGTGAAGTCGACGGCCGGGGCGATCAGAATAAGCCCTTTGAGACGCTCGCTTTCCCCAGCCTCGTGCAGCGCCCGCGCCAAGAGAAGCGCGAGATGGCCGCCCATCGACGAGCCGATGGCGATCTGCGGTCCATGGGTCTGAGTTCGGAAGAGGGCCAACGCCTCCTCGAGCCAGAGCGAGATCGTTCCATCCTCGAGGCGCCCCGGCGAGCGGCCATGCCCCGAATAGTCGAAGCGCATGAGCGCAAGGCCGAGCCGCTCGGCCTCGGTGTCGAGCGCGCTCGCCTTGGTCGAATCCATGTCGGAGCGGTAGCCGCAGAGCCACACAAGCCCCGGCGCGCCGCTTCTTGCTGGCGCGCGAGCGCGAAAGGCGATACGTCGTTGATTTGGGGGATTTCCAACCGTGAAAAACTGCGGCTCCTCGCGCGCCACGCTCGCCTCGCTCTCATGACGCGGCTCATCGGCCACGCCTTACGCCAGTCTCATCTTCGCCGGCGACGGGGGGCCTTGGCCGAGCGCGGCCGCCCCGTCAAGCGGCCCTTTGCGCGTAGACCAGCGTGAAGATCGAGGCGCTAACCCCATTCGGGCGCGGCGCGGACGCGCCGCTCGCCGGGCGTACGGTGCTGCAGATCGTTCCGGCGCTTTCCGCGGGCGGCGACGAGCGCGCGACGCTTGCGGTGACGGCGGCGCTCGTCCACGCCGGGGCGCGCGCGCTCGTCGCCTCGGATCCAGGCGAGTTCGCCAGCGAATTGCAGGCGGTCGGCGGCCTGCACCTTCCCTTTCCCGCCTCCAACAAGAACCCGCTCAGCATGACGCTCAACCTCCGGCGGCTCGCGCGCATCATCGAAGAGGAGCGCGTCAACCTCGTCCACGCGCGTTCGCGCAGCGTCGCCTGGGTCGCGCTCGGGGCGTGCCGCAAGACCAAGCGGCCGCTCGTCACCGCCGTCCAGGGCGAGGCGTCCGGCGCGCCTGGCCGGCCCGGCTTCGAAGCCGCGGTCGGGGACGGCGACCGCGTAGTCGCCGCGTCGTATTTCGCCGCACAGAGGGCGGGCGAGCGCTTCCCGGCGGCGCTCGCGCGCTTGCGGATCGTTCGGCCGGGGTTGGACCTTGCGGAACTCTCGCCCCAAGCCGTGAGCCGCCTGCGCGTCGCCAAGGCGCGCGAGGCCTGGGGCGCGGCGCCGCACGAGCGGGTCGTGCTTGCGCCTTCGCGCCTCGCGCCGCGACGCGGCCAGCGGTTCGTCATCGAAGCCGCCGCCATTCTCAAGGAGCGCGGCCTCGACGATATCCGCTTTGTGCTTGCAGGCGACGCGGCGAAGCCGGCTCTCGCGCGCGAACTTGACGCTCTGACCGCCAAGCGGGGCGTCAAGCCCATCGTCACGCGCGTCGGCGGCGCGGCTGACCGGCCCGCCGCCTTCATCGCGGCGAACGTCGTCGTCTTTGCGGCGACTGAGCCGGAGGGAATCGCGCGGGCCGCCATCGAAGCTGCGGGCATGGGCGCGCTCGTCGTCGCGTCCGACGTGGGGGCGGCGCGCGAGATCCTGGCAGCGCCGCCGCACGACGCTCCGGAGGTCCGCTCAGGCTGGCTTTTTGCCGCAGGGGACGCCAAGGCGCTCGCTGACGCGATCGAGGCCGCCCTGACTTTGGGCGCGACCCAGCGCGAAGCGATCCGCGCGCGGTCGCGGGCCCGCATCGCGGAGTTTTATTCGCTCGACCGCATGACGCGCGACACGCTCGCTGTCTACGCCGAGGCGCTCGCGCGGTGACCCCGCCCTGTTGCGGCTACGGCCGCAAGTAGAAGGCCTCGGCGCTCTTCTCGGCGATCTGCCGCATGAGCGGGATTTCGCTCGAAGGGCTGTCGCGAAGAATGTCGCGGCCGACCAGCGCGAGGTCCGCCCAGGTCTGATCGAGGGGCGGCGAGGAGTCTTTCAGGGTCAGCGCCGACAGCGCGCACTGGCGCGCCCAAAAAGATCGCCGCCCGTCAAGGTAGCCCTCGAGCAACGCCTTGGCGCCTTCCTCGATGGAGCTGGCTTTGCCGAGCACGGACTCGACATCCTCGCCGGCTTCGAACCAGCTCTCGACATAGCTTTGCTGAAGGACGCGTTCGTGAGCGAGGCCAAGGGCGCCCGCCTCATCTCGATCGGGAAATTCCGCCAGCGCCTTTTCGATGATCTCGGCGGGCGTCGCCGCCTCGGGAACGATGGCGTCGAGCCCAACCGCCTCCAGCGCCTGGAGGAGCCCAAAGGGCGGCGGCGCGCCCGTCTCCAGGTTGCGGCCAAGACCGAGCGCGACGAGGCGGGCGAAGCCCGGAAGCGAGATCTTCACCGTCGGCGCGGACGTAGCGCCGCCCACGTCCCTCGCCTCCTCGGCCGACAGACGGTCGAGAACGGCGCAATCGGCGATGCCGGATGGTTTCGACATGACTAACGCAACGGCGTAGCGGCCGCCGCGTCTGATCATCGCGGACACGAGCGAGGCCCCCGAGCCGTCGCAGACGGAGCCCCACGCTTGAGCGATCTCGACGGCCGCGCGAGCCGGGATCGATGGCGACGGCGGCAGCGCGGCTTCGAGCGCAGCCCGGCGCGCGGGCGCAACCCATTGCCTGACGATCTTGATCCGCCGGCGGCAATCGCGATCCATGAGGCCTTTCGCCTCCGCCGCCGCGAGGCCGCGCGCCGCCGCCAGGGCCAGACGCTCGTCGGGATGGAGCAGGAAGCCGAGCGACGCATGCCGCGCCAGCGGCTTCGCCTCCGCGCCAAGCAGCTCAGCAAAACCGGTCGAATATGCGATCGGAAAGATCGCGGTCAGCGCGCGCAGCTCCTCGAAAAGATCGAAGGGATTGTCAAATCCGCTCGCCAGCGCCGGCTTCACAACCGCGCGGTACGATGGTTCGCCGGGCGCCTGGAACAGGCCTCTCGCGGTCCAGCTTTCGAGCGCCGCAGGCAGCGCGTCGCCGATCTCGATATTCGCGCCCGCCAGCAGCCGGCCGAGCATGACCAGGATGATCGGATGGATGTCGCGCCGCCGGGCCGCCCTGTCGATCGCCGATCGGATGGTCGCGAGCGTCCGCCGCGCATCAGGGTCGCCGCCGTTTGCGGCGACGCGCAAGCCGTCGAGCGCCGCCGTAACAAGCGACATTGTCGCCGGGTCCGGCATGTCGTCCGGTCCGTCAGGATTGGCGAGCAGAAGCTCCTCAATCAGGTTCTCGATGCCGAGATCGTCGTCGTCATCCTCGTCCTGAGGCGGATGAAGGAGATCGAGATCAAAGTCGAGGTCCTTGTTCCTGCGAACGCCCGCAATGGATTTCCCGCGGACAGGTTTGCGGCTGGCGGCAGCGTGCTTCTTCATCGATTCCTCGGAAGGCGTTAGGCGAATCGAACGCCGCCAGGCTAAGCTTCTGTCCGACCGCCTGGCCATGCCCGGGCAAGCCCGGCGCCGCAAATCCACAGCTTTCCAGTTGACAGGCGTGATGAAGCGCGGGTGCAAGTTCAGTTGGCGCAACGGCGCATCAGGCGATATTCACGGTCGTTGCTCAATACATGATTTGGCGGGGAGAGATGATTTCCACCGGCTACAGTTTGCGCCAGATCGCGCTCCATTGGATCGTCTTCGTTCTGGTCGCGTTCCAGTTCTTCACCGGCGACAATATGGCGCATCTGTTCCGCGCCTCGCACGGCGGGCGGCCGACCGCGGTCGATCCGCTATGGGCGCCGATCCATATCGCGGTCGGCGTCGCCGTCCTCGCCGCGATGCTTTGGCGCCTTGCGCTTCGTCGTACCGAAGGCGCGCCGCCCCTGCCCAAGCAACACCCGGCGCTGATGTGGCTCGCGAGCGCGGTGCATGTTGGACTCTATCTCGACATCATTGGCGGAGCCGTCGTCGGCCTCATCGCTTATTTCTGGCTGCCGGCGCTCGGCAAACTGCACGAGCTCATGTCACGCCAGGTCCTCATCGCGCTGTTCGCCCTGCACCTGCTCGGGGCGCTCTGGCATCGCTTTGTCGTGCGCGACGAGGCGATGACGCGCATGATCCGGCCGGCGGGCTGACGGCGCAGATGAAAGAGCCGCGGCGCACCGAGCGCCGCGGCCTCTGCTTCCGCGCTGAGGGTAAGCGCTACTTCCGAATAAAGCTGCCGTCGCGCAGGTCGATCAGCGCCTGGCGGATCTCGCCTTGCGTGTTCATGACGATCGGCCCGTGCCAGGCGATCGGCTCGCGCAGCGGCCGGCCCGAGACAAGCAGGAAGCGCACGCCCTCCTCGCCCGCTTTCACGCTGATCTCGTCGCCCGCCCCGAACACGACGAGCGAGCGGTTGCCGACCTTGTCGCGGATCAGCACGTCCTCGCCGTTGATCTCGGCCTCGCGCAAAACGCCGAACGGCTCGGACGCGTCGGAGAAGTCGGCCGACCCCTCGAACACATAGGCGAAGGCCTGGCGAAAATCCTCGACCTTTAGGCGCTTTCGTCTGCCAGCGGGCACCGAGACGTCGAGGTAGCGCGGCTCGGCCGCCACGCCGTCCACCGGCCCCGTCTTGCCCCAGAACTCGCCGCAGATGACGCGCACGGTCACGCCGTCGTCGTCGGTGATCTCGGGAATGGCGCTCGCGGGGACGTCCTGGTAGCGCGGCTTTGTCATCTTGAGGCGCGAGGGCAAGTTCGCCCAAAGCTGGAAGCCGTGCATGCGGCCTTTCTCGTCTCCCGCGGGCATTTCCTGATGCAGGATGCCGCTGCCGGCTGTCATCCACTGGACGTCGCCGGCGCCTAAGGCTCCGCGGTTGCCGAGGCTGTCGCCGTGTTCGACCGAGCCGGCCAGCACGTAGGTGATGGTCTCGATGCCGCGATGCGGATGCCAGGGGAAGCCGGCGCGATAATCCTCAGGATTGTCACCGCGAAAATCGTCCATCATGAGGAAGGGGTCGAAGTCGGATGTGTCGCCGAAGCCGAAGGCGCGGCGCAGGCGCACGCCTGCCCCCTCAATGGTGGGACGGGACTGGCTCAAACGCTTGACAGGACGAATGGACATGGAAAGCCTCCAGAGGCGAAGGTCAAAGTCGAGGCTGGTCGAAATACTGGCGTCGCACCTTAAACGAAACCGAAGAAGACGGACAAGTTCTTTCGACCCGGCCAGCGGTTCGTTGCAAGAGATAGGAAATAGTTTCTCTTCCGCAAGTATATGATCAAGTGATGCCTTCCATCACTTCGAGCGAAACATCGCCGCCTTCGGCCGCGCCCCGATCCTCGTCACCGCCTCCGCGCCGGCCTCGACCGCGCAGTTCAGGGCTGCCTCGATGTTCGCGCCTTTGAGCCGCGCTGCGATGAACGCGGCGACAAAAGCGTCGCCGGCGCCGGTCGCGTCGACGGCCTCGACCTTCGGCGCGGCGATCTCCCATCGCTCCTCTCCGGCCGCGGCGAGCGCGCCTTTTCCGCTAAGCTTCAGAACAACAAGTGGATATAGAGCGGCGAGACGCGCGGCCTGCGTCTCCGGGTCGTCGGCACCGGTCAAAACCGCCGCCTCGTCTTGGTTGGGAAACAGGATCGCGGCGCCTTTCGTCCATTCGAGGAACGCCTTCGGTCCAACCTCCCGCAAAAATTCCGCCGAAGCCGGGTCGACGCTGACCGGCTTGCCCTTCGCACGGGCCATCGCGTCCAGGACCGCGGCGCGCGGCGAGGGGGCGAAGAAGGAATAGCCGGAGAGATGGACATGCGCCGCCGCGGCGATGAGCGCGTCGGGGATGTCGGCCGCTTGAAGCGCCTCGTTGGCGCCGCGGTCGGTAAAGAAGCTGCGCTCGCCATCGGCGTCGATGAGCGCGACCAGCCGTCCAGTCGGGAGTTCAGTATCTGCGACCAGATGCGGCGTGACGCCGATTTCAATGAGCCGCGCCGCCTCGGCTCCGAGGTCCGCCGCGCCGACCCGCGCGACGAGATCGACATGCGCGCCGAACGCGGCGAGCCACGCCGCCTGGTTGGCCGCCGAGCCGCCCGACTCAAGGCGGATCGTCGCCCGCCGGTCGGAGCCTTTGGCGAGCGGCCCCTCGGGCTTCACGATGACGTCGGTCATCACGTCGCCGACGACGAGGATGCGCCGATCTTTAACTACGATCACCGGAACGGCGGCTCGTCAAAGCTCCTGAGCTTGCGCGAATGGAGCGAGGCGTCGTTCATCTGCAACAGCTTGATCGCCGCGATGCCGATTTGCAGATGCTCGCCGATCGCCCGCTCGTAGAAGGCGTTGGCGGCGCCCGGCAGCTTGATCTCCCCGTGCAGGGGCTTGTCGGAAACGCAAAGCAGCGTGCCGTAGGGCACGCGCATGCGGAAGCCCTGGGTCGCGACCGTCGCCGACTCCATGTCGACCGCGATGGCGCGCGAGATGTTGATGAGCCGCCGCTGCTGCGTCCAGCGCAATTCCCAATTGCGGTCGTCGTTGGTGACGACCGTGCCGGTGCGCAGGCGGCGTTTCAGCGCGTCGCCCCGGTCGCCGGTGACGTTGGCCACCGCCTCCTGCAAGGCGACCTGCACCTCGGCGATGGCCGGGATCGGCATCATCAGCGGCACCGCGTCATCCAATATATTGTCGCGCCTCAAATAGGCGTGCGCCAGCACGTAGTCGCCGATGACTTGCGACTGCCGAAGCCCCGCGCAATGCCCGACCATCAGCCAGCAATGCGGTCGGAGGACTGCAATATGGTCGGTGATGTTCTTGGCGTTGGCCGGTCCGACCCCGATATTGACGAGGCTGACGCCGCGTCCGTCGGACCGGATGAGATGGTAGGCCGGCATCTGGAACCGGTGCCAGGCGACCGCCATCGCCTTCACTTCCGCCTCCTCCGGTGAAAGCGAGCGGTCGATCACGACGTTGCCGGGCAGAACGACCTTCTCGACGCCCTGGTCCGCCTGCAGCTGCTTGAGCCCCCAGTGGACGAACTGGTCCACATAGCGATGGTAGTTGGTGAGCAGCACCCAGGGCTGCATCACCCGCCAGTCAGAGCCCGTGTAGTGCACGAGGCGCCTTAGCGAATAGTCGGTGCGCGGCGCGTCGAACAGGGCGAGCGGCCGACCGTCGCCGTAGACAAACTCGCCGTCGGCGGTCTCGTCGCCGATGCTGGCGAGCGACGGCACGGGAAAGTAGCGGGCAAGCGCTGTGGCGTCCGTGCCCCCGCGCGCGAGCTCGTCGCCGCTTTCGATGACATAAGGGTAAGGAATCTCCTGCGCGCCGACGCCGACCTCGATCAGCGCGCCATATTCGGAGACGAGCGGTCCGAGCTGTTCGAGCAGATAGGCCCGAAATTCGGTCGGCTGCGTAATGGTGGTCGTGTAGACGCCGGCCTCGCTGAACTTGGCGAAGGCGCGCGGGTTCGGGGCCACCGGTCCGTTCGGCCGGTAGGTGAGGCGCAACTTGGGATAGCGGAAGAGCGCGCGCGTCGCGGCGGACGGCGGCTCGCCGTCCTTCAGAAAGCGTTCAACCGCGCCGCGCAGAGCCTGAGCCGCGTCATCATAGAGCTCAGTCAGACGATCGACCGCCTCATGAGGCGTGGACACCCGCTCGAACGGGCCGCTGAGGCTCTCGGCGATAGGGCCGGGCGATCGGATCCTTTCTTCGTTCACATGGGCCTCTCGATCAGATTCTCGTGAAGCCGGGCACGGCGCCGAGGAAGTCGCGCTTGCCGATCTCGACGCCGGCCGAGCGCAGGATGTCGTAGGCGGTGGTCAGGTGAAAATAGAAGTTGGGCAGGACGAAATGCACAAGGTAGTTCGCGCCCAGCATTTTCGCCTTGTTAGCTCCGAGCGGAATGACGATCTCCCGGTCGGAAGCCGCGTCGATCGCCGCGGCGTCAAGCGTCTTCAAGTGTTCGAGGGTCGCCTGAATGCGGGCGCGGAGTTCGGGAAGCGTCGTCTCTTTGTCCTCGATGACGGGCGGCGCGACCCCCGCCAGCCGGAACGAGGCGTTCTTGGCGTGGTCGCAGAAGGTCTGGATCTGACGGGTGAGCGGGAACATATCGGGCGCGAGCCGCAGCGAGAGATAATTCGCAGGCTCGAACTTGCGCGCCTGCGCATGCGCCTCGGCCTTGTCGAGGATGGCGAGAAAGGCGGAGAGCGACCGCTCAAAGGTCGCGACGCTCGATTGGTAAAGCGACAGGGACATGGTCGGATTTCCCTCACAGATTGCTGTTCCGGCGCGCTTTCAGGCATGCCCTACAATTGTGACGGCATCAATCGGACAAAGACCTGTTTTTAGGACTGGCCTCAAGAAAAGGGGCGACCGCCGCCTGGGTCTCCTTGCTCGTGGCGACGGGCACGACTTCAAACGTCGCTCCGCACCCTCGCCACCCCAAAATCCACTCTTGGATGAGCCGGGCGTCGTCGCAGCGCATGAGCTGAAAACAGCGGGAGAAATTCGCCTCGATCCAGCTGTCGACGTATTCAAGCCCCTCGGGCAGCGAGCGTCCGCGCTCACGGACCCGCTCGTAGACCGGCAGCATGTCGTTGTCGCGAAACCGCTCGATGACCATGAACAGCATCGGTCCCTCCCGCGCAGGCGCTGCTCAGCTTTTCGGCGGCGGCGCGGGCTGCCCCTCGAATTGCGGCGCGCCCGGTTCGAAACACGCCCAGGCCGGCGCCGACTTCGTCCAGATGACGCCGCCAGGCTTGGCGAGGTTCGGGTCGTCGAGCGTCCCGACGCGCACGATGAGGTGATGCGGACGTTCTTCCGCCTCGCTGAACATCGGCGTTCCGCATCTCGCGCAGAAGCGCCGATGCATGGTCGCGCCGCTGTCGGCCTTGCACACGTAATCGGTCAGCGGGCCGGAGACGCTCACGTCCTCCTTGCGGAAAATGGCGTTCACCGTGCCCCCGCCAGCGCCGAGATACTGGCAGACGCGACACCAGCAGTGGCGCACGCCGAGCGGCGCGTCCGCCGTAATCTTGAACCGCGCCGCTCCACATTGACATCCGCCGGAAATCGCCATCGCCTGTCCCCGCGCCAAATTGCCGCGGGCGACGATAGGCGAAATCGGCCCGAACAGCCAAATGCCGTCATTGCTCAACGGCATAAGCCGGATTAGAAGGCCGCGATGGACGACAAAATTCCGTTTTGCGGAGCGGAGGGGGCTCGCCGCCTGCGCAGGATAGAGATCAAGCGCAGCCCCAACGAGCTGGACGCGGGGGTGCGGCTCAAGCTTGAAGCGGCCGGCGTGCGCCCGACGCGTCAGCGGGTCGACCTCGGCCGTGTGATCTTCGGGTCGGGGGATCGGCACTTCACGGCGGAGATGCTTTACCAGGAAACGCGTGCGATCCGCTTCGCCCCGACGCTCGGCACCATCTACAACACCCTGAGCGAATTCGTCCGCTGCGGGCTGTTGCGCGAAATCGCGATCTACGATTCGAAACTCTGGTACGACACCAAGACCGGTCCGCATTATCACTTCTATCGCGAGGATTCGGAGGAGCTGTCGGACATCCCGGACGCGCGTCTGCCGAAGATCGACATCCCGGCGCCGGAGGGCATGCGCGTCGCCTCGATCGACGTGATCGTGCGCCTCGAGAAGATCAAGCCGTAACCGCTCGCAAACTCCCGCCTGCGGCTCGATCAGGTTGACGGCTGCGGCGGCGGCTTCGCCGGACCGCGCTGCGGACGTGCGCGAGGCTTTGTTTCGGCCGGCGTGCGCTCGAACAAAAGGAGCGAGCGGGCGGGCACGAGATAGGACGCGCGGACCTTGAACCTCTGCTCCGGCAGGTCCGGATCATTGGTGTCGATGAGGCGATGCCAGCCGCCAGCGTCGTAGCAACGCGGTAGAGTGAATTTGACCACGTCGTGGTGCGCGTTGAAGACGAGGAGCAACGTGACGTCGCTCCCCCTCTTCTTGACGCCGGTCGCCTGGGCGCGTCCGTCGAGCAGCATGCCGAAACAGCGGGTGCGCTCATTGTCCCAAGTCTCTGGCCGCATCTCGGAGCCGTGGGGGTCGATCCAGGTCACGTCCTTGACGTCGATGTCGGGGTTCGTCTCGCCGGTGAAGAAGCGGGAGCGCCGCAGCACCGGGTAGCGGTTGAACATCTCGACGAGCCGGCGGAAGAATTTCATCAGCGCCTGCTGATTTTCATCGAGCCTCCAGTTGACCCAGCTGATCTCGTTGTCCTGGCAATAAGCGTTATTGTTGCCCTGCTGGGTGCGGCCGAACTCGTCGCCGGCCGTGATCATCGGCGTGCCCTGCGACAGCATCACGGTCGCGAGCATGTTGCGCATCTGACGCCAGCGCAACGCGTTGATTTCGGCGTCGTCGGTAGGCCCCTCAACGCCGCAGTTCCATGCCCGGTTGTCGGAATGGCCGTCGCGATTGTCCTCGCCGTTCGCCTCGTTGTGCTTGTCGTTGTAGGAGACGAGGTCGCGCAGCGTGAAGCCGTCGTGGGCGACGACGAAATTGACGCTGGCCCTGGGCTTACGCCCGCGAAAGTTGAATTTGTCCGGGGAGGCGCACAGGCGCGGCGCAAGCGCTTTCGCGCTCGCCATGCCGCGCCAGAAGTCGCGCGTTGAGTCGCGGAATGTGTCGTTCCACTCGGCCCATCCCGGCGGAAAGCCGCCAACCTGATAGCCGCCGGGTCCGCAGTCCCAGGGCTCGGCGATCAGCTTCACTTCGCTGAGCAGCGGGTCCTGGCCGACCGCCTTCAAGAATCCACTCTGGGTCGTGAACCCCTCCGGCTCGCGCGCCAGAATCGTGCCGAGGTCGAAGCGGAACCCGTCCACCCGCATCTCGCTCACCCAATAGCGGAGACTGTCGCAGACCATCTGGATGACCCGGGGATGGCTCAGATTCAGCGTGTTCCCGGTCCCGGTGTCGTTGATGTAGTAGCGCGGCTGATCGGGCATCAAGCGATAGTATGAGCTGTTGTCGATGCCCTTGAACGACAGCGTCGGCCCGCGTTCGTTCCCCTCGGCCGTGTGGTTGTAGACGACGTCGAGGATGACTTCGAGGCCGCCGTCGTGCAGGCGGGCGATCATCTCCTTGAATTCGCGCAGCGAGTTCGGCACGTCGGCCGCATAGCGCGGGTCGGGCGCGAAGAAGCCGATCGAGTTGTAGCCCCAATAGTTGCGCAGGCCTTTCTCGAGCAGATGCGAATCGTCCACGAAGGTGTGCACAGGCATGAGCTCGACCGTCGTGACGCCGAGCGACCTGATGTAGTCGACGACCGGCTTCGAGCCGAGGCCGGCGTAGAAGCCTCTCAAGCCCTCGTCGACGTCGAAATTGAGCTTGGTGAAGCCCTTGACGTGCAGCTCGTACACGACCGTGTGGTCCCAGGGGACGGTGCGCCGATGGTGCTCGCCATGCCAGTCGAAGTTGGGATCGACGACAACGGACTTCGGCACGAACGGGGCGCTGTCGCGCTCGTCGAAGGTGAGATCGTCGCCCTCGGCCCCGATCGTGTAGCCGAACACGGCGTGATCCCAGACGAGCTTGCCGGCGTGCGCGCGGGCGTAGGGGTCGAGCAAGAGTTTGTTCGGATTGAAGCGATGTCCCGCTTCCGGCTCGAACGGCCCATGCGCGCGGAACCCACAGAAGGCGCCCGGGCCGATCTCGGCGATATGGCCGTGAAAGACCTCGTCGGTGTACTCAGGCAGCTCGAAGCGGTCGGTCTCGCGTCCGGCGGGCCCATCGAAGAGGCAGACGTCGATGCGCGTGGCGTTCGCCGAGAAGACGGCGAAATTCGCGCCGGCGGCGTCGGCGGTGGCGCCGAGCGGATAGGGTTTGCCTTCGCTGACGCGCATGAATGCTCCTGTCAAGCCTGAGCCTTTGGACGCCCCGTTCAGTTGAATGAACGCCCCCGACCGCAACGCAGGACGGGCGTTGCGCGTTCCCCCTCGCTTTCAAGCGAGCCTAACCCATCCGATCGCCGTTGCGCCAGCCGGCGCGCAACTTGGCGCGCAAGATCATCGAAAGCGGAAGACTCCGGTCCGCTTGATCTCCGAATCCTCGAGTTCGCGCGTCACGGGAACGCGATATTCCGCGACGCATTCGAGCCTGTCCAGCGCAAGATATGCGCGCCGAGGATCGCCAATGAGGACGTCCGCCCCCCGGCGCGAGAGTTTTGACAGCCAGTCCGTCGCGGCCTCCGCCATGTCCTTTTCGTAAGAAACATCGCCCGCCAGCACGATCTCCCAGCCCTCGTCCGTGCCGATGAGATCTTCGCGTTTGGCTGAGATTTCCACGCCGTTCTCGGCGGCGTTGGCGTCGATCGCCGCAAGCGCAAAAGCGTCGATGTCCGAGGCTTCCGTTTGCGTCGCGCCCGCTTTCGCCGCGGCGATGGCGACGAGGCCCGAGCCGGCGGCGAAGTCGAGCGCGCGACGCCCGCGCACACGCGACGGATGATCGAGGACATAGCGCGCCAGGGCCTGGCCGCCCGCCCAGGCGAAAGCCCAAAAAGGCGGCGGCAAGCCCATTTCGCCGAGCTCCTCCTCGGTCTTTCGCCAGATCGGCACGGCCTCGTCGGCGAGCCACAGCCGCAGCTCCGGAACCAGCGGCGGCGCGAGGAGGCGGGTGTTCGCCAGAATGAACCCCCCCCGGTCGCCGATCCTAGCGCTCATGTCTTCCAGCGCAGCGTCGAGATGAGCGTGAAAAGCCGCCGCGCGGTGCCCTGATCGACCGACACCTTCTCGGAGAGGCGCTGCGCCATGAGGTCGGCGCCTTCGTTGTGGAGTTTCGTGCGCTCGCGGTCGATGGCCTCGATCTGGCGCGGGCTCGCCGTTCGGATGGCGTTGTAGTAGGTCTCGCAGACCATGAAGTAGTCCTTCAAGAGCGGCCGGAAGGGCGTCATCGACACGACGATCGACACAGCCTGCTCGCCGTCGCCGGTCCGCACGTCGAAGGTGAGCTTCGATTCTTCCTGCGAGATCATCAGCGTGTACGGGCCGTCGTCCCGCCCGGGCACGGCGAAGGAATTCTCTTCGATGAGATCGAAAATCGCGACGGCGCGTTCGTGATCGAGGTCGATCGCTCCGCGCGGAATGGTCGCCTCGTCGAGAAACACCTCCGACAGACGATCGCGACTTTCCTCCGCCTCGTTCATCGGCGCCTCATGAGGCCGGCAAATTGGCCAGGCGCAGCTCGACCGAGCGGGCGTGGCCGACCAGCCCCTCGGCCTCGCCGAGAGCGACCGCCGCGGGCCCGAGGGCGGCGATCGAGCGGGCGTCGCACTTGAGAAGGGAGGTGCGCTTCATGAAATCGAGGACGCCAAGCCCGGAAGAGAAGCGCGCCGAGCGCGCGGTCGGGAGGACATGGTTGGACCCGGCGACGTAATCGCCGATGGCTTCCGGCGTGTTCGACCCAAGGAAGATCGCGCCGGCGTTATTGATGCGCTCTGACAGCGCCTCGGCGCCGCGGGCCATGATCTCGATGTGCTCCGGCGCGAGCCGGTCGACGAGCGGCAGCGCGGCTTCGAGCGATTCGGCGAGAATGACGGCGCCGTAGTCGCGCCAGCTCGCGCCGGCGATCTCGGCGCGCGGCAGCGACTTGAGCTGCCGGTCCGCCTCCGCCTCCGCCGCGCGCGCGAGCGTTGAGTCGTCGGTGATGAGGATCGACTGCGCGGCGCCGTCGTGCTCGGCCTGCGCGAGCAGGTCCGCTGCGACGAAGCTCGGGTCAGCGCCGGAATCGGCGAGGATGACGACCTCGGAGGGACCCGCGATCATGTCGATGCCGACGACGCCAAACACGCGGCGCTTGGCCGCCGCGACATAGGCGTTGCCGGGTCCGACGATCTTTGAGACAGGCGCGATGGAGGCTGTTCCATAGGCGAGCGCCGCAATGGCGTGCGCGCCGCCGATCCGGTAGATCTCGTCGACTCCGGCGATGCGCGCCGCCGCCAGCACGAGCGGATCGAGCACCCCATCAGGCGTCGGAACGACCATGGCGATGCGCCGGCAGCCGGCGACTTTCGCCGGCGCGGCGTTCATGACGACGGACGAAGGGTAGCTTGCGGCGCCGCCGGGGACATAGAGGCCGACGGCGTCGATCGGCCGCCACCGCCATCCGAGCTCCACCCCGAGCGCGTCTATGTAGCGCACATCGGCGGGCTTTTGGCGCGCGTGATAGTCGACGACCCGAGCATGGGCGAGCTTAAGCGCCTTCAGCGCTTTCTCGTCGCACGCCGCCAACGCCGCGTCGATCTCGGCGGCGCCGATCCTCAAGCCGGCGGCGCGGGCGTCGATCCGGTCGAATCGCAAGGAATAGTCGGCCAGCGCCTCGTCGCCGCGCGCCCGGACGTCGTCGATGATGTTCGCGACCGCAGCGTCCACGTCCGCGGACGATTCGCGCTTGGCCGCGAGCAGCGCGGCGAACCGCTGCTCGAAGTCCGACGAAGTCGTATCGAGCTGAACGGGCATCGGGTTCTCTTTGGCGTCAGACCGACGCCGGGTCGGTCAGCGCGTGTCCAGGGCAGGCCGTGGCGGGCTGGCGCTGCCCCATGTCGCACAGCTCGACCTCGACGCATTCCACGTCCAGCCTGACCAGCGTTCCGTCGGCGAAGGCGAGCGTAATCATGCCGGCCGGAGGGTCCGTCTTCACGAAGGTCACGCCAAGAAGGTTCAGAACCGAGTCCTCCTTCTTGTCGCTCATTCCGAGATGCGACGCCTTCAAGACCCGGTCGAACCTCAGCGCGCTCGCGACGCGCTCGGGCGGCCCCGTCTTCGCCTTGACCCAATCGTACCGCATGCCGGCGAGCACGAACCGCCTTTGGCTCGGCAGCCACGCCATGTCGCGCCGCCTGACGCAAGTGTTCTGCACATGCGCCGAAACGACTTCGAGCCCTTCGCGGTCCAGCGCCAGAAGCTTGAGCCCTGTGTCGTGGATCGTCATGGCTAGCCAGCTATTCGCGCAATGTCCGCGCCGCAAGCCCCGAGCTTCTCCTCGAGCCGCTCGAAACCGCGGTCGAGGTGATAAACGCGATTGACGATCGTTTCGCCCTCAGCCGCGAGGCCAGCGATGACGAGCGACACCGAGGCTCGCAGGTCCGTCGCCATCACCGGCGCGCCGCGCAGCCTCTCCACCCCGTCCACAATCGCCGTGTCGCCATCGAGCCGGATGTGCGCGCCGAGGCGCGCCAGCTCCTGGACGTGCATGAACCGGTTCTCGAAAATGGTTTCGGTGATGCGCGACTTGCCCTTGGCCAGTGTCATGAGCGCCATGAACTGGGCTTGCAGGTCGGTCGGGAATCCCGGGAACGGCTCGGTCGTGACGTCGACGGCGGCGATTCCGGCACCGTTGCGCCGCACCCGGACGCCGCGATTGTCGCTGCTCGCCTCGGCGCCCGTCTTCGCAAGCGCCTCCAGCGGGGCCTGAACCAGGTCCTCGCTCACGCCCTCGAGCAGAATGTCGCCGCCCGTCATGGCGACGGCGGTGGCGTAGGTGCCGGCCTCGATGCGGTCGGGCAGGACGCGGTGATTGGCGCCGTTCAGCCGGGGAACGCCGTGAATTTCGATCCGCTTCGCGCCGGCGCCGCGAATGCGCGCGCCCATTTTGTTGAGGCATTCCGCGAGATTGGCCACTTCCGGCTCGCGCGCGGCGTTTAGGATGACCGTGTCGCCGTGCGCCATCGAGGCGGCCATCATCGCCACATGCGTGCCGCCGACGGTCGCTTTCGGGAACTCGATTTCGGCGCCCGTGAGCCCTTTCGGCGCGGTCGCGACAGCGTAGCCGGCGTCGATCTCGATCCTCGCGCCGAGCTTCTCGAGCGCCATCAAGAGAAGATCGACCGGGCGCGTCCCGATCGCGCAGCCGCCCGGAAGCGACACCCGCGCTTCCCCCATGCGCGCGAGCAGCGGCGCGATGACCCAGAAGCTCGCACGCATTTTCGACACGAGATCGTAAGGCGCGGTCGTGTCGACGATGGTGCGCGCCCGCAAATGCGCGGTCTGGCCGGCGGCGCCCTCCTCGCCGGCCCGCTTTCCGTCGATCGCGTAATCGACGCCGTGATTGCCGAGAATGTAGGCGAGCTGGCTCACGTCGGCGAGCCGCGGCAGATTTTCCAAAGTCAGCGTCTGGTCGGTGAGGAGGGACGCGATCATGAGGGGGAGAGCCGCGTTCTTCGCCCCCGAGATCGGGATCACGCCGTTGAGCCTGGCCCCGCCGCAAATCTTGATTCGGTCCATTGCTTTCGCCCTTCCAACCCGAAAGCGGCCACTCAGGCCTGCGCCGCTACGCTTCTCCGCCGGCCTCCGAAGACGGCCGCGGCTCCGTCTCTTCCGGCTCGGCGGGCGGAGGCTCGGCCGCTCGCGAGCGCTGCTGGCTCTTGCGCCGCTTCAAATTGTCTCTGAGCGAAGCCGCCAGTCGGGCCCGCTTCTGCTCTTGCTTCGTCTTGCGAGCGTTTCCGCCGCCCATGTCGCCCTTCGCGGCCTCGTCGTCGTTCGGCTAACGGCGCTGCTTGATAGGGCGAAGGCCCCGAGGGAGCAAGAGCGGAAGGGCGCCGGCACGGTTCAACCGCTCCCCGCCTTCTCGATGAGGCTTCCCGCCGCGGCGCGCGCCTCGCGGGTGATCTCCGCGCCCGCAAGCATACGCGCAATCTCCTCGCGCCGCTCGTTTGGCCCGAGCCGAGATACGGTCGTCGCCACTCGGTCGCCGCCGCCGACGGCCCGCTTTTCGATGCGATAGTGGCTGTCCGCCCTGGCGGCGACCTGCGGCGCGTGGGTGACGGCAAGGACCTGGGCTTTTTTCGAGAGGCGCCCCAGGCGCTGTCCGACGGCGTCGGCCGCCGCCCCGCCGACGCCCGTGTCGATCTCGTCGAAAATCAGCGTCGGCGCCGTGCCGCGCTCGGCGAGGCACACCTTGATTGCGAGGAGAAAGCGCGACAATTCGCCTCCCGAGGCGATCTTGATGAGCGGCCCAAGGCGCGCGCCCGGATTGGTCCGGACAAGGAATTCGGCGCGGTCGTAGCCGCTCGCGGCGACAGCGCCGGCGTCGCGGACGAGCGCGACCTCGAATTCGGCGCGCTCGAGCTTTAGAGGCGGGAGCTCCTTCTTGACCGCTTTTTCAAGCTCCCGGGCGCTCTTATTCCGGGCGAGGCTCAGCTTTTCCGCTGCGGCGGCGTAGGCCGCCTTGGCCTCGGCCAGCCGAGCCTCCAGACGAGCGACCTCGTTCCGGCCGGCGTTGAGCGCGGCGATGTCGTCCGCATATTTCTGCGCAACCTCGGGCAGCTGATCGATCGGGACCCCGTATTTCCGGCCCATGGCTCTCAGCGCAAAGAGCCGCTCCTCGCAGCGCTCAAGCTCGTTCGGATCGACGGCGCTCGCCTCGATCGCCTGCTCGACCGCCCGGGCCGCGCGGTCCACCGCCTCGATCGCCTCGTCGAGGGCTTTCAGCGTCGGCTCGATGTGGCCCAGCGCCTGCGGCAATCGGCGCTGCAGCCGTCGCGACAGCGAAACGAGCATGGGCAGGATCGCGGCGTCGCCGGCCAGATGGCTGTGCGCGTCCTTGATGTCGGCGGCCACCTTCTCGCCCTGCATCATCGCCTGCCGGCGGGCGGCGAGCGTCTCCTCTTCGCCCGGCTGAACGGAAAGGCGCGACAATTCCTCATGCGCGTGGGCTGCGAAGTCGGCCTCCGCCTCGGCCGCGGCGACCCGCGCTCGCTCGGCCTCGAGCAGGCGCTCGGCCTCCCGCAGCTCGGCGCAGCCCTCCTCAGTCGCGTCAACGAGCGGGCCAAGGCTCGCATAGGCGTCGACGAGGGCGCGGTGGGTGGCCGAATCGGTCAGCGCCCGCTCGTCGTGCTGCCCGTGGATCTCGATCAGGGCCGACGCAAGCGACCGCAGGGCCTGGGCGCTGACGCTCTGGTCGTTGACATAGGCGCGGGTGCGCCCGTCGGCGAGCTGGACCCGCCGGAGAATGAGCTCGTCGGCGATCTCGATGTCCTGGCCTTCGAGGAGAGCATGCGCGGCGTGGCCGGGGGGCAGATCGAAGGTCGCGACGACCTGCCCCTGCGCCTGCCCATGGCGAACGAGGCCGCCGTCGCCGCGGGCGCCGAGCGCAAGCGCAAGCGCGTCCAGAAGGATCGATTTGCCCGCCCCGGTCTCGCCGGTGAGGATCGTCAGGCCCGAGGAGAATTCGAGGTCCAGCTGATCGATCAGCACCACGTCGCGGATGGAGAGGCGCGCCAGCAAGAAAAACGCCCCGTCAGGACGGCACGACCATGTGATAGATCTTCGACATCCACGAGCTCGGGTTTTGCTTCGGCGAAAGACCCCTGCCCTTGAGCAGGCTGTAGGCGTCCTGGTACCACTGGCTGTCGGGGAAGTTGTGGCCAAGGACGGCCGCCGCCGTCTGCGCCTCGTCGGTGATGCCGAGCGCGAGATAAGCCTCGGTGAGGCGGTACAGCGCCTCGGGCGCGTGCCGGGTCGTCTGGAAATATTGCAGCACGTTGCGGAAGCGGTTGATGGCCGCCGTGTAATTATTCCGGTTGAGATAGAACCGCCCGATCGACATTTCCTTGCCGGCAAGCTGGTCCCCCGTCACCTGGATCTTGAACTTCGCGTCCTCGACATATTCGGACTGCGGATATTTTTGGACGAGCGCCTGGAACGCCGCGAGCGCCTTGGTCGCGGACTCCTGATCGCGCGAGATGTCCGGTATCTGCCCGTAATAGGCATTGGCCTGTAGGTACATGACATAGGGAGCGTCGGGCGAGTTCGGATACTCCTTGAGGTAGCGCTCCGCGGAGGTTTCGGTGTCGGTGAAATTGGCCGCCTGGTATTGCGCGTAGGTCTGCATCAGAAGGCCTTTGCGGGCCCAGTCCGAGCCTGGATACTGCTTCCCAAGATCGGTGAATTTCTTGGCCGCTTCGGCCGGCGAGCCGTTCGCCAGCTTCTCCAGGCCCTGATCGTAGGTCTTGCTCGCCGGCACGTCCGGCGTGATCTCCATATGGTATTTTTCCCCGCCGAACGGATTGAACTGATCGAACATCGAACAGGCCGAGGCGCCGAACGCAATCAAGGCAAGCGCGGCGGCCACGAGCGGCCAACGCGCGCCCATCCGTTTTTTCCCCATCAAATCAAACTCGATCAGTTGCACGAATCCCCGTCGCCTATGCACGCGGCTCTTTACATTAGTCGCGACTCGGGCGCCACCCGGCAGCATTTGGCGTTGAATTGTGGCGCGAACGAGAACCCGGGCGAAAGCGTGGCTTTCCCCAGACTTCCCCCGGCCTCGGCTTGACGGGGCCCCGCGCGTGAGGCCATTCCCTCGCCCCTTCGAAATGGGTGAGGAACAGGTCATGGCGGAAGCGGCGCGCAAACAGGAGCTGCCGGGAACCGAAGAGGTGAACGCGGGACACCTGCGCTCCTTCATCGAGCGCATCGAGCGGCTCGAGGAGGAGAGGAAGGCGCTCTCCGATGACATCAAGGACGTCTACGGGGAAGCCAAGGCCAACGGCTTCGACGTTAAGGTCATGCGCAAGATCGTGTCGCTGAGGAAACAGGATCGCGACAAGCGGATGGAGGAGGAGACGATTCTCGACCTTTATCTCTCGGCCCTGGGGATGGCTTAGATTGCGACGCCGCCGACCTGACAAGATCGGCGGACCTGACGTGGCCGCCGCGCCTCTCGTGATGTCTCCCGCGATATCGGTTTTGTGGGCGCAAGGCGCAGCAAGCCCTGAGCGGGTACATTGTCCCTATTCCGTTCTGCTTACCTTTCGGAAGGGCTGGACTGCGACGCAGGTCAGCGACGCAATCCTCTATGGGGGCAGAGAGGGCCGGTTCAGGTTCACCTGTCTGGCGTCAGCGACGCTGACCGACTTCGGCGCGAACGAATTGGGGCGCTCTGAAGACGGCCCGGTCCTCCGCCATAAACGGCGGGAGCCCTGGAGCGTCGTGGATTGCGCTCTTTCCGGTAATTTGGGCTCAACTGGTCTAGGGATCCTGTCGAGATTCAGGTGACGCAGCGGCTTATTAAGATTTATCCGCGCTGACCGTCACGCCTTTGGGGATCATCTGAACCTACAGGCGCCGCGCGATAGCGGGCGCCAGGGTCTTCGACTTTCTTATCATGGCCACGGTCTTTAGATTAGGACTCGCTAATCCGGTTCTATCGGGCTATTAAACTCCCAAAGAGCGGAGGCGAACCCTTGGTTGACGTCGATCGCTACGCTAGCGATGGCAACATTGCTCTTTTTGTCGACCAGATTCAGTGGGAGAGCGATCCCGCGCGCCGGGAGAGGCTGAAACGTCTTTTGATCGAAGAGGTAAACCGGTTTGGCGCGAGCGAAGAGCGACTCGGCATGGTCGAGCGTCACATCAAGCGGGGCGAGGCCATCATCGCAAGACAAGCTCACTTGGTCGCCTCCCTAAAGAGCAAAGGTGACGACGCCTCGGCGGCGGAGGCCTGCCTTCGCGCTTTCCAGGCGATTCATGACCTGCTCTTAAATCTGCGGGTTCATACTGCCGGCGAAGGGCGAGCGACGAGCGCCAGGACCAGCTTCTGTAACGGATCAGGCTCGAACAATTCTTTGACTTTTTCAGAATAACTCGCTATTCTTCGGTTTTTAGGAACCGCGAACGGCCGAGGACGTGAGTCTGCCCCACCTCGGGCGCCGCTCCTAGACTATCGCGAATTGCGTTTTGCTGTGGCCGCCCCTGCAGGGACGGGTCGTTGACCCGGCCCCGGCGCGCTCAACGAGCGCGCCCTACACATCCGTCGACCAGAGTGCAACATGTTTTAGAGGACGACGTGGGCGGAAGAAGCTGCGAGAAGTGCGCAAAGGAGGTCGTAACGGTTTGATATGTCGTGCGCGCGTAAAGTTGCGCGCGGGCACAGCGCCATCGCGGGGAGGCCGAAGGCCGACGTGGCGATCCAGGGCAACGTCGGCCGACCTACGATCTCTGGATCGCCCGCCGCTTCGCGGCTCGCGATGACGGCGTGATAACGCCTCCCTGCCTGGGGAGCCGCGTTTTGACAGTTTTCGGCGCCCAAGCGGTTGGAATCGCTTCTTCGCCGCCAGGACTGCACGGGCCGTCCCCGGTCGTCCACCCCTTAGAGCCTGGCGATCACTCCCCGCCGTTCGAGCTCCGCCATGACGCGGTCCGCCAGAGCTTCGGCGCTCTCCTCAGCGGAGTTGAGCACAAGCTCGGGCGCCTCGGGCGGCTCGTAAGCCTGGCTGACGCCGGTGAAATTCTGGATCTCGCCGGCGAGCGCGCGCTTATAGAGGCCCTTGGGGTCGCGCGCGACGACGGTTGCGAGCGGCGCGTCGACGAAAATCTCGATGAACTCGCCCGCCGCCGCGGTGTCGCGCACAAGCCGCCGCTCGGCCCGAAAGGGTGAGATGAACGAGCAGAGCACGATGAGGCCGACGTCGGTCATGAGCCGCGCGACCTCGCCGACGCGGCGGATGTTTTCGACCCGGTCGGCCGGCGTGAAGCCGAGGTCCTTGTTGAGGCCGTGGCGGACGTTGTCGCCGTCGAGGAGCGCGGTGTGGGCGCCGCGCGCGTAGAGCTTGGACTCGACCAGGTTGGCGACGGTCGATTTGCCGGCGCCCGAGAGGCCGGTGAACCAGAGGATCGCCGGCTTCTGATGCTTCTGGGCGGCGTGCGCCTCGCGCGTGACCGCCAGCCCATGGCGGTGGACGTTGGTCGCGCGCCTGAGCCCATGGGCGATCATGCCGGCGGCGGCCGTCTCGTTGGTCTGCCGGTCGATGAGGATGAAGGCGCCGGTGTCGCGATTGTCGGCGTAGGCGTCGAAGGCGACCGGCATGGTCGTCGCAATGTTGCAGAAGCCGACCTCGTTGAGGTCGAGCCGCTTGGCGGCGAGCTTGTCGTAGTTGTTGACGTCGAGCCGGTGCTTGAGCTCGGTGATCGAGGCCGGCGTCGTCTTGCCGCCGATCTTCATGAGGTACGAGCGGCCGGGCAACATCGGATCGGCGCTCATCCAGAGTACATGCGCGGTGAACTGGTCGGCGACCTCGGGCCGGCTCGTCGGATGCGAGAGCACGTCGCCGCGCGCGACGTCGGTCTCGTCGGCGAGCGTCAGCGTCACTGCTTCGCCCGCCTCCGCGCTCTCGACCGCCTCGTCGGCGACCAGGATGCGCTTGACTTGGCTCCGCCGGCCCGAGCCGGAGACGACGATGGCGTCGCCGCGGGCGATGCGCCCGCTCGAGACCGTGCCGGCGAAGCCGCGGAAATCGAGATGCGGTCGGTTGACCCATTGCACCGGGAGGCGGAACGGAGCGGAGCGCCGGTCCTCCTCGACCTCGATGCGCTCGAGATAGTCGAGCAGGGGCGCCCCCTCGCACCACGGCGTGCGGGCGCTCTTCGAGGAGACGTTGTCGCCGTAGCGGGCGGAGATCGGAACCGCGAACAGCGAATGGAAGCCGAGCGGCTCGGCGAACTTGCGATAGGCGATGACGATGTCGCGGAAGGTCCGCTCGTCGTAGCCGACGAGGTCGATCTTGTTCACCGCCAGCACGACGTGCCGGACGCCGAGCAGCGAGACGATGATCGAATGGCGGTGGGTCTGGGTCAGCAGGCCTTTGCGCGCGTCGACGAGCACAATGGCGAGATCGGCGTTCGAGGCGCCGGTCGCCATGTTGCGGGTGTACTGCTCGTGGCCGGGCGCGTCGGCGACGATGAAAGAGCGGGCCGGCGTTGCGAAATAGCGGTAGGCCACGTCGATCGTGATGCCCTGCTCGCGCTCGGCTTCGAGGCCGTCCACAAGCAGGGCGAAGTCGATGGCGTCCTCGGTGGCGCCGTACTTCTGCGAGTCGCGCTCGAGCGCGATGAGCTGGTCGTCGAAGATGAGCTTCTTCTCATAGAGAAGCCGGCCGATGAGGGTGGACTTACCGTCGTCCACCGAGCCGCAGGTCAAAAGCCGCAGGGTGGGAAGCGCGCCTTCTCTCAAGTCGTCCATCAGAAGTACCCCTCGCGCTTCTTCTTCTCCATCGAGGCCGCCTCGTCGGTGTCGATGAGCCGGCCTTGCCGCTCAGAGGTGGTCGCCTTGCGCATCTCGGCGATGATGTCGTCGAGCGTTTCGGCCTCGGAGGGGATGGCGCCGGTCAGCGGGTAGCAGCCGAGCGTGCGGAAGCGCACCCGCAGCATGCGCGGAGTCTCGCCAGGGTTCAGCGGCAGCCGGTCGTCGTCCACCATGATAAGCGCGCCCGATCGCTTGACCACCGGCCGCTCTTTCGAGAAATAGAGGGGAACGACCGGGATGTTCTCGGCGCGAACGTATTCCCAGACGTCGAGCTCGGTCCAGTTGGACAGGGGAAAGACCCGCAACGACTCCCCGTCCTTGATGCGCGTGTTGAAGAGGCGCCAGAGCTCCGGGCGCTGGTTGCGCGGGTCCCAGGCGTGCGCGGCGGAGCGGTGGGAGAAGATGCGCTCTTTCGCCCGGCTCTTCTCTTCGTCCCGGCGGGCGCCGCCAAAGGCGGCGTCGAACCGGCCGTAGTCCAGGGCCTGGCGCAAAGCCTCGGTCTTCATCACCTGGGTATGGACCTGCGAGCCCGACGCGATCGGCGATACGCCGCGCTTCAACCCCTCCTTGTTGATGTGAACGATGAGCTTGATTCCCAGTCGCCGCGCCGTCTCGTCCCGGAACGCGATCATCTCGCGAAACTTCCAGGTCGTATCGACGTGCAAGAGCCGAAACGGCGGCTTTGCCGGATGAAACGCCTTCATCGCCACGTGCAGCATGACGCTCGAGTCTTTGCCGATCGAATACAGCATGACAGGGTTGCGCATCTCCGCGACAACCTCTCTCATGATGTGAATTGCTTCCGCTTCTAGGCGCTTCAGATGCGCCGGCAACGAGGATGACATGGAGGATCCGACAAAGAGGGCGCTTTTATGCGGGCCGCCGGCGCATGGCAAATTGGCCGATTCGAACGCTAGCCCCGCCGGTTGGACGCTCCGCTCGTCTTCGGCTCCGGGTCCGAAACCAGAATCTTCTCGTAGCGCAGGGCGGTTGCGCCGTCGGCGTAATAGTCGACGTGCTCGCCGAACTGGCGGAAGCCGAATTTCTCATAGAGCGCGATGGCGGGCGCGTTGTCGTAGCGGACCTCGAGCCTCAGCGCCGCGCGACGGTTCGTCAGCGCGTATTTTTCCGACGCCTGCAGCAGAGCAAGCCCAATTCCCCGGCGCGCGAAACGCGCCGCGACCGCAATCGAGTAGATTCGCGCGGCGTGCGCCCGCTTGCGCAGCGAGACGAGCGCGTAGCCTGCAAGCTCGCCGTCCATTTCCGCCGCAAGGATTGGCCGATGCGGCGCACGAAGGAAGTTCCGCAACGCCCGGCGCGACACCCGATCTTCGAGGAACGATTCGCATTCAAGTTTCACGATCGCGTCCAAGTCATCGAGTTGCGCCCGACGGATCGCGAACACCCCTGGGCGCAGGCTATCCATTAGTTTTCCTGTCCCCCCTCGCCAGCTCCGGAATCGGCAACGCGAAATCTGTCTCAAAGGTCACGCTGCGCATAGTCCTCACCCGATCAAGCATGCCAGCGGCCGACTGGCGAATTCAGCGAGATGAATGAGGCTGAATCCGGCCTCCTTGACCCCGCGGGCATGGATTTTGAGAAGCAAGCCGGCTCCCGCTAAACCTCGTAGGAAGCTGTGGCCCGCCCTACATGAAGGCGAAAAGGAAGATCCCATGGCGCGAAAATTGGAAAGCATCAACGGCGGGGCGGCCGGCCCGGCCGTGAAGAAGGTCGGCGACGCCGAGGTCAAGGACGCCTTCCGCACCATCATCAAATGGATCGGGGAGGATCCCGACCGGGACGGCCTGCGCGACACGCCGCAGCGTCTCGTGCGCGCCTATCGCGAGTATTTCTGCGGCTATGACGAGGACCCGGAGCAGGTTTTGCGCAAAACCTTCAGCGAGGTGGACGGCTACGACGAAATGATCGTCTTGCGCGGCGTCACCTTCGAGAGCCATTGCGAGCACCACATTGCGCCGATCATCGGCCGCGCCTGGGTCGGCTATCTGCCCGACCGCAGAGTCGTCGGCATCTCCAAGCTTGCGCGCGTCGTCGAGATTTTCTCGAAGCGACTGCAGATCCAGGAGCGCTTAACCGCGCAGATCGCCAACACGATCGACGAGGTGCTGAAGCCCAAAGGCGTGGCGGTCGTCGTCAAGGCGGCGCACCACTGCATGATCAGCCGCGGCGTGCACAAGCGGGGCGCTGACCTCGTGACGAGCCGCATGCTCGGCGTCTTCCGCGACCAGGCGATCACCCGCAGCGAGTTCCTCTCGCTCGTCAACGCCGAGCCCTCCGAGTAGACGCAAAAGACAGGTAAGGAGAGGCTCCCCTCAGTCGGAGAGCGTCCAGTTTTCGAGCAAAAGGCCCGGGATGTCGGAGAAATCCGGCGCATTGGCGGTTACGAGCGTGCAGCCGGCCGCAACCGCGTGCGCTCCAATCAGGCGATCGAAATCCTTGCGGCGTGCGCAGCCGATCTGAGCGATGATCCGGCCGTAGGTCTCGGCGGCGGTCGCGTCGAAGGCAAGAACCGGAATTGCCTCCAACATTCGCCGCAACCGGACTTGCCGCAACGGCGCATCGGGCAAGCTGGCACGAAGGCCGCGTTGCAACTCCGCCAGGCTCAGCGCGGAAAGGAAAACGACGCCCTCGTGTCGACCGAGCTTGTCGAGGACCGGCTCAAATCCGTCGCGAGCATGGATTGCGATGTTGGTGTCGATGAGGAACTTCAAACCCTATTCCCAGCCGCGCTCCCGCGTCTCGATGGGCTCGTAACGCTCGATTTCCGATGGTTTCGGCATCGCGCGCAACGCCTTGACCATCTCACTGAGATTCTGATGCACGGGCGCGATGACGATGACGTCGCCATAGCGATCAATTGAGAGCTCGATGTTCGTGTCGTCGTAGGCCAGCTCGGCCGGAATACGCACGGCTTGGCTGTTGCCGGACTTGAAGGCGCGGGTCAGCGCCATGGAAAGCCTCGTCGGGATTCTCGCAGTTGTAATTTAAGCTCCACGGCGCATCCCGTCAATCCGTGTATATACGTTCAGCCCTCGGGCAGGGCGACGCGGCCAAGTCCGCCCCACAAATACCGGTGTCAATTTGTTTTAGGTGGGGAAGCGACAAGAACTGTCGTACTTGGTCAGGGGATAGCACCTTGTAATCGACCGCCAACGTCTCCCGAATAGTGCTCCGCCAAGAATAGCAAGTTTTTCGGCGTTAACTTCAAGTGTGCTCCATTTAATAGTTGCAAAGTGACAGATCATATAATATCCATAAGTAACAGTCGAAATTTTAGTCTGAAATGAAAAGCTTAATTCATCGGACCCTAGCTTCAAATATGCAGCGGCATTCCCAACGCCTTCAGCGCCGACTCGTGAAAAGCTTCGCTCATAGTGGGATGGGCGTGAACCGTCGCGGCGACGTCCTCGAGCCGGGCACCCATTTCGAGCGCGAGCGTGAAAGCCGCCGAGAGTTCCGATGCGCCCGCGCCGACCGCCTGGACGCCGAGCACGACATGGTTGTCGGCGCGCGCCACAATGCGCACGAAGCCTTCCTCCTTGTGCTTCGTCATCGCCCGCCCATTGGCCCGGAAGGGGAAGAGGCCGGTCACGATCTTCCCATGCGCCGCCTGAGCCGCCTCGGGCGAGAGTCCGACGGCGACGATTTCGGGGTCGGTGAAACAGACCGCCGGAACGGCGACCTTGTCGAAGGCGCGCTTCTCGCCCGCCATGATCTCGGCGACCATCTCGCCCTGCGCCGATGCGCGATGCGCCAGCATCGGCTCGCCCGTCACGTCGCCGATCGCCCACACGTTGCGCATCGAGGTTGCGCACCGGTCGTCGACGCGGATGAACGGACCAGCCATCGTCAGGTCGAGCTTCTCCAAGCCGAAGCCCTCGGTTCGCGGACGCCGCCCTACGGCGACAAGGACCTTGTCCGCCGCGATCGTCTTCTCTCGGCCGTCCGCTCCCGCGACCTTGAGCGCGCCGTTTGAGAACCCAAGGGCGCGCGCGCCGAGCATGACATCGATCCCAAGGTCCTCGCAGCGGCGCGCGGCCGGCTGCGTCAGCTCCTCGTCGTAGAGCGGGAGGATTTTGGGCAGCGCCTCGATGACGGTCACTTTCGAGCCGAGCTTGGCGAACGCCATGCCAAGCTCCATCCCGATATAGCCCGCGCCGACCACCGCGAGCGCCGCCGGCTCGTGCGTCAGCGCCAGCGCCTCGGTCGAGGAAAGGACGTCGCCGCCGAGCGGCAGGGCGGGAAGCTCCATCGGCTCGGAGCCGGTCGCGATGACGAGATGCTCGCAGGCGATGCGCTGGTCGCCCGTGTCCGAATGGGCGATGGCGGTCTTGCCGTCCACGACGGTCGCGCGGCCGCGCAGGCTGCGCACGTGCGCCTTCTTCAATAGCGCGCCGACGCCGGTCGCAAGACGCGCCACGATCGCGTCCTTCCAGGCGACCGTCTTGGCGTAATTGAGCTTCGGCCGGGCGAGCGTGAGCCCGATCGCATCGAGCGCATGCGGGTGCGTGAGCGCATGGAAGGCTTCGGCGGCTTCGATGATCGCCTTCGAGGGAATGCAGCCGACATGCAGGCAGGCGCCGCCGAAGCGGCCGTCCTCGACGAGGACCGCATCGAGGCCAAGCTCGCCGGCGCGAATCGCCGCGACATAGCCTCCGGGGCCGCCGCCGATGATGAGGACCTTGCAGCGCAGCTCGTTCATGTCGCTCCCTAAATGCGACGGGCCGGGATCAAAGGGTGCAAATCGCATTCACCAGCGCCTGCCGGCCCGCTCGCACCGCGGCCGCGGCGCGTTGCAGTGCCCCCGGCAGTTCCGCCGGATGCTGCACGCGTTCGCCGTGGCCGCCATGCGCCGCCACCACCTGCTCGAACGCGGGGCCGTGCGTGAGTTCGGCGAGCCGCCTACCGTCCTGTTCGGCCGCGCTGTGGTGCGATACATATCCAGCGTCGCCCGCCGTACCGCGCCATAGAGCGCGTTGTTGTAGATGACTGCCAGCATCGGCAGCTTCTGTTCTTCGGCCATCCAGTGGCAGGCCGTGGGATTGGCGAACATGTAGGCGCCGTCGCGAAGAAACGCCACCACCATGCGTTCGGGTGCGGCCAGTTTCGCCCCGAGCGCCGCGGGAAAGCCCCAGCCCAGGCCGCCCGCCGAGGCGACACCGAACAGGCCGCCGGGCTCGTTCAGCGGGCAATATTCCTGCCGGAACGAATATTCGTTCACCACGATCGCGTCGGGAGCGAGCACGGCGTGCAGGCAATGGTTCAGCCATGGCAAGGTTATCGCGTCCTTGCGGCCGGCCACTTCGATCTCGCCGCGCCAGCGCGCGCGCAATACAGCGGAGCGGTCCGCCATGCGGGCGCGACGCGTTTCGATGGTGGATTGAACGCCCGGCAGCCGCCCGGCGAGTGCGGGTTCGAGTGCGGCCAACACGGCGCCGGTCGCGGCTTTCACGGTCAGATCGCTCGGGAAGTTGCGCATGGGATAGCGCTCGTAGAGCGGGTCTTCGCCGATCTGCGCGATGCGCGCGCCCGGCCGCGGCTGCTCCTTGCTGGGAATCCAGGGAACGTCGGCTTCCAGCGCGATCACCAGGTCGGCTTCCTGCAACAACCCGTCAAGCGCGGTGCCCATGAACATCGGATGCGAACTCGGCAGCACGAAGTAGCGCGGCGAAGAACCGACCACCGGCAGCGCGAATCGTTCCGCAATGCGTGCGAGCGCGATGCTGTCCGCGGGATGGCGTCCGGCCGACGAGGTAATGACCAGCGGCAGGCGCGCCGTTGCGATCCAGTCGGCCAGGCGCGCGATATCGGCTGGCGAGGGCTGCGGCAGGCCCGGGCGGGCCCGCGGCGCTCGCGCGTCACAAACCGCGGCCGCCTCGCCCAGCACCTCGCGCGGCAGCGACAGATAGACGGGGCCAGCGGGCGAGGTCGTCGCTATGGTCAGCGCCCGATCGATGGCGTCGGCCACCTGGTCGCCGCGACGCAGTTCATAATCCCACTTCACGATCTCGCGCAGCATGCCGGCTTGGTCGAACATTTCTTGCGCCCAATGAATAAAGGCGCTGCGTGTGCCTGGCGGGCCCGATTCCGTAAGCGGCGTGCGGCCCGATGTGAACAGCATGGGAATGCGGTCGCGGCTGGCGTCGATCAGCATGTTGATGGCGTTCGCTGTGCCGACGTTGGTGTGCACCATCACCGCCTGCGGCCGGCTTGAAACCATCGTGACGCCATGCGCCATGCCGACCGCGGCGTTTTCGTGCGGCACCATGATCGGCCGCGGCACCGCACGGTTGCTGTGCGCGGCGCGCGAGAAGGCCTCGACGATCGGCGCGAAATCGGTGCCGGGGTTGACGAACAGATAGTCGATGCCGTGACCGGCAAGGGTTTCCAGATAGTCCTCGGCGGCGATGCGGGCGCGCCCGTGCTCGTCCATCGCGACGTCCTCCGCTTTATGCGAGCACGATAGCCCAGCGGTTTGCCGCTCGCCAATTCGCCGCCAGAGCGTGATGACCGGAGGCGGAATCGCCGGAGGTCTGAATCACGCAACCAAACAAAGAGATAGAGCGTGTTCGGTGCTTCTATTAGCACCGAACACGCTCCTAGTAAGAACTCGCCTCGATGAAGAGCAAGGCGGGGGCCTCGAGGAGCGCGCGCACGCGCTGGATGAAGGTCGCTGCGTCGTAGCCGTCGACCACACGATGATCGAACGAGGAGGAGAGGTTCATCATCTTGCGCGGGCTGAAGGCGCCGTCACGCCAGACCGGCTTCACAACGATCTTGTTGACCCCGACGATGGCGACTTCCGGCCGGTTGACGACCGGCGTCGAGACGATGCCGCCGAGCGCCCCTAGCGAGGTCAGCGTGATGGTCGAGCCCGTAAGCTCGTCGCGCGCCGCGACGCCCCGGCGCGCCGCCTCGGTCACCCGCAGCATCTCGCGCGCGCATTCGTAGAGCCCCAGGGCTTCGGCGTGACGCACGACCGGGACCATCAGACCCGCCGAGGTCCGGGTCGCGATTCCGAGGTGCACCGCGCCGAAGCGCTGGATGACGTCATTGTCGTCGTCATAATGCGCGTTGACCTGCGGATGCTCGGCCACCGCCTTGACGACCGCCAGCATGAGGAATGGCAGGATGGTCAGCTTCGGGCGCTCGGCCGTCGCGCGTTCGTTGAGCGCGGCGCGCAGCTCTTCGAGCGCGGTTACATCCACCTCCTCGACATAGGAGAAATGCGCGACCCGGCGGGACGAATCCGCCATGTTCTGGGCGATGCGCCGCCTGAGGCCCACGACCTTGACGGTTTCGACGGCCGTGTTCGGTTCGCGGGCGACGCCCTTGGCCGGCGCCTCGCGCGGCCGGGCGATGAAGGCGTCGAGGTCGTCGTGCGTGATGCGGCCGGCTGGGCCGGTCCCGCGCACAAAGCGCAGATCGACGCCGGCCTCGCGCGCCTTGAGGCGCACGGCAGGCGACGCGAGCGGCTTTTCGCCCGGCGCGCGCGGCGCGCCGCGCACCGGAGCCGCCGAGGCCGCCCGAAGCGGCGGCGCGGGCGGCGGCGGAGGGGTTGGCTCCGCAGCGGGCTTCGCAGGGTCAGCTGGCTTTGCCTCGGTCTTGGGCGGCTCGACCTTGGCGCGGGCCTGCTTAGGCGCCGGCGCGACGGGAGAGTCGGCGAGGCCCGGCGCCTCGATGCGAATAAGCTCGGCGCCGACCGGCAGCACGTCGCCGACGCCGCCGCCGAGCGCGACGACCGTGCCCGCGACCGGGGTCGGGATCTCGACGGTCGCCTTGTCGGTCATCACCGCAGCGACGACCTGATCCTCGCGCACGAGGTCGCCGACTTTGACCGCCCATTCGACGATTTCGGCCTCTGCAACCCCCTCGCCGACATCCGGCATCTTGATTGAGCGGGCGCCCATCGGCCTCTAGCCCTCCATCGCCTTGACGAGCGCCCGCCCGACGCGGGCGGGTCCTGGGAAATAGTCCCACTCCTCCGCCACCGGATAAGGCGTGTCCCAGCCGGCCACGCGCTGGATCGGCGCCTCGAGCGCATAGAAGCAGCGCTCAGCGACCTGCGCCGCGAGCTCGGCCCCGAACCCGGCGGTCAGCGTCGCCTCGTGCACGATGACGCAGCGCCCGGTCTTCTCGACCGAGCGCACGATGGCGTCTACATCGAGGGGGATCAGCGAGCGAAGGTCGATGATCTCGGCGTCGACGCCGGTCTCCTCGGCGGCCGCCTCGGCGACATGGGTCATCGTGCCGTAGCAGAGAACGGTGACGGCCTTGCCCTCGCGCCGCACCGCTGCTTCCCCGAGCGGCACGACGTAGCGCCCGGCCGGAACTTCGCTCAGAGCGTGTTTCGCCCAGGGCACGGCCGGTTGCTCCGGGTGGCCGGAGAACGGGCCGTTGTAGAGCCGCTTCGGCTCTAGGAAGATCACCGGGTCGTCATCCTCGATCGCCGAGATGAGCAGGCCTTTGGCGTCGTATGGATTGGAGGGAATGACCGTCTTGAGGCCGCAGACATGGGCGAAAAGCGCCTCCGGGCTTTGGCTATGCGTCTGCCCGCCATAGATGCCGCCGCCGACCGGCATGCGGATGACGATGGGCGCGAAGAACTCGCCGCCCGAACGGTATCTGAGCCGCGCCGCCTCCGACACGATCTGGTCGTAGCCGGGATAGACGTAGTCGGCGAACTGGATCTCCGCGACGGCTCGCAGGCCGTAGGCCCCCATGCCGATGGCGACGCCGACGATGCCCGACTCGTTGATCGGCGCGTCGAAGCACCGCTGCTTGCCGTACTTGCGCTGCAGGCCCTCGGTGCAGCGGAAGACGCCGCCGAAATAGCCGACGTCCTCGCCGAACACGACGACGCGCTCGTCCTCGGCCATCTTGCAATCCATCGCGTCGCGGATCGCCTCGACCATCGACAGGCGGGGCATGGATCACACTCCCAGCTGCTGGCGCTGCTCGCGCAAGTGCCGCGGCATCTCCTTGTAGACGTCTTCGAAAATCGTCGCGGCGCTCGGCCTCGGGCCGTCGTGCAGCGTGCCGTGGCTTTCCGCCTCTTTCGCAGCCTCCAGCACCTCGGATTCGACCTCGGCCTGCATCTGCTTCATGCGCTCCTCGCTCCAGGCGCCGATGCGGATGAGATGCGTCTTCAAGCGTTGGATCGGGTCGCCGAGCGGCCAGGCGGCCCATTCGTCCTTCGGGCGGTACTTGGACGGATCGTCCGAGGTCGAATGGGCGCCGGCGCGATAGGTCACCCATTCGACGAGCGTCGGGCCCAAATTGGCGCGCGCCCGCTCGACCGCCCATTTCGAGACCGCGTAGACAGCGAGATAGTCGTTGCCGTCGGCGCGCAGCGAGGCGATGCCGTAGCCGTGCGCGCGCGCGGCGAATTTCGCGCTCTCGCCGCCCGCCATGCCTTGATAGGACGAGATCGCCCACTGGTTGTTGACGACATTGAGGATGACCGGCGGGCGATACACGGAGGCGAAGACGAGCGCCGAATGGAAGTCGGTTTCGGCCGTCGATCCCTCGCCGATCCAGCCCGAGGCGATCTTCGCATCGCCCATGATGGCGGACGCCATCGCCCAGCCGACGGCCTGCGGATACTGGGTGCCGAGATTGCCGGAGACGGTGAAGAATCCCGCTTGCTTAGCCGAGTAGAGGCCAGCGAGCTGGCGGCCGCGCAAGCGGTCCTTCTCGTTGGAGAAGATCTCACACATCATGTCGACGAGCGGCCAGCCGTGCGCGATCAAGAGGCCCTGCTGGCGGTAGGTTGGAAAGCACATGTCGCCGGGCCTAAGCGACATGCGGTGCGCGCAGGCGATCGCTTCCTCGCCAAGCGAGGTGATGTAGAACGACGTCTTGCCCTGCCGCTGCGACAAGAGCATGCGGGCGTCGAAGGCGCGCGTCAGCATCATGTCGCGCAGGCCGTTGCGCAGCTGCTCGGCGTTCAGACCGCCCGCCCAGTCCCCGACCGCCTCGCCCTTGTCATCGAGGACGCGGATCATCGTATAGGCGAAGTCGCGAATGTCGCCGGGGGCGACGTCGATCGGGGGGCGCGCGACCTCGCCCGCCTTCGGCACGACGACGTGGCTGAAGTCCGGCCGCCCGCCCGGCCGCACGCTCGGCTCCGGCACGTGCAGCGTGAGGCGCGGGCTCATCGGGGTGCGTTTCTCCTTGCGCGCGGAAGCAAGCGCGCACCGTTCGCGCGCATCCTAGCGCCTTGGAAGCGCGGTTGTCATGGGCCGCCCCCATCGGACGCTAGTGGTTAGAATCTGACGCTTGGCGCCCGGCCGGTCGGCTATCAGAGGGCGGGAGTCGGACCCGAAGCTCGATTCGGACGAGAGAATCCAAGGAAATCCAAGGAAATCCAAGAAAATCCAAGCGGCTTTAAGGGGCGTTTTCTCGGCGTTTGCAACCCATCCCTAGCAATTCCAAATTCGCCGCCATCCTGGATCGCAACCATGCTTTCGGGCGTCGAATGAGCGGACGTGTCTGAGCCCGAAATTGGCGCTGTGGGACGCTCTGCCGTCCGAGCGAAGAATGCACCCATTCAAACACGTTCATCCCCGTCAACTTTCCCCTTGCGCATGAGCGATCGTTCTGCAAATGTTCATCTCGGGCGAGCCCGAGGGGACGGGTGATGGTGGCGCGCGTTTCGACCGTGGCTTTCGAGGGGGTTGAGGCCCGGCCGGTGGACGTGCAGGTGCACGTCGCCTCAGGCAACGTCGTCTTCAACATTGTGGGCTTGGGCGACAAGGCGGTTGCGGAATCGCGCGAGCGCGTGCGCTCGGCGCTGATCGCCTCGGGGCTCGCGCTGCCCGCCAAACGCATCACCGTCAATCTCGCGCCGGCCGACCTGCCGAAGGAGGGGAGCCACTACGACCTTCCCATCGCGCTCGGGGTCATGGCGGCGATCGGCGCGATCCCGCTCGACGCGCTCGACGGCTATGCGGTCATCGGCGAGCTCGCGCTCGACGGGACGATCAGCGCGGTCGCGGGCGTCCTGCCCGCGGCGATGGCCGCCAACGCCGCGGGCAAGGGGCTCATCTGCCCGGCCTCCTGTGGCCCGGAGGCGGCCTGGGCGTCCGGCGACCTCGACATCCTCGCGCCGCGCTCGCTCATCCAACTCGCGAACCACTTCAAGGGGAGTCAGGTCCTGTCGCGCCCGCAGCCGGCGGTGCGGGGCCCTGCAGGCCCGCAGCCGGATCTGCGCGACATCAAGGGGCAGGAGAGCGCCAAGCGCGCGCTCGAAGTGGCGGCGGCCGGCGGCCACAATCTGCTCATGAGCGGCGCGCCGGGGGCGGGCAAGTCGATGCTCGCCCAGCGCCTGCCCTCGATCCTGCCGCCTTTGACGCCCCGCGAACTCCTCGACGTGTCGATGGTCCACTCGATCGCGGGCCTCCTTGCGGGCGGCGCGCTCACCGATCGGCGCCCGTTCCGCGCTCCGCACCATTCGGCCTCGATGCCGGCCCTGGTCGGCGGCGGCGTCCACGCCAAGCCCGGCGAGATTTCGCTCGCGCACAACGGCGTCCTGTTCCTCGACGAACTGCCCGAGTTCCAGCCGCAGGTCCTCGACAGCCTGCGCCAGCCGCTGGAGACGGGAGAGGTCGCGATCTCCCGCGCCAATCATCGCGTCGTCTACCCCGCCCGCTTCCAGCTGGTCGCGGCCATGAACCCGTGCCGCTGCGGCCTGGCCAACGAGCCGGGCTACGCCTGCAAGCGCGCGCCGAACGAGCGCTGCGTCGCCCAATATCTGGGGCGCCTCTCCGGCCCGCTGCTCGACCGCTTCGACATCGTTGTCGATGTGCCGTCCGTCTCGGCCGCCGACCTCATGGCACCGAGCCCGCGCGAGGGCTCGGCGGAAGTCGCGGCCCGAGTCCTCGCCGCGCGACAGCTCCAGCTCGCCCGCTACTTCGAAATCGGCCTCGAAGGCGCGACCTGCAACGCCGCAATGCCCGCGAGCCTCGTCGAGACGGTGGCGGAAGCGGACGATTCCGGCCTGCGCCTGCTGCGCGACGCCGCCGAGCGGCTCCGGCTCTCGGCGCGCGGCTATCACCGAGTGCTGAAGCTCGCCCGGACGCTCGCCGATCTCGACGGCGGGGGGCCGGTCAAGCGCACCCATCTCGCCGAGGCGCTGTCCTACCGCGGCGCTCCGGATCGGGCCGCCGCCGCGGCGTGAGGCCGAAATGGTCGCCCTTCTGGCGAGACGTTCGCGCCGCCGCGGCGGCTCGCCGCACCCCTAAAAAGTTCACCACGTTCTTCAAGGAATTTCAATCCGCACCTGAAAAGCTCCGCGAATACAACGGTTGGGGCGGCTCAGGTCCGATGGACGCAAGCTCGGTTGTCACGGCGCATGCCTTGAGCGTTCAGGCGGGGGCGATTGTCGCCCTCGCGCTGGCGCTTGCCGCCGCCTTGGCCGGCAGGGCGGCGAAAAATGAGGCCCGGGCTGCCGCTGTGGCGGCCGAGAACGAGAGCCTGCTCGACGAGGTCCGGCGGCTGAGGCAAGCGGCGTCCGTGTCTGATCACGCCGAGGCGGCGAACGAAGCCAAGTGGCGCCTCCTCGCTACGATGAGCCACGAAATCCGCACCCCGATCAGCGGCATTGTCGGGATGACCGACCTCCTGCGGCAGGCCGGCCTTCCTCCGGAGCAGGCGAGCTATGTCGAGGCGATCCGCGGCTCGGGCGAGGCGCTCATCGCGCTCATCGATGAGCTCCTCGATTTTTCCCGGATTGAAGCGGGGCGGTTCGGCCTGACCGTGGACGAGGTCGATATCGTCAGGCTTGTTGAAGGCGTCGTCGAACTGCTAGCGCCGGCCGCGCAGGGCAAGGGGCTCGAAATCGCCGCCTCGATCAGCGCAAACGCGCCGCCAGTCCTCATGACGGACGGGATGCGTTTGCGGCAGGTGCTCATGAACCTTGCCGGCAACGCGGTCAAATTCACCTCAATTGGCGGCGTCTGCGTCGCAGTCGAACTGGACGGCGCCAAGGTTCGCTTCAAGGTCTCTGACAGCGGCCCCGGCGTGCCTTTGGGTCGGCGCTTGGCGATCTTTGAGGATTTTGAGCAGGGCGGGGATTCGAGCCCGCACCGCTGCGGCGCGGGGCTCGGCCTCGCCATCTCGCGCAAGCTCGTCGCGCTCATGGGCGGCTCGCTCACTGTCCAGGACAACCCCGGCGGCGGCTCGATTTTCGCCTTTTCGATCCCGGCGCCGGCCGCGGATCGGCCTCATGACGCTCCGCCGTCCCCGCCGATCTCGCTGAATGGAAAGCGCGCCCTCATCGTCGCCAATTCCCTCTTCGAGGGCCCCGCGATCGCGGAACGGCTCGCCGAGGCCGGCGCGACGATCGTCCGCGCGGAAGGGTTCGAGGCGGGCCTCGCCGCGCTTCGAGAGCCGGGGGGGCCGGACCTCGTGATCGTCGATTGCGCGCTCGGCGCCGAGGCGACGAGGACGCTTGCGAAGGAAGCGCGCGCGGCCGGCGCGGGAAAGAGTCTTGTTCTCTTCTCGCCGTTCGAGCGGCGCGCGTTAGGGCGGACGTCGCTCGACGGTTTCGACGGCTGGCTGGTCAAGCCTGTCCGCGCGCGCTCGCTGTTCGCGCGGCTCGTCGCCGAGTTCCCCACGGCGGAGGGCGCCCCAGAAGCTCGCGACGGCCTCGTCAAACCTCGCGCGCTGATCGCGGAGGACAACGACATCAACGCGATCGTTTCCGAAAATGCTCTGCGTCGCCTCGGCTTCGAGGTCGTTCGGGCCGCGGACGGCGCCGAGGCGCTTCGGCTCGCCTCGCCGAAACCGGGCGAGCCGCCGCCGTTCGACCTCGTGCTCATGGACATGCGCATGCCGGGTCTGGACGGCTTGGAGGCTGCGCGGCGAATGCGCGCGCTGGAGGTTGAGGCGGGCGCGCCGCCCACTCCCGTCATCGCGCTCACCGCAGGCGGCCTTGAGGAGCGCGGCACGGCTCAGGCCGCCGCCTTCGACGGGTTTCTCGGAAAACCCTTCGAGCTCGAGGATCTTAAGCGCGCGATCGACGCCGTCCGCGAGCGGCGCAGACAACCTAGCCAAATCCTGAGCCGAGCGTCATAAAAGCTTCCGGCGCGCGTGCTTCTGCTTCCCCTCGGTTGCAGGCGCGATTCGGCTTGGGGGCTCAAGTGGCGCTGACATTTGGAGCGGCCGCAGGCGCGACGTCCGGCGCGAAGGGCGCCTTCGTGAATCTCCTTTCCCGGAGGCGCGATCTAGGGGGACTTGCCGTTTTCCTTGGCCGCTCGGGCGATCTCGAGGCCCGCCTCGCCGCGACGGCAAAGGAGGTGCGCGCGGCGCAAAAGCTGCGCTACCGGGTCTTCTTCGAGGGCGGCGACGCGGCGCCTAACGCGATCGGGCGGCTCGTTCGCCGCGATCTCTGCCCGTTCGACCGCGCGTGCGACCACCTCATCGTGACGGACAAGGGCCTTGCCCGCTTGGGGCGCCCGGAGGTCGTCGGCGCCTACCGGCTCTTGCGGCAGGAAGTCGCCGAGTGCCGTTTCGGCTTCTATAGCGCGCGTGAATTTGATCTTGCGCCCTTATTGGCGCGGTGGCCGGGGCTGCGCTTTCTCGAAGTGGGCCGCGCTTGTGTCGCGGAAAGCCATCGCGGGCGGCATGTGCTCGATCTCCTCTGGCGGGGCCTATGGCTTTACGCGCGCCATCATGGGCTCGACGCGCTGATCGGCTGCGCGAGTCTGCCCGGCGCCGATCCCACCCATCATTCCACAGCCGTCCGCGCCTTGGCGAGCGGCGGCGATCCTCGCTTTCGCGTTTCGCCCTTGCCGGAACGCGCAGCCGCAATGCCGGACGCGAGCGGGGAGCCGCCGATCGACCCGCGCGCGCTACTGCGCGCTCTTCCCCCGCTCGTGAAAGGCTACCTTCGCCTCGGCGCGACCTTCAGCCCGATTCCCGCCGTCGACCGCGCTTTCGGCTCGATCGACCTCTTTGTCGCCATACCGCTCTCCAAGGTCGAGCCGCGCTACCTCGAGCATTTTGGCCTCGAGGCGCCGCGGCGACGCCTGGCGGCGTGACGGACGGTTTCCTTCACCGCCGAATTCGACTAAGGGAGGAAGGGTTCGCCCGGCGGACCCTTTGCGAAGCGCCCGTAGCTCAGCTGGATAGAGCGTTGCCCTCCGAAGGCAGAGGCCACAGGTTCGAATCCTGTCGGGCGCGCCACAAACATAAGTGACATCAATAATACCAACGGACTTAGATGGTGACCGTTGTCCAGGATCGGGTTGCGATCGTAGCAATGCGTTCCTTGTCGTTTTCGAAGAACATCCAGGCGTCGCAAAGCGACGTTGAGAATGTCTTCGTAGCTGTCGAAGATGGTGATGGCGAGCTTGTTGCCCCGCAGATATTCCCAGACGTTCTCCATCGGGTTGGGCTCCG
>Ga0209040_10000230_pt1 | contig 40312 bp, 37 predicted proteins | sample BogFormECP12_OM3_FD_188240 | JGI IMG/M metagenome (GOLD analysis project Ga0209040, IMG submission 188240) | Bog forest soil microbial communities from Calvert Island, British Columbia, Canada - ECP12_OM3 (SPAdes) (version 2) | ecosystem: Environmental > Aquatic > Freshwater > Wetlands > Bog ... | reverse complement strand
CCCTCATACGAAAAGTGGTGGGCGGGGAGAAAGCCGACCGCTGTGTGGGCGAAGCGGTACACGAAGGGGGGACAGGACTACATGGCGGAGGTGGGCGAGGCGCTCGCTCGCAGCCGCAGGGAGATCGAGGACGACGAGCGCGAGCGGGAAGCCGCGGCGCGAGCCGAGCGCGAGGCGCGTGAGGCGCAGCTCAAGCTTGCGGCAGCCAGCGCCCAGGCCGAGGCCGCCTCGGCTCGCGCCGCCGCCGCAGAGCACCAAGCGAAGGCCTCCGCCGCGGAAGTCGCCATCCACCGGCAGCGCTCACGAATGCGGATGGTCGGGGCGCTCGTCGCGGTAACCGCCGCCGCCGTCGGCATTCTGTTTTATCTGACGCGCGAGCAGATCGCGGAACAAAAGCAACAGCAGCAGAAGCTGATCATGCTCGCGGCGGAAAACATCCTCAAGCCTAAGTCGCTTGCGGGCGCGGCAGACGCTCTATCGCTCCTGACGGCGTCGCCCACGAGCGACTGGGACAAGGATTACGTCAGGCAAATCAACAGCACGCTCAATTCGCTGAGGGAAGTGAGGCGCATCACGAGCCTCGAACCCTACGGAAGCAGCGGGGACGGAAAGATTGCGGCCGGGAGCGCCGCCGCCAAGACTGGAATCAACAGCGTGAGCGTGAACCCCAACCGAGACATTCCATTGCTCCTAGCGGTGTCGGGAACTCCGCCCGTCCTGCACTTCCTCACCTTTGCTGAGGGCGGCCGAACTGTTCGCTGGTTGGGAAAGATGCCCGCGCCTGAACTGGCCGGCGGGTGGGTGAGGGCTAATTGGAGTCCGGATGGGCGCCGAATTTACCTGGGAGGCGGCGGCGCAACGGCGATCGTGTTGACGCCTTGCAGCCTTCTCGAAGTCCGCCGCTATCTCGGCCAGCGGTGCGAAGGGAAGACGACGGATGAGGTGCAGAAGATTGGCGACGGCGTACATCCGGTCGGCTACGGCGCCTGGACCGCGGACGGCAAAGACATCGTGACGAATCCGCGGCAGGGCCAGCCCAGCGTATGGAACACCGAAACCGGCAAGATCGACGAGGCCCGCATCGATGACATCCCGATGATGCGGGCGCAGGGCAAATCTCTAACCTGCCTCGCCGTCAGCCCATCGGGGGATACCGTCGCAGAGGGCGATACGACCGGCTCGATTATCGTCGTAAGCACGACGTCGAAAACGGGGACCGGACTTGGACCGCAGCCTGGGTTCATTCCAAGCCAGATTTACTTCAACCCGGTCAACGAAGATCAAATCGTTGCGATATCGCAGAATAGAACCGTCGTATGGCAGAAAGGCATGCCCGAGCCTGAACCTCTGTCACATAGTAACGCCACCGCCATGCAGGCGGCGTTCGACTCGAAAGGGCGCTTCCTCGTTACCGGCGCCAACGATGGGATGGTGCGTCTGTGGAAGTTGAACCCGCATGAGCGCGTCGCAACTCGTGATCCAACCGAGCTGCGCGGACATCATGGGCCGGTGTTCACCGTCGACGTGGGGCCGGACGGAACAATCGTCTCTGGCTCCGGCGACGGCTCGCTCCGCTTCTGGCGAACAGATGCGCCGAACGTCTCGGAGCAACAGCCAGATCTTTTGAAGCGGCTCGTAGCCAGCAATCTGCCTTATCTCGACTACGGCGATAAGCGCCTCGCCGCTTCAGCGACCGCCTGCTCCATCATGGGCAACTGCCCTAGCGCAAGCGAGGAATAAGGCGACGGCGGAGCGGCCTCAAGCCGCCTTGCCGCCCTCGCCGCGCATAGCCCGCTCCGCCCTTTCCATGATCCTCCCGACCCAGGCTTTGCCGGCGTCGCCGCCCCACAGGAGCCAGGAGACGTAAGCGGGGGACGGGTTTTCGTCGTCGCCCCAGCCGATCGGCGCCCCTTGTCCGTCAACCGCATGGCGCTCGAAAAAGTCGCTTATCGCAGAAAGATCGCGCCAAGAAACGCGGCGCCGCTCCGCCAGCTGCCGTCCGCGCCTGAGCGCGACTGGCTTGCCGCCCCGATGGAACTTGTCCGCAAGCTCAAGGCCCTTTTTCGCCGCCTCGGCGACCTCGGGCGGCGGAACGACGCCGTTCTGCTCGGAGCCCACCTAACCTCCTCAAGTTTTCGCACCACAGCGACGCAGCCTTTGCCCGCTCTCCGCTTTCAAGCGCTCTAGCAGCCTGTCGGACTCGGGCCGCTTTGAATGGATAAGATGTTGATATCATTGCTGTTTACAGTGACTTCTGGAGAACACAAACAGCAATTAAATCAACGAGTTAACGTTTAAGTCCGACAGGCTGCTAGGCCTTTGGTCTTGCCCGCCACAGCCCCAGAAATGTCAAAGCCCCACAGAAGGTTCGCGCCATCCGCAGAAGGCGGCCCATTTCCGAACCCAGCGCTGCTCGCGCGCGTCAGTAGCAGCTGACGCTGGTCCGAGGGTTGCGCGTCACGTCGTAGAAGCGACGAGGCCTGCATGAGATAGGGCTTGTCCCAATTGCGGGAGAGAATAAGCGGCGGGCGGATGTCGTAGCCGGTCCGTGGAGCCGGCGAGGTTCCGGCGCTCGTTCAACTGCCGGTCGGCCGTGTGCGGCGACGCAAGCGAATCTAGGCCGCGATCGCTTCCTCGTAGGTCGTCACCTCGAAGCGTTGCAGCGGCGCGGTCCCGAACGCCGTCGAGAGCGCGACGTCCGCCGCGTCGCGTCCGCGCGCCATCAAGATGCGGCCGATGCGCGGAACGTTGTGTCGGGCGTCGAACTTATACCAGCGTCCGTTGAGAAACGCTTCGAACCAGGCGGAAAAGTCCATCGGCGCCGGGTCGGGGGGCACGCCAATGTCGCCGAGGTAGCCCGTGCAGTAGCGCGCCGGCACGTTCATCGCCCGGCAGAGCGCGATCGCAAGATGCGCGAAGTCGCGGCAGACGCCGACGCCCTCGCGGAGAGCGCCTGAGGCAGTGCGTCGCGGATCGGCGAGCTGATAGTCGAAGCGAATGTTGTCGTGCGCGAAGTCGCAGATCGCCTGAACAAGCCGCGCGCCGCCGCCCACGCCGCCGAACCGCGACCACGCGAATTCGGAAAGATTGTCGCTGTCGCAATAGCGGCTCGCCAGCAGGAAGACGAGGGTTTCGCTCGGCAGGTCTTTTACAGGGGTCAGCGGCGCGTCCTCGGGAATCTCGTCGGGCAGCCCGCTGTCGCGGATAGCGAAGTCGTTCGTGAAGGTCACAAGGCCGGCCGGCGCCTGGACGCGCGTCACGCGGTTGCCGAACTCGTCAAGATAAGAATCCATCGGCGCCTCGGGATGAACCCTGACCCGGTCGGGCGAGACGAGATCGCGCTCGCGCGACGGATGGACGTTAAGCTGGAGCAGCATCGGGGTCTGCGCGGGGCATTGGAAGGAGATTGCGTAGCCAGCCCGGATGATCATCTCAAATTCCTTTTGCGAGTTGTGGCGTCTCCTCCCCGACAACGCTGTCGCGCGACTTATGTTGCGTCACCCTGACAGTCACTTCCATCCCGAGTTCGTCTTCAAGATCTCCAAAAAACGTGCCAGTCAGCGGCGCCGCCTGAGCTGGATCGCGCGCGACCGCCACGCGGATAAGGTCGCGCCCGCCAATCAGGCCATTGGTCGGATCGAATTCGACCCAGCCCGCGCCCGGCAGATAAACTTGGCACCAGGCGTGCGTCGAGCCGCCCCCAACCCGCAGATCCTCTCCGTCGTCATCGCGCGGCACATAGATGTAGCCCGAGACGAAGCGCGAGGCGATGCCGAGCGCGCGGGCGGCTTCCATCATGAGAACGGCGAAATCACGGCAGCTGCCCCGGCGCCGGTCGAGTGTGCGGCGCGGCGACTGAACGCCCGATTCCTCTCGCCGTTCGTAGACGAAGCTTTCCTTGATCGCATAAGTCATCGTCATCAACATGCGGCTAGTCGGAATTGTCCCGCCGGCGACGACGAATTGATGCGCCCAGCGGTCCAGTTCGCCAGAGGGATCGCTGTAGAAGCGCTCGGTCGATCGGGCGATGTCCGGCAACTCGTCCGGCGCGTAGGAGAACGGATAGGTCTGCGCCGCGGGATCGATCTCGCCCCCGGGCGAGTCGTCCTCGCTGCGCTCGACGGTGAACCGGTTCTCGACCCGAAGCTGCGCCGTCGACCCGGAAAACGACGCCATCGCGACACAATTATCGAAAGCGTCATAGAGCCAGCGCAGCCGGGTCGGCCGCGGCTCGACAATCAGCTGCGAGGCGATGAGCCGCTGATCGTGGCCGTCGCGCGGACGCATCATCATGCGGTGCGCGCCGAGTTCCACAGGCCGCCCGTAGCGATAGACCGTCACGTGCCTGACGTTCAGCATGGTTGTCTGGGGTTGCAAGTCCAAGCCCGCTGTTCAGGCCGCCGAGGAAACGGAGCATCGTGGGACCGCGAGCCGGGCGATTCAAGACCGGCCGGGCTCACAAAGCGCAATTTTCGCCCACGCGTCAGCGCAGCTCGTAGCAGTTGACGCTGGCCCGAGGATTGCGCGTCACGTCGTAGAGCGTCGAGCACTGCATGAGATAGGGCTTGTCCTTGTTGCGGAAGAGAATAAGCGACGAGCGGATATCGTAGCCGGTCGTGTAGCCGGCGATCTCCCATCCCTGGTTCAAGAGTTGTTCGATCGTCTGCGGCGGCTCGGCGGCCGCCGCGCCCGTCGCAATGAAAATCGTGACGAAGAGCGAGCCGGGGCGCATCCCAAACCTCCTCGGTCGGCCGCAGCGCGCGCTTGTTCGCCTCAAGGCCGCCTGCTAGGCAAGCGCCCGACTTCCCCTTCCGTTCCAAGGAAATTTCGCCAATGGCCGCGCGCCAGTTCATCTATCATATGCAAGGCCTCAGCAAGACCTATCCGGGCGGCAAGAAGGTTCTGGAGAACATCAACCTCTCCTTTTACCCGGACGCCAAGATCGGCGTCCTCGGCGTCAATGGCTCGGGCAAGTCGACGCTGATGCGCATCATGGCCGGCATCGACAAGGAGTTCGTCGGCGAGGGTTTCATCGCCGAGGGCGCCCGAGTCGGCTACCTGCCGCAGGAGCCTGATCTCGATCCCGCGCTCGACGTCAAGGGCAACGCCATGCTCGGCGTCAAGGAGAAGCAGGCGATCCTCGACCGCTACAATGAGCTTGCGATGAACTATTCCGACGCGACTGCGGACGAGATGACGCGGCTGCAGGACGAGATCGAAGCCAAGGGTCTCTGGGATCTCGACAGCCAGGTCGAGCAGGCGATGGATGCGCTCGGCTGCCCGCCCGACGACGCCGACGTGGCAACGCTTTCGGGCGGCGAGCGGCGACGGGTCGCGCTCTGCCGGCTCTTGCTCGAAAAGCCGGACCTACTGCTACTCGACGAGCCGACCAACCATCTCGACGCCGAGACGGTCGCGTGGCTCGAAGGACACCTGCGCCAATATCCGGGCGCGATCCTCATCGTCACCCACGACCGCTACTTCCTCGACAATGTGACGGGCTGGATTCTCGAGCTCGATCGCGGCCGCGGCATCCCCTACGAAGGCAATTATTCGGCGTGGCTCAAGCAAAAGCAGAAGCGGCTGGAGCAGGAGGGCCGCGAGGACGCGGCGCGCCAGCGCGCGCTCGCCGAGGAAAGCGAGTGGATCGCCGCCTCGCCGAAGGCGCGCCAGGCGAAGTCGAAAGCGCGCGTCGCCGCTTACGACGAACTCGTCAAGAAGCAGGCCGAGAAGGCGCCGACGACCGCGCAGATCATCATCCCCGTCGCCGAGCGGCTCGGCCAGAACGTCATCGATTTCGAGACTCTCACCAAAGGTTTCGGCGACCGGCTGCTCATCGACAATCTCAGCTTCCGCCTGCCGCCCGGCGGCATCGTCGGCGTCATCGGCCCGAACGGCGCGGGAAAAACGACGCTCTTTCGCATGATCACGGGGCAGGAGAAGCCGGACAAAGGCGAGATCAAGATCGGCGAGTCGGTTGAGCTCGGCTACGTCGACCAGTCGCGCGACGCGCTCGACGGCAAGAAGACGGTGTGGGAAGAAATCTCCGGCGGCTACGATGTCATTACGCTCGCCAAGCGCGAGATGAACAGCAGAGCCTATTGCGGCGCCTTCAACTTCAAGGGCCCCGACCAGCAAAAGAAAGTGGGCCAGCTCTCAGGCGGCGAGCGCAACCGCGTGCATCTCGCCAAAATGCTGAAAAGCGGCGCGAACCTCCTGCTGCTCGACGAGCCGACCAACGACCTCGATGTCGACACTTTACGCGCGCTCGAAGAGGCGCTCATCGACTTCGCCGGCTGCGCCGTCATCATCAGCCACGACCGATTCTTTTTGGACCGCATCGCCACCCACATGCTCGCCTTCGAGGACGACAGCCACGTCGAATGGTTCGAAGGCAACTTCGCCGACTACGAGGAGGACAAGAAGCGCCGGCTTGGGATCGACAGCGTTATTCCGCACCGGCTGAAGTATAAGAAATTTTCGAGGTGAGGGGGGTGCGCTCGCTACCCCTCGACCTTCTGAATAAGCGTCTTCAGCTTTTGCATGTAATCGATGATCGCATTTTCGTCCGACACGCTCAGTGGCTGGCGGCCGTGGTAGCGGTGTAGAATACCGTCGGCTGCATTCTTTATCTCGTCAAGTTTAAGAGTACCAAGGTATTCGAAGCGCTTTTCGGCGAGTACGATAAGCTCGCTGAGTCCTTTCTCGCGCTGCTTGCCTGACTTGTCTGTCCAGGTCCTTTCAGTTGGGTCCGTAATGTAATGCTCCTTGACTACCCTCTCCAGGACGGCGCGGCACATGGCGATGGCAGCAAGAGAGGCGCCGCAGACGTAGGCGCGGATCGCATCGTCGAGCAGGTCATTTAGCGGGGCTTTTTCGATCCCATCCTTAGTGTGGACTGCGGCCGGCACGAGAAATCTGGGCGCCTCACGCCAGCGTCGGAAGATATCGGCAATGTCGATGCCGATGATGTCCCTCAGATGGTCGAACGCGTCGAGCGCGATCTGGCATTTGTTGGCGACGACTTTGGCTCGATGGATTTCGCCGCGCCAATGGTCGATCCCGAGGCTTAGCGCCAATGCACCGTCATGGCGGACCGGGTCAAAAAACTCGTCGTGCTTTGGATCCGGCTCCTCGTGTTTTGCGGACTCGCGTTTGCTAAAGGCCGCAAGATACTTATCGTACGGGCGCAATTTTCTGAACTCCGCAGCTTCGTCGGGGACGTCGCTGCACATCGAACCGTAACGAATTGCGGGCTCCCATTGCTCCCGGTATTCTTCCCACGCCTGCTCAAACCGCGAGCTGACCGGTCCCAATCGCTTCGAACCAAACCACTCAAGATTGTACGCGAGGTCGCCGGCCGTTTCCTCGACTTTCTCGGCGGCATCGCGGATCGTAGAACTCTCCGAATAGAATTCTGCCAGTCGCTTGGGTTCACCCGCGACCCTCTTGAGTTGTTCAAACAAAGTGAGAAACTGTTCGAAATGGGTCAATAGATCGGGAAACGTGTCCGACATCGTTTTTTCTCCCCCTTTGCTACGCGAGTTTCGTCGCTTTGACGCCCCCTGCAGCCGGCGGCCTCCGGCAAGCCGGAACCTTGTCTGCATTTGCGTCGTCGCCTGCGGCCTTATTTGAAGCCGACGACGCGCGCCCAGTCGATTGAATATATACACTCGCGTCAAGGCCAGGACGGCTTAAGCAACCGCGATTACGAACAATTGGAAGTGTAGGTGCTCCTTGCTTCAGAGCCACCGCATGCGCGATTTCCTCATCGACACTGACACCGCCTCCGACGACGCGGTTGCGATCCTGATGGCGCTCGCCGCGCCGGACGTTCGCGTGCTCGGGCTCACGACGGTTGCGGGCAACGTGAGCCTCAAGCAGGCGACGCGCAACGCGCTTCTCACGGTCGAGATCGCCGGCGCCGACGTTCCCGTCTTCATGGGGGCCGCCGCGCCGCTCATCCGGGGGCATGAGCACGCGCACTGGTTTCATGGGGCGGACGGGCTCGGCGACCGCGGCTTCGCGCCGAAGGCGCGACAAGCCGAGCGGGAGCACGCGATCGACGCCATCCTGCGGCTCATCCACGCTCACCCCGGTCTGACGCTGGTGACGCTCGGGCCGCTGACCAACATCGCGCTGGCGCTCGGCCGCGATCCATCGATGGCCGAGAAGGTCGGCCGGTGCGTGGTGATGGGCGGCGCGCCGGCTTGCGAGGGCAATGTGACGCCGGCCGCCGAGTACAACATTTGGGTCGATCCCGAAGCGGCGCGGCTCGTCTTCCGCTCAGACCTGCCGATCGAGATGGTCGGCTGGCATGTCTCACGCGGCAGCTCGGTGTTGACGCATGGCGAGATCGCCGAAATCGAAGCGCTCGGCACAACGAAAGCGCGTTTCGCGATCGAGTCGAACGCAACCGCTCGCGACGCCTATCACACCCAGACCGGCGAAACCGGCCTCTCGCTCGCCGACCCGACCGCGATGGCGATCGCGCTCGACCGCTCGGTCGGGCTCACATGGTCGCGCCATCGCGTGGCGATCGAATGCGCGAGCGAACTCACCCGCGGAATGACGGTGGTCGACCGGCTGAACGTGTCGGGCGACGACAACAACGCCCAGGTCTGGAAGGCGCACGCCTCCGACTGCCGGGCGGACATCGTATGGACCTTCGATTCGGCGAAGTTCAAAGCCATGCTGATGGCGGCTTTGGCTCATTCAAGATGAACCGGGTTACGCGCAGCCGCAAGGCGGGCCGATAACGCCCGCGGTCGCTGCTCCCGACGGCTACAGCCTGACCGGCGACGCATCTCACTCGCGCTTTCCCCGCTCCGGCAAGTCGTCGTCGCTGATGGCGCGCCAGGCGGCGCCGTCGAGATCGTCGAACTGGCCGCTCCTCAAGGCCCACAAGAAGGCCGCGAGGCCGAGCAGGCCAAGGGCGAGCGCGAGCGGGACAAGGTAGACAAGGACGTTCATGGGCCTTTCGCATGTCGGGCGCGCAGCGCGTTCAGCGTCACGACCACCGAGGAGCTGGACATGGCGATCGCCGCGATCAGCGGCGTCACGTAGCCCAGGATCGCGAGCGGAACGGCGAAGAGGTTATAGGCCGCGGAGAACCAGAGATTCTCCAGCATGAGACGGCGCGCCTTGGCCGAGAGGCGCAGCGCGTCGGCGACCGGCATGAGCTTGTCGCCGAGGAAGAGCGCGTCGGCTTGCGCCTGGGCGATATGGGCGGCGGAGACGGGCGAGATCGACACGTGCGCCGCCGCGAGCGCCGGCGCGTCGTTGAGGCCGTCGCCGACCATGAGCGTGCGCTTGCCCTCGGCCGCCAGCGCTTTGAGGCGCGCGATCTTGTCCGCGGGTTTCAGCCCGGCCTCATAGCGCTCGACGCCGAGCTCGCGCGCGACGAGCGCGACCGCGGCCGCGCGGTCGCCCGACAGAATCTCGACCTTGTGCGCGCGCGCAATCTCCGCGACCGCCTCGCGCGCGTCCGGCCGCAAGGCCTGCCTGACCGCGAAGACGACGACCCTTTCGCCGCGTCTCAGCGCGATCAGCGATGCGTCGGGCCAGGCCGCGGCGACCGGCGCAGCCTCCGCCTCCGCCTCGCACCAGGCGACCGAGCCGAGCTTTGCCGCCTCGCCGCGATAGCCCGCGGCGACCCCGCGCCCCGGGAACTCCTCCGCCGCGATCGGCGCCTTCGCGCCGGCGGCCTCGGCGATGGCTTTGGCGAGCGGATGCTTGCTTGCAAGCGCAAGCGCGCCGGCGAGCGCAAGATCGTCGCGGGTGAGGTCGGCGGCGTTGGCAAGGACGGGCTTCGGCTGGGTCAGCGTGCCCGTCTTGTCGAATACGACCGAGTCGGCTTCGGCGAGCCGCTCCAGCGCCTCGCCGGAATTGAGGATGAGGCCGCGGCGAAACAGCGCCCCGGCGGCGACCACCTGCACGGCGGGAACCGCAAGCCCGAGCGCGCAGGGGCAGGTGATGATGAGGACGGTGACCGCGATCACGGTCGCCTGCTGCCAGCCCGCGCCAAGCGCGAGCCAGCCGATGAAGGTAGCAAGCGCAGTGAAATGCACAATCGGCACGTATAGACGCGCCGCGCGGTCGGCGAGCGCGACATAGGACGAGCGCTGCTCGACCGCCTTCAAAAGAAGCGCGTTGACCTGGTCGAGCAGCGTCCCGCTCGCGGCGCTCTCAACCCGGACGCGAAGCGCGCCGGCGAGATTGAGCGTCCCGGCGTAGACCGGCGCGCCGGGGCCAACCTCCGCCGCCGCGGTTTCGCCCGTGACCAGGCTCTGGTCGATCTGCGAGCGGCCTTCTTCGATAGTCCCGTCCACCGCGACGCGCTCGCCCGCGCGCACAAGCACAAGATCGCCAGGCTTGATCGCGGCGATCGGCGTCTCTTTCGCTTCGCCGTCGGCGGCGAGCTTCAGAGCGCGGTCGGCGCGGATGGCCGACAGGTTGACGGCGAAGTCGCGCGTCCTGCGGCGCATGCGCTGATCGAGATAGCGCCCGGCGAGCAGGAACATGAGAAGCGTGATCGCGCTGTCGAAATAAGCCTGGCGCTCGTGCGCCAGCGTCTGCACGACCGACATGCAAAGCGCAAGGATGACCGCGAGCGAGATCGGCGCGTCCATGTTGAGCGCGCGGGCGCGCAAACTTTTCGCCGCGCTCTCGAAGAACGGCATGCCGGCGTATGCGGCGCAGGGCAGCGCGACGAGCGCGGAGAGCCAGTGGAAGAGGTCGCGCGTGGCGGGATTGGGGTCCGTGTCGGCGCCGGCCCAGAGCGACACCGAAAGCAGCATTACGTTCATCGCGCCGAAGGCCGCTACGCCGAGGCAGCGCAGAAGGCGCTTCTCGGCCTGCATCTCCGCGCTGTCGGCCGTGTCCGACGCGAAGGGATAGGCCGGGTAGCCCAGCGCCTCGAGCTTCTCGATGATGGCGGGCGGCTCGAGCGCGCCCTCTTCCCATTCGACGGTGACGCGCTTGCTCGCGAGATTGACGCGCGCGCCGCGCACGCCCTCCTCTCTGCTGAGGCCTTTTTCGATCGTGACGATGCAGGCGCCGCAATAGACGCCGTCCACGACGAGGTCCATCGCCTCGACGCCCTCGGCCGGGCGCCGCACGAAGACCGAGAGGTCCTGCGCCGCCGTCACAAGTTCGTTCTCTCAGTTCGGCGCAGCGTCCGCCACGGCGAGCCGGTTTTCGGTGCGGAAGAGGCGCTTATCGCCACGGCTCGCCTCGATGACCAGGATCCACCGACCCGTCGCAATCGGCGTCGCCACGCCGTCATAGTCGAGGCCATCGGAGGCGAGCGTCGTCTGCCGGTCCCGGGCCGCGTCGAAGGGGTGCTGGAAGCGCGCCGTCACCTTGAGGCCCTCAATCGGCGCGCCGGTCCGGTCCCGGAAATCAACCGTGATTCGCTCGCCCTCGCCTTGCGCCTGAGTCCTTACGGTGGCCGTCCAGCCGCGTTCGGCTTGAGCGCGCGCCTCGGCAATCTCTCCATTGTAGGCCTGGCTTTCATCGTAAGGATTCTCGAGTTCGCTCCCGTGCAGCGTGTGCAACGCGAAATAGATGAGCGCCCCGTTCGCGACAAAGATCACGAAGAAGAACGCACAGATGATGGCGAGGACGCCCCAGCCGGTCAAACGCGGAGACATGGCCTGTTGCCGGGACATTGGCGCTTCCTTCATGGTCCGAAGAAATGATCGACCGCGACGCTCTTTTCTCCGGTCTTCGCGTCCGTCGCGGTGAAGGTGATCGGCGTCGATTTGCCGGGCGCGCTCGCGGCGGTGACGTAGACCGGGACCTCGAGGGTCGCGTCGGGGTCGAGGCGAACCGCGAGTCTCCCGTCGCCGGCAGGCTTCGCGACGACGCTCGTCACGGTCGCGCCGTTGAGGCCGCTGACGCCGAACCCAAACTCGGTCGGCGCGCCGAGCTTGTTCGAGAAGCGAAGGGTATAGCCGTTGCGAATCCCGCCCTCGGCCGTCTGGGTGAAAAGCGGGGCGCGCACGTGCAGGACGCTCAAGTGCATGTCGCTGCGGGTCAGCAGCGCATAGAGCATGATGCCGCCGGTGAGCGCGATCACCGCCGCGTAAAGGATCGTGCGCGGCCGCGCGAGGCGGTAGACGTTGTTCTCGCCCCGCTTCCGCCGGTCGCGGTTCTCGTCGGTGTCGTAGGCGATCAGGCGCGGCGGCCGGCGAACCTTGGTCATCACCGCATCGCAGGCGTCGATGCAGAGGCCGCACTGGATGCAGCCGAGCTGCAACCCCCGCCGGATGTCTACACCCGTCGGGCACACCGCGACGCATTGCATGCAGTCGATGCAGTCGCCGGCGGGATCCCCATGCGCGTGCGCCTTCGCCGCCTCCTTCAGCGACATCCGCGGCTCGCCCCGGTCGGAGCGATAGGAGACGATCAGCGCGTCGGGGTCGGTCAGCGCCGCCTGGATGCGCGGCCAGGGGCACATGTAGAGGCAGACCTGCTCGCGCATGTGCCCGGCGAGCGAATAAGTGGTTAAGGTGAGGATGCCGGCCCAAAGGTAAGCGATCGTCGGCGCCTGGAAGGTCGCCATCTGGACGACCAGCGTCGGCGCATCCATGAAATAGAGCACCGCGGCCCCTCCCGTGAGGAGCGCGATGACGAGCCACGCCGCATGTTTGGCGACGCGCTTCATGATCTTCTCTGTGGTCCAGGGCGCTTCGTCGAGCTTGATGCGGTCGCGCCGGTCGCCCTCAATCATCCGCTCGACCCAGAGGAAGAGGTCGGTCCATACGGTTTGCGGGCAGGCGTAGCCGCACCACACCCGTCCGAAGAGCGCATTCGACAGGAACAGGATGAGCGACGCGAGGATGAGAAGGCCGGTGAAGTAATAGACCTCCTGCGGCCAGAGCTCGATGAAGAAGGCGTAGAATCGCGAATGGGCGATATCGATCAGGACCGCCTGAGTCGGTTGATTGGGTCCGCGGTTCCACCGGAGGAAGGGCAGGATGTAATAGACGCCGAGAGCGATGAAGAGCACGATCCACTTGAGACGGCGGTAGGTCCCCCACACCTTCTGCGGGTAGACCTTCTTCGCCGCGGCATAGAGGGGACCCTCGTCGTAGATCTCCTCGGCGCCGACCGTCGTCTCGCTCATGCCTGCGTCACTGACCGCCGCCCAGGCTGTGGACGTAAATCGCCAGCGACTTGATCGTCACCGGATCGAGACGATTGCTCCACGCCGGCATGGTGCTGTTGCGGGCGTTGGCGATCGTATAAACGAGGTCGTCGATGTCGGCGCCATACTGCCAGACCTTGGTGGTGAGGTTGGCCGAACCCATCTCGATGTTTCCCTTGCCGTCCTCGCCATGGCAGGCGACGCAGTTTTCGGCGAAGATCTTCTTGCCTGCCGCGACGTCGACGCCCTTCTCGGGCTCGAGCCCGTCGATCGTGCGCACGTAGTTGGCGACCGCACGAATCTGATCGGGCTTCAAAATGCCGTCCTTGCCGAACGCGGGCATGGCGCTCGTACGCGTGTCGGCATCGTCGGGGGCGCGGATGCCGTGCTGGATCGTCGCGTAGATCTGGTCGAGGCTCCCGCCCCATAGCCAGCGTCCGGCCGTCAGGTTGGGATAGCCTTTCTGGCCCTGGCCGCCCGAGCCGTGGCAGGGCGCGCAATTGTCGCCGAACGCCGCCCGGCCCTGCGCCAGCGCGAGTTCGAGCAGCTTCGGATCGCGGGCGATCTCGTCGACGGTCGCCTTTTCGAGGCCCGCGGCCTGCTGCATGCGCCCCGCCTGCGCCGCAGCAAGATCCTCGGCGACGCGCGTGCGGTTCGTGTATCCGAGGACGCCGCCGGTGTAGCTTGTGAAGAGCGGCCAGGCCGGATAGGCGAACCAGTAGACGACCGAGAAGGCGATCGTCAGATAGAAGAGCCACAGCCACCAGCGCGGCAGCGGCGTGTTGAGCTCGCGAATGCCGTCCCATTCGTGCCCGGTCGTCGTCTGGCCGGAGATCTTGTCGACCTGGACTGGATCGGTGATCATCTCTCAGTCCTCCCGGAGCGGCATGCGGGACGCCTCTTCAAACCGCTTGGCGTTCTTCGGCCAGAACGCGTAAACGAGCACCGCACCAAACAGGACGAGAAAGTAGACGATGCCGGCCGATTGCGCCAAATCCGCGAGCCATCCGTAGGTTGTCGACATCTCTAAAGGTCCCCTATCAGGTCAACGCAGATTGGCCTTGTCGTCGTAGAGCTTGAAGTCGACGAGCGTGCCCAGCATCTGCAAATAGGCGATCACCGCGTCGCCCTCTGTGATTTCGGTCGTCGTCGGGTTGAACTTGCGCACGACCGCCTTCGGGTAGCGCTTGATGAGCGCGGCGGCTTCGGGCGTGTCCGGGCGGACCTGAGCCTGCAAGTCCGTCATCACATTGGCCATCATGTCGTCCGTATAAGGGACGCCGACCTCCCGATTGGTCGCAACGTTGGCGACAAGTTCGCGCGTGTCGAGCGGCGTCGTCATGAGGAAGCCGTAGCCTGGCATGATCGACTGCGGCACGACCGAGCGCGGATCGATGAGATGGGCGACGTGCCAGGCGTCCGTGTACTTTCCGCCGACTCGGGCGACGTCGGGGCCGTTGCGCTTCGATCCCCACTGGAAGGGATGATCGTACATGCTCTCGGCCGCCAGCGAGTAGTGGCCGTAACGCTCGACCTCGTCGCGCAGCGAGCGGATCATCTGGCTGTGGCAGAGGTAGCAGCCCTCCCGCACGTAGATGTTGCGCCCCACGAGCTCGAGCGGCGTGTAGGGCCGCATGCCCTGCACGGTCTCGATCGTGCTTTTCAGATAGAAGAGGGGAACAATCTCAACGAGGCCGCCGATCGCCACCGTGACGAGGATGCCGATCAGGAGGAGAAGCGGATTCCTCTCGAGGATGTGGTGCCTGGAGAAAAACCCGCCGTGATGCGGCGTTGGGGCGCTGCTGCTCATTGTCGTCGCCTCATTCCGCGGGCTGGAGGGCCGGCTGCGCCGCCGGGGCCGCCTCTTCCGACGCCGTGATCGTCATGTAGACGTTGTAGAGCATCAGGCAGAAGGCGCCGAGGAAGAGCGTGCCGCCGAGCGCGCGGATCACGTAGAAGGGGTGCATCGCCGCGACCGTCTCGATGAAGGAAAATTCGAGATAGCCTTGCGGGGTGTAGCTTCTCCACATGAGCCCCTGCAGGATGCCCGCCACCCACATCGAGGTGATGTAAAGCACGATGCCGAGCGTCGCGATCCAGAAGTGCCAGTTGACGAGCTTGAGCGAGTAGAGCTGCTTGTTCCACAGCCACGGCACGAGACAGTAGATCGCGCCGAACGAGACGAAGGCGACCCAGCCGAGCGCGCCGGAATGCACGTGGCCAATGGTCCAGTCGGTGTAGTGCGACAGCGAGTTCACCGACTTGATCGACATGGCCGGGCCTTCGAATGTGGACATGCCGTAGAAGGCGACAGACACGACCAGCATCCGCAGCACCGGGTCGGTGCGCAGCTTATCCCAGGCGCCCGAGAGGGTTAAGAGTCCGTTGATCATGCCGCCCCACGAGGGCATCCACAGCATGACGGAGAAGGTCATGCCGAGCGTTTGCGCCCAGTCCGGCAAAGCGGTGTAATGCAGGTGATGCGGCCCCGCCCAGATATAGAGGAAGATGAGCGACCAGAAGTGGATGATGGAGAGCCGGTACGAATAAATCGGCCGCTCGCAGCGCTTCGGCACGAAATAATACATGATGGCGAGGAAGCCGGCGGTGAGGAAAAAGCCGACGGCGTTATGGCCGTACCACCACTGGAACATCGCGTCCTGCACGCCGCTCCAGACGATGTAGGACTTGGACGAGAAGATCGACACGGGCACCGCGGGGTTGTTGCCGAGGTGCAGCATCGCGATCGTCACGATGAACGCGAGATAGAACCAGTTCGCCACGAAGATGTGGGGCTCCTTGCGGCGATAGAGGGTCGCCACGAACACGAGGAGATAGACGACCCAGACAATGGTCAGCCAGAAGTCCGCGTACCACTCGGGCTCGGCGTATTCCTTGCTCTGGGTGATGCCGAGCAGATAGCCGGTGCCGGCGATGAGGATGAAGAAATTGTAGCCGAGCGCGACGAACCAGGGCGCGAGATCGCCGGCGAGGCGCGCGCGGCACGTGCGCTGCACGACGTAGAAAGAGGTCGCGATCAGGACGTTGCCGCCGAAGGCGAAGATGACGGCGGAGGTGTGCAGCGGCCGCAAGCGCCCGAAATTTATCCAGGGCAGGAAGTTGAGGTCGGGGTACGCGAGCTCGAAGGCGATGTAGACGCCGGCCGCCATCCCGGCGAAGCCCCAAAACAAGGCCATGATGGTGAGGAACTTAACGACGCCGAAATTGTAGTTGGGCAGTCCGGCGGTCTCGAGCGGCGGACGCTCGGCCGGGCGATGATAGAAGCGGTGGAAGATTGCGAATAGGCCGAGACCGGCGGCCACGACGGCAAGCCCCATGTGGAACGCGTAAGCCGGCTCGATCGTCCTGGCGGCGACGAAGAGACAGAACAACGCGAGGAGCGCCAGGACGCCGATCATTCCGACCTCGCCGCTCCAAAGCGCCTTTGGCTGCGCTACTGTCTGCATCCCAACATCCCCAAGGTTTCAGCCTAACGCGAACGCGCTTTTGGCGCGGCCGGCCGCGCACAACACCGCTGGCGTGAGCCAGCGACCGTCAACAAAACGCCATCGCTTTTATACCGTCTCGCGCCTCTGCAAGCTACTGCACGCCAAGCGCCAGACCGTCCATCGGTTCGTTGGTCGCATTGGCGGGCGAAACCCGTGACTAACTGTCGCAGCCGCCGCAGATAGAATTGAACAAAATGGCTTCGGCGGCGCCGACTCTCTCGACGACGCCGCCCAAAAGAAAGTCTCTGTGCGTCGAAAAAGGCGACAGCGCCTCAGGCCGCAACAGCCTCAAGCTCCTCGTGGCGCCGCTTGACCACTTCCCTCGGCTGAGGCGCGGCGTCACGATCCGCCGCGGCGAGGCGCGCGAGGGCGTCCGGCCGCAGAATCTCGACGCTGCGCTTGCGCGGCAGCCTCAGGTAGCCGCGATCCCGGAATAAAGTGAAGGTGCGGCTGACCGTCTCGATCGTGAGCCCGAGATAGTCGGCGATGTCCTGCCGCTGCATGGCGAGCTCGAGCGCGCCCGCGCCCGTTTGCGCCGATCGCTCGGCGAGCATCGTCAGGAACCACGCCAGCCGCTCCTCGGCGGAGCTGCGGCCGATCATCATCATATGATCGATGGAGAGCGTAAGCGCGCGCGTTGCGCCGTTGAAGAGCGCCGCATTGAGCTTGGGGTCGTCGTTCATGCGGGCGCGGCAGGCGCGCCGCGGCAGGATCGCCATCGCGGCGGCGTCGACCGCCTCGATCGTGAGTTTATGATTCGGCTCCGGCTCCAGCCCGCAGAGGTCGCCCGCCATGTAGAAAGCAAACACCTGCCGGCGGCCGTCCAAGGTGAACTTCACCGCGCGGAAGAGCCCGCGCATGACGAAATACAGATTCTCCGTTGGATCGCCCTCGCCCACTACCTCCTTGCCCGCCTCGAAAGAGGCGACCAGCGAGTTGAAATGAGGAAAACCCGCTCGAATCAATTCGCCGACGTCCGGCTGGTCTTTGCAGCGGTGACTGATCGCATATGTCATGGCTGACCCGTTTCCCGTCAGCTTGAGGAGGGCGCTTCAACGCTTCTCCGAATTGCCGGCGTTCCGCCTCCCACGTCTGGAATATAGACCCGGGGCGGAGACGCCAGAACGGGGCGTTTTGACGCATGCAGCGTTTCGAAGGCCGCGTCGCGCTTTGCGGGAGCACCCGTCAAATTTCTCGACAGACGGCGACAAAGCTGCCAGTCCGGGCCCCATGGCGAAGATTCGCGCCTCCTACGTCTGCCAGAATTGTGGGGCCGTGACCCAGCGCTGGCAGGGAAAGTGCGACTCCTGCGGCGAATGGAACACGATCATCGAGGAGGCGGCGGCGCTTGGAGTCGGCGGCGCGGCGTTGCGCCGTGGGACGACCGGACGGACCTTCCCGCTCGAGGACCTGGCGGGAGATTCGCGGCCCGAGCTGCGGGTGGTCACCGGCATCGCCGAACTGGACAGAGTCGCGGGCGGCGGCTTCGTCCCCGGATCGGCGACGCTGATCGGAGGCGAGCCGGGGATCGGCAAGTCGACCCTCCTCATCCAAGCCTCGGCGGCGGTCGCGCGGGCGGGCGGGCGCGTCATCTACGTGTCGGGCGAAGAATCGACCGCGCAGGTGCGCCTGCGCGCCGCGCGGCTTGGGCTCGCGGAGGCGCCGGTCCAACTCGCGGCCCAGACGCTCGTCGAGGACATTGTCGCGACGCTGGGTTCGGGCGACGCGCCGAAATTCGTCGTCGTCGATTCGATCCAGACCATGTGGAGCGACGCCATCGAATCCGCGCCCGGGACAGTGAGCCAGGTTCGCGGGTCGGTCCAGGCGCTCATCCGCTTCGCCAAGGCGAGCGGCGCTGCGCTGCTGCTCGTCGGCCACGTCACCAAGGACGGGCAGATCGCCGGCCCCCGCGTCGTCGAGCACATGGTGGACGCGGTCTTCTCCTTCGAGGGGGACGGGGCGCACGCCTTTCGGCTCTTGCGGGCGGCGAAGAACCGGTTCGGGGCCACCGACGAGGTCGGCGTATTCGAAATGACCGGCGGCGGACTTGCCGAGGTGCCAAACCCTTCCGCCCTGTTCCTGGCCGGGCGCAACGGCGCGGCGAGTCCGGGGGCGGCGGTTTTCGCAGGCGTCGAGGGCGCGCGGCCCCTGCTCGTTGAAATTCAGGCGCTGGTCGCGCCGACGACGCTGGGCACGCCCCGGCGCGCCGTGGTCGGCTGGGAGCCAAGCCGACTCGCCATGGTGCTCGCCGTGCTCGAATCGCACGCTGGGCTGAAGCTTGGCCAGTACGACGTCTATCTCAACGTCGCAGGAGGACTGCGAGTCGCGGAGCCCGCCGCCGACCTTGCGGCGGCCGCGGCGCTCGTCTCCTCGCTGACCGGCGCGGCCCTGCCGCACGACGCGGTCTATTTCGGCGAAATCGCTCTTTCCGGGTCGGTGCGGGGGGTGACGCATACGGGGCTGCGGCTCAAAGAGGCGGCGAAGCTCGGCTTCACGGCGGCTTTCGCTCCCCCCTCCCCGCGCGGCGACGTCGACGGCGCAAGAATCGCCCAGACGGCGATCGATTCGGCCGCCGCGCTCGTGGCTCGCGTGGCGGCGGCGGCCGTCGAAACGAAGCCGGTTCGGCCTCATTCTCGGCCTGCACGGCCGGGGTGACGAGCCGGAAAGCCTTGGCTATAACCGCGGCGCCGGCGACGCCGCAGCGGGGCGCCACCTTTCACGAACAGGCCGGCGACAAGGATCGCTTCATGCCCTCCTATCTCGATCTCGCCGTTCTCGTGATCGTGCTCGTCTCGGCGATTTTGTCGATGCTGCGGGGATTCAGCCGCGAAGTGCTGGCGATCGCATCCTGGGCGGCCGCGGTCGCCGCCGCCTATTATTTCTACCCGGTGATCATGCCTTATCTGACCCCCTATATCCACAAGGAGATCATCGCAGCAGCCGTTTCGGCCGCAATTGTGTTCTTCGGCACGCTGATCGTGGTGTCGCTCTTCACCGTCCGCCTTTCCGACTTGATCCTCGACAGCAAGATCGGGGCCCTCGACCGGTCGCTGGGTTTCGTTTTCGGAGTTGCGCGCGGTTTCCTCTTGGCGGTCGTCGCGTTTGCGATCTTCAACTGGCTCGCCCCCGACAAGCAGCAGCCCGAGTGGGCGAAGAACGCGAGGACCCGGCCGATCCTGACCCAGACGGCGAGCCGGATCATAGCCATGCTGCCGGAAGACGCCGCCTCGACCGTCGACGCCTGGATCAAGTCCAAGGGCGTTCTGGCCCCGACCAACGAAGAGCCGACCGACGAATCCTCGGGGCCCGGGACCGCGCCCGCGGCTCCCTCCCCCGGCCAGAAGAAAGCCGAGTCTTCTGCGGAGAAGCAGAAGCTCGACGCGCTTATCAACAAGAATGTGCCCGGGCCGGGGCCGGCGACGCCGGCCTCGGTTCCAAAACATTGAGGTTGCCTCCGGCCGCGCCTATCTAAAAGATCCGATTGAACCGAATCCAAGGCCGCCGAACTGCATCGCGTGATCGATCTCGACGACGACCGCCCGCATGAGGAATGCGGCGTATTTGGCGTTTTCGGCCATCCCGACGCCGCCGCCGTCGTCGCCCTCGGATTGCATGCGCTCCAGCACCGCGGGCAGGAGGCCGCGGGCATCGTCGCCTTCGACGGCGCCCGCTTCCACTCCGAGCGGCGCCAGGGCCTCGTCGGCGATCATTTCTCCCGCGCCGCCGTCATCGACCGCTTGCCGGGGCACTCGGCCATCGGCCATGTGCGCTATTCGACGACGGGCGAGACGGCGCTGCGCAACGTCCAGCCGCTCTTCGCCGAGCTCGAGGCGGGGGGCCTCGCGGTCGCCCACAACGGCAACCTCACGAACGGGCTCACGCTGCGTCGCGAACTCATTCGGCGCGGCGCGATCTGCCAGTCCACCACCGACACGGAAGTCGTTCTGCTGCTCGCCGCGCAGTCGCGGCGAGCGAAAATCGTCGACCGCTTCGTCGAGGCGCTGGCCGAGATCGAGGGCGCCTACGCGCTCGCCGCCCTCACCAACAAGAAGCTCATCGGAGCGCGCGACCCGCTCGGCATCCGCCCGCTGGTGCTCGGCGAGCTCGACGGCTGCCCAATCCTCTGTTCCGAGACCTGCGCGCTCGACATCATCGGCGCCAGGTTCGTCCGCGACGTCGAAAACGGCGAGGTGGTGGTCATCGACGCCGACGGCGTGAAGAGCTTCTTTCCCTTCCCGCGCGCCGCCGCGAGACCGTGCATCTTCGAATACATTTACTTCGCCCGGCCCGACTCGATCGTCAACGGGCGCTCTGTCTATGACGCCCGCAGGGCGATGGGCGAGGAGCTGGCGCGCGAGGCGCCCGCCAACGCCGACGTTGTCGTTCCCGTTCCAGACTCCGGCGTGCCGGCGGCGATCGGCTACGCGCAAGGCTGCGGTCTGCCCTTCGAGCTCGGCATCATCCGCAACCACTATGTGGGTCGCACCTTCATCCAACCGACCCAGTCGATTCGCGAGCTCGGGGTCCGGCTGAAGCACAACGCCAATCGCGCGGTCGTTGAGGGCAGGCGCGTCGTGCTTATCGACGATTCGATCGTGCGCGGGACGACCAGTCTCAAGATCGTGCGCATGATCCGCGAGGCGGGGGCGCGCGAGGTCCATTTCAGGATCGCCTCGCCGCCCATCGCCTACCCCGACTTCTACGGGATCGACACGCCCGAGCGCGACAAGCTGCTCGCCGCGCGCATGGACCTTGCGGGCATGCGCGCGTTCGTGGGCGCCGACAGCCTCGCGTTTCTTTCGACGGACGGCCTTTATCGGGCCATGGGCTATGCCGCGCGCGACCCGCGACGGCCGCAGTTCACGGATCACTGTTTCACTGGCGATTATCCGACCCGGCTCACCGACAAAGACGGCGAGTCGGGACGGCACCGTCTCCCGTTGCTGGCGGAAGTCGGGTGAGGAATTACCTGATGCCTATTGGAACAGCTTCAGCGCGTTCACCAGCGTGCCGTAGATTCCCCAGAGGAGGGGGATTGCGACAAACCCCCAGGCGAGCGCGAGCTCGAGGGCGGTCGTGCCGCGGGCGCCGTCTTCGGACATTTGTCGTCTCCCTCGGTCAGCCGACGCCGATCACCTCGTCCGCCGTCTCCAGATCCATGTGATGGCGGTCGTCGACCGCCTTGATGAGGAAATTGGCGATGAGGCCCACGACCAGAAGCCCCGCCATGATGTACATGGTGACGTTATAGGCCTGGGCCTTCGGCACGCCGCTGTCGATCTGGTACTGGCGGATATAGTTCACGAGCACCGGCCCGAGGATTCCCGCGACCGACCAGGCGGTGATGAGGAGGCCGTTGATGGCGCCGACATAGCGCGTGCCGAACATGTCCCTGAGATAAGCCGGGACGGTCGCGAACCCGCCGCCATACATGCTCAAGATCACGAGGAAGCAGATGATAAAGAGCGTCAAATTCCCCGTGGTCCCGAAATAGGGCACGAGCGAATAGAGCACGATCCCGAGCAGGAAGAAAACGTAGTACGTGTTCTTGCGGCCGATGTGGTCGGACGTGGACGCCCATACGAACCGCCCGCCCATGTTGAAGATGCTGAGGAGGCCGACGAAGCCGCCGGCGGCCGCCGCGGTCACCCGGCCCGGAAACATTTCCTGGCTCATCGCCGAGGCTTGGCCGAGCACGCCGATGCCCGCCGTCACGTTCATGCACAGAACCACCCAGATCATCCAGAATTGTGGCGTCTTCAGCGCCTGATAGACGTAGACGTCTCGGGTGGTCACGAGCTTTTTCGGCGTGGCGGGCGGAACGAAGCCCTCGGGCTTCCAGCCCGGCGGCGGCGTCCGGACGATGGCCGCCCCGACCAGCATGAAACAGGCATAGACGAGTCCGAGCACGACGAAGGTCTCGGCGACGCCAACATGCGTCGGGCTCGAAAAGTAGCCCATCAGCATGACCGATAGCGGCGAGGCGATCATCGCGCCGCCGCCGAACCCCATGATCGCCATGCCGGTCGCCATGCCCGGCCGGTCTGGGAACCATTTTATTAGTGTCGAGACGGGCGAGATGTAGCCGAGCCCCAGGCCGATGCCGCCCAGGACGCCATAGCCGAGATAGACGATCCAGAGTTGATGCAGCCAGACGCCGAGAGCGCTGATGAGGAAGCCGCCCGAGAAGCAGACCGCCGAGGCGAACATCGCGCGGCGCGGCCCGCCCTCTTCGACCCAGCGTCCGAACACCGCCGCCGACGCGCCAAGAAAAAAGATGGCGATGGAGAAAATCCAGCCGAGGTCGGTCAGCTTCCAGTCGTCCGGCGCTGATTTGGCGATGCCGATCAGCTTGGTCATCGGCAGGTTGAAAACGCTGAAGGCATAGCCTGGCCGATGCAAAGGTGGATGCACAGGGCGGCCGGCGGGACCATCCAGCGGCTGAAGCAAGGCCGGGCGACAGCGTGACTCCGGTCAAGGACCGCAAAAGCGCTCATTTAAGGGTAGGCCTCCCTATCCCTCATTTCCGCGCGCGGCGCATTCGTCCCCGTATCCTCGGCTCAACGCTCGGACACGCGCTGAGCCGTCGCCCGCTCCCCGGGCGGCGCCGGCCGACCTCCCAAATTGCGTCACGCGTATGCAAAAGGCAACGGTCCCTATCCCTTGGCTATCCCTCGGCTCACAGGGGACTGGGATCCTCGGCTGTCTCCCATAAGGACCACGGCGACCCCTGGCGCAACGCACGCGCATAGGCGGCTTCGCCTCCAACCTTCACAGTCTTGTCATGTGCGGCGCCGATAGAGAAAGCCTCGCCCGCGCACCCGAGGAGCCGAAAACCCATGTCAGTGGCCGCCAATTTCGATGAGCGCCGCGCAGCACAGGGAGCGCCGGTAAAGCCGCATCTCGACCATCCGCCGGATATACGCGCCGTCCTGATCTTCCTCGCGATCCTCGCCGCCGGCCTTTTCTACATGGCCTATTCGATCCGTTCGGACATCTCCACGACAGGCGGCGGCCCGACGACAATCTTGCCTTTCCTCTTGCTCGGCGTCGCCCTCCTGATCGCGTTGGGCTTCGAGTTCGTTAACGGCTTCCACGACACGGCGAACGCGGTGGCGACGGTCATCTACACCCATTCCCTCCCGGCGAACATCGCCGTGGTGTGGTCGGGCTGCTGGAACTTGCTCGGCGTCCTGGCGTCAAGCGGCGCTGTCGCCTTCGGCGTCGTTTCGCTGTTGCCGGTTGAACTCATTCTCCAGGTCGGCTCGGCCGCCGGCTTCGCCATGGTGTTCGCCCTGCTCATCGCCGCGATCATTTGGAATCTGGGCACATGGTGGTTCGGCATTCCGGCCTCGAGCTCGCACACCCTCATCGGCTCGATCGTCGGGGTCGGGGTCGCCAACGCGCTCATGCGCGGCAAAGACGGCACGTCCGGCGTCGACTGGGACCAAGTGACGAAGGTCGGCGAGGCGCTTCTCTTCTCGCCCGTTTTCGGCTTCGTGCTCTCGGCGTTGCTGTTGCTCTTGATGAAGTTCCTGATCCGCCGGCCGGAACTCTACAAGGCGCCCGAGACCCGCGACCCGCCGCCGCCGTGGATCCGCGGGCTCCTCGTCCTCACCTGCACGCTCGTTTCGTTCTTCCACGGATCGAACGACGGCCAGAAGGGCATGGGCCTCATCATGCTGATCCTGATCGGCGTCGTGCCGACCGCCTACGCGCTCAACCGCGCGCCGCCGGAGGGCCATGCAGCGCAGTTCATATCCGAAGCGCACTCGGCGTCGAAGATCGTCGCAGCGCATGGCGCGGGGTATGACATCATCGGCGATCCGCGTCCGGCGGTCACCGACTACATCCACGCCCACCGCATCTCCGAGGGCACGTATCCATCGCTCGCGGTGCTGGTGAAGCAGATCAGCGATTCGGTCGAGCAGTACGGCTCGGTGGCCAAGACCCCGCTTGAGAAGGTGGAGAACGTCCGCAACGACATGTATCTTGCATCGGAGGCGCTGCGCGTGCTCGCCAAGGACAAGGAAAACGAGCTCAAGCCGGACGAGAAGCAGGAGCTGGCGGCGTTCAAGAAGGAGCTCGACTCGGCGACGAAGTTCATCCCTCTCTGGGTCAAGGTCTGCGTCGCGATCGCGCTCGGCCTCGGCACTATGGTCGGCTGGAAGCGCATCGTCGTCACGGTCGGCGAGAAGATCGGGAAGACCCATCTCACCTACGGCCAGGGCGCCGCCGCCGAGCTCATCGCGGCGGCGACCATCGGCGCCGCGGACGGGTTCGGGCTGCCGGTGTCGACGACGCACGTGCTCTCATCCGGCGTCGCCGGCACCATGGTCGCCAACGGCTCGGGAATGCAGTGGTCGACGGTGCGCAGCATTGCGATGGCCTGGGTTCTGACGCTTCCGGCCGCGATGATCATGGCCGGGTTGCTGTTCACGATCTTCAGCCGTCTGTTCTGAACAGGGCCGCGACCTTCAGGTCCCGCCGTACCAGGCGACGGGCTTTGCGCGCTGGCGCGGGATGCGGACGCCGCGCGCCTTCCAGTCCTCGAGCGTCACGTACATAACCGCCGTCATCAGCGCGTCCGAATAGGCGTCGTGCTGCTCGAGCGCCGGCAGACCGAGGTCTGCTAGCATGTTCACGAACCTGAGATCGACCTGCGTGCCCGGCGGAGCGTCGCCGTATTTGAGCTGATAGTAGATGCCCGACACCTCGATCTGCTCATTCGGCAGTTCGATCCCGAGGATGCGGCGCACGTGCTTGTTCAGCATTGCAACGTCGAATTTGAGATAGTAGCCGACGAGCGGGCGCGCGCCCACGAAACGCAAGAACTCCGGCAGAGCCTCGTCCATCGATCGGCCCCCCGCGACGTCCTGCTCGCGCAGGCCGTGAACCTTGATGGCGTCGGGGCTGAGCTTCACGTTCGGCCTGATCGTAGCCTCGAAGCGCTCGCTGGCGAGAATTCGGTTGCCGGCGATCTTCACCGCCGCAAGCGCCACGATGTCGTCCTTGCGCGGATTGAGGCCCGTCGTCTCGCAATCGATGGAGACGATCTCGCGGGCCGGGGGCTCGTCGAAGAGAAAGCGGAATTGCGGATCGCGGAGAAAGCGCCGATGGAGCCGTCGTTTGAGCGCCCGCAGCATCAGAACATGGCGAGATTGAAATGGCGGCGCACCATTTCGCGCAGCTTCTTGACGACCTGAAGGGCGTCGCGCAAGAGGTCGCGCTCCATGGTCGAAAGCTCGCCCGGCTTGACGAGGCTGGTCGACGCGGCTTCCGCGATCTCTGCGTCAAGTCTAAGCGCCAGGAGGTAGTGGAAAGACTGAGCAAGCTCGCGGGCGAACTGCGGCTCGAAGAGGCCGAGCTCGGCGAGCCGCTCGACACGGGCGGTCGTGCTCGTCTCGTGCAGGCCTTTTTCCAGCGCAAGCGCCCGCACTCCATGGACGATCGGGAAGATGCCGCCCTTCTTGAGGTCAAGCGCATCGCCCTCGGCCTCGGAGGCGACAAGGTTGTTGAAGAAGCCGATCGGGGTGGGGAACGCGTCGATCGCGCGGGCGAAGCGCGCCAGACGCAGGCGCTCTCCCTGCATGAGGCCGATGAGGTCCTGTTTGGCGCGGCGCAGGAGTTCTGCGCTCCCGGCGGCGACCGCGGCGTCGTAGAAGATGGCGATATTCAGGACGCCGCTTTCTTCGGCAAGCGCCAGCCAGCGGCGGAAGCCGCCGCTGAACTCCTCGAGCGTCTTCGACCAGACGGGATTGCGCGCCATCACCTCGCCCGGGCAAGGCGGAAATCCACATTCGGCGAGCGCGTCGAACAAATCGGCTCGAAACTTGGCGAGATCCGCCTGCGGGACGGGTTTTGCCAGGATGAGGCCGTTGTCCTGGTCCGTGCGGAAGGTCTGCTCGCCCCTCCCCTCGCTGCCCATCACGATCAGGCAGCCGGAATCACGGATTGATGGCGGCGCGAGGAGCGAAAAAAGCTTGGCGTGCAGGTGGCGGTTGAGGTCGGAGACGATCTCGCACACGACATCGACCCTGACGCCCTGGCGCCGCAACATCCGGATTTGCGGCTCGATATTTTTGGCCGCGCGCGCGACGTCGGCGACGCAGGCCGCCCTGTCGATGCGCGCCGCGACAAGCTGCGAGTTTCCGGCAAGGAAACTCAAAAGCTCGATGTCCTCCAGCACGCCCACGAATTCACCGCTTTCGGCCACCGCGACGCGGCGCTTGTTATGCTTGGCCATATTGAGGAGCGCCGCCGAGACGAGGTCGTCAGGCGCGACGCAGACGATCGGCCGCCTGGCGAGCGGTCCGACCGCGCTTTCGATGGGCTGGCGCTCCACGATCACGGCGTCGAGGAGGTCGGTCCGGCACACGATGCCGACGCAATCAGGCAGGCGGACAAAGACCGCGTAACAGTTCGTCTTTCGCATGCGAGCGCCGACCTCCGCGATCGAATCGCGCGCGTCCACGAACACAGCCGGATGGAAGGAAAGATCGCTTACCCGCGCTCCCAAGAGCGGCGCGAAGCGCGCTCCCTCTTCCTCGCGGGAGACGGCGTCGAGCTTGTTGGCGATGTCGAGGTAGAAAAACGCCGCGAAACGCGGATTCTGGTTGATGAGGCGCAGCGTCAGGTCGCGCGGCACGAGGTTGCAGAGCGTTTCCTCGCGCGCGACGAAGGCATTGGAGGCTTCCCCCTGCACAAGCGCGCGGCTGTCGAAGGCGTCGCCGGGGCCGCGCAACGCGACGGGACCGTCGCCATCGCGCTCCTCGACCATGCCCTTGATGACGATAAACAGGCTGTCGGGCGGTTGCTGTCGGCCGACGATCGTCTCGCCCGGACGGAAATAGGCGATGTCCAGGGCGCCTTGAACGGTCTCGATCTCCTCCGGGCTCAGCCGGTCGAACGGTGCGTTCGTTGCGTCGAAATATTGCGCCATACGCTCCTCCGTCGCCCATTCGATTGTCGTCGGCGGCCGCTTCGTCCGCAAGGACGACGAAGGTCGAGCGGGCCTGATCGCGCGGTTGGACGCGCTGACGGGGCCTGCTAGAACGGCGCCGGTCGGCGGCGTGCCGCAGGGTAAAGTTGAGCGCAGATGGCCAGAATTGACGACGTCCTGTCAGCGATCGACGCCGACCAGGGTCCGGCGCTTGAACGGCTATTTCAGCTTCTGGCGATCCCGTCGATCTCGGCGGTCTCGGCCCATCATGCGGACTGCGAGCGGGCTGCTGGCTGGCTGACCGCGCAGCTTACGGAACTTGGCTTCGAGGCCGAGAAGCATGCGACCGACGGGCGGCCGATCGTGGTCGGGCGCGCCAAGGCCAGCCGGCGCGAAGGGCCGCATGTGCTGTTTTACGGTCACTACGACGTCCAGCCCGTCGACCCGCTGCAGCTCTGGCGCAACCCGCCATTCGAGCCGAAGCTTGAATCCGGTCCGGATGGAGAGCGCATTGTCGCGCGCGGGGCCTCGGACGACAAAGGCCAGCTCATGACGTTTTTGGAGGCGTGCCGCGCCTTCAAGGCGTTCGGCGGGCCGCCATGCGCTGTCACCGTCCTGCTTGAGGGCGAGGAGGAGACCGGCTCGCCGTCGCTCGAGCCTTTCCTGGCCAAGAACGCCGCGCTGCTGAAGGCGGACATCGCGCTCGTTTGCGACACCGGCATGTGGGGTCGGGATACGCCCGCCATCACGACCGCCTTGCGCGGTCTTGTCGGCGAGGAGGTGATCCTGCGCGGCGCGAACCGGGACCTGCACTCGGGCATCTACGGCGGGGCGGCCGTCAATCCCATCCATGTTCTCTCGCGCATCCTGGGCGCCCTGCACGACGAGAATGGCGCAATCGCGCTGCCCGGCTTCTACGAGGGCGTCGATGAGCTGCCCGAGGAAATCGCCGAGCAGTGGCGGGCGCTCGGCTTCGACGCGGCTGCGTTCCTGCGCGCGGTGGGCTTGACGACGCCGGTCGGCGAGCGCGACCGCACGCCGCTCGAACAGCTGTGGTCTCGGCCGACCTGCGACGTGAACGGCGTCTCGGGCGGCTATTCCGGAGAAGGGTTCAAGACGGTGCTCCCGGCAGAGGCGCGCGCGAAAGTGTCGTTTCGGCTGGTCGGCGAGCAGAGCCCGGAGCGCGTGGCGCAGGCGTTTCGCGCCTTTGTGACGTCGCGCCTGCCGCCGGACGTCAAGGCCGAATTCATCGGCCACGGGGGAAGCGGCGCGATTTCGCTCCCCGTCAAGAACGAGGCGCTGCGCATCGCTCGCCAGGCGCTGGAGGCCGAATGGGGCAAGCCGGCGGCGCTGGTGGCGTGCGGGGCGTCGATCCCGATCGTCGGCTCCTTCAAGCGCGAGCTCAACATGGACAGCCTGCTGATCGGCTTCGCCTACGAGGACGACCAGATTCATTCGCCGAACGAGAAATACGAGCGCGTGTCGTTTCATAAGGGCGCGCGCTCGTGGGCGCGCATTCTCGCGGCGCTCGCGGCGTGAGCGTGACCCGATGTCCGCCTGGTCGACGACCTTCACCTATCTCGACGGCGAATGGATCGAGGGCAACCGCCCGATCGCCGGCCCGCGCACGCACGCCTTCTGGCTTGGCTCGAGCGTCTTCGACGGCGCGCGCGCGTTCGACGGCGTCACGCCCGACCTCGACAAGCATTGCGCCCGGTTGAACCGCTCGGCCTCGGCCATGTGGCTGAAGCCCATCATGGGCGTCGAGGCGCTGCTCGACCTCACGCGCGAGGGGCTGAAGAAGTTCAAAGCCGGAGCGGAGCTTTATATCCGCCCGATGTACTGGGCCGAGCGCAGCGGGGCGACTTCTTCCGTTCCTCCGGACCCGGATTCGACCCGCTTCTGCCTCTGTCTCTACGAGGCGCCGCTGCCCGAGCCAACCGGAATTTCGATCACCCGCTCGCCGTTCATGAAGCCGCTCGGCGTCACCATGCCGATCGACGCGAAGGCCGGCTGCCTTTACCCAAACAACGCGCGCGCCCTGCTCGAAGCGCACTCCCGCGGATTCGACAATTGTCTCATGTGCGACATGCTCGGCAATGTCGCGGAACTCGGCACCGCCAACGTCTTCATGGCGAGGGACGGCGTCGTGGTGACGCCGGTCGCCAACGGCTCCTTTCTCAACGGGATCACGCGGCAGCGGGTGCTGCGGCTTCTCAGCGACGACGGCAAGGACGTGCGCGAAGCCACCCTGACTTATGCGGACTTCGACGCGGCGGATGAGATCTTTGTCGTCGGTAATTTCGGCAAGGTCACTCCGGTGCGCCGCATCGAGGGACGCGACCTGCAGCCGGGCCCGTTTTTCCGCCGCGCACGCGAACTCTACTGGGAGTTCGCGCATTCGACGTAAAGTCGACAGCGAGACCCATGCCGACCCGCTTGACCATCCGCTTCGACTTTGAGGGCGGCCGAAGGCTCGGCGCGGGCAAGATCGCGCTCCTCGAAGCAATCGAGAAGACGGGATCGATCTCCGCGGCGGGGCGGGCGCACGGAATGTCTTATCGCCGCGCCTGGCTCCTGGTTGAGGAGTTGAACCGTATCTTCGCTTCGCCCCTCGTGGCGGCCTGGCACGGGGGCGCCAAAGGGGGCGGCGCGGGGCTCACCGACGAGGGCCGGCGCGTGGTTGCGCTCTATCGCATGGCCGAGGCCAAGATGCGGGCGGGCGCGAATGAGGAAATCGAGGCGCTCGAGACCGCGGTTGCGCCCACGGGGCCGGCGTCTCCGACTCAGGCTCAGTCCTAGTGATCAAAAGCTAGCATTTGGCGCCCAAACCGGAATGTCGCGAATGGGCGGATGGCAACCATCGAGGCGGGCGCCGTGCTCTCTTTGATCACCGAGATCGAACTCGGCACACACCGGGGCGACGGCGCGCATAGGCTCGGCGCCGATCGAGCTGCTTCACGCGAACGGCGACGAGGCGCCGGACGGCGTGGTCGGCGAGCGACCGACCACGTCTAGCGGTTTGGAAGAACCGGGGGAACGGCAAATACATTGACTACTCGTCCACCGAAGCGCCCAATCATGTTGGGCGCATGTGCCGACGATTACGCCTTCGTGGCTCGGCGCTCGACCTTTCCGCGTCGCTTTTCGCGCCACTCAGCTTGGACAGCAAGCGATGCGGTCAAAGCGCACAGGGCCGGAACCTTTGCAAGGATTCCAGTGTTCTCCCGCACCAGGGCGGGGTGAATACCCCGCCGTTCCCTTGGGAGAAAGACAAATGCGCAAGACATTGATCGGCGCGGCGGCGGCCGCGACCGTTGCCGTCACAGGTTTGGCCTTCGCCCAGGAGCCCCAGTCCGGGCAGGAGCAGAAGCCGGCGGCCGGCCAGATGGAGAAGCGCCAAGCGGGCGAGCGTGCGACAGGACATGAGGGCGCGGCCGCTCAGGCGCAAGGCCAGACGGGCGACGAGCACCAGCGGCAAGGCGGCAAGATGGACGTAAACGAGGGCGCGGGCGCGGCGACCGGACAGCTTCAGGGCGAGGCCGAGACCCATCGCCAGGGCGAGGCCGGCGCGAAGCAGAACGGGCAGCGCGAAGGCCAAGCCGGGGGCATGCAGAAGGGGCAGCGCGAAGGCCAAGCCGGCATGCAGAACAACCAACGTCAGGGAGAGGCGCGGTCCAACGAGACGGAGCGCGGCGCCAACGCGAAGGAAAACGGAAAGGCGGCCGAGGGCCAAACAAGGATGAAAGGCGCCCCGGACGGCCAGCGCGCCGGCGAGACCGAACGGACGGAGAAGGGCCAGGCCGCTCAGACCGAGCGCCGAGCGCAAGGCGCCCAAGGCGAGGAGCGCACCGGCGCGGCGCAGCCGAACCGCGAAGGCGCTGGCCAAGCCGGGCAAACCGCAACCTCCGGCAACCGCGAGGGCGCGGCCCAAGAGGGCCAGACGGCCACTTCGGGCAACCGCGAGGGCATGACCCGTGAGGGCCAGACCTCGACCGCCGGAGGGACGAACGCCCGCGGCGGCGCCGGGACTGTCGAGGCGAGGGGGAATGCTCACCTCTCGAACCAGCAAGCCTCCCGGATCGCGGACACGCTCTGGAGCACGGCGTCGCCAGCCCAGACCAGCGTCAACATCAACATTGACGTCGGCGAGCCGCTGCCCGGCAATGTGGAGCTGATGCCGCTGCCCCCGGCGGTCGTGAGCATTGTTCCGGAGTATCGCGGCTACGAATACGTCGTGGTGCACGACGCGATCGTCATCATCCAGCCCTCGACCCGCAAGGTCGTCGAGGTCATTCGCCGCGGCGGCGCAGAGCACGCGATGCGCGAAGGCGGCGGTCGCGGACATCGGCTCACGCTGAGCGAGCAGCAGCAGCGGCTCATTAGAGAGACCGTGCGTCGCCAGCACATTCGCGAGGCGCCGATCCAGGAGCAGCTAACGTACGGCGTGACCGTGCCGGAGGAGGTCACTCTGGAGCCCGTGCCCCAGCCGCTCGTCGCGGAGATCCCGATGATCGAGCAGTACCGGATGTTTGTCGCCAACGGCGACCACATCGTGCTCGTCGATCCGGACACGCGCGAGGTCGTGGACGTCATCGACTAGCTGGAGGCTGAATTCAGAAGAAGCGTTCGCTGTTTTGTCCTCGCACTCCCACTGGCGGCCGCTTCTCCGACTGATGCGCGCGTGCTCCTTTACGCGCGCGTCAGTCTTTTTCCGGGCAACAACCTCCGGCGCGAGCCCCGGCCCGCCCGACGAAGCATGGCGCGGAGAGAAGAGGCCGTCTCAATTCTAATCGAGCAGTTTCTGGACGTGGACGAGCAGGCGTCAGCCCCGGAAAAGGCGAGGACGGCGGACGAGAACGACCGCCGGTTCGCGCTGCTTGTCGCACTCATGGTTCCGCGCGAGCGCCGCCGCCGTCCGGATAGGCAGGCGCAGACGCTTCCGCATCCCGAGCAAGGGGAGAACGCCATGAACGACCAAGAAAAGCCCGTCGTTACCCGCGCCAACGAGAACCGCATTCGCGCGGGCGTGACCGGCCACAACGTGCGCTACGTGCTCATCGTCGGCATCGCGCTCGTCGTCGTCGCTTTCGTTGCGATCTATATCTTCATACGCCCCTGAAGCCGATGGCGCGCGGCGGCGCGCCGCTGGCCTCGGTGGAACCGGCGATCACTCCGCCAAGAATCGTATCGATCACCTGTCGCTTGGCCCGCTCGAAGGCAGCGTCGTCGAGCGGCGCGCCGCCGTTCAGCGTCGCCATCTCGTGCGCGGCGTTGGCGTATTGCTGGGTCGTCGCCCAGATCATGTAGAAGAGCACCTTCGGCTCGATGAGCTTGAGTTTGCCGGCGATGATCCAGCGCCTGACCGCCTTCTCCCGCGCGACGACCCAATCGGTGAGCGTCGTGTCGAGGAAGTCCTGAATGATCGGCGCGCCGCGCATGATCTCGGCCGACCAGATGCGCGAGGCGAGCGGCATCGCGCGCGCGAGATCCATCTTGGCGCCAATGTAAGCCGTCAGCGCCTCACGCGGGTCCTCGCTCGTGTCGAACGAGGAGGCGGCCGCGAGCCAGGCGGTGAGCGCGCGCTCGATGACCGCGCGGTAGAGCGCTTCCTTCGTGGGGAAATAATAGTGCAGGTTGGGCTTCGGCACCCCCGCGCGCCGCGCGATCGCGGCGGTTGTCGCGCCGGCGAACCCCTGCTCGGCGAAGATCGCCTCCGCCGCCTCCAGCAGCGCTCGTTCGTTTTCTTTCCGGATGGTTGGCCTTTGTTTGCGCTCAGCCATCCGTTCCTCGACGAGTCCGGCTCCTAAAGTTGACGGCGGCTCAAGGCACCGAATCCATGGGCGTTCGCCCAAGGTTACGTCATTTGACCATCTGGTCAAACTTATAATAGCGTCCGGCCAGGTTGTACTCGGAGCCCGTCGATGGCCGACCTTTCGAACGTCCGTATCGATGGCGTGAGGCTCTGGGACTCCCTGATGGAAATGGCGAAAATCGGCGCGACGCCGAAGGGCGGCTGCAAGCGGCTGACCCTCACCGACCTCGACGGCGAGGCGCGGCGGCTGTTCCGCCGCTGGTGCGAAGCCGCCGGCTGCTCGGTCAAGGTCGACGAGATGGGCAACATGTTCGCCCGCCGCCCCGGGGAGGAAGATTCGCTTGCGCCCGTGATGATGGGCAGCCATCTCGACACTCAGCCGACAGGCGGCAAGTTTGACGGGTCGCTCGGCGTGCTCGGCGCGCTCGAAGTGGTGCGTTCGCTCAACGACCTCAACATCAAGACGAGGCGTCCGATCGAGGTCGCCAACTGGACGAACGAAGAAGGCTCGCGTTACGCGCCGGCGATGATCTCGTCGGGCGTCTTCGCCGGCGTCTACACAAAGGAATTCGCCTATTCGCGCCTCGACGGCCAGGGCAAGACGCTCGGCGATGAACTCAAGCGCATCGGCTTTGTGGGTGACGAGGCCATTGGCGGGCGGCCGATCCACGCCTCCTTTGAGCTGCACATCGAGCAGGGCCCGATCCTGGAGGACGAGAACGTGGACATCGGCGTCGTCACGCACGGCCAGGGCCAGCGCTGGTACGAAATTCGCTTGACCGGCTTCGAGAGCCACGCCGGCTCGACGCCGATGCCGCGCCGCAGGGACGCGCTCTTAGGCGCCGCCCGGATCGTCGAGCTCGTCAACCAGATCGGGCTCTCCAAGGCGCCGCTCGGCGTCTCGACCTGCGGAATGCTGAACCCGTACCCCAACTCCCGCAATGTCATTCCGGGCGAAGTCTTCATGACTTGCGAGTTCCGTTATCCGGACGACGCGGCCCTAAGCGAAATGGACTCGGCCCTGCGGGACGGCGTCGAGGCGCTCGCGAAGAAGTCCGGCCTCACCTACGATCTAAAGCAGGTTTTTTACTACCCGCCCGTCGCTTTCGATCCCGGGTGCGTCGACGCGGTTAAGCGCGCCGCCGAACATTTCGGCTATTCGCACCGAAATATCGTCTCGGGCGCCGGCCACGACGCCTGCTACATCGCGCGCGTCGCGCCGACCTCCATGATCTTCACCCCTTGCGTCGACGGCATAAGCCACAACGAGACGGAAGACATCAAGCAGGACTGGTCAACCGCCGGCGCCAACGTGCTCATGCACGCCGTGCTGGAGAAAGCCGAAATCGTGTCGTGATGCTTGCGATGGCGCGCGCTTGCTGAGCGCCGCATGCCCAGCCTCTGAGGGAGATCAAAGCAACATGTCGCTCGTCATCAAAGGCGGAACGATCGTCGCCGCGGACCGCACCTACAAAGCCGACGTGCTGGTCGATGGCGAAACGATCAAGGCGATCGGCGAGGACTTGAGAGGCGACAGTTCGCTCGACGCGTCGAACTGCTTCGTCCTGCCGGGCGGCATCGACCCGCACACCCACCTCGACATGCCGTTCATGGGGACGAACTCGGCCGACAACTACGAAAGCGGCACCAAGGCGGCGCTTTCCGGCGGCACGACGATGGTCGTCGACTTCTGCATCCCGAACCGCAACCAGCCTCTCATGGAGGCGTTCGCCGACTGGCACAAGCGCTCGAAGGACGCCGTCTCCGATTATTCCTACCACATGTGCGTCACCTACTGGGACGATCATGTGCGCCAGGACATGGCCAAGGTCGTGCAAGCGGGCGTCACCACCTTCAAGCATTTCATGGCTTACAAAGGCGCGCTCATGGTCAACGACGAGGAGATGTTCGCCTCGTTCGTCCGCTGCGCCGAGCTCGGCGCCATGCCGCTCGTGCACGCCGAGAACGGCGAGGTCGTCGCGGCGCTGCAAAAGCACTACCTGGCCAAAGGCGTCACAGGACCCGAGGGCCACGCGCTCTCGCGTCCGCCGGACGTCGAGGGCGAAGCGGCCAATCGCGCGATCATGCTCGCCGACCAGGCGGGCGTGCCGCTTTACGTCGTGCACGTTTCCTGCATTGAGGCGCACGAAGCCATTGCCCGGGCGCGAGCCAACGGCAAGCGCGTCTACGGCGAGCCGCTAATCCAGCACCTCGTGCTCGACCAGAGCGAGTACTACAATAAGGACTGGACGCACGCCGCACGGCGCGTCATGTCGCCGCCGTTCCGCGACAAGTTGCATCAGGACGACCTCTGGAACGGCCTGCGCGCGGGCTCGCTGCAAGTCGTCGCCACTGACCATTGCTCCTTCACCACCAAGCAGAAGGAAATGGGGATCGGCGACTTCACCAAGATCCCGAACGGCACCGGCGGGCTCGAGGACCGCATGCCGATTTTGTGGACCTGCGGCGTCGACACCGGCCGCCTGACGCCGAATGAGTTCGTCGCCGTCACTTCGACCAATATCGCGAGGATCCTCAACGTCTATCCGCGCAAGGGCGCCATCCTGCCGGGCGCCGACGCCGACGTCACCGTCTGGGACCCCAAGGCGAACAAGACGATCTCAGCCAAAACCCAGATGTCGGTCATCGACTACAACGTGTTCGAAGGCGTGAAAGTCACCGGCCTGCCGCGCTACACGCTCTCGCGCGGCGAGGTCGTTTTCCGCGATGGACGCGTTCAGGCCGAGCTTGGCCGCGGCAGATTCATCAGGCGCGAGCCGTTCGCCGCCGACGCCCGGGCGCTGAAGCGCTACAAGGAATACAACGCTCCCGCCGCGGTCGCGCGCTAAAAGCTCCGGCGGAAGGAATCCATGAGCGTGGCGTCGCTGTCATCGTCTCCGCCGGACGGCGCCGCGGAGGCGACGCCTGCCGACGTCGCGATCGACATCCGCGACGTGTCGCTCGCCTTCGAAACGCGCGACGGTCCCGTCCAGGCGCTGAGCCGCATCAATCTCAAGGTCAAGCGCGGCGAGTTCGTCTCGCTCATCGGCCCGTCCGGCTGCGGAAAGACGACGCTGCTCCGCGCCGTCGCCGATCTCGAGGCGCCGACGAGCGGCGAAATCCGCGTCAATGGAATGAGCCCGCACGAGGCGCGCACCAAGCGCGCCTACGGCTATGTCTTCCAGGCGCCGGCGCTCTACCCGTGGCGGACGGTTGAGCGCAACATCGCGCTGCCGCTCGAGATCATGGGCTTCGACCGGAATGAGCGGGACGCGCGCGTGAAAAAAGGCCTCGATCTCGTCAACCTGCATGGGTTCGGCGCCAAGTTCCCGTGGCAGCTTTCGGGCGGCATGCAGCAGCGCGCGTCGATCGCGCGCGCGCTTTCGTTCGACCCGGATCTTCTCTTCATGGATGAGCCGTTCGGCGCACTCGATGAGATCGTGCGCGACATGCTGAACCAGCAATTGCTGCGGCTCTGGGAGGTGACGGGCAAGACCGTGCTCTTCGTCACCCACTCGATTCCCGAAGCCGTCTTTCTCTCGACGCACATCGTCGTCATGTCGCCGCGGCCCGGCCGCGTCTACGACGTCATTGCGTGCGATTTCCCCCGCGACCGGCAGCTCGATATTCGCGAGACGCCGGAATTCATGAGCGTGGCCAACCGCGTCCGGCACGGCCTGCGTGAAGGGCATTCGTACGATGGATGAGGCGCGAGGGGCGATGAAGCCGCTTGTCCTTGCCGCGAGTCTGAGCGCCGTCCTGCTCGGCTCTGCAAGCCTCGCAACGCCGAGCGACGCCTGCGTCGCCGCCGTCAACCGGGCCGCTCAGCAAGCGGTCGCGAAGACCCCGTGGATCGGGCAGGCGATGGCTGTTGGCAGCCCTTTTGCTATCAGGCCCGGCGTGTTGCGCGCCTCGGTCAGTCTCTTCGGACCCCAAAGCGCGATCTTTGCCGTCGACGTCGCGATCGACGCCGCATGCGATGTGCTTTCGACAACCGTTCTCCTTGAATCAAATCCGTGGCGAGACTTCCGGTGAAATCCGCCCTTCCCATCGCGACCGTCGTCCTCACCATCATCGCGGCGTGGTGCGTCGCCGCGGTCCTCCTCAACGCGCCGCTGCAGCGCGACGCCTACGCCAACGCGGGACGGACCGACTATTCGTCGCGAGACCTCCTCGTCGATTCGCTCAACATGGAGCGGCCGAAGCTGCCCGGTCCGCATCAGGTGGTCGGCGAGCTCTACAAGCTCGTCTTCGCGACCCCGCCGACCTCGAAGCGCAGCCTCGTCTATCACGGGATCATCACGCTCGAGGAAACCTTAGTCGGCTTCCTCGCCGGCGCCGCGCTTGGGATCGGGCTCGCCGTCGTGATCGTCTCGGTTGGCTGGCTCGACCGGTCGCTGACTCCCTGGCTCGTTGCCTCGCAGACCATTCCGATCATCGCGCTCGCGCCGATGATCGTCGTCATCCTCTACCAGTTCAACATCACCGGGGTCGCGCCGAAGGCCGCAATCGCCGCCTATCTCTCCTTCTTCCCGATCACGGTGGGGATGGTGAAGGGCTTTCGCTCGCCAGACCCCTTGCAGCTTGACCTCATGCGCACCTATTCCGCGACGCGCCTGCAAACGTTCCTCAAATTGCGCGCGCCGGCCAGCGCGTCCTTCTTCTTCGCCAGCATGAAGATCGGCGCAGCGGCGGCGCTGGTCGGGGCGGTGGTCGCGGAAGTGACGAAGAGCGAGGACGGGGGCTTGGGCGCTCGTCTGCTCGCGGGCTCCTACTACGGACAGACGGTCCAGATCTGGGCGGCGCTGTTCGCCGCGGCGGCGCTGTCGGCGGCTCTCGTCGGCCTTGTCGGCCTCGTCGGTCGCCTGACCGAGCGGCGCATGGGAGCGCACCCGTGAAGGCGCGCCGGCTCGCCGATCTCCTGCCGCCGCTCGCCTTCGGAGCAGCGTGGCTCATGCTTTGGGAGGCGGGCCTCCGGCTACTGCACGTGCCGGTGATCATCCTGCCGCCGCCTTCCCTGATCGCGGTGCGATTTGCGACCTCGATCCCGACGCTCGCCGCCGACTTCTGGCAGACGATCAAGGGCGTGCTGGCCGGCTACGCCGTCGGCTGCCTCTCGGGACTCGTCGTCGCCATCGCCGTCGACAGGTCAGAATTCCTGAAGCGCGGGCTGCTGCCGCTCGGCAATCTAGTGTCGGCGCTGCCCATCGTCGGGATCGCGCCGATCATGGTGATGTGGTTCGGCTTCGACTGGCCGTCGAAAGCCGCCGTCGTCGTCGTGATGACCTTCTTCCCGATGCTCGTGAACACGGTCGCGGGGCTCTCGAGCGCAGGCGCCATGGAGCGCGACCTCATGAAGACCTACGCGGCCGATTACTGGCAGACGCTCTTGGCGCTCCGCCTGCCCGCCGCCTTGCCATTCGTGTTCAACGCGCTGAAGATCAACACGACGCTTGCGATGATCGGGGCGATCGTGGCGGAATTTTTCGGCACGCCGATCGTCGGCATGGGCTTTCGCATTTCGACGGAGGTCGGCCGCCTCGGCATCGATATGGTCTGGGCGACGATCGTCGTCGCCGCGGTCACGGGCTCGCTGTTCTATGCGCTCGTCGCAGGCGTTGAACGCCGGGTCACGTTCTGGCACGCCTCGTACCGGGCGAAGGAGGCTTGAGTTTCTCATTCAACCGCTAACGGGACGCAATCGTCCAATCGGAGGGAGAAAATGAAAACATCACTGTGTGCAATCGCGGGCGCGGCCGCGATCCTCGCCGCGGGCGTCGCGCACGCGGCCGACAAGGTCACGCTTCAGTTGAAGTGGGTCACCCAGGCCCAGTTCGCCGGCTACTACGTCGCCCAGGACAAGGGCTTCTACAAGGCCGAAGGGCTCGACGTCACCATCAAGCCCGGCGGCCCCGACGTCGCGCCCGAGCAGGTGCTGGCTGGCGGCGGCGCCGACGTCGTCGTCGACTGGATGCCGGGGGCGCTGGCCGCGCGTGAGAGGGGCGTCGCGATGGTCAATATCGCCCAGCCGTTCAAGCGCTCCGGCATGGAACTCACCTGCCGCGCGGAGACCGGCATCAAGAGCCCGGCCGACCTCAAGGGCCGCACGCTCGGCGTCTGGTTTTCCGGCAACGAATGGCCCTTCTTCAATTGGATGACCAAACTCGGCCTCAAGCCCGATGGCTCGCCCGACGGGGTCAAGGTGCTGAAGCAGGGCTTCAACGTCGATCCGCTCATCCAGAAGCAGGCCGACTGCATCTCGACCATGACCTACAACGAGTACTGGCAGGTCATCGACGCTGGCTACAAACCCTCCCAGCTCGTCGTGTTCAAATACGAGGACCAGGGCGTGGCCACCCTCGAGGACGGTCTCTATGTGATGCAGGACAAGCTCAAGGACCCGGCCTTCGTCGACAAAATGGCGCGCTTCGTCAAAGCCTCGATGAAGGGTTGGGAATACGCGCGGGCGCATCCCGAGGAGGCGGTGAAGACCGTGCTCGACAACGACTCGACCGGCGCCCAGACCGAGCATCACCAGAAGCAGATGCTCGGCGAGATCAACAAGCTGACTGAGGGCTCCGACGGGCGGCTGGACAAGGCGGACTACGAGCGGACCGTCAAAACGCTGCTCACCGGCGGCTCTGACCCAGTCATCTCGAAAGAGCCGACCGGCGCCTATACGACCGCCGTCACCGAGAAGGCGCTCGGGAAGAAGTAAGGCGCGGCAAGCGCCAACGAAAAAAAGCCCTCCGCCAGAGACGGCGGAGGGCTTTGCATTTTCGCGGAAGGGATTATGTTTACGACGCTAGCCCGCATTTCTCACAGAGCGGCTGGGTTTGTCGCGGCCCGACGATAAACGCGCAGCAGTCGTGTTGTGGACGAGCGCGCCCTTG